>Ga0116202_10000801_pt1 | contig 17906 bp, 15 predicted proteins | sample LakKivw325mmetaG_FD_94479 | JGI IMG/M metagenome (GOLD analysis project Ga0116202, IMG submission 94479) | Anoxic lake water microbial communities from Lake Kivu, Rwanda to study Microbial Dark Matter (Phase II) - Lake Kivu water 325m metaG | ecosystem: Environmental > Aquatic > Freshwater >...
AATTCTTCGTTTTCCACCGAAAAGCCGTCGTCAGTAAAAGCCAGGATGCCTTCCCTGCTTAAGCCGGCGATGTCAACCAGTTCTTGACCCGCGCGCGCCTTAGTGATTGCGCTGGAAATAAAGACATTGGCGCAGGCGGTCTTCCTGATAATCTCTTTGAGGAGCCCTGCCCGTTCCAAAGAATCAATGGCAGGTTCGGTGTTCGGCATGGCTAAAACCGAAGTTACGCCTCCCTTTAAGGCAGCGCGGGTACCGCTGGCAACCGTCTCTTTATCCTCCCTGCCGGGCTCTCTTAAATGCACGTGCATATCCACAATACCCGGCATCACGATCCTGGCCGTGGCGTCGATAATCGTATCCGCCCTGTCTTTAATGTCCCTGGCAATCCTGGTTATCTTGGAATCTTCAATCAGGATATCGGATACCGCGTCAATATTCCCTGCCGCATTCACCACGCGGCCGTTTTTAATGAGTAGTTTCATTTTTCTCTTTTGCCTGCGCTACTAAAAACAGGACCGCCATCCTCACCGCAATGCCGTTGGTGACCTGCTCTAAAATCACGGAGTTTTCCCCGTCGGCAACCTCGGCGGATATCTCAATGCCGCGGTTAAGCGGCCCGGGGTGCATCACCAGGATATTATTTTTGAGTTTTTCAAGCCTCTCCTGGGTAATGCCGTAATTTTTAAAGTATTCCACCTGCCGGGGAAAGGCATTGCCTTCATCGCGCTCAAACTGCATCCTGAGCACATTGACGGCATCGGCAGCCTTAAGTGCTTCGTCGATGTCGTAACTGACGCGTACCCCCAACTCTTCTATCTTAGCCGGAATGAGCATTTGAGGCGCGCACACCGTTACCTTAGCCCCCAGCTTCGTAAGGCCCCAGATGTTGGAACGCGCTACCCGGGAATGTGCGATATCGCCTACGATTGTTACCTTAAGCCCCTCTATTCTGCCAAGCTTCTCTTTCAGGGTAAAGATGTCTAAGAGCGCCTGGGTGGGGTGTTCGTGCCAGCCGTCGCCGGCATTCACGACGCTGATATCTACATTGCGGGATAAAAGCAGGGCAGCGCCGGAAGAGTTGTGTCTTAAGACAATGATGTCGGCGCGCAGGGCCTGGATGTTCCTTCCGGTGTCAATAAGGCTTTCGCCTTTCTTGACGCTGGAGGTCTCCACCGCAATATTGATAACGTCGGCAGAGAGCCGCTTGGCAGCCACTTCAAAGGATACCCTTGTCCTGGTGGACGGTTCATAAAAAAGATTCACCACCGTCTTGCCGCGCAGGGCAGGGACTTTTTTGATAGCGCGCGCCAAAACCTCCTTAAAGGAATCCGCACTGGCCAGAACCATTTCAATCTCTTCGCGACTGAGTTCCTGTAGCCCTAAAAGATGCTTCCTTAACCAAGTCATGCTTTAGCCGGCCTCCTTGGCGGCAATTACCACTTCGTCTTTTCCGTCGCACTCGATAAGCCGAACCTCGACGGTTTCGTTATCCGAAGTAGGGATATTCTTGCCCGCATAATCGGCGCGCAGCGGCAGTTCGCGGTGGCCGCGGTCAATCAAAACCGCCAGTTGTATGGTGCGCGGCCGGCCGAAGTCTATCAGGGCGTCCAGCGCCGCGCGCACCGTCCTGCCGGTATATAAAACATCGTCCACTAAAACCAGGTTTTTATCGTTAATGTCAAAGTCGATCTCGGTTTTATGCACCAGGGGCTGAGGGGCAATCAAAGTGAGGTCATCGCGGTAAAGGGTAATATCCAGAATCCCCACCGGAATATTTGCATTTTCAATCTTAAAGATAAACTCGGCAAGGCGCCTGGCCAGATAAGCGCCGCGGGTACGGATACCCACAAGACAAAGGTCTTTTACGCCTTTGTTTTTCTCCAGTATCTCGTGGGCAATGCGCATCAGGGCACGGTTTAAGGCATCGCGGTCTAAAATCTTGGCTTTTTCCTGCATCGCCGTCACTCCTCGTCTCTTGGCATAAAAAAACCCAACCGTTTTAGAAAAAAGGCTGGGTTATTTACTGCAGCATTCTGCTTCATCTCTTCGTCCCTTACCAGCTTCTCAAGAGCCGGTTTAAAGGTTAATTTTCAATAATAATAACCGAATTTACCTCCTTTGTCAAGGGAATATTTCAGGGCAACTTATATATAAAAATCCTTGCTATTAAACGGCGTCCTATGTTAATATTTAAATACCATGTATAAAATTCTCTTTTCCATCGCCATCCTTCTCTTAAGTCTGCTCCCGGCAGAAGCAACCTATTCTCAAGAACTGTCTGATTCTCAAATTGAACAAAACCTCGAGCATCTTTATACAGAGGGCGTAAGGCAAATGAATAGCTCTCAGCTCACAAAAGCATTGATGACGTTTAAGAAGATACTTTATTATGAAAGAGGTTATAAAGATACGGAAGAACTCTTTAGAAAGGTAAGAAGCGCGAGAGAAAGTCTAACAAAGACTACCGTAACTTCCCCCACACCGGACGGCAGACGGACGGGTCTTAGGATATACAAACCCAAAAAGTGTTATGACGGATACACCTTGTTCGCCCACCGAACGCTTGACCTTCCCGGCGTAGGCATCCCTTTCCCGGTATATTTAATAGATATGAATGGTAACATCGTTTACCAGTGGATGGTGGGCGGCGATACCGCACTGGCGCGGTTGAAGCCCAATGGTAATCTTGCATATATCACGGGAGGAAGCCTGCGGGAAGTCGATCCCCGCGGCAACATCGTATGGCGTTATCCCGGCGAAATAGACCACTCCTTCCAATGCCTCGAAGACGGCAGCTTTCTCATTAACCGCAATGAATGGAGCAATGAAAGGGGTACGGATGGCTATCACACTGAACTGCCGCATATAGAACTTATTAGCTCTGATAAAAAAATCCTCTGGCAGTGGAAAGGTGCAAAACATATAGATGAATTAGGGAAACTTATCGGGCACAGAATTGTATTGAGCGGTTGGTGGGCAAACAATAACCATAGTGAAATATTAAAAGATAATCCGCTATCTAGGAAGGATTCTCGTTTCCGCAAAGGGAATGTTCTTTTTTGCTATAATGCGCTCTCCTTAATCGGCATCATTGATTACGGCACGGGAAAGGTCGTCTGGGCCTGGCCGTGGGGCATAGATGTTATAGAACTCCCGCACGCTCCTACTATGCTGGATAACGGACATATACTGATCTTCGATAACGGCGGTAGCGGGTCAAAACGCCCTTGGTCGCGCGTCATAGAACTCAATCCCCTGACCGAAGAGATAGTCTGGGAATACCATGCCGAGCCTCGAGAGAGTTTTTTTAGTCCTACGATGGGGGGTGCCACGCGGCTGGCAAATGGAAACACCTTAATCTGCGAAGCTACTAAAAACCGTATCTTTGAGATTACCCCGACGGGAGAAATTGTCTGGGATTTTATCAGCACTTTCAACAAAGCGGCGGGCACCGAATATATCTATCAAGCCTTTAGATATTCTCCCGCATATGTTCGACCTCTGCTGAAGCGGATTAAGGATTTACAGAAAAGATAAAAAAATTATGGCTACGATAAAAAAATCCGGCGTTTTAATTTGCGCGCTAATTTTCATGCTCTCGGCAGCAATTATTATATATAAATCTGCGCTTGCTGATAACCCTACTGTTTTGAATACACTACTGCTTAACTACGGGGTCCGACTTAAGGAAGGCGGCTCTCTGGCCGTGCTAAAAGACTTCCGATATGGCGGGAAAAACAAGGCTTACCATACTATTATTGCGGGAGATAACAAAACGCGCATAGAAATGGAAATAATAACGCCGTTATCAGAACAGGAAGCCCGAAATTACGCTCATTCCAAATATGTAATTATTGAAAGCCTCTATGCCCCGCAAATTATCCCTTACACAGGCACGCTTACGAGTACGACTGACTGCCCTAAGGATAAAAAACCGCGGGAGATTACAATCAAGATATCGGGCAGGCCGCATAAGGTTTTATTAGCCAACGCAACAGAACGCCATGTTTTGGGAGTCTGGGAGGATGATTTAATAAAAAACAGGGCAGCTTTTACGGTGTTTTATAACCGCCAAAACAATACCCTTTTTCAAATAATCGTCTTTCAACCGCTGGATTCCTTTGACCTCAATGAGGTACTAAGGATTTTAAAAAGCCTCGAGGTTATAAAGAAAGGCAAAAACTAAATAATAAATAGCAGTTATCTTCTTCTCCTCTCTTTCTTAAATTCCTCGGTAAAAATCTCATCAAGAACTCTACCTTGTACAAAAGTTGGTATTTGTGCGTCTATTAACCTCATTAAAGTAGGATATTGATCAACTATGGTAATTGGCTGATTGCCTAAAAAATAATTTTTCTTTACTCCCGGCCCCATGACTATAAAAGGAAACCACATTGCTGGACAATCATCTGAGATAATAGCCTGTTTATATCCTGTTTCCAGTGATGTGGAGAATATTCTTTTGTCTTGCGACATTTCTTCATCCCATCCATAACCCGGTCGGTTAGCCACTATCAGATCACCTACCCTATCATGCGGTAACCTAAGTTTATTTTCTGCTTCTTCCATTTTTACAATTTCCATCACAGGAGTAATCCCCTTTTCATCCTTCAGGGCTCTTAAGGTATTTACCACCTCTCTTCTTAATTTCTCGTAGTCCTGTCCTGACGCGCGATACCAGTTGCCATCTTTGCCGTGTAAACCTGAAGGATGTATATAAATATTCCCGAATTTCAAATAAACCACCTTTGACTTCTCCCAGTCTATAATGGGTTCTCCCGTAAGGGGATCAATTTTAAATTCCAGCCATCCTTTTCTTGCAAAAAGATTATTTAAATAAACTGATGTATGCAAGGGAACTACTCCGTGGTCAGAGGTAACTGCTATGATAGTATTATCATCTGCGCTCTCCAGATAGTTCCCAATAATGTTATCGAGTTTCTTGTACATATCTTTGACTTCCTTCCAAAGCCGCTCCCTCTCTCTATCTGTTTTCTCTGAATAACGCGGCGAGTCAGGGTCGATATACCCCATCCACCATTTGCTCGTGAGCATCTGATTAGGAGTGTATATGTCGTGCAAGAAAACATCCGGCTTATATGTTTTAAGAAAATGCGCAACGGCGTCTGCATGCCACTTAAACGACATATCTGCCTCTTCCAGAAAGGCGCTTTTGTCCTCATCATAAAAGATAAGCTGGGGAGGGAAATTATCTACCGAATCAACCATCGGGCCTACACTCTTGATTATGTCTTCAGACAAATAATCTGGCTTGGTGACAGTTTCATTCATATTATTATAAAATAGCCGTATTCTATAAAATCCGTCTTCTCTTAATTTAATCACCCTTATTTTAAACAGGGTATTAATCTTCAGGTCATTCCACATCAGTGTTATGGGTAACCAATCGCTCCATTCGCCCTCTTTGAGGTCAACTAAAATTTCTTTCTTATCTATGGAAAAGGCCGCTCTGTCATAGTTTGCCTTTTGGTCATCTGTACTATCATATATATAAGCATAAACCTTGGCTCCCCAGGCTTCCAAAGGGACCTCTTTCGCTGGCGAACAAGATCGAGGCGCAGTTATCCATTCTTGAGCAGGAAGAGCATGTTTATAGACTGCCAGGGGGGGTCCAAAGTAAAAAAGACGCACGTGTCTACCCTGCTGGTACAACATACGTCCGTCTCCGAGTTCTTCAAAGTTAATTGCATAAAAACTTGCCCCCCAACCGCCCCATCTGCCAACCAAAGTAAAACCATTCTGTAGCTCTGGAGGCGTTGAGCCAGGAATAGATAAAACTCCTACCGTTCTTCCTTGCTTCTCCAGTGTTACCCATACCGGTTCAACCTTTTTCGCTGTCGAACTGAAACCAGCAACCGAAGGTTTAATTAAAGGACGCCCTTCGATATGCATAGGGCCGTCACTGACTCCGTGTACTTCTGGATAAGTTCCGGTAAATAAAGTTGCAAAATTAACCGGAGTATGGCCGGGATAAACAGGCTTACAGAAACCATAACTACCGTTATCCATCATTCGCTTGATATTCGGCAATTCTCCTTTTCGGGCCCATTCATAGATGTTAAAAATATATGGATCTGCCCTCATCCCGTCAGGAACAAACCAATAGAGTTTCTTAGTCTTCGCTGGACCCTGCTTTTGTGCATCCGAGGCGCTCGATATCCGGGATACAGAGAAATATAGAGATAATCCAGCGAACAAAGTAATAATTAACAAACAAAAAAATGTCCTGTAGATCTTTTTTATTATCTTTTGTTGAATCATCTTTCCTATAATAATTAAAAGACTAATTGTAGTTGCAAAGCAAGCATATTACGAGGCTTTGAGCCGTAGTTAGGTTCTGCGCTCCTGATAATATAATTGAACTTCACATTATTAAGGGTGCCTTCTTTTAAAAACCACGTCACTCCTACCGTAATTGATTCTAAACCAGTGTCGCTTTTTACTGCGTCTTTTTCATACCAGGCGTATTGAACAGGAATCTCAATCCACGATAAAGGTTTAAAGCCGAACATCCCGTACCATCCCCGGGGTCTTTTGGTTGCTACCTGAAAGGTTTCCTGGGCATTCGCATCTAAATATCCTTCATAAAGGCCTTCGAGATACTCATAAATAACACGAAAGTGTTTCTGTTTATATGAAACATCTACGCCGCCAGCATATTCTGGTAAATCCACCTTCTCCTCTCTCAATAAATTAGAAACTACAGAAACTCTCGAATAACCATAAAAACCGGACATGCCTAACTTCAAATCTTTTTTGGGCTCAATGTATAATCTCCCCACAAAATCTTTCTTTCCGTTATCCTCAAAGTGATCTAATCCTGCGCCGGTTGTAACAGAAAACACATATCCCAAAGGCAAGATACTATTTTTGAAATCGCCCCACAGCTCTATCCCTCTGTCATAACCATATGCACCAGTTCTTCCCATCGGTAACCAGATTCCATCTACAACCTCGGGTCGATAAATAAAAGGGATGTTAGGTATAGCCTCGCTTCCTGAAAGAGAAAACTTATACCAGGTCTGACCTATTTTAATGTTAAGCGCTGGGTTAACCTTCAGATTAACCCAGGCATCTACAAGGGTAGCGGGATCATCATAGGTTAGCCTTCCCCATTCTGTCAATAAAAGATAGTCCGTATTTGCAGAGAAATTTCCTTTAATTCCGAATCTTGCTCTGGCTATTTCAAAATCTTCTCCGTGGATAGCTCCTGCAGTCTTATCATACCATGCCCACCCCTGTATAAAACCGCATGGCTTGATAGTGGGATATCGGACGGCGTCATCGGCGCGGCAAACACAAGGAAGGGCGGCGCTTAATATAAAAGAAAAAACATAACGTATTAAAGTACCTTTCATTTAAAAATTCCCTCTCTTGGCCGATTATTAATATAACTCACGGGGCCTTGCAATATTGGAGATAATTATAACATTGCCTGATAAACCATGCAAACCTTTATTATAAATAGCATTGATTTTTTGTTTAAATAAGGTATACTTAAATTACCTCCTATCACTAAGGTATGCCGCTTCTTAAAGTTATGAATAAGGGCCTGACGCTGACCGAGATCGTGATGGTGGTAATAATAATCGGGATCCTGACGGGACTGGCGCTTTACGATTATAGCCGCCACATCGAGAAAAATAAGGCCCGCGAGGCCGAGGCGAACCTCGTCGTAATATATAACGCGCAGAAGAGGTATAAGCTGGACAACGACGCCTATTTTGTCTGCGCCCCAAACTGCACTTCGGCGGTCATCAACGAAAATTTAACGCTCAACATCGCGGATACCTATTTTAATTATTCCATCGCCCCTTACGGAACGAACGACAGCGGCTTTATCGTTACCGCCACCAGGAGAGACCGTGACTGTCAAGGCAAAAGCATGAACATTACGGACGCGGGGGGTCCGGTGCAGAAGGAATGCACGGTATGGTGATAATCAATGGCAGGCCCAAACTGACAGCAACCCTTGTGCTGGCGCTCATATCGCTCTTCCTGCTCTTTGCCGCTGCCTGCCTCTACGGCAAGGACGAAGCCATCTCTTATCTGCCCCGCAACGAAGATATGCAGAGCATCTCTAAGGATTACCCCGGCAGCTCCGTTAAAAAATTAAGGGAGGTCCTCTGCAGCGCAGCGGAAGATTTATTTAACGACTACCGCACCTGTATAAAGTGCGTTACCGATAAACAAGCCTACTGCCCGGACTGCTGCCTGACTTCAACCTACCACAAAAAAGCGATACGCTGTACCCCGCAGGATAACCCTATTTACCGCTGCTGCGAAATGCCTTTTGACGCTCTCGAGTGCTCATCGCTTATTGATTGTCCCCAGGCAGACTGGAACAGAGTCTGCCGTAATGCTCATTCCATGGCCACGGAAAACCATTGCCAACGCCTAGGATGTGCCAGCCTGGAGCCCGACGGTAACTGCCGGAAGGTCGGCGCGGATTGGCTCTGTGAAAAGGACAACCTTGAGCCGAAATTCAAAGGGTGCCCTTGCCGCGAGCCGGCCAAAAACGCCTGCCCCGCAGGCTCAAACAACAAATGTGTCCCGCCTTGCGATAAGCTTGCGTCTTATTACATAACTATACCGGTTGAATCGCCGCAATGCCCCTCCAGCAGCTCTTTCCTGGGGCCGAAGACCTGTTATCAATATAACCCCACTGCCGAATTTGCCGATTGTATCAATAAATGCCTCGCCTATGCCGATGAATACGATACCTGCAGGAACAGACAGGACTGTTGTAAGAGAGAGGTTTGCGGTAATCTAAATCCGCCCGGATACCAAAACTGTGATCTTGACGTCTGCCAGGCAAGGATTGATGAATCTTCCCTGTGCGAGAGATATACACTGGCGGACTGTTCCCGCATCCTAAAAGACGCAGAGGATTGCGTTAGCGGAGGGTTCTTTGCCGGAGGATGCAGTAAGTGTTTTCGGGAAATCGACAGCGAATTCAACTATCGTTTTATCGCCAAGAGCCGCGAAAGTATGACCGTTATCTGGCAGATGTCCACTACACCATATGACATCACTAACCCCTCCCAGCCGACCTATGTTGCCAATTCCGGCACTTATTTCTTCTCCAAGGTGATGGTCTTTGAGATAACCCCGGCCGGCGCGGAGGTCAAGGTCCATGAAAGCATGCTCCACCAGAAAAGCCTGGAGGCGGCCTTCTCGATATTCTGCGCTACCCAGATACCCGATAATGTATTGCAGCCCGGAAATTCATACGTAATCCGGGCGTACTATTTCCTGCCCCAGTTAGCTGGTGTCGATTTAGAGGTGCACCTCAACAATATCAGATTGATTATGGTGAGAACCCGTCAATAACTAAATTAAAAGGAGGGAGGAAAGATGAGAAGCAAAATAACGATTATGCTGGTCATTATCACTGCCGCCCTGACAAGTTATGCCCTGTGTATGGCAGAGACCACCACCGTCCAGATGCCGCCCACGCCGGCCCCGACCCTATTACAGCTTACCGGCACTAAAGACGCTACCTTGGGCCCTACCCGCTATCCCAAATTTACTGAATCTAAAAGCGATAACCCTAGCTGTGACGCCTATCTGCGTGAGACACTAAGCCTTGCTCCGCTGTGGTCCAAAAGTCCTTACGGAAACGGCACGAGCCCCCTTCCCGGCAACCCCGGCTACACCGTCATCCCGGAACTGCAAAAAATAGGTTTTAGATTGCCGCAGCAATATAAAAATGCCTCTAAGATGCTTATTACCTGGACAGTCCGCATTGAAGGCTACGCTATAACTGCCTATAATCCCTGGCCATCCCTCTGTCATCCCTGGCACGGCACATCTTCGCAAAGATTTACCGGCGGCCAAGTACACACCCGTTTATATGTTAACGGTAAATTCATGGGCCAGGAGGCCTTGATATCCATACCCGATGCCGGCATAGCAAATGTCAGCAACCCTGCAGACCCCACCCTGACCGGCAGCTACCTCTTATCCAAGGAGGATTTCGGAGGGGCTTTCCCGGACAAGATGGATATTGAAATCCGCTGGTATAACGATACCACTATGCGGATAAGAAGCCCGGCGAACATGCGCAGTTTAAACATTACCACCGTACCCATTACCAAGCAGTAGCCTTACGATAATAAATAAAGGTACTGGCAATGGCCGCCATTTTCTTAATGGCGGCCGCTACTTAGTATTACAATGCACTACCAGAAAAAAATTGCCTTCTGCGACGGCTTCACCCTTCTAGAGGCGCTAATCGCGCTGGTTCTTATCGTCATCGGGATCAGCGCGGCACTAGCCGCCATTTCTACGGGGAAATTTTTTCTGAAACAGGCGGAGAACAAGGCCCAGGCAATGCGCGTAGCCCTGATAAAAATGGAGGAATACCTGGCAAGGTCTTATTCAAATTTACCGGCAGGAGGCCCCACAACAGGCAACTTAGAGCAGATAGCCTGGTTGGTCAACATTACCCAGCAATACGAAGGTGACGTTAACGCTATCCCCTATAAACATCTTGAGAGCATTGCCTTTTATAACGAAACCGACAAGTCGGGTAATATTTACCAAAAAAACGTGCGCCTGGAAAACATCGTCCCCTACCCCTTCATCCACACTGCCTCTGTCTGGATTTCGCGGGACCAGGTCGGTAACAGCAAGGTCCCACTCGGCAATCCCGCTAATTTTGTCGGCGCCGAAGTAATAGGCGATACGGTAAAATTGAGGGTTAATTTAAACTATGAGGTTGCCAAGGAGCTTCTAATTATATATAACGTAGCTATTGTAATAGAAAACGCCGCCGGCATAGGCGCGATTGATACCGTCCTTACGGGGTGTTTTTTGGATAACAAGGGCCCTAAGCCGGTAGTTACCCGCACTCCTATTATAACCCAGCCCTTAATCAGCAACGTGGTTGCCCTTACCGGCAATGATGCCCTCAGCTCCGGGCCGCACACCGTCGAAATAAGATGGTGCAAAGACACTGCTGCGGGAACGATAAAGCTCAGAGAAGCAAACCTGATGGTAGTGGCGGTAGAGAAAACGCGATGAGTAAGAGGGCCTGCGGCGTAACGCTGTTAGAATTGGTTGTTGCCATGTTTTTAATGGTGGTAATAGTGGCAACCCTTGCCAGCGGTTATCTCTTCATCTACGGCCGGGTGCTTGACAATATCCAGCGGCAGAACGCCTACCTGCAGGTCGACTATGCCCTGGAGAATATCAGGCTACATTGTTTAAGCGCCAGCCGCATCGATGAGACATCCCTCTTCCCGGCAGCCAGCAATAGCACCAAAGATTTTTTTAGTTTTGAGGGTGAGTCCGATATCCATAATATCACCCCCGATAACCAGGCCGATAATGTGTTGTATACTTACCGTGTTGACGATGATAAAAACCTCGTCCTTTTGAGCGGGCCGGAACAAAAAGAGGTTCTTATCGAAAGCCAATACCTGCCTGCCATTGCCTTTACCTATAACCAGGGCAGCGAACCTAATTTTCTTACCGTAACCGTAAACGCGACCGTGCGCGACGGCAATATCTCCAAGACCGAGGGTCTGCGTTTCTGGTTTACGGATGTGGTAGAGGTCAAATAAATGATTTACATCGTTTCTATAATACTGATGATTTCCTTTATTTTAAGCGGCATCTTCGTAGGCCTTGCCCCCAATGTTTACCGCATCGTGGAAAATGACTTCTTAAGAAGGGCGCACTATAATGCCAAGCTGGAAGGGCTGCAGTACGGGGACCTCGGCTTGCGGGCGGGGGTGTTCAATACCACCTCTGCCAACCCCGCCGATAGGAGCAAGGATATAACTAGCAACCTTACCGAGGAAAACGGAGTAGTGTCGCGCAAATCATATTCCAATATAACCGTCTCGCAGGTAACGCCCCAGAATCCAAACCTCACCATCAGCGTTAACATAACTATCGATTAACGCTACCGCAATAATTCCTATATTATTACCACGAATTCGCCGCGCGGGGTCTTGGTCTTAAGACCTGCGATGATAACTTCGGGCTTGGCGCGGATAATCTCTTCGAACTTTTTGGTAAGCTCCCTGGCAATTGCGATTTCACGCCCAGGCCACACGCAGTTAATATCCTCAAGGGCAGCCAGAATACGGTGACAGGACTCATAACATACGATGGTACATTTAAGCCTGGCGAGCTCTCTTAAACGGTTGCGCCGTGCCTTGGGCTTATTAGGCAGGAATCCTTCAAAGATAAAACGGTGGCTGGGTTTACCCGAAGCAACCAGGGCATTGATAAAAGCCACCGCCCCGGGGATAACACTGACCTCAATTTTATTCTTAAGGGCTAAATTTATGATGTGGTAACCGGGGTCGAGAATCCCGGGGGTTCCGGCATCCGAAACCAGGGCAACGGATCTGCCTTCCTTAAGCAGGCGCAGGAGGTGCTGGCCGCGGCTAATACGATTATGCTGAAAATAACTGACGGTAGGGGTGGTAATGCCGTAGTTGTCCAGAAGGATCCTGCTGTGGCGGGTATCTTCGCAGGCAATCACATCCGCGGACTTTAAAACTTCCAGGGCGCGCAGGCTGATGTCTTTGAGGTTTCCTATGGGGGTAGCGACGATATAAAGCATTGTTACTCGACGGTTACGGATTTGGCGAGGTTGCGCGGCTGGTCAACGTCGCAACCGCGCTTTAGCGCAATATGATAGGCCAATAACTGTAAAGGCAGCGCTACGAGCAAGGGAGAAAAGAACTCTTCTATTTTCGGGATATAAATGACTTCCGCGGTCAACTCTTTAATTTTAGTATCGCCTTCCGTGGCAATGGCGATAATCTTACCGTGGCGGCTGTGAATCTCCTGGATGTTAGAAATCATCTTATCGTAAATAGGGGATTCTACCGCGATGCAGACTACGGCGCGGTATTCGTCAATCAGGGCGATGGGGCCGTGTTTCATTTCTCCCGCGGCATATCCCTCGGCAGGGATATAAGATATCTCCTTTAGTTTAAGCGCTCCCTCCAGGGCAGAAGGGAAATTAATGTTTCTGCCCAGATACAAAAAGGAGCCAAAGTGTGAATGGCGGTGCGCCAGCCTTGCAATTGTCTCTTGTTTTTTTAAAACCGCTTCCTGTAACTTAGGCACCCTCCTTAATCCCCCGAGGTATTTGTTGACTTTTTCCGGGCTAAGGGTGTTTCTTATCCGGCCCAGATAAAAAGCCAAAAGATAAAGTGCAATCAACTGAGCGGTGTAGGCCTTGGTTGAAGCCACCCCGATCTCCGGACCGGCCTGGGTGTAGATAACTCCGTCGGACTCGCGGGTAAGGCTGGAGCCCATGACATTACAAATTGACAATATCGGCGCGCCTAATTTTCTGGCTTCCTTCACCCCGGCCAGGGTATCTGCGGTCTCGCCGGACTGGCTTATTGCGATGACCAGGGTATTAGAATCAATAAGGAGCTTGCGGTAGCGGAACTCGCTGGAGACCTCCACCGTCACCGGTATGGAACAGGCGGACTCCAGGATATATTTCCCGACCAGGCCGGCATGGCAGGCGGTCCCGCAGGCCACCACCGCAATGTTTCTGATGCTTTTTAACTGCTCTTCGGGGATGTTTTGCTCCGAGAAAACCACCTCGCCGCTGTCTTTTTTAATCCTCATGTTGAGGAGTTTCTCGGTGATGGCGGACTGCTCATTGATTTCCTTAAGCATAAAGTGGCGGTAGCCCTGCTTTTCGGCTTGGGCAATGTCCCAATTGATGCGCACGGATTTTTTGCGCAATTCCGTGCCGGCAAGGTCGCTCGTGCGAACACCGTCCCGGGTTAATACCGCCATTTCGTTATCGTCGAGAAAAATGATTTCTCTGGTGTAACCCAGTATTGCCGGCGCATCCGAAGCGAGAAAATTTTCGCCCTTGCCCAACCCTACAATGAGCGGGCTTCCCGAACGCGCCCCGACTAACTTGCCCGGCTCTTTTTTAGCGATAACTGCGATGGCGTAAGAGCCCACTACCTGCTTCAGGGCCTGGCGCACCGCCTCCTCCAGGAGAACGCTGTTTTTATAAAACTTTTCGATGAGGTGCACCATAACCTCGGTATCGGTCTGGCTTGCAAAAGAGTGCCCTTCCTTGATAAGCTGGGATTTCAACTCCTCGAAGTTTTCGATAATGCCGTTATGCACTAAAACTACCTCTTCTTTGCAGTCGCTATGGGGGTGGGCATTGGAGCGGTTGGGGACGCCGTGGGTGGCCCAGCGGGTATGGGCAATCCCCACCGTCCCTTTCAGGGTTTTTTTACTCAAGAGTTTTTCCAGGGCGCTAATCTTGCCAGGGGATTTTCTGATTGAGGGGGTATTCTTGCCGGAGAGCAATACCGCCATACCGCTGGAATCATAGCCGCGGTATTCTAAACGCTTGAGGCCGTTGAGCAGTATGGCTTGGGCCTCTTTATTACCGATATATCCGATTATCCCGCACATGGCAATGTATAAATAAAAACGTCCCCAACCGGATTTGAACCGGTGTCGAGAGCTTGAAAAGCTCTTGTCCTAGACCAGACTAGACGATGGGGACTTGAATTACTCTTCTTCTTCCGCAATCACCGGAGCAACGCAGGAGACGCGGTCCTTGTTCTCGAGCTTAATCAGGCGCACCCCCTGCGCAGACCTGCCGGTAGTGCGGATATCCTTGACGGCGCAGCGCAGGAACATACCGTTCTGGGTTATCACCATCAATTCATCGTTATCCGACACCGTCTTAAGGCTGACTGCCTGACCGTTTTTACTGGTGACCTTAATATTAATAACGCCCTTGCCCCCGCGGCTGGTCAGGCGATACTCTTCGATCGGCGTGCGCTTGGCAAAACCCAGCTCGGTAACCGTTAATATTGTGGACCCCTTCTGGGGCACCACCATGGCGATGACTTCGTCTTTCTTGGCAAGGGAAACGGCGCGCACCCCGCGCGCTGCCCGGCCCATATCGCGCACCTTGGCTTCGGAAAATCTGATGGATTTGCCCTGGCGGGTCGCAATAAGAAGCTCCTGTTTTCCGTCGGTCATCTCTACCCCGATCAGTTCGTCGTCCTTATCCAGCGTAATGCCGATGATCCCGCCCTTACGCGGATTGCCGTAGGCATCCAGCCGGGTCTTTTTAACCTGGCCGCGGCGGGTTGCCATTACCAGGTATTTATCCACTATGAATTCCTTAACCGGTACCGTAGAACTAATCTTATAACCGGGCGCCATCTGCAATAAATTTACAATGGCTTTCCCTTTAGAGATCCGGCTTGCCTGGGGGATTTCATAAACCTTAAGCCAGTGCACCTGGCCTTTGTCCGTAAAAATCAGCAGGTAATCCTTGGTTGAGGCAACAAAGAGGTGTTCGATGAAATCCTCTTCCTTGACCTCGGCGCCCGTAACCCCCTTGCCCCCGCGTTTCTGCTTGCGGTAAGCACCGACCGGCAGGCGCTTGATGTAGCCGCCGTGGCTGATGGTCACCACCACATCCTCTTCGGCAATAAGGTCCTCTACCTCCAACTCTTCAACCTCGCCGACAATATCGCTTCGGCGTTCATCGCCGTATTTTTTCTTTAAAACCTCCAACTCCTCCTTGATAATGCCTTCGATCTTTTTTTCGGAGGCGAGGATTGCGCGGCACAACTCTATCTTTTTAAGCAGCTCCGCATATTCGGCATCAATCTTGTCGCGCTCCAGGGCAGTGAGGCGCTGCAATTGCATCTCCAGAATCGCCTGCGACTGTATCTCGGAAAGTTCGAATTCCTTCATCAGGCGTTCCTTCGCCTGCTCGGTATTTTTGGAAGTTTTAATAGTCTTGATAATACGGTCAATAAACTTAAGGGCGATCTTTAAGCCCTCTAATATATGCGCCCGCTTCAGTGCGCGGTCCAATTCAAACTGGGTGCGCCGCCGGATAATCACCTTGCGGTGGTCGATATAGGCATCGAGCATCTGGCGTAAATTTAAAACCCGCGGCCGGCCTTCCACCAGCGCGAGCATAATAATGCCGAAGGTGGTCTCCAGCTGGGTGTGCTTAAAGAGCTGGTTTAGGATGATTTGGGCTTCGGTATCGCGCTTGAGCTCGACTACGATACGCATCCCCTCTTTATCGGACTCGTCGCGGATATCCGAAATACCCTCAATCTTTTTTTCGTCTACCAGCGCGGCGATCCCTTCAATAAGAGCGGATTTTTGCACCTGATAGGGAATTTCGGTGACCACGATAAGGTCTTTGCCGCTCTTTAGATGCTCTACAGTGGCGCGGGCGCGCACCACGAGTTTACCCCTGCCGGTAGCGTAAGCGTCCTTTATCCCTGTCCTACCGCAAATGACCCCGCCGGTCGGAAAATCCGGTCCCTTGACATAACGCATCAGGTCCTTGGCTTCGGCCTCGGGGTGCTCTAAAATATAAATGATGGCATCGGCTATTTCATTAAGGTTGTGCGGCGGTATATTGGTGGCCATACCGACGGCAATGCCGCTGGAGCCGTTAACCAGAAGATTAGGAAGCGCGGCCGGTAACAAAAGCGGTTCTTTCAGGGAGGCGTCGAAGTTCGGGCCGAAATTAACGGTATCTTTATCGATATCCCCCAGGACATCATCGGCAATCGCGGCAAGCCGGGCCTCGGTATAACGCATCGCAGCCGCAGCATCCCCGTCGACCGAGCCGAAGTTGCCCTGACCGTCAACCAGCGGATAACGCAGCGAAAAATCCTGGGCCATCCTTACCAGGGTATCGTAAACCGCAACGTCCCCGTGCGGGTGATATTTACCGAGCACCTCTCCGACGATGCGCGCGCATTTCTTGTAAGGTTTGCTGTGCTCGAGGCCGAGCTCCTGCATGGCGTAAAGGATGCGGCGATGCACCGGCTTTAAGCCGTCGCGCGCGTCCGGCAGCGCCCTGCCTACGATAACGCTCATCGCGTAATTCAGGTAGGAATCCTTGACCTCGGACTCGATGGAAATCGGAACTATTTTTTCGTTACGCGTGTACATTTTATATATCCAGATTTTTTACCTGATGGGCGTATTCCTCGATAAACTCCCGGCGCGGCTCAACCTGTTCACCCATAAGCTTGGTAAATATATCTTCCGCTCCGGCCGCATCCTCCATGGTCACCTGCAGCACGGTGCGCCTTTGGGGGTCCATGGTGGTTTCCCAGAGTTGCTGCGGGTTCATCTCGCCTAAACCCTTGTATCTTTGAATGTGCATCCCCTTGGTTGCGGTTTCTTTTATGAAGCCCAAAACCTCCCTTAAAGAAAAGAGGTCCTTTTGCTCCTTTTCATTGGTAATGCGGTATAGCGGCTTGGGTTTTTTTATTTCTTTGGAGTTGGGCCGGGCAGCGGCGGTTTCCGTAAGCGAATAAATATTTTCCACTTCTAACCCGAGCTTTTCTAATTTCACTAAAATCTGCTCAATTTCCGTGGCCTCAAAAAGCTCCATGACATTCTGTTCTATTTCCTCCCCCTCGGAGGCCGTAAATTTCGCCAATTCTTTATCAGAATAGAGAAAAAGGTCTTTTCCCTCCACTTTTACCCTATAAACAGGCATTTTTTTGGTCTTTGGATGCCTAAAATTGAGATATTTCGCTAATTCTACTCCCTTTTTATCTAAAATGCGCGCTATTTTATCTAATTCCACCAATAAAAATAATAGCCCCTTAAACTGGTTGTCAGTAAAGACTTGTTTATCTTTTAAGTGCACGAGGCGATGGCCTTCGCGGCCAAGGTCCAAGAGCAGCTCATTAAGCTGCTCTTCGGTCTGGATGTACTCTTCGCGTTGGCCGCGCTTAATTTTATAAAGCGGCGGCTGGGCAATATAGACGTGCCCCTCCTCAACCAGCTTGCGCATCTGGCGGTATAAAAGCGTCAAAAGCAGGGTCCTGATGTGCGAGCCGTCCACATCAGCATCTGCCATGAGT
>Ga0116202_10000802_pt1 | contig 17899 bp, 13 predicted proteins | sample LakKivw325mmetaG_FD_94479 | JGI IMG/M metagenome (GOLD analysis project Ga0116202, IMG submission 94479) | Anoxic lake water microbial communities from Lake Kivu, Rwanda to study Microbial Dark Matter (Phase II) - Lake Kivu water 325m metaG | ecosystem: Environmental > Aquatic > Freshwater >...
CCAGCCGGCCTGGTACACCCCTTCGATGGTCGTCAAGCCGCCGGCCTCCGCAATCAGGGTCCCGACAGCCGATGCGGCGAACTCGAGCGCATACGCCCCGGCCCGCTTCCACGCGGGGATTGCAGGCGCCGCGGATGCTGCATCGGGGATGCTCATCGCAGCCAGGGCGAGCCGGCTGTCGTCAAGGTCGGGCTGCCGCAGCGGGCTGCCGTAGACGTCGTGCCAATACCGCATTTCAAGAACCGCGCCGGGCTCGGCCACGCTGCACTGCCAGCCTCGAAGCGCGTAGATGTGCTGAGCGGATAGGACGGATAGAACCGGGAGGTCGGCCGCCGGCGGGCCTCCCGCGGACACGGCACCAGCCAGTGTCAGCAGCGCAAAGACAGTCGCTCTTCGCATCTTGCCTCCTTCTGTGGTGGCTCTTCTCACAAGGCCCAGCTCCGGCCACCCTGAGAGCGGGCGTCGGAAAACATGCGCCGGCTCACTTGTGCGCGCCGCAACGACCCGACCGAGCATGGGACCGGCGTTGCGGCGTGGACCGCACTCCGGGGCCGATGCCAACGGCACAGATTAACCTGCCAACGTTCGGTGTCAATGACTGACTTCAGGGAGACTCCCGCAAAGACAGGTTAAGGCAGGTTAAGGTATTGACAATGGTGAGCAGCCGCCGGATAATGACGGCCTCATGGAAGCAAGCGCCGGGCGCGCGCTCGCGCGCTGGACTTGGATTCCGGCCGTTGCCGCTGCGCTGGGCGCGAGCCTGTGCCGCTGCGGTAGCGCCGCCTCGATGTGGCCGCTGCGCGAGGGCCAGGCCGTGGCTGCGTTAGAAGCCGGAGGGCCGGTCGTCAATCTCTCGGGCGCGCAACTGCCTGTCCCCTACCCGGTTGCCCGCTTCCGCTACGGAGTCACGGACCGGTTCAACGTCGACGTCGGCGGGCACCTGTTGATGCCTTGGTTCGGCGTCGCGGGATTCGACGCCGGGGCCAGCTACCACTTCATCGACCAAGCCGGTTGGCGGCCCTGCCTGGGCGTGGCCATCGGCGAGATCGGGTTGATTGAGTTTGACGGCAGAAGCGCCACCACCTTCCTGCCGCAAGCTGAGGTCACGGCCAGCTATCTGCGACCGAATCACTCGCTGTCGTATTTCGGCGTCCACACGCTCTACCAATTGAGGCCGAAGTTCTACATGACCTACTCACCCTATGTCGGACACAACTTCTCGGTCGGCCGCCGGCTGTCGGTCAGCCTTGAGATGAAGTGGTACGCCGCGTACGAACGGACCACCCCCCGGGCCGCAAAGTTCAGCCTGGCCATCGCCAACCACGGCGGGCTCGGCTTCGTTGCCGGCGTCAGCTACCATTGGGGAGGCTGGTATCGCTAAAACAGTCCGGCTCGCCCTTGCCGCCGCGTTCCTACTCCTGGGCGCGAACTGCCTGAAGATGGACCGGTTCCTGTTCGCGCCGTGGATTGTTGACGAGTATTTCCTGCCGGGCAGCATCGACTCGGTAGCCTGGCACGTGCGCGGCATCATTCCGGATTCGCTCAGACAGGAAGTCGAACTCGTCTCGTCCGGCGGCGATCGCATCTATGGATTCCTGGTCCAACCTGGGGACAGCTCGGCCCTGAACGACGTCACCATCCTCTATTGCCACGGCAATTCCCACTGCATAGACCGCTACTGGGGCCGGGTGGAACTGCTCTGGGAGATGGGCTATCGCGTCTTCATCTTCGACTACCAGGGCTACGGCAAGAGCGAGGGTGGCCCTGCCGGCGACCGCTGCCTTGCCGACGGCCGGACCGCTCTGGCGTTCCTGCGCGGCCGTCCTGAGGTCAACCCGGACCGCATCGTCTACTATGGCTGGTCCATGGGCACGTTTGTCACCACCTACCTTGCCGCCGACTCGCTGCCCCCGCTCGGCCTGATAATGGAATCGCCGCCCGCTTCGGCCGAGGCGCTGGTCAAGGAAGGAACCGTGTTCGACATCCCGGGCAGCATGCTGACGAGGCTCTACGCCGACTTCGACAACGAAGGCAGAATCACACGTGTCGGGGTCCCAGTGCTGATGATGCACGGCGTCGAGGACGCTTACCTGCCGCTCGCGCGCCACGCGCGGCGATTGCTCGCAGCAGCCGAAGGACATACCAGAGTCTACATGCACCCGGTTGAGGGTGCGGGCCACGAGGATGTCCCCTACGTGCTGGGCGCGAACTACGCCGAGTATGTCAAGTCATACATCGACATGCGAGTGGGAGAACGATGAAGTCAGCCCTCGGGTTCCTCTTCGCGACGTTCCTGGCTGGCGCCGCAGTCGACGCAGACCCGGTGACCGACATCCCGCCCCTTGACCCGGGCATTTTCCTCGTGGAAGGAAGCGGCGCCGTACTCGGCGGGGCTGCCTGCGCGGCCGGGTTCGGGTTCCTGTTTACGCGGCTGTACGACCCCTCCGAGGACGTCTGGAAGACGTTTGGCGGGACCGTGCTCGGAGGCAGCCTCGGGTACCCCGTGTTCTGCGGAATAGGTTGCTGGGGTGCGGCCAAGCTGGTCAAGCAGCAGGGCAAGCTGACCGGGGCCGTCGTCGGCGCTCTCGCCGCCACGCCGGTCGGGCTGACTGTCGCCTGGGTCGGGACCCTCGTCGAACGGCTGCCGCCGGGCTCAATCAAGAGCTCGCCTATATACGTAGCCGCAGCGCTGACACCGCCCGTCGGCGCGATAATCGGCTACAACCTCTCATGCTCAAGAGCTAAGCCGACCCACTCATCGCGCCTGGGAACGCCCGATCTCATGCTCCGAACCGGAACGAACGACGACGGTTCCAGGTATCCGGTGCTGGATGTAAGGCTGCTCAGCGCCAGATTCTAGACCGCCGCCATACCCCACTCAAAGCCCAGTTTCTGCGCCGCCACGCTAGCGACCCCACGATTGACGCGGATCGTGCATCCGGTAGAATATGTTATTGGCTCGGCGTCCCCAATCTGATGACTCATGCTGTTCGTAGCCGAGTGTCGCGTTCTTTCTTGTTTGCCGTCTTTCCAGCGCTGTTTCTGGCTGCGCCGCTGTCGGCGCTTGACCGTTGGCCCCAGCGCTCCCCATCTGACAGCGCCGGGCCGGTTATGGAGGCACGGGTCTATTTCGACGACGTTCGGACTCTCAGGCAGCTAGGCGAGCTGGCCGGTCAGCTTGACATCTGCACATTGGTCAGGGACGAGCTTGGCGGGTATCTTGTCATCAACACCGACGCATCCCAACTCGAGCAAATCCGGTCTGCGGGCATGCTGGTCGATGTCACCTACCCGGACATCCGGCAGAAGTTCCACGAAATGACTGGCGTCAGGCTCGGCGTTCTCGCAGCAGGCAGCGACTTCGGCTGCTTCCTGACCTACCATGAAGTGGAGGACACGCTCGCGGCGCTGGCGGCGGCCTATCCGGCCATCTGCGCGAAGGAGAGCCTCGGGCTGACACCGCAGGGACGTCCGCTGTGGTGCCTGAAGATCTCCGACAATGTTGGCGCCGACGAGAGCGAACCCGCCTGCTTCTTCAACGGGGCGACGCACGCCCGGGAGCCGCTCGGCGCCAGTTGCTGCGTTGCCTTCGCTGCGAGAATCCTCTCCGACTATGGCCGCGATTCAGTCTCGACCTGGCTCGTCAACAACCGCGAGATTTTCGTCGCGCCGGTGATGAACCCGGACGGTTACGTCTATAACTCGGATTCGGGTGGGGCCGAGCTCAACTGGCGCAAGAACCGCCGCAGCCCGGTCCCGCCTGACATCGGAGTCGACCTGAACCGCAACTATGGATACAAGTGGGGCTATAACAACTCGGGGTCGTCCCACCGGCCGGGAGATGAAACCTATCGCGGCCCGGCGCCATTCAGCGAACCGGAGACGCAGATAGTCCGTGATTTCCTGGCCGAGCAGGAGCCGCACACATGCCTGGACCTTCACAGCTTTGGCCGCTACAACCTGTATCCGTGGGGCTACGCGGGTGTCAGGCCGCCAGACCAGGCCATGCTCGAAGCAGTGGTCGACACCTTCCAGGCGAACAACCGTTATCCCATATCACTGGCCGGGCAGGTCTACTCGACCATCTATCCCTGCAACGGAATGTCGGTTGATTGGGAGTACTCGGACACCGCCGGCAAGTTCGTGACCTACGCCTTTACCTGCGAGCTCGGCACCACCGATTTCTGGTATGGCTGGTGCGACTCAACCTACGTCAACAGCGAGTGCAGCCTGAACGTCCCGAACCTGTCTTACCTCGCCCGGGCGTCCGGGGCCTGTTTCGAAGGGTTGTCGGCCGCGCTGGATGACTCGTCGACCGGCAACGGCAACGGCCAGTTCGACCCGGGCGAGGCGGCGGGTGTCTGGTTCAGAATCAGAAACCAGGCCATTCACCCGCTGGATTCCGCGTACGAGATAACCGCGAGGCTCGTTTCCGCTCTCCCCGGCCTGGAAGTGCTGGATTCCTCCATTTCGTTCCCAAGCGCCGCGCGCGCCGGTACGGTCGATAATTATGCGACGCAGTTCCATGTACTGGCATCAAACACCATCGCGCCCGGCACGCGCATTCCGCTGCGGTTGGAGCTGTCCTTCACCGACGCTGGTCACAAGTACGTGCAGACGGTGGGCTTCGAGGCTCCCAGCCGGCGTCAGCCGGTGGCCGGATCGACCTTCCTCTATCCCTCGCGGCTCACGGCTCAACCCAATCCCGCTCGTGACCGGGTCAGCCTGAGCGCTGCTCCTCTAGCCGCCGGCGGCCGCCTCGACGTCTTCTCTCCCGGGGGAGGACGGGTGCTGGCGCGGAGCGTTGCCGGTCCATACACTTGGGATTGCAGCGGCGTACCGGCTGGCATCTACTTCTGCCGCGTGACAGCGGCAGGCAGCAGCGTCACGACTCGCGTGAGCGTAGTCCACTAGAGGAGCCATGCGAGGCACAGCGCAGAAGCGGTCCAGGAGGACACAGAGATGACGGCCGCCCCCGGCCCCAGGCTCATGGGTGGACCCGAAGTCCGGCCGCTGCGCGAGAACGATGCCCGGGGCGTGGCAATGCTCGTCGCAGACTACTTTGCGGAAATCGGGATGGGGCAATCAATGTCGGTCGAGCAGATGAGGCAGCTTTTCGCCACGTCCTGGCTTGAGGGTGGTGCGGGCTTCGTGCTGGAGCACGGTCCGGAGACGGCCGGGTATGGGTTCGTGCGACCGACCCGATGGAAAGGAGCGGACTCGATCCAACTGGGTCTGACCCTGAAGCGAGGGTATCGCGACCCGGAGACCTATCACGTCTTGACCGACCAACTGCTGGAGAAGGGCTCGGAACTGGCCGGGAAACACGGTGTCCGCAGCATGAGCATTCACCTGCGCAGCATTGACACAGTTCACGTGCCGGTCGTGCTTGAGCTGGGATTCCAGGAGCACCCGGTTTCGATGCTCGGATTCCGACACGACCTGGACGACGTCCCGGCGCGACCCCTCCCCCAAGGACTCACACTTCGCTGCGCGCGGCTGCCCGAGGAGACCCCCACCGTGCTGGGTCTGTCCGGTCCGGCCTTCGACGACCGCGAACGCCAGGGCGAACCGGTAACCGGCACGTACCTCAGCTTTGTCGCCGGCAAGTCCGGGTTCGACCCGGAGCAGGTGCTGCTGGTTGAGAACCCGGACGGCCCGGTCGGCTACACCGTAGTCGACGCGACTAGTCACGGCAAGGGCGGCTGCTACGGCATCCTTGAGCTCGGCGTGCTGCCGGGCTCACGTGGCCGAGGAATCGGGTCCGCGCTTGTCTGCCGCGTCCTCGGGTGGCTGAAGGAGAAAAACGCTCGCTCCGCGGTCGCGGGCATGTTCAGCAGCAACATCGCTGCCACTCTGTTCTGGCGCCTGGGATTCCGGCCCGACCCGCGGCGCACTTTTCGCTTCTTCGTACGCGACCTTGGTCCCTCCCCGACTGTGGAACGTCGCTGAACCATGCTCTACCGCGACGCCGGCGTCGACATCAACGCCATGGATGCGGTCAAGCGCAGAATCGCAGGCATCGCCGGTTCGACCTACGGCCCGCAGGTGCTCTCCGAAGTGGGGCTGTTCGGTTCGCTCTACCGTGTCCCCAGGCTCATCGACCCGGTGCTGGTCGCCAGTTGCGATGGCGTCGGAACCAAGCTCGTGGTAGCGCGGCTCTGCGGCCGCTACGACACCGTAGGCATCGACATCGTGAACCACTCGGTCAACGATATCCTCACTCTGGGGGCGCGTCCTCTGTTCTTTCTGGACTACATCGCCCATTCCGACCTTGAGCCCGAATCACTGCTGGCGGTCGTGCGGGGTCTTGGCAGGGCCTGCCGCAAGAACGGCTGCTCGCTCGTAGGCGGAGAGACTGCCATGATGCCGGACATCTACCGGCCCCGCGACCTCGACCTGGCCGGCTTCATCGTCGGCGCAGTCGCGCGCCGCAAGATCATCGACGCTACACGGATTGCGCCCGGCGACGTGGCAATCGGCATCCCCTCCTCGGGCCTCCACACCAACGGTTATTCACTCGCCCGCCGTGTGCTTTTCGGTAAGGCCGGACTCGCAGTTGGCTCACGGGTCAAAGGCCTATCCCGGCCCCTCGGTGAAGAGCTGCTCCGACCACACCGCTCGTACCTGAAGTCTGTCTATCCTCTGCTGAGCCGAGTCCACGCGCTGGCCCATATCACCGGTGGCGGATTCTATGGCAACATTGCTCGTCTCTTGCCGCGGGAAGTCTCGGTAGTCATCCGCAAGTCCAGTTGGCGCCCGCTGCCGATATTCCGCATCATTCAGCGCCTGGGCGACGTTCCGGACGAAGAGATGTACCGCACGTTCAACATGGGAATGGGCATGGTTCTAATCGCAGCAGCAGCGCAGGCGGACCGCATCCTCAGTTCGATACCGGGCAGCCGCGCCATCGGCAAGGTCGTCCGCGGCACCTTCGGCGTCTCTGTTATCTAGCGGACCGGCGAACGCGGAATTCGGAATTCTCCGACACCCTGCACTCTGAACTCCGAATTCTGGATTCTAGACTCTGGACTCTGGGTTCGTCTTTCTACCCGCGCGGGTGGAACGTCCGGTGAGTCTCCCTTAAGTACTCGCGGTCAACGTGGGTGTAGATCTGGGTCGTCGCGATGCTCGAGTGGCCGAGCATCTCCTGTACCGCCCGCAGGTCGGCCCCACCTTCGAGCAAGTGCGTGGCGAAGGAGTGGCGTAGCGTATGCGGGGTGACGCGGCGCGTGATTCCGGCCAGCGCCACGCAGGCGCGCAGTATCTTCAGGAATCCCATCCGGGACAGCCGGTTGCCGTGGTGGTTCAGGAACAAGTACGGACTGGTCTTCCGGCCGGCATAGCGAGGCCGGGAGGCGCTCAGATAGTTGCGCACCGCGCTCACGGCGAGCTGTCCCAGTGGCACCACCCGTTCCTTGCTCCGTTTGCCCATCACCCGCAGGAACCCGTCCGCCAGCGACGCGTTGCCCACGCCGAGACTCAGCAACTCCGATACGCGTAGCCCGCTCCCGTACATCACTTCCAGCATCGCCCGGCTGCGCAACGCCCAGCGCCGGTCCGGGGCGTTACCCCCCGCCTCAATCAGCCTTGTCATCTCGTCCTGAGTCAGCACGCCAGGCAACTTGCGCCGCTGTTTGGGCAGGTCAATGTCGTCGGCGGGATTGGCCGCGAGTTGCTGCTCCGACGCAAGGAAGCGATAGAGCAGGCGGATTGACACCAGCTTGCGGGCAATCGTCGTGGCCGCCAATCCGGCGCTGCCGAGCATGCGCGCGTACTCATGGAGCGTCCTGCGGCTGGTTTCTGCCGGCCGCTCCGCGGCCTCGGGTACGGCCCGGAAGAACTGCCTCAGGTCGGCAACGTAGCAGTCGGCCGAGCCGCCGGCAACACTCCGCTCGACCAACAGGTAGTTGACGAATCGGTCAAGCAGCCTGTCTGCGGCTTCAGGCAGCAGGCGGTTCGATGTCCGACCGGCTGATAACCGTGTCTCGCTGACACCGGCTGTCCGGCTTCGGGTGGTCTTCATTGTAGTGCAGGCCTCTCGACTCAGGTCGGCGCAGCGCGCACTCGACAACGATGCGGGCAGCGACCAGCAGGTTGCGTAGTTCCATGCCGGCTACCGTGGAGCCCAGTCTGCCGCTATCTGCCGCGAGCGCCATGATCTCTTCGCGGGCTTCGGCCAGGCCTGCATCGGTTCTGACAATCCCGGCGCTCTGCCACATCCGCTTCTGCAGACGGCCGCGCAGTTCGGCAACCAGCGCAGCGTCATCGTCGGAAGGGATGAAGGATGGAGGAGGAAGGGATGAAGGCTCCGGCAGTTTGCAGCTTGCAGTCTGCAGTCTGCATTGCTGCGCTGCCCTTTCCGCGGCCCGGTCGGCCATGACCAGTGCCTCCAGCAACGAGTTCGAAGCCAACCGATTCGCGCCGTGTAGTCCAGAGCAGGCGCATTCGCCGGCCGCGTAGAGCCCCGGAACCGACGTCTCGGCCCATTCGTTCGTCTCGATTCCGCCGCAAGAATAGTGCGCGGCCGGTACGACCGGTATCGGCTGGCGCGTGATGTCGATGCCGAGTTTCAGACAGGTTTCGCTGATGTTCGGAAACCGTTCGCGCAGCCGCCTCGGTTCGAGGTGAGTGGCGTCGAGCAACACGTAGTCACCGCCCCGCAGTCTGAGTTCTGTAGCTATGGCCCTCGCCACCACGTCGCGCGGCGCCAGGTCCGCATCGGGGTGATAGGCGGGCATGAACGCGTGGCCGTCGCGGGTGCGGAGGATTGCGCCTTCGCCTCTTACCGCTTCTGAGATGAGGAACGCGCGGCCCTCAAGCAGGTGCCCGTAGAGCGATGTCGGGTGAAACTGGACGAATTCCATGTTGGCGGTTCTCGCACCGGCCCGATAGCCCATCGCGACCCCGTCGCCGGTCGCAATCAGTGGGTTCGTAGTGTGCAGCCATGCCTGTCCCATGCCACCGGTCGCAAGCAACGAGACTCGTGCCCGTACCACCTCCACGTGGCCTCGAGAATTGTCGAGGACAAGCGCGCCGGAGCAGCGGCCGCCATCGTCCAGGACCAGGTCGATGGCGAAATGCTCTCCCAGCATGGCGACGTTCGGGTCCGACCGCACGGTCGCCAGCAGGCCGCGCTCGACCTCGGCGCCGGTGAAATCATGGGCGTGGACGATGCGACGGCAACGGTGTCCGCCCTCCTGTCCGAGGTCGAAGTGCTCCTTCCCCGATGCGTCGGCGTAGATGTCGAAGGGCACGCCCAGCCGGTACAACTCGCGCACGAGCCCGGGCCCGGCCTCGGTTACAAGCTTGACGACATCAGGGTGCGCGATGCCGGCGCCGGCCCGGATCGTGTCCTCATAGTGAAGCCTGGCGCTGTCATCCGACGCGACCGCGGCGGCGATGCCGCCCTGCGCGTAGTTCGTATTTGATTCCGAGTCCTCCTTCTTGGTGACGAGCAGGACCGAGCCATGTCGGCTCGCGCGGTGGGCAAACCACAGCCCGGCCATGCCCGAGCCGATGACGAGGAAGTCGACCGCGCTACCGGTCATAGGCAGAGGTAGAGGTAGAGGCAGAGAGAATAGAGGGGAGGGGGAACCCGGAGTCTTTACCTTTACCTTTACCTTTACCTTTGCCTTCACCTTTTCCTCAGATCCGGTAGCAGACCTTGATGCCGGGTTCTGAGTCCGCGGGGCGGAACTCCACACGGGACGAAGTGCGACCGCGGCCGGCAAAGAGCGCGCAGTCCGCCATGCTTGCCAGACGGTTGAGCAGCAGCGCTCCGACCGCGAATTGCGCATTGAGCGCGGCGGTCCGTCCCGACCTCCTCGTTCCCCAGTAGTAGTACCGAGCCGAGTCCGAACTCCAATTCCAGGCCTGCGAACCGAAAAAGCCGTGGCTCCGGTAGTATTGGTGTTGCCGCTCCGGGTCATCCGGGTACATGTCCCGCGCGTCTGCCCTCACGTCCTCATTGTACTGGTCCGCATTGTCGTATTGCTCCAGCGCCCGGTAGTAACGCAACTCCCTGACGGTCAGGTCCGCGCCTGCTTCGCGTCCGGCAAGAAGGCGCGCGTCGTGCTCGCGCGCGGAGCTGTACCACGAGAACCCGGACCAGAGCGCCCAAAGCGTCCCGTCGAGCCAGAGCAGCGCCTCACCACGCTTCGCGCTGCCCAGCATCATCTGACCAGCGCCGGGCAGCGCCATCGAGGCGAGAATGGCGTTGCCGCGCAGGCGTGGATTGGGCGCGGGCGTACCGACCAATGGCTCAGCCGCGACAATCAGAGCAAGAAGCGCATTCCACATCATCATCACTCTCTCATTCTATCACGACCTTGCGGCTCACGATTCCGCCGCCGTCTCTCGCAACCACGAAGTACGCTCCGGGACGGATGCCGCTCAGGTCGAATCCTCTTCCGTCCTCATACGAAATCCTCCGTACCTGCCTGCCTGCAGCATCGTAGAGCGAAGCAGTCTTGGCTGACGACACGATGCCGACTCCCAGCCGTCCGTTCCGCCCCACGATGGTCGGGGCGGCGAGGGGAACAGGAGGCATTGGGCAGGGAACGGAAACCGGGGGCATGTCCCAATCGACGAGCTTGGCATAGATGTCAAAACCCTTGTGCCGGCGGTTGTCAGCCCAGGCGAACGCCAGTACGTCGTCACTCGCGGCGATGCTCTGGCCCACGGTCCAGTGGTGGTTGTTCGGAAACAGGTTCGGCTCGTTCACCATCTGGTTGCCGCCGATGCGCGTACCGTCCGGTCGGAATCGCTGGCAGTATATCTGCGGGTTGCGCGGGAAGTCTCGCTCGTCGTTGAACTCCACACCCAGCCTTCCGTCCGGGGCATAAGAACAGCTCGGCGAGTAAGACGCGGCCTCGCCCGGATTGTCATTGACCGGCTCGTTGTCCCCGATCCTTGCCCCGGCCGAATCGAATCGCTGGAGGTAGACGTCGTAGACGTCGTTCCGCGTGTCCTCCCATGCCACGGCAAACCGTCCGTGGTCGTCAATCGCACATGACGGGTAGCCATGATAATTCGCCGCGGAGTCGAGGTTCGCTCTGATGTTGCCGCCGATGCGGGAGCCGTCGGCCCGGAACGCCTGGCAATAAATATTCGATTCCCCCAAACGATAGTCCATCCAGGCAAAGACGAACCGGCCGCCCGGATTCATCGCCGCGCTTCCATAGTACCCGTAACCGGTCGAATCCTGCACCGCCATCTCGGGGCCGAGCGGGTCGCCGTTGGAGTCGTACCGGCGGCAGTACATCTGGTACTGGCCGGCGCGCGTGTCCATCCAGACCACGACCGCGTTGTTGCTTGAGTCCATCGCCACGTACGGATACCACTGTGAGGCGCCGGTGACGTCAGAATTCACGAGGAAGTTGGTCCCAATCGGCGTCCCGCCGGCGTCCAGGTACTGCGCGTAGATGTCGGTGGCATTCGACCCGGCCCGCCGGTCGGTCCACGCCGCGAGGAACCGCCCTTTGCCGCCGGCCGCGCTCGGATAGTACTGGTTGGCGCCGCCCGGGCCGTCGCTATTGAGGAGCAGGTTGGGCCCGAGCAGGTCACCGGCTGAGCCGGTAACGCAGCAGTAGATATCGGATGCGCCGTTTCGCTCGTCCTCCCACGCAATGCACAGCGACCCGCTCCGGTCGATGCCGATTGATGAGCAGCGCTGGATGGCGCTGGCGCTATCGTCGCTGACGCGGAAGTTGGTCCCGACCTTATTTCCGTTCCGGGCAAGCCGCTGGCAATAGATGTCGGGGCTTCCGGCGCGCGCATCCGCCCAGGCTGCCCAGTATCCGCCATCAGGCCTGGGCTCGATGCTCGGGTTCAACCGAGTTCCGGCGCCCACGTCGCTAAGCCTGAAGCTGGGGCCGAGCGGATTCCCACCTGCGTCGTAGCTCCTGGCATACACGTCGTCCACGCCGCTACGGCCGTCAGTCCATACGACCACGAACTCGCCGTACCGGTTCACCGCGACCCCGGAGCCAAGCTGGTCGGCACTGCCGCCGTCATCGTTAACCTTGAAGTTCTCGCCGGCCGGATTGCCGCTTGCATCGTAGCGCTGCCCATACACGTCCCAATTGCCGTTTCGCTCATCGTCCCACGTCACCACGAACACTCCACTCGCGCCGCAACCGACGTCGGGGCTCCACTGGGTGCTGGTGTCGGTGGTCACCTGCACGTTCTCACCCAACTTCTGGCCGAGGGAGTTATACCGCTGACAGAAGATGTTCCAGTCGTACGCATTCTCCCCCCGGCCGTCCATCCACGCCACTACGAATCTGCCGGCAGTGTCGCCGGAGATATCCGGTTCGTACTGGTTGGCATATCCTATAGCGTCGTCGTTGACCCGGAAGTTATGGCCCATGGGACTGCCGTCAGCTTTCAAGAACTGAGCAAAGATGTCGCCGGTCAGGCCAAACCTGCGGTCGTCCCAGGCAAGCAGGGCGACGTTGTCCGGTGCGATCCAGGCCCCGGAAAGGTCCTGGTCGCCGCCGGCGGTGGAATCGCTGACCCGGAAGTTGTCCTGTAGTCTGTCACCCGCCGAGTCGAACCGCTGCGCGAAGAGGTCGGAATTGCCGATTTCCCGCCGGTCCTCCCAGCAGAACAGGAATCGGCCGTCCGGCGCCATCGCGCTCGACGGGTCGCCCTGCCATCCCATCGTGACGTCCGTATTGAGTCGCTCATTCCGGCCAATCCGGTTGCCGGACGAGTCAAGCCGCTGAAACCATGCATCTGCATCCCCGTCCCGGAAGTCGTACCAGCTCACGACGAAGCCGCCCCGAGCGTCGACCCCGAGCTTGGGCGCAAGCTGCTCGCACCCGCTCGCCGTATCGTCGTTGCAGAGAAAGTCATCCTTGATGACACCGCAAGCGCTCACGCGCCCTCTCCCTGCGCCCCTCGCCCCTCGCCCCACAAGGGGCGCTGCGTGCCCGTTCGGCAGCGGCCGTGGATTATCCGGAGTCCGCATCTTGATAAGGTCAGCCGGCCCTGTCGCCAAGGACATAGTACAAATGACAAAGCAAATGGGAAAGCACCAGGGACGAAGTCGGACCTGGGCCTTTGTCACTTGGCTCTTGTCCTTGCTTAATCCTTTGTCCTTGGTACTTCGGCCTTTCCCGACTAGCGCACGACTGCCAGCTTCGTGAACTTCACCTGACGCTGGTCCAGCCGCCTCGCTTCCAACCTGACTATGTATGCCCCGGGCGGGGTCTGCTTAAGGTTGACCGTGGTCTCGTTGTCGACGTCCTTGACCGCCTGGCCGTCGAACTCGGCTCCGACCGGCTCACCGCTCATGTCCAGGAGCCGCAGCTTGACCTCATCCGCGTCATTTACGTGGTAACGTATGTTCACGGCAGCGCCGGCCGGATTCGGCCAGACGTAGAGCTTCGCAACCAGCGAATCGGTATGAGCGAGCGGCAGGGGTGGCGGAAGCTCTGAATCAAGGATGAGCCCGGTGTGGCAGGCGTCGTGATACGCGCACGGCCACTTGACGCCGGAAGCCGGGCCCGGCATCTTCCAGACGTAGAAGGTGCCGGAGTCGCTGCCCGCGGCCAGCTCGACCCTCCCGTCGCCGTCGAGGTCTACGGCCAGCGGGACCGCGCTGATTCCCGCGGTCGCCATCAGCGGAAAGAACGATAGCGGCTCCCCGGTCTTGCCGTTGAACCCGAGCAGACCATACTGCGGCGAGCCGATGACCACGTCTGATGTACCGTCGTTGTCGATGTCCGCCACCACGGGCGACGACAGATACTGGAAAAGGACGTCAAAAGTGATGAGCCAGCCGCCGGAGGGCGAATAGGCCACTTCCGAGATGGTAAACGTAGATTCCTGAGTGAACGGGTAATTGGTGACGAGCGTGGCGTTCCGGTTAAGCGCAAACAGGTCGTTCACCGAGGCGGCCAGAAAGTCAATCTGCGCATCACCATTGACGTCGGCCGCGGCCACGGTCCCGGTGAACGGGCTGCGGATGAACTCGCGCGACTGGAACTTGACAGCGCCGTCCAGCCCGACCACGTACAGGCGATAATCGTGCTCGCCGCCCGCGATGACGGCTATCTCCTTCTGTCCGTCGCGGTCGAAGTCACCCACGAGCGGCTGGGCCTTGGCGTAGAACGGCGAGCTAGAGAGCACGACCGGGAAACCGCCGACGGGCGAGCCGTCGGGGTTGAGGAGGAAGAGCCGGCCATCGCCGCTGAGCAGAACAATCTTGGGCCGGACCGTGTCGGTCACTGCCACTGCCGCGCGGATTTCCGAGCCGACCGCAACCGGGAAACCAGGCATCGGTGTACCGTCGCCCTTCCAGGCGTAGAGCCTCGTGTCGGTACAGCCGACGATAATCTCCTTCTTGCCGTCCCCATCCAGGTCCGCAAGCACGGGTGCGGCAAAGACCCTGTCTCCCACCTTGATTCGGGTGGGCGGTCCCGAGACCGGTACGACCATGACAAACGTGTCGTTTCCTGCGGCCACGACCTCGAGCTTGGCATCACCGGTAACGTCGCCGATGGCGATATCGGCGCGCGTCGTGAACCCGATGCCAATCGAACGGATTGTCGAACCGTCCGAGCGCCAGATTCTCAGTCCGCCGGCCGTATCCATGACCGCGACGTCAAGAGCTCCGTTGCCGTCGACGTCCGCGGCAAACGCCGACATGAGCGGGGTGTTGCCGACCGCCTTGGGAAACCCCGGCTGGTACAGGTCCCAGTTGACGTTCATCGGGATGATGGTGTCCTTCAGCCGCGCCGTCGAATCCGCGACCCCGAGCAGCGTCACGTCCACGTAGCTCTTGCCCTTGTACCCGTCGCTGTTCGGGTTGGTCTGGGCGTAGAACCGGTCGTTGCACCCGCCCTTTCGGAACGGGTCGTACTTGTACCCGTAAACCTCATAGGTCGGGGCCCGCGACTGCCAGTAAGGCACGTCGAAATCCTGCACGCCGTCGCCCTCTTCCATGTCCACGCCCTTGTGCTCGGGTCCGCCGGCCGGCCCGTACGCGTTGGCCGCGTTGCCCCAGTCCGCCAGCACCTTCGTATCAACGTGCCAGATGAGCAGGCCCGAGCCGGGTTGGAAGAAGTCGTACTCATTGCCGCCGACCGCGATGACCACGCCGTCCTCGACGTCCACGTCAATCGTGTCGGGCTGCTTCACGTCCACCTGCCGGTTCTCGATCAGGAAGTACTCGTCCGGGGTTATCGGTATCTTGACAATTGTCGGCTGACTATCGCCGCGTTGACCGAAGAGCTGGGTGTCCATCTCGGCCGCATAGACCGGTATCGACTCAACCGGAACTCTCACCGTCCGCACCTGGGTGATGGTGTCGAGGAACAGCGTGCGGTGGTAGGCGTCGAGGAATCCCGGAATCACGCCGGGCGGAGCGCCGGCGCCATAGTCGCCGAGCCAACTGCCGTAGCCCATCAGGCTCCATCCGCCCACGCCCATCGTGTAGCCGGTGATGTCATACAGGTCAATCGCCCCGAGCAGGTGCGCGAACTCATGGAACAGGGTTCCCGCCAGCCCGGTCATGCCCAGGATGTTGGTCTCGCTGCCGTACATCGTATCCTGCCGCATCATCTCCGGCAGTACGGTCCCGTGTTCGATGTGCGTTCGGCCCGAGTCCACCGCGATGTACGGCACGCCCAGGTAAAGCTCAATCGCGTCACTCGGAATCTCACCGGCCAGGAGGTCGAACGGCGAGTCGTTCCTGAGACCGAAGTCGGACTGGAGCCCGGAGCCGGCGTGGAACACGATGAACTCGTCGTAATCCCCGAAGTGGACCTCCGAATCCGCGTCCGCGACCTTGAACGCGTCGTTCATCAGCCGCACCAGCCCCAACTCGGCTGCCTCAAAGGAAACCGTGTCCCCGTAGAACTGCATCTCGCGCGGCAACTGGTAGCAGGTCTTCTCGCCCGAAGGCATCACCGTGTACTCAACGTAGAGATTGCCGAGCGACTGGGACCGGTAGTAGTTCCTCAAGCCCTCCATCTCGCGCTCGAAGTAGCGCTTGAAATGTGGCGGGTCATAGAACAGCCCTGAGTCGGGCGAGAGGAAGCCGAGCGTGTCCATCTTGCCGTTGCCGGTCGTCAGCGGCGTCGTATCGGTCTGGAACTCGACGCGGAGACATAGCACCTTCACCGTGTCGGTGCCGCCTGACTGAAGCTTCCTTAAGCGTTCGATGTCGGCTCTGGTCGGCTTGGACTGGAACCGCGCGGTGGGCGGGGTTCGTTTCTCCATCTTGGTATATGACTCAAGGAACCGCGCTACCTGCTGCGCCTCGCCCGGGATGTCCCTTCTCGCCGACTTCACCAGGCGCAACTGCCGCGCCTGCCCGACCAGGGGCAGCACGAATGCTGCCAAGATCAACAGATTCGAGATGCTTCGTCTACCCACAACTACCACTTTTCCCATGCACTCTCATCGGGTGGTTCCTCATTTCCGGGGATTCGACAATCGACAATCGTTATTCGTCAATGGCAGCGGAGAGAGAGGGATTTGAACCCCCGATACCCTTGCGAGTATACGTGATTTCGAGTCACGCGCCATCGTCCACTCGGCCATCTCTCCAGCAGTATCGTTTTCACTTCCGCTTCCGGACACTCGACAATCGACAATCGTCACTCGTCAATCCCGCCCGCCTCGCGCGGAAGAACTTCACAAGCATCTCACCCGCCTCCTCGGCCAGCACGCCCTCGACCACCAATAGCTCGTGGTTGAACCGATTGTCCCGGGCGATGTCGTACCGCGAACCCAGGCAGCCGAACTTCGGGTCTCGCGCGCCGTACACGACCAAGGCCGGCCGCGCCAGGGTCAGCGCTCCGGTGCACATCAGGCACGGCTCGACTGTAACATAGACGGTCGCCCCGCTCAAGCGCCAATTACCAAGCGCGCTCGCCGCGGCTCCGATTGCCACAATCTCGGCGTGGGCGGTCGGGTCCTTAAGCGACTCGGTACGGTTGTGCCCCCGGCCGATTATCCTGCCCTCGTGCACCACGACGCACCCCACCGGCACCTCGCCCTCAGCGCCTCCTGCCTCGGCCTCGGTAAGCGCCGCCCTCATCCACCGCTCGAGCTCAGAAGGGTTCTGGGGTTCTAGGGTTCTGGGGTTCTGGTGCCGCGGACTGCACCCTCGAACCCTTGGACCCCTGGACCCGTGTACCACTTCCTTTGCACGCGCCCGGCGCGACTCGAACGCGCAACCTACGGATTCGTAGTCCGGCACTCTATCCAATTGAGCTACGGGCGCTTTGGGAACTCTAGCCAATTCTATTCGCCTCAGAAGCGGAAGTCAAGAACCCGAGACTCCCCGAATCCGAAGTATGGCCACGAAGACACGAAAACGGAGTGAAATGGACTGGTGGTTTCATGCACCCATTCGCTTCGTGCTTTCGTGGCTTCGATGTCTTTATAGCGTGGCTCGGAACCACTTGGCCATGCTTATCAAAGGCTGCACCTCGTACCCGAGCTTCTTGTAGAACTCGGCCACGCCGCCTCGGGCCGCGTCTATCTGGAGCTTGACCCGCAGACAACCCTGCTGCCTGAGCCAGCCCTCGGCGTGCTCCATCATCTGAGTGCCGATGCCTTTCCGCTGTAGGTCCGGTCGCACAGCCAGCTTGTATATCCAGCCGCGGTGACCATCGTACCCGACCATGACCGTGGCCGCGACCCTGCCCTCGAAAGCGCCGACAAAGAACGACTCCGGGCTATGCCTGAGCTTCTTCTGGATGTCGGAGCGGGGATTCCGCTCCGGGGAAGTCACGCCGGCCAAGTTCCAGACCTCAAGTACCTGGTCGGTATCCTCAATCACGAACGGTCGTATCTCAAGACCCTTCAATCAGAACCTCTCCGCCGCAGCCGGCTCTGCCGTCGAAGCGACTCACCCCTAGATTCTCACCGACCCAGA
>Ga0116202_10000807_pt1 | contig 17853 bp, 13 predicted proteins | sample LakKivw325mmetaG_FD_94479 | JGI IMG/M metagenome (GOLD analysis project Ga0116202, IMG submission 94479) | Anoxic lake water microbial communities from Lake Kivu, Rwanda to study Microbial Dark Matter (Phase II) - Lake Kivu water 325m metaG | ecosystem: Environmental > Aquatic > Freshwater >...
CCGTTGGTGCGTCAATCGAGGGGGCCGGAAAAACTAAGTATCGTATCTGCGATAGTTCGTATCTGCGACATTCCCGATGTCGCACCCAGGGTCGCGCCACCAACGACAGTCGGGCCGGGACGAGCCCGGCCCGACCAGAGGAGGCAGGTTTATTCTTCGGGTATCGGGTCCTGCGGGTTGCGAACGATGTAGGGCAGGCACCAGGCTGCGGCGACGTACGGGCCGGTGGTGTCGGACCAGAGCGTGTTCCAGCCGATGGCGTCGTGTCCTGAGGGCCGGACTTCGGGCCGCTCGTAAGTCTCGGTCGCGACGTGCCAGGTGCGCTGGAAGGTGAAGGTCGAGGTCTTGAAGTAGGCGCGGCGCCACCGGAGGGGCCAGCGCGGCCGGCCGTGGTGCAGGAACGCCCAGCAGGAATCGCCGGTCGAGGCGACGTTGACCCAGACCGTGACCGTGTCGCCGGGCACGAAGCTCGGCAGTTCGGCCTTGGTAAGCAGCGAGTCCGGGTTCGAAAGCCGGAAAGTGTCGGCGTCAGGCCAAGACGCGGCATGGACGGCCAGGTCCTTGATACTCATCTCGTACGCCGCACCAACGGTCGTGAACTCAAGCGGCGTGACCGCTCGGAGGTGCCAGCCGTCCGCGTTCTTCGTCAGAAAGGCCTGGCGCACCGCCTGGTCGTGGAACGGTTTGCGCCAGACCTGGAGCGGGTTGGTGGTGGTGTCGAAGAGCGTGTGGAACTCGCCGTAGACGTCGGCGGTGATGGTCGCGAGCGCGGTGGTATCAGGATAGCCGGGAAAGGCCGGGATGGTAACGTTTACCACGCGGGTGATTCCGCCGGGCGGGATGTAGCGCCGGAACCGCACGAACGGAATCATCACGTCGGCGTCGCCGGGGTCGTTACCGGTCGGGGTTGAGTCTTCCGCGCCGTAGCTGCGCGTATTGTTCTCGTCGGTGTAGCCTGAGCTGCCGAGAAGCGTCTTGATGGCCTCCTCGTCCGCGGGCGCCTGATTGCAGCCGACGGAAAGCAGACACAGGCTCAGGGCCGAAACCACGACAAGCAGCAGTCTTTTCATACGAACCTCCGTTGGTTATTGGTACTGCTCTGCACGCGCAGCCCAAGAGCACCGGCCGTGCCAGGGGCTAAGTGTCGGGTGCTGCTAATGTTAGGCACGACGGGCGCGGCGGGCAGGTGTACCGATGAGGGCGGAGGTGGACAGAGGCGGACAGGGCGATGTCAGATGTGAGACGCCAGATGAGTGATGTTAGATGTTCGGACTTCTGACATCTAACCTCTCGCATCTGACCTCACACATCGTTCGCGCTATCGCCCGCCGGTCACCGGTTCGGGCGGGGTGGGCAGGAGTTCGATGGTCAGGCCGGCCGCCTCGGCGCGGTACTTGACCAGCCGGCCGGTGCCGTATTTCTCATACCAGAGCTCGATTTCCATGTCCATCGCCTTGAGCATGAGCTTGCGGCAGTCGAACGAGCCAGCGGGAACCGAAACCATCTCGTCGCCTTTGAGCAGGAACTCGGCCTCGAACGACGCGCCGCCCGGCGGCGGGCCCATCGGGTTCACGACCGTTATCTTGACCGGCTTGGTCTTGTCGAACCGAAGCGAGCGGCCGAGGAACGTCAGTTCGTCAATGTCAAAGGTGCGCGCGGTCACCGGCAGCAGCCGCTGTTTTTCTTCGCCGGCCAGGTAGCTGGAAATCGCCACCGACTTGTCCGAGTAGTTGGCCGCGGTGGTCGAGAGCGCCGCGCCGGTGCGGATGAAGCGGAACGACGAGCGGGGCAAGAGGTTCGAGCGCCGGACCAGGACGACCGAGGAATCGGTGGTCGGGACCTGGCCGGTCGCGGTGCGCATCACGACCGCGACGCCGAAAACCGGCAACTCCTCGTCGCCCAGCCAGTCCTGGCGGACCAGGGCGGTGTAGGTGCCGATGGAATCGGTCCGGGCCAGCACCCGGTAGTTGCACACCTCGCCGTCGGGAATCGGCGGGACGTCGAGGGCGATGCGGGCCTGGAAGTCGGTCCGACCGCAGGTCGTCGCGGCCAGGAGCAGGAAAGCGCTATAGTAGTACCATTTTCTCATTGCGGCTCCTTGGGCGCGAGAATATAGCCGGGCGAGCCGTGCTGTCAACGCAGGCCGGGGTTGACACCAGGCAGGCGACTCATAGACTTATGCCGGTTTCCGGACTTCTTTGAGGTCGCGGACGCATTCCGCTTTAGCGCCGCACTGTCTTGCGCCCGGGTCCGGTCCGGGCAGATGCATGGGGGCGGCACATAACCAACCTGTTCGAGGAGGTCGAATGAAGAAGCTCGTGTTATGCCTGGCATTCGTCGCCACGGCATTCGGCGGTACGCTCGTCCCGGAGCTTGAGCAGATCCTTGCCAGCGCCAAGCCGGACGACAGGATTGACATCGTCGTGCAGACAACGCTGCAGGGCGACCTCGGTCAACTGCCGCCCAACTCCAGCTACGACGAGAAGATCAGCTTCCTGCAGTTTGTCGCCGAGCGCGCCCAGCGCGACATTCTCGGTTACCTGGAAACGACCGATGCCACCGACGTCCGTTCCTTCTGGCTCGTTTCCCGCATCGCGCTGAGCGCGAGTCCTCAAGTCATCCGCGCGCTGGCGGCGCGGGAGGACGTCGAGTTCGTGACCGACGACTTCGTGGTCCAGCTCGACGACCGGCCGACCCCGCCCGAGAACGAGGTTGACACACCGGAATGGAACATCACCAAGGTATCGGCCCCGCTGTGCTGGAGCGCCGGGTACGACGGCACCGGCATCGTGGTCGGCAACATTGACACCGGGGTTGACGCGAGCCACACCGCGTTCCATGGCCGCTGGCGCTCGACCAACGGCTGGTTCGACGGCGTCAACGGCCAGGGCAGCCCGTACGACGATTACGGCCACGGCACGCACACGATGGGCACCATCTGCGGCGGCGACGGCAACGGTTCCGACGTGAACGACGTCGGCGTCGCGCCGGGCGCGACCTTCATCGCGGCCAAGGCGTTCGACTCGAACGGCTCGGGCCAGACCTCCTGGATTGACGCCTGCATCAACTGGATGGCGGGCACCGGCCGGCCGAACGTCTGCTCGAACTCGTGGGGCACCAGCCAGCGGACCAGCACCTACTGGTTCAGCGCCTTCAACAACATGCGCTCGCTCGGCATCGTGGTCGTGGCGTCCATCGGCAACTCCGGGCCGGGCGGCTCGACCTCAGGACCGCCGGGCTCCTATCCCTGCGCTATCGGCACCGGCGCGACCACCTCAAGCGACGCGATGGCGAGCTTCTCTTCTCGCGGGCCGGCCCCGAACCAGGCGCCCTGGAGCACCACCAGCGAATGGCCGCGCACCGACTGGAACCTCATCAACCCGGGCATTTCCGCGCCGGGACAGGGCGTCCGCTCCTCGATGCCGGGCGGTTCGTACGGCAGCATGGACGGCACTTCGATGGCCTGCCCGCACGTTTCGGGCGCGGCCGCGCTCCTGCTCCAGAAGAAGCCGACGCTGACGCACAACGAGATATTCACCCTCCTGACCGACAACGCGGACGAGCCGGCGGGCGGCGGTCCGTATCCCAACAACAACTACGGCTGGGGCCGGCTGAACTGCAAGGCCGCGCTCGACGCGGTCAACCCGTCCAACAAGCCGAACCTGATGCTCACCCGCACGGTCATCACCGGCGACAACAACGGCAACGGCCGGATGGACCCGGGCGAGACCGGCAACCTGATTTCCTACGTCCGCAACGCCTCGACCGTCGCGGCCACCTCGGTCACCGGCAAGCTGCGCACCTCGGACAGCTACGTCACCGTCACCGACTCGACCGCGAACTACGGCAACATCGCCGGCAACGACAGCGCCAACAACTCATCCGACCCGTTCAGCCTGTCGGTCTCCTCAGGCTGCCCGCAGGGCCACACCGCGGCGATGACGCTCTTCCTCTCCTGCACCGAGTCGTCCTTCACCCGCACCTTCAACCTGGTCATCGGCCAGCCGCCGGTGCAGGGACAGTTGCTGATGGACCATGACACCGGGTACTGCAAGTTGACGGTGTCCTGCCAGGGCTCAATCGGCTACGACCTGCCTCCGGCCGACGCCGGCAGCGGGTTCTGCTACCCGAAGACCGGCGCGAGCCAGCTCTTCTACTCAAGCTACGCGGTCGGCAACGGCGAGGCCTACGTCGCGGACCGCCACTACTCCAACCCGGCCTCCGGTACGCCCAACACCGACCTCGTGCCGGTGGAAAGCCTGGTCCCGGTCATCCCGCCGACCGACCCGGGTGACGAGCACTTCCGCGGCTCCTACAACGACGCGGGCCATCCGTCGGCCAAGGGCCTGAAGATAACTCAGAACAGCTACCAGCTCGCGGCCACCGGTTACGACGACTTCGTCATCCTGACGTTCGACGTGGCCAACAACGGCTCCTCCGCGGTCAACGGCCTGTACTCGGGCGTGTTCGCGGACTACGACATCGGTTCGGCGCCGACCAACAACGTCTGCTCGACCGACGTGTCGCGGCGCCTGACCTTCATGCGCCAGTCAACCACCGCCAACCCGTGCGTCGGGGTCAAGATTCTCGACCCGCGCTCCGCGGCCAACATGGCGGCGGTAGACCATGCCCGGTACGTGTACCCGGACTCCTGCATGACCGACGGCCAGAAGTGGCGGTTCCTGAACGGCACCATCAACCAGCCCAACTCCAACCGCGCCTACGACTGGTCAATGTGCACGTCGGTCGGACCGTTCGACCTCGCGGTCGGCGCGAGCTTCCGCCACGCGGTCGCGTTTGTCGGCGGCGCGTCGGGCGCGGCCATCAGAGAAAACGCGGACTCGGCCCAGTCCTGGTACGACCGGAACGTCGGCATGTTCGAAGGCCCGCGCGTGCCGAAGCCGGAGAAGCTCGTCCGGATTGAGCCCAACCCGTTCACCGGTACGACCGAAGTGAGCTACCAGGTTGCGCAGGCCGGGCACGTCTGTATCAGCGCCTCGGACATCGCGGGCCGGACCGTGGCCGTGCTGTTCGATGCCGAAGTCAAAGCCGGCCGGCTGGAGCTCGTCTGGCGGCCGGAGAAACTCGCGTCCGGCGTCTACTTTCTCAGGTTCGACGCGCCCAACGCGCTCGTGACCGAGCGAGTAGTCCTCGGCCGCTAGTAACACAGCTACTCATCACCGGGGGCGCATTCGCGCCCCCGGCTGCCTTTCGCCGTTCCCTTGACACGCCCCTGAACCGGCCGATAATCAATCAAGGAGCAGTCATGAAGAACCGGCTTGTGCTGTTCGGCACCCTGTTCATCGTTGTCGCGTGGGCCAACCCGTACGTGGCCACGCTCATCAATGAGTTCGGCACGGACGGACCGTACAGTCCGTGGGTCGAACTTCATCCGAGACCGTTCTTTCGAGACCTGGACATGGACGGGTGGGTCATCGCCACTTCGACTTCCTGCTGCACGCTGAACTGCGAGATATCGTCCTGGGACCCCTACATAGTCATCAGTGATTCGACCCGCGGAGAGTACTGGCATGGGACGTTTGAGCTGAATCCCGTCGCCGACTCCATCCTCGTCTGGAACACCACGAACCAGAACTGGCCCGATTCGGAGCGGATATGCTATCCCGACACACCGCCCTGGTGGCGAGGCGCGCCCGTTCCGCCACCCGGGGCAAGCTCCGCGCTGTGGAACTACGACGCCTACGAGGACCAGTCAATAAACTGGTACGTTGACTCGACGCCGACGCCCGGGGAGGAAAACGATGACTACAGCACGATTTCCGGTTCCGTGCGTGGCAGCGGCGGCCAGGTGCCCGATTACGTGACCATCTACTGTCGCGGGCCAAACGGCAGTTGTCATGGCGAGACTTACCAGTCGGCCGCTTACCATGTGGACGGACTTGGTCCGGGCACGTACGAGGCGAAAGCGGTTGCGAAGTTCGGCAGCACCTACCACACCGTGTATTATCCCGAATCGGTCGCCGTCGGCTACAGCGAGGAGCGGACAGGCATCAACATCACCATTCCAATGAGCGGGGTTGCGGCACCGAGTCAGGCCGACTTGGAGTTCGAACTCTTGGTCGGCAACGGCGTCATAGCGGTCGTCTGCCCGGAGCTGACCGATGCAGACCTGTCGCTGGTGGACCCGCTGGGTCGCCAGGCCGCAGTGCTGCATCGAGGTACGCTGTCCGCCGGCAGACACCGCTTCGCCTTGCCGTCCTCGCTGCGTGCCGGCCCCTACTTCGCATTGATGCGCTGGCCTGGCGGTCAAAGGTGTGGAAAGTTGGTGAAGGTGGAATAGGAGGGCGAGATGGCGAGGGCTGCTCTTCTTCTTGTACTGCTATGCGTTCCGGTCTCTGCCAACCCGGTCCTTGAAACGCTGATCAACGAGTTCCAAGTTGCCCCGGATTCTCTCGAGCGGGTTGAACTGCATCCCATTGACTGGATGTCTTTGCCCTTCGACCTCTCGGGGTGTCGGCTTGTGACAAGCGCCGGGACCGCCATCATCGACACAGGCATCGTCATCGAGAGCGAGAGCAGCTTTGTCGTGCTCGGCAGGGCCAATGTTACCGGCCCCTTCGGCCTTGCGGACGACTCGGGCCCGATCGTCCTCTTGGAGGACGGCAATTCCTGGCCGCTCGATTCCGTGTTCTATGCCGGCAGCCGAACCGACTGGCCGTGGACACCGCCACCCGGGACGTCATCCGGGCTGCATACATGGATGGAGTACTACCCGGAACCGACCCGCTGCTTCGTCTGGTACATCGATTCGACCCCGACCTTTGGTTCGACCAACGACGACACCGCCAGCGCGATTCGTGGGCGGATATTGGACCCGAATTCTATCCCGGTGCCGGGAGCATATGTTCGGATTTCCTCATCTGTGGGAGGACGCACAACCATGTCCGCGTTGTGGCCATCTCCCGGCGGGCAGTTCGAGTTTCGATGCACCGGTCCGGGAGTTTTCTGGGTCACGGCCTGGAAGAACGGATACATGCCCGGGTTCTATCCTGAGTCGGTGCGGGTCGGCGTGAACCAGGTCAGAGGCGGCATTGACGTCTATCTGGTCCCGCTGGCTGTTGCAGAGGAGCGGGCGGGGGGCGCGTCAGCGGCGTGCATACGGTGGCAGTCGGGGCGGCTCGTACTTACAACCGACCGCGCTGCGACTGGAGTTCTGACCGTCAATGATATTGCAGGCCGGATTCTCTATCGAAGCGCCGTCGCAGTGAAGGCGGGGGAGAACCGAATTGCCCTGCCCGCGCTACATGCCGGCGTACTCATCGCCGAGTTCCGGGCCGGGCCGGCATCGGTACGCGGCAAGTTCGTCGCCTATTAGGCGACAGGCTACCAGCTCACAACCACGTCGTCTGACGGGAAGAACCGCTTTCGGGCGAAGAACCAGGTAAGCGTGCTCTCCGTCTTCGTGACGCTGTCCGGGCGGTAGTTGAGGGCTGCGCCGGCAAGACTCGTCGGCACGGTCACTGAGAACCGGGCAAGGGCAATCGGCTCGTGCCAGCGTTGAGTCGTAGTGACGATATAGCGGGCCGAGCGGCCGAGAACCGGTTGCCGGTAGAAAACCGTCACCGACTCCTCGGCATTCGGCTTGAGCGCGACTTCGAACCGCACTCCTGAATCGCCGGGTACGAAGTCGCGGCCCGATACGCCAACCGAATCAGGATACCCAAGAGAAGAGTCCAGCGGAAACGGGTAGAACATCACCGCCCGAACCGGGTTCTTCGTTCGGCAGGCGAAGTGATAAGTACCGCATACTTCGACCTTGCCGGGCCGGACCCGAACGTCCACCTCCTCGCGCACGAAGCTGAGCGGATTCTGGCTTGGCCTCCGGCACGAGAGCAGAAGCCCGACGATAAAGAGAAGTGTGGGCACGCGCATGGGCTTCGAGTCTATGCGCCGTCAGCCTCCTGTAAAGCCGGGTCAGGGGTCGGGACGAGGTGCGCGGCGCGGGGGACGAGCTCCGAACCCTTTGTGTTCTTTGTGCCCTTGGTGTTTCGTCTCCGCTTCTGGGTTGGATTCTCTGCGCCTTGGTGTTTGGCACCGCCCGCCTGTTTGACAAGCGGCAGCCGGGGACTACACTCAGGCCCGTTCGAAAGGAGAACATGAAGAAAACCGCAGCAATCCTCGCAGCCTTCGTACTCCTTGCCGGAGTATTCTGCGGCGGCGGCGAGAAGAAGCCCGAGGCAACACAGACCACCCAGCCGGCCGCGGCCGCAGCCAACGTCCCGGCAGGGTATCCGGCCGAGGCGTTCGCCGAGCTGACCAAGCCCGAGCTGGACAAGTACGTCAAAGCACTGCCGACCGTGGCCGAAGTCCTGAAGAAGGCCGCATTCAAGCCCACGGCCAGCGACCAGCCGGACATTGTCGGCGACCTGGGCAAGACGGTCGAGGGAATGATGGCAGTCGCCGGAGTGGACAAGGCGATTACCGACGCCGGTACGACCGTGCCTGAGTTCCGCGCGACCACCTACAAGGTCATGGCCACCAACGCGGCGCTGGCGATGGGCCTGGCCGAGGCGATGATGGGCGGCATGGACGCCCAAGGAGCGGACAAGGACAAGGTCGAGCAGGCCAAGGCGGAAATCGCCAAGGCCAAGGCGGTATTCGACCAGGTGCCCAAGGCCAACCAGGCGCTCATCATGGAGTATTCCGAGCAGCTCAAGCCGATAGACGAACTGGGCAACGAGTAGCTGAAGATTCACCATTATGCGGAGCGGCTCACCCCGCTCCGTTTCTTTCTGGCACAAGACGGGAACCCGCGGGCGGCAGCCACCTGCGGGCTTTCACTCGACATCCAGGACCACTGGACCACTTCCGCATGACGGACCACGGGCAAGGGGAGCCGAAGTCGCTGTCTCACTCCTGATTGCCGTACAATAGAGTAGCCGTCCGGCCGTTCGCGGCGGCGAGCGGCCGGAGTTGACCGTGGTGCTGGCGGGCCTAGGATTGAACATTGTTTAACGACGCTGAGTCATGAGATTTCACCACCAAGACACCAAGACGCAAAGCAGGCGAAGGAAGAAGCGAGAAACTAGAATGCAGAAGGCAGAAGTCAGACGCCCGACACCAGAGAGACCGGAAACCAGAAACCGATTGTAACGGCGGTGAGCGGCAAGCGGAAAGCGGTTAGCGGCCTGCGCCGCTGTCCCTGGCCGGGCAAGGACCCACAGATGCTTCGTTACCACGATACCGAGTGGGGCGTGCCGGTGCACAGCGACCGGAAGCTGTTTGAGTATATGGTGCTTGATTCGTTCCAGGCCGGCCTGAGCTGGCAGATTGTGCTGAGGAAACGCGAGGGTTTCAGGCGGGCATTTGCCGGGTTCGACCCGCAGCAGGTCGCCCTGTTCGGCCCGAAGGACGTCAAGCGGCTGCTCGCGGACGAGGGCATCGTCCGCAACCGGCAGAAGATTCTGGCGACCATTGAGAATGCCCGGCGGTTCGTCGAGGTGCAGGACGAGCTGGGCAGCTTCGACCGCTACATCTGGCAGTTCACGGCCGGGAAGGCCAGGGTCAATCGCTGGCGTTCGCTCGCGCAACTGCCGGCCACGAGCAAGGAGTCGGACGCGATGAGTCGGGATTTGTACGAGCGGGGGTTTCGGTTCGTCGGCTCGACCATCTGCTATGCCTTCATGCAGGCGGCGGGGATGGTCAACGACCACTTGGTGAGCTGTTTTCGGTATCGCGAGGTGGGAAGGAAAACCACCAAGACACCAAGAGCCGACCCGACTAGGCGGCGGATGGGGAAGTAAACACGAAGCACACAAAGGGCACGAAGGGTTCGGAATACTGACCCCGAGTTTGACCGTCAAGGCACCAAGGCGCAAGCAGGCGAAGTCAGAAGTCAGATGTCAGAAGCCAGAAGTCAGAAGTCCGGACGCGGAGTTTCACCACCAAGACACGAAGTCCCAGACGCGCAGAGGAGCAGACGAAGGCAGACGTCAGCTGTCGGAAGCTAGAAGTCAGAAGTCCGGACGGCTTCCATTCTGCATTCTAGCTTCTGTATTCTGCCTTCGACTGGGGTACTGAGATGATGTTTCTGACAAATCACGCGGGCCGGGCCGGGATGGAACCGTGCCGGACAGTGCTGGCCGCGGGCGGCAGCGCGCTGGACGCGGTCGAGCAGGGGGCGCGGGCGGTCGAGGCGGACACGAGCGTCAAGTCGGTAGGCCGGGGCGGGTATCCGAAGCTGTCGGGCGAGGTGGAGTGCGACGCCGCAATCATGAATGGTACGACACTTGAGGCCGGCGCGGTGGGCGCGCTGCGCGATTACCTGCACGCGGTTTCGGTCGCCAGGGCGGTGATGGAGAAGCTGCCGCACGTGATGCTCGCCGGTCCGGGCGCGGAGCGGTTCGCGGCCGAAATTGGCGCGGAGCGGGCCGAGATGCTGACAAAGGAGATGAAGGAGAAGCAGGCGGCCTGGGTCCACAAGTACGTGCCCGAGGCGGAACGTGCACGCTGGCCGGATGTGCCGCTCGCACGCCACGCCTGGACCGCGGGCAACGAGCTCGAGGCCGGCGGCACGGTGGTGTTCCTGGCGAAGGACGCGAAGGGCGACGTCGCGGCCGCGACCAGCACTTCGGGCTGGGCGCGCGGGTACCCAGGCCGGCTGGGCGATTCGCCCATCATCGGCGCCGGGCTGTATGCCGATACTCGGTTCGGCGCCGCGGGCTGCACCCACATCGGTGAGATGACGATTCGCGCCGCGACGAGCCGCTCGGCCGTCTTGTATCTCAAACAGGGAATGCGCGTGGCCGAAGCGTGCCGCGAGGCGATGGCTGACCTGGGCGCGTTGCGCGGCGGGTTCCTGGGCAACGTGGTGGTCCATGCGATTGACTTCTACGGGAATCCGTGCGTGGTCGCGAACAAGGACCTTGGCGAGCAGTCGGCGTGGTTTTGCTGGAGCGAGGGGATGGCAGAGCCGGAGCTGCGAGCGGCCGAGGTCGTGCCCTTCCGCGGACCGGAGTAGACACGAAGAGCATGGAGGTTCTGACCCCGGAGCCCGGAAGTCACCACAAGAAAAGCTCTCGGACTCAGACCGGGCAGAACCGGAACTAAACACCAAGAGCACAAAGTGCACAAAGGCTCGGACACCGGAATCCGGCCCCCAGGTCCGGGACCCGGCGAAAACTTGACAGCGGGCCTTGGAGGGGTATCTTGGCCCTGACAAATGAGGCAGCATTGAGTCCGGTAGAGCAACAACAATCAACCGCGGTCAGAACGCCCGAAGGCCAGGAATGGTCTAGCGTCATTTCGCTCTGGCAGGCGGCGTTCTTCACCGATTCCAACCGCACGGTCAAAGAGCTGCAGCGGCAGTCCTACCCGCAACTGGTGTTCGAGCTGTTCGACGCGTGCCGCAAGCGCTACTTGGCCGCCTGTTCACTGGTCGGCGCCCAGGGCGAGGTCGCGGACCTGGTCCGGCAGGTCGAGCCCATGGAGCGGCCGTTCCTGCAGCGGGTGTACCGGAAGATTGCGGCGTTCTACCGGTTCGCATTCGTCGGCGACGAGCAGCTCAGCCTGCCGCTTTCCCACCGGCCGCGCGGCGACGAGCTCAGCGATGCCTGGGTGAAGTTCTACCGGATTGAGGCGCAGCGGCTGGCCACTGACGACCGGTTCTGCCTCGCGGCATTGCGCGCGGTCGCATACCAGGCCGGACCCCAGGGCGCGGCCGCGGAGGCGTACGCGGTTGACCTCCTGGACACGCGGTACGGCAGTTTCTGCCTGCAGCGCCGGCTGCAGCTCCTGAAGCTCGCCATCAACGTGGACGCCCTGGAATCCTGGAAGTTCCTGGAAGAAGTGGACTGGGGCTCGGTCATTGCCGACCCGCGCTGCCGGCCCGACCCGCCGGTCTGAGTTTCCCATTCCGGACAAGTACCCTGACCGCACCCGGCGCATCGAGAGCGCAATTCTCGACGTGCGCGGGCAGAAGGTGATGGTTGACGCCGATTTGGCCCGGCTGTATGGGGTAACGACCAAGCGGTTGAACGAGCAGGTGAAGCGCAACCAGGAGCGTTTTCCCGCAGACTTCATGTTCCAGTTGACCGAGGCCGAGAAGGCGGAAGTAGTCGCCCGGCACCCGCACCTGACGCGGCTTCGGTTCTCGCCAGTCCTGCCCTATGCGTTCACCGAGCACGGCGCGGTGATGGTGGCCAGCGTCCTGTCGTCCGAACGCGCGGTGGAGGTGAGCGTTTTCGTGGTCCGGGCGTTCGTGCGGATGCGCCTGCTGCTTGCGACTCACCGCGAGCTGGTGCAGAAGCTCACCGAGCTTGAGCGCCGGGTGTCGCGGCACGACGAGCGGATTGCGGCCTTGTTCGACGCGGTGCGGCAATTGATGAGGCTCCCCGGCAAGCCGAGATAAGCACAAGCGCAGCTCAAGCACGACCCAGGCCCAGGCACAAGCGCAAGCGCCGGATACCGGAATCCAAAATCCAAGACCCAAAATCATCTTTGGCCTATCTTCCTTGCCTGCCGCTGATTTCCCATTACAATGGCGCGGTGAAGTCTGAACGCCGCGTGTCGCTCCGGGAGCTCGCCCGGGTGTTCTTGCGGGTCGGCGCGGTCGGGTTCGGCGGCGGCGTCGGCATGCTCGCGCTGCTCCGGCGGGCGGTGGTGGAGGAGAAACGCTGGGTGAGCGATGAGCAACTGAGCGTGGCGGTCGCGATGGGCCAGATGACGCCCGGGCCGTTCGTGTCCAACTACGCCGAATACATCGGGTACGAACTGCGCGGCATGAAGGGCATGGTGGTCGCGGTCGTCGCGCTGCTCGCGCCGTGCTTCATCCTGATGCTCGTGCTCAGTTTTCTCTACTTCCGGTTCGGCGCGCTTGAGCCCGTCGCCCGGCTGTTTGCCGGGGTCCAGCCGGTGGTTGTCGGCATCCTGGCATGGGCGACGCTGTACATCGGCCGGGCGAATGTCAGGCACTGGTCCGGCCTGCTGATTGCCGCGGCCGCGGCAGTCGCACTCTACTTCAAGGTTGACGTGCTGCTGGTTACGCTCGGCTGCGGGCTCTTCGGGATTCTGTTCTCGGGGGCGTGGCGGGGCAGCAAGCCTCAAGCCACAAGCCTCAAGCCAGAAGCTCAGGAAGAGAAGCGCGAAACCCGACGCACGAAACCCGAAGGGCGGAATGAGTCGGCGGAAGCGCGCTCGGCGGACTCTGCAATCCAGAATCCAGAATCCAAAATCCAAAATCACCTCCTGTCCTTCAGCCCGGTGCTTGGTGCGGCCGTGGGCATGGCCGGGCCGCAGGCGGTTGCCCGGGCCGCAGAGCTGGCGCTGGTGTTTTTCAAAGTCGGAGCGATTCTGTTCGGCGGCGGGTTTTCGGCGATTCCGTTTCTTCAGCACGAGGTTGTGGACCTGCGGCACTGGCTTACCGTGCGTGAGTTCATAGACGGCGTGGCCCTGGGCCAGATGACGCCCGGGCCGGTCGCGATTACCGCGACCTTCATCGGGTACAAAGTGCTCGGCCTGCCGGGCGCGCTCCTGGCAACCATCGGCACGTTCCTGCCGTCTTTCTTTATGCTTTGGGGACTGATTCACGTCTACCGCCGGGTAAAGGACCACCGGCTGGTCAAAGGGTTCCTCGCCGGGGTCCTGCCGGCGATTGCCGGAATGCTGCTCTCGGCAACGGTGTTCATCAGCCGGACCGCGATTGCCGGGCCGGCACCAGCGTTGGCCGCACTCTTGACATTCGTGCTGCTCGTGCGGTTCAGGCTCGACCCGGTATGGCTCATCCTCGGCGGCGCGGCACTGGGAATACTGCAGAAATGGTGAGCAGCGCCGTTGACTCTCTTTGGCGCTGTTCTATGATTAGATGATGAACCGTAGATACCTTGGGGCCGCAGTCTTTTTCTTTTCCCTGATGCTTGTGTCGTATGCAGCCGCGGGGACCGCAAGCCGGACAGCCGGACAGCCGGACAGCCAGCAAGCCGGACAGCAGAACAGCCGAATAGCCGGACAGCCAGAGTTACAAACTCTCACCATTGTCAAGTCGGATGCGTCCGGGGTCGAGCTTGAGCTGACCGTCGGCGACGTGTCGGTGACGCAGACGCCGGCCGGCGCTGCGGTATCATCGCCCGGGCTCGACCGGTTGAGTCTACCCGGCGAACCGGACCTGCCGGGCAGAGTCGTATTCATCGGCATCCCGCAGACCGGCGGCGTCCGGTTGAGCGCGAGCCCGCTCGACGTGCAGACCATTGACGGCGTCTCGGTCCGGCCGATGGAAGACTTCGTGCCCCGGGCCGCGGCAGTCGAGCGGGCCGGGTTTTTCCCGAAGGCCTGGGCTGAACTGGTCCGGACCGACGTGATGCGCGGTGTCCGCTTTGTCGAAGTCAGGCTCCATCCGGTCCAGTATGACGCGGGCCGGAGCCAGGTCCGGTACTGCCGCCGGCTCGCGGTATCGCTCAGCTTCGATGCGCTGGCGGACGAGCGACCGATGCCCGAGCGGTTCGACCCAATGCTTGAGCAGGCGCTCGCCAACGGCCGGCAGGCTGTGCGGTGGAAGCTCGACCGGTTTGACGACACCCTAAACTTCTTTCGCCGGTTCGACGTCTGGTGCAAGGTGCGGACCGAGACGACCGGCATCTACCGGCTGACCGCGGCGGAGCTGGCCGCGGCCGGGTTCGCGACTTCAGGCATTGACCCGCGGACGCTGCGGCTGTTCTCCATCGGCGATTACACGGTCAACGAGGATTACCCGGACACGATGGTCGAGGTGCCGGTTTACGTCACCGGGGAAGACGACGGCCGGTTCGACAAGGCCGACCAACTGGTGTTCTACGCCGAAGCGTCTTCGCACTGGGGCGAGGCGGAGAGCGTCTGGCAGCAGAACCTGTTTACCAGGTACAGCGTGTTCTGGCTGACCTGGGGCAAGGGTCAGGGCCGGCGCATGGCGACCGTCTCCGGCGCGGGCGCGGGCGCGCCGGGCAACCTCGCGCCCAACCACGTCCGGCTTGAGAAGGACCTCGAGTGTCCGGCCCGGTCCGGCCTCTTGTGGCTCTGGCAGAAGTACTTCAAGCAGGCCGGGCTGGAGAGCATGCCCAACCGCGTCGCCCTGAACCTGCCGGGCCGCGCGAGCATCGAGGAGATTTCCGGCCGGCTCTACGGGGCGAAGGACGCCCAGGACACGACCCGGTATCACTTCGCCCGGTTCTACCTGAACGGCGTGCTGCTCGACACGCTGGCCATCACCCCTCAGTCCTCGATTCCGCCGCCCGCCGACTTCGTGCTGGACAGCATTCCGGCTGCGGCGGTCCGGCCGGGCATGGCCGACACGCTGACCATTGAGATTTACGGGGACCGGGAGATGGTGGACTACCTTGACTTTCTCCAGGTGCGCTATACCGAGGAGCTCGCGCAGTCAGCGGCCCGGCCCGAGGTCGGCTTCGCGTTCCCTGAGTCCGGCGCGGTAGAGTTCGCGGTCAACGGCGCGGGCAAGGAGGGTCTCCTGCTCGACGTGACCGATGCGTTCGAACCCCGGCGGGTCATTGACGCCCGTGTCGCGGGCAGCGCGCTGCTAGTCAGGCAGGAGTTGTCAGGGCCGGCGGAGTTTGCGTGCGCGCTTGAATCCCGGCTGAGAGCCCCGGCGACGGTCGAGCGCCGCACGCCCGGGGACCTGCGCGACCCGGCGGAGCAGGCGGACTACTACATCATCTGCCCGGACGAGTTCCTGAGCGCGGCGCGGCTCTACGCCCGGTACCGCACCAACAACGTCACCGGTATTCCCGGGGCCGTCGCTTCGGCGGTTTCCATGTCGCGCATCTACGACGAGTACACCTTCGGGATGGAAGAGCCGGCGGCGATTCAGCGGTTCTTCGCGCACAAGCGGCCGGCATACGGGCTCTTGGCCGGCGACGCGACCTACGACTACCGGAACAACTTCGGCAGCCAGGTTCAGCCCGGCGTGCCGCCTTACGAAATGGGCTATGACATTGACCCGGAAGTGTACGGCCTGTACGCCCGGGCGTTCGACGCCTGGTACGCGGACTTCGAGGGCCTGGGCGGGACCCCGGATATGATTCTCGCCCGCATCACCTGCCGCAGCGCGGTCGAGTTGCGCTCCTTCCTTGACAAGGTGCGGACCTACGAGACCCAGCCCCTGGGCGCGTGGGCCAGGCGGATTCTTCTGATGGCGGACGATGAGTGGCTCGGGGACCCGAGCGAACGCGACCCGATCGGTTTCTCCCACATCTCCGGGTGCGAGAACATCGGTTCCTATACCCGTGGCACGCTCGACCAGACCAAGCTGTACCTGACCGAATACCCGTTCACCGGGGTAAACGACAAGGCCGGCGCGCGGCTGGAACTCCTGAACCAGTTGTACCGGGGCCACCTCGCCTGGTGCTTCTTCGGCCACGGCGCCGGGTTTCAGCTCTGCCACGAGCGGGCGCTCAACATTGACGGGGTCGGCGAAATCAAGGCCGGGACCCGCAACCCGGTCGGGTTTTACGGGTCGTGCGGGGTCGGCCGGTTCGAGGACACGCGGTACCAGGCGATTGCCGAGGAACTGGTGCGGATGAACGGCGGGTGCATCGCCACGATGGGCGCGTCCAAGGCGACGACCCCGGGCCAGAACGAGCTGTTCGCCCGGCTGTTCTTCCAGTCAATCGTCGCGCACCCGGATTCGTCCATCGGCCCGAGCTTCTACGTCGCCTGGGTCACCTACACGCTGTACCACCTGTTCGGCGACCCGGCGACAAGGCTGCGCCTGCCGGTCGCCGGCATCGCGCCGGTCGTCGCGCCCGATACTTTCCACCCCGGGGACCGGACCGTCGTAACCGACTCGGTGCCGGTCGAGCGAGGCATGTACAGCATCGAGGCCCGCGAATCGGAATGGTACCGGGACTACCGGTCCGAAGCCGGGTGGATCGGCTATTTCCTGCCCGGGTACGAGCTCTTCTCCGGGCTGGGCAGCTTCGATTCGGGGATGGTGCGGACCGAGTTCGTGGTGCCGGACATTGACTACCCGGACACGGTCATCGTGCCCAACGGGTTCTACGCGCGCCAGGCCGGGACCGGCTCGGTCAGCCTGCTTTCATGGGGCGGGCGCGACGGGTTTGGCAGCCGCCGGACCGGAATCCCGATGGGCGAGCGCCGGGCGTCGTCCGACACCCGGCCGCCCGAAATCGCGCTCTTTGCCGGCAGTCAGCCGCTCGACGTGGTTGACACGACCGCGGTGCCGGCACAGTTCGAGTTGACCGGTGTCCTGTCCGATGAGTCCGGAATCCTGCTCGCGCCGGTCCCGGACTACACGCTGTCATTCTACTTAGGCGCGGGCAGCGCGGGCCGGACCGACCTGCGCAGCCGGTTCCTGTATGACAAGAACTCGTCAAGCATTGGCCGGTTCAGTTACCCGATGAAGCTCGATAAAGAAGAAGAGGCCATCACGGTTATCGTCTCCGACAACCTGCGCAACCGGGTAGCGCGTACCGTCCAGGTCAGGACCGACCTATCGGACGTGCTGCGCATCCGGAACGCGCTGGTGTATCCGAACCCGGCCGCCGGGCCGGCGCTCTTCACCTTCGAGCTGACCCAGCCGGCGTTCGTGACCGTCAAAGTATTCACGATGTCCGGCCGGCTGGTGCGGCAGTTGCCGAGCCGGGCCTGCGACTACGGGTACAACCAGATTGACTGGGACGGCCGCGATTCGGACGGCACGCTCCTGGCCAACGGCGTGTACCTGTACAAGCTCGACGCCCGCGCCTCTTCCACCGGCAGCGGGCTGGCCGGCAACACCACGGCGCTGCGGGACAAGTTCATCGTGCAGCGGTAGCGACGGCTGCCGGCTAGCGGCTCACAGCCTTCAGCCTACAGCCGACCGCGTGCCGTCCTCGGTCAGCCACTCGC
>Ga0116202_10000811_pt1 | contig 17827 bp, 14 predicted proteins | sample LakKivw325mmetaG_FD_94479 | JGI IMG/M metagenome (GOLD analysis project Ga0116202, IMG submission 94479) | Anoxic lake water microbial communities from Lake Kivu, Rwanda to study Microbial Dark Matter (Phase II) - Lake Kivu water 325m metaG | ecosystem: Environmental > Aquatic > Freshwater >...
GCCGAAGGGATTGGACGGATCAGGGTTGTACTTGAAAACAAGCTCAGGGAACTTGTTCTCATTGATTGCCACTTCATCAACTGGTGTCACTTCCATAATGACACCCGACTTCTCCTGACGATTGCCGCCACTCTCTGATGGCGTCAGTCGCATCAGCTTTACAACCGACGGACCGAAGCAGCCTGCCAGCAACAGGACGGCCGAAACCGTTGCTACTGCTAGCACGATTCCACGCTTGCTCATTCCTTACTCCTTTGTACTCCTGCGCCTGCGCACCTGCAACGCAGCATTCTCGATCTCCGGCTCGGTGCCGCCGTGCTGAATCGGGGTCGCGCACCAATGCACGCGGGCCGACCAGCGAACTCCATATTGTCCGACGCCAAAGCGTCGGTTTCTCTCGATGGGGACTTCGTGCGGACTTGGATGCCGTTGCAGCATCCGCTCAGAGTGTCGCGGCTTGACTCCTTTGACCCACGACGACATGGAGGAGTATACGAAAACGGGGGGGGGGTGTCAAGAGCGCGTAAGTTCTTGCACTACCGCGGGTTACCGATACTGCACGGAGCATTCGGAGACGGGGTGTTCTTATCATGGCCACGAACCGACCGTCACCATCCTGAACAGCGTGGGATACCTGGCTATGGGCAAGAGCATCGAGGGTATATCGGTGACCTATTTCCGATACCTGTCAAGGCTGCCTTCTCTGGATTCGGGTCGTTGCCGTCCGGGCTGCTTTGTGAACGTGAACCATCTGCCGATTCTTCGCTCAGGATGGCTGAGGGGAACGATGTCCGCGACGGCCAGTCCTCGCCGTAACGCTGAGTCGCCTCGGCGCTAGGCGAATCACTTTGTGCCCCGACGCCCTCTGAACCGACTGTAAGTTAGCGCAGATGGCTTTGAGGTCGCCGTGAAACTTCCGCGTATGCTCCATTCGGTATTCTCTGATTTCTTCGACAATTGGGTCTCTCATTGGCTTGCCTCCAGTAACTCATCCGGCGAGCAGACAATCAAGAGGTCTCGACTGGACCTCGCGGTGAGGTAGCTTACCGCTGTCGTCTCGACATGGACTCGCTTCTTCATTCCACGGACAAGTTAGCCCAAAACCATCGAGGAGTCAAGGAATAACCCCATCACTCCTGCGCGCTCAGCGCGCACCGAAAACCCTGGGTGTGAACCGCCCAGGTGTAGTGGCCCTCACCGCGCAGGGCAGAGTGCAGTTGGGCCGGGGAACTCCGCCAGCTTCCGCCCCGGGTCACGTGGTAGGAACCTTCGGCCGGGCCTTGCGGGTCTCGCTTCGGGCTCTCCTTGTAGTAGTACGGCTTGTAGTAGTCGCTGCACCACTCGCCGACGTTCCCGGCCATGTCCATCACGCCGTAGGGCGATGCGCCCGCTTGATACGAACCGACCGGCGCCATTTTCTCCCAGCCGTCGTCCCGCCCGCTGCCGGCCGCGTTGAAGTTCGCCCGCAGCGCGCCGCCATCGTCGGCACCACTGCTGCCCCAGGGATACTTGCGGCCGTCGGTGCCGCGCGCCGCCTTCTCCCATTCCGCCTCGGTCGGTAGCCGCTTCCCGGTCCAGGCCGCGTACGCGGCGGCATCATCACAGGTAACGTTGACCACTGGCCGGTCCGGGAAGTTCGCGAAGTAGGCATGGTATCCGTCGAAGATCGGGTCCTCGGGCGGCGCGTGCCCGGTGGCGTCGCAGAACCGCTTGTACTGCCGGTTAGTGACCTCGTACTTATCTATCCAGTATGCGCTGACCCACACCTTGTGTTTGGGCTGAGAAGTCTCGTCCAGTTCGCCCTTGCCGACTCCCATCGTGAACTCGCCGGCCGGTATCAGCACCATCACGACGCCGTCCTTGCCCGGCGCAGACTCATTGTAGCCCTGGATGTTCTTCCCGGAAACCGGCAGCGCCTGTTCCAGCCCGGGTGACGCCGGTGCGGCGGGCTGCTTCGCCCGGGCGAGGTAGTAGTCGGCCGAATCGGCCAGGCCCAAGGCCCGGTACTCCCCGGCCATCGCCACCCAGGTTGACTCGTCGTTCGGGCTGTACTCGAGGGCGATGCGGAAATGCCGGATGGCGTGGCGATGCGCGCCCGCGGCCCGGGCCACGTCGCCGGCCCGGCGCCGGTAGGCGAAGCTGAACACCCCGGCCGGGTCCGGCAGCGGAAGGCCGGTGATGAGCGAATACAGGGAGTCGGCGAACCGGTCACGCCCGGCCTCGCCGTACACCATCGCCATCCACTCCCAATCCTCGCGGGGCCTGGGCTTGATGTTTGCCGAGCGGTAAATGCGGTCAGCGGCAAGCGCGTAGGCGTCTGCGTCTGCCGCCTGCTTCGCCTCCTGCCACAACCGTTCATTCTCGGGCACGGGTGGGGGCGGCGGCGGCGCTCCCTGCGCCCGTGCGCGGCATTCCTCGGCGCCCGCCAGGTCTCCCATATCCTCGCAGATACCGGCCTTGGCCGACCAGAACTCGGCCGGGCCCGGGTTGAGAGCGAGCGCCTGGTCAATGGCCGACAGGGCCTGGGGCAGGCTGTCGAGCACCTCCAGTGCCACCGCCCGCCCATAGTAGAGTTCCGGGTCGCTGGGCCAGGTGCCGATTCCTTCGTTGAGGGTCTCGAGTGAGTAGCGCACGTAGATTCGACCCTCGTCGGAATCCTGGGCATGAGCAGCGGAAAGCCTGAGGTAGGCAAGCGACAGCTTCTTGTAGAAGTTGGACGTCAGTCTCAGCCCCTCGCTTCGCGCCATCGTCAGGTGCGTCACGGCATTGTCGTATTCACCGTTGTCGAGCTCGGCGCAGGCCCGGGCGTAGGTGTCCTCGGCTTCGGTCGCACGCAACGCCGACGGCGCCAGAAGGGCGGCAATCGCCGCCGCAGCAGCAAAGCATCTTCTCAGCATCACCATGACCTCCTCAACGCCGACCCTGTATCCGTGGGCAGCCGGACTGCTCATTCCCGGTCGCGACCCGGGCCCGGCCTGCGCCGAACGGTCCGGCGTACGCGAACGCGCCTGACTTGTCAATGAAGCCGTACTGCCATGCCGACGAAGCCGATGCCATGAGAACCGGCAGCGCCGACGAAATGTCCTTCACAGTCGCTCCTTTCGCGGCTCGCGCCGACAGGCCGGCACTTGCCGCCGACGTTCGAGAACGCGTCCAGACTAGCCAATGGCGCATCTGTGTCAAGGTGAATTGCAGTCGCGTTGTGCAGCGTCTATACTGTCCGGCCGATGCCTGCGCTCGCTGCCGAGAACCTGGCGAAGTCTTACCCGGTCAAGACCGCGCTGCGCTCGGCGTCGCTTGAGGTGGCGCCGGGCGAGCTGTTCTGTCTTTCCGGCCCGGACGGCGCGGGCAAGACCACGCTCATCCGCATCCTTGCCGGCACGCTCAAGCCCGACTCAGGCCGGCTCTCGGTCCTCGGGTACGACGGCCTGGCCCGGCCTGAGGCGCTGCGCCGGGCCATCGGGTACATGCCGCAGCGGTTCGCCATCTATGCCGACTTGACCGCAGAAGAGAACCTCGACTTCTACTGCGCGTTCTACGGGCTCGACGCCCGAAGCGCGAAGCAGCGGGTCGAAGAGATGCTTGTGCTGACCCGGCTTGAGAGGTTCCGGGGCTTCCGGGCCGGGAACCTGTCCGGCGGTATGAAACAGAAGCTCGTGCTCGGGTGCGCGCTGGTGCACGAGCCGGAGCTCCTGCTGCTGGACGAGCCGACAACCGGGATTGACCCTTTGTCGCGACGCGAGTTCTGGGGAATCCTGAATGAGTACCTGGCCCAGGGCAAGACGATTGTCTATTCCTCGGTGTATCTTGAGGAGGCGCTCAGGGCGAACCGCATCGCGCTCGTTTCCGAGGGCGAAATCGCGGTGTGCGACACGCCGGACCGGCTGCTGGCGCGAGCCGAAGGGAGAAGAAGGGAATTGGGAATGGGGAATGGGGAATGGGGAAGGACTGAAGGCATACGCCATGCGCTGGAACGGAGCGGAGCCGTGGTGTCAATCCAACGGACCGGGAAGGGGCTGGGCATTCTGCTCAGCGAGGCTGCGGATGCGGAGCAGCGGGTGCGTTCGGCGCTCCGGGAGGTCGGCGCGGAAGCGTCGCTTGCCGAAGCCGCGCCGACGCTGGAAGACGTTTTCGTCCTCCTTGCAGGAGGACCAATGCAGAATGCAGAATGCAGAGTGCAGAATCCAGAATGGCGGAAACGGAAGGAAGAACGCTGACGGCGGAAGTCACGGTCGAGGCGAGGGAGCTGTCGAAGCGGTTCGGCAGTTTCACCGCGGTTGACCGGGTCAGCCTTGAAGTGCTGCAGGGCGAGGTGTTCGGGTTCCTGGGCCCGAACGGCGCGGGCAAGACCACGACCATCCGGATGTTGTGCGGCATTATCGCCCCGAGTTCCGGCGCGGGCCGGGTCCTCGGGCTTGACATCAGCCAGGACACCTTGCGCGTGCGGAGAAGAATCGGCTACATGTCCCAGCGGTTCTCGCTGTACGACGACCTGAGTCCTGAAGAGAACATGGTTTTCTTCGGCACGGTGTACGGTGTCGAGCGTTCGGCCCTGTCCCAGGCCGTGAAATCCGCACAGGAGCGATTCGGGCTCGTCCAGTACGGCCGGGCGCTGGCGCGCGAACTGCCAACCGCGGCGAGGCAGCGGCTGGCCCTGGCCTGCGCGCTCCTGCATGACCCGGGCGTGCTGTTTCTTGACGAGCCGACGTCAGGCATGGACCCGGCATCGCGGCGGGAGTTCTGGGACCTGGTGCACGGGCTGGCCGGTTCGGGCAAGACCGTGCTGGTAACCACGCACTACATGGACGAGGCCGAATACTGCGGCCGGCTTTGTCTCATCAACCAGGGCCGGGTCCGGGCCCAGGGCACGCCGGACGAGGTGCGCGGGCTCGCGACCAGGAGCGCAATCGGCATCAAGTGCGCGCCCCTGGGCCGGGGCCTCGCCGCGCTGCTTCGGCGGCCTGAGCTGGGCGAGGCGGCCATCTACGGAGACCGGCTGCGGCTGGTGACCGCTGAGCCGGACCGCGCCGCGAGCGAAGCGGCCCACCTGCTCGCGGCCGCCGGGGTCGCTATCGAGCGGGTCGAGCCGGAACCGGCGATGCTTGAGGACGTGTTCGTGCAACTGGCAAGGGAGCAGGGCCAGACATGAGCGGCCAAGGCGGCCCGCGCCAGGCAGCCCGCGCGCTCGGGGCGGTGATGCAGAAGGAGTTCCTGCACATCATCCGCGACCCGGGGACCCTGGTCATCGCGCTCATCCTGCCGGTGTTCCTGCTGCTGCTGTTCGGGTACGCGCTGTCCCTGGACGTGCGCGACGTACCATTCGCGGTCGCGGACATGGACCGGTCCCAGGCCAGCCGGCAGTTCGTCGAGTCGTTCACCGCCTCAGGCTACTTCCGGCTGGTGCAGCGGGTCGAAAGCGAAGCCCGGCTGCGGCCACTCATTGACGCGGGCCGGTGCCGGATGGCGCTGGTCATCCCCAAAGGATTCAGCCGCGACCTTGTGGCCGGCCGCTCGCCCGCGGTCGGGATGCTCGTAGACGGCGTCAACTCGATGACCGCGTCGGTCGTCCTCGCATACTCAGAGCGGGTGATGGCGCGCCGGGCACCGGCGAGCGTTTTCTCAGTCCGGCCGAAGGTGCTCTTCAACCCTGAGATGCGCAGCACCGCATTCCTCGTGCCCGGGCTGCTGGCAATCATCATCATGTTCATGACGATTCTGTTGCCTTCGCTCGCGGTGGTGCGGGAGAAGGAAAGCGGCACGGTCGAGATTCTGCGCGCCGGGCCGATAAGGCCGGCCGGGTTCATCCTGGGCAAGGTGATGCCGTACGGGCTGATATGCCTGGTCGACCTCTTGACGGTCATCATCGCCGGCGCGCTGGTGTTTCGGGTGCCGATTGCCGGCAGCTTCCCGCTGCTGGTGCTCTTGTCCCTGCCCGCGCTGGCGACCGGGCTCGCGCTCGGGCTGCTGATATCCACCTTTGTTGACAGCCTGCAGGTGGCGATGTACTCGGCGTTCCTGACCTCGCTGCTGCCGACCATCATGCTTTCCGGGTTTGTCTTTCCGGTGGCCTCGATGCCGAAACTCCTGCAGGCCGCGACCTGGCTGGTGCCGGCCAGGTATTACCTGGTGATTTCCCGTGGCATATTCCTCAAGGCCGCGGGAATCGGGGAGCTGGCCCAGCCGGCGCTCGTGCTCTGCCTGTTCGCCGTGGTGCTGCTGGTCGCGGCCATCGAACGGCTGAGAAGGGCATTGTGACAAGCCGGGTACTCGCGGTCGGCAGAAAAGAGTTCACCCAGTTGCTGCGCGACCGCAGGACCCTGCCGCTTGTGCTCTTGATGCCGGTGGTGCAGTTGCTCTTGTACGGGTTTGCCGCGACCCAGGACGTACGCAACGTCCGGCTGGCGCTTCTGGACCAGGCGCGGACCCCGGCTTCGCAGTCGGTCAGGCAGCGGCTTGAGGCGTCGGGCACGTTCCGGGTGTTCGCGGTCAGGAGCCGGGCAGAGATCCAGTCCGCGATGCTCGGCGGCCGGGCGGTCGTCGGGCTTGTGCTGCCTCCGGGCCTTGAGGCGAACGTCCTCACCGGCCGGGACCCGGGCATCGAGGTGTACGCCGACGGAAGCGAGCCCAACACTGCCGTGGTCGCGGCCGGGTACGTGCTGCGAATCCTCTCGACCGCGCTGCGCGAGGAGCTGGCGGCGCGGGTGGTAATCCCCGAGCCGGACGTCCGGCTCCTGCCGCGCGTGCTGTACAACCCGAACCTGCGCAGCCGCGACTTCATGATTCCCGCGGTCGCGGCAATGGTGCTCCTGATGATGACCGCGCTGATGACCGCGATGGCGATTGTGCGCGAATACGAGCGCGGGACAATCGAGCAACTGGCCGTGACACCGCTCAGGCCGGCGGAACTGCTGGCGGGCAAACTCCTGCCGTACGTGGCAATAGCCTACCTTGACGTGCTGCTCGTGGTGACGGTGGGCAGCGTCGGGTTCAACGTGCCGATTCGCGGGTCTTTGTTCCTTCTGTTCGCGCTGTCCGGCCTGTTCCTGTTCTCGACCCTGGGGCTTGGCATTCTCGCCTCGACCATCGCCCGCACCCAGCAGCAGGCGATGATGCTGACGTTCCTCTTGCTCCTGCCGAGCATCATGCTGTCCGGGTTCATGTTCCCGATAGAGAACATGCCGGTCCCGGCCCAGATGCTGACCTACCTGATACCCGCGCGCTACTTCGTGACGATACTGCGCGGCATATTCCTCAAAGGGACCGGGGTTGCGGCGCTCTGGCCTCATGCCCTGGCCCTGACGCTGCTCGGCGCGGCCATCTTCACCGCGGCGCTCGTCCGCTACCGCCGGCGACGTGTGTGACTGCTTGACCGGCCGTGAGGCCGGACTACACTTGGCCCAACTATGAGACGCCGGTTGCCAATCATCGCCGTGCTGGTTGTGGTCATCGCCCTGGTCGCGGCGCTGCTCGTCTCGCAGGCGGCGCGCCGGCGAGCGGGCAACATCCTCTCCGGCACGATTGAGGCGTACGAAGTCAGGGTTGCATCCAAGGTCGGCGCGCGGGTGATTGCGGTCCGGGTAGCGGAAGGACAGGCGGTCAAGTCAGGGGACACGCTGCTGCTGCTGGGCCCGACCGACTACCAGAATGCCTGGCTCGCTGCCCGGGCGCAGGCCGGCGCAGCCGAAGCCGGGCTCTCGGCAGCGCTGGCACGCTCTGATTTGGCCCGGCTGACCTTTGAGCGAATGACCCGGCTGCATGACGCCGGCAACCTGGCGCAGCAGGAGTTCGACCGGGCGCAGGCCGAGGCCAAGGCTGCGGCGGATGCCCTTGACGCCGCAAGAACTACGGTCGAGGCGGCGCGGGCTCAGGCTGCGATTGCCGGCGCACGTCTGGCTGACTGCGACATACTTGCCCCGGTCAGCGGCACGGTTTCGACGCTGGTGTTCAGGGTCGGGGAGACCGTCGCGCCGGGCATGGTGCCGGTCACCATTATTGACCTTGACCAGACCTGGCTCACGGTGTATCTGCCTGAGCGCCTGCTTGGCCGGGTGCGGCTTGGCGACTCGTGCCGGGTCCGGGTTGATGCGTATCCGGGCCGTAGCTTCCCGGGCGTCGTCAGCTTCATCGCGGATGAGGCCGAGTTCACGCCCAAGGACATCCAGACCGGCGAAGAGCGCATCAACCAGGTGTACCGGACGAAAGTCACCATTCCCAATCAGGAGCGCATCCTCAAGCCCGGTATGCCTGCGGACGCACTCCTGAATCTGCACTAGTTCCAGCAGCCAGCCCCACAACGGCCACGACCGCCTGAATGCAGCGACAGACAGGCTGTTGAGGAATTCGCCAATCGTCACACCGAGCGCAGCGTGCCGTATCCGATGCAGTCACCAGAGTCTCGCCTGCGCCGCGAAGTTTGACAGCCAGTGGTCGGATACTATACTGCTAGCCTGTGGGAAAGGCCGGACCTGACGGTCGCTCCCACTGTTTTGGATGAAACGCGTACCATTCTGCGGCTTCCTCTTCCTGTGCCTGAGCCTCGCCTCAGGCTCAAATATCGCCGGCATGGCCGCGAGGCCGCGCCTGGTGAAGGACTGCCGCGTGGAAATCAACGGCCGGGAGTACGCCTGGGATGACATCGGCCGGTTCGTGCTCGCGGGCGACACGCTCTGGCTGGCGATTCACGGTGAGGAGGAGCACAGCGGCTGGGTGGCCTCGGCCGGCGAGTTGACCGAGGTCGGCGGCAGGACCTTCTGGGTCGCGCCGCCGGAACCTGGGCTGTATCCTCTGATTGCCTCGGTCGGCAGCACGGTAAAGACCGTGAACGTGTTCGTGATGGTGCCGGCGACCGAGCTTCGCGACGGCTGCATCAACGGGTTCCGCATCGGGAAGTACGAGCGGACTCCGCCGTTCCCCAATTTCGACAAGCCGCGCGGGTTCATCGAGTTGACCGAAGAGAACGCCGGGACCAAGGTTTCGCCCCGGTACAAGCTCGGCGACTTCGCCCCCAAACTCCAGTCCGGGTTTCCGAAGTACATGATTCTGCGCGAGGAGCTCCTGGTGAAGCTCGAACTGCTCTCTGACCTGGTGCGGAGCAAGGGCTATACCTGCGAGCGGCTTTCGGTCCTTTCCGGGTATCGCACGCCGGCCGGTCACCGCTCGGGCGCGAGCAGCGCGCATTGCTACGGCGGAGCCGCGGACGTGTACATTGACTGCAACAACGACGGCCACCTGGATGACCTGAACCGCGACGGCGAGAGTTCGTCCAAGGACTCGCGCATCCTGGCCGGGTACGTTGATGAGCTTGAGGCTTTGCATCCGGAGCTTGTGGGCGGTTGCGGGTGGTACCGCCGCACGAGCAGCCGCGGCCCGTTCATCCATACCGATGTCCGCGGGGAACGCACCCGCTGGCATCGATGAAGCTCGGTCCGGTCCAGTCGGTCCTCGTCATAATCGTATCGGCGCTGGCAATCGCCTGGTCCGAGCTGTACTTCCCGGTGCGCGACAGCCTGCGCACCGACATCGTCCGGGTCGCGTTGACGATGGTCAGGACCAGGAGCGACATCAGCGTCCTGAGGCAGTCGGCGCTCGAGCTTGAGGCTGAAATCGGCCGGCTGACTCAGACCGTCGGCGAGCTGGCGGACACGTTCGCGAGCGCGTTCTCAGACGAGTTCTACCTGGTTGTGAACACGCCGGCCAACCGGCTATACCTCCGCCGGGGCCAGAAGGTCATCCACGAGGCGGTGATTTCGACCGGTTCCGAGGATACCCTGAAGCATGGCCGCAGGCGCTGGATTTTCGAGACCCCGCGCGGCATCATGACCGTGCTGCGCAAGAAGGAGAAGCCGGTCTGGATAAAGCCGGACTGGGCGTTTCTAGAGAAGGGCGAGTCCATCCCGCCGCTGGATTCGCCGCTGCGCCGGCAGGAGGGGATACTCGGGGACCGGATGCTCGATTTGGGCGGCGGGGTGATGATTCACGGCACGCCGCAGGAGAACCTTTTGGGCCGGAGCGTGACCCACGGCTGCATCAGGGTGGGCAAGGACGACCTGAAGGTGATATACGATTCGGTGCCGGTCGGCACCAAGGTGTACATCTACTGATGGCCCAGTCGCGGTCCGGCCAGGCGCTCGCCATCATCGCCACTATCGTGCTGGGCATCGCGCTGGTGCGGCTGGCCGACGCGGTTGGCAAGCGCGAGCTGGGCCGGGTAGCGCGCGAGCTGGCGGCGGAAGACAGCGTCGCCCGCGCCGATTACCAGGCCAGGGTTGACATGCGCGACCGGCTGCTGCTGGACAACGACTTCCTTGGCCGCAGGATTGAACTGATGTCCAAGCGGGAACCCTATCTTGTCGTCAGCCGGCGTGACGGCAAGCTGACGATGGGCATGGAGAACCGGCTGCTGCTTGAGACCAAGTTCCGGCTGCGCGGGCCGATAAGCCGCAACGGCGAGGAACCGACCCTGCCGCGCGCGACGCTTGAAGTGCTGGCTAAACGCACGAGCACCGACTGGTACGAACCGGACTGGCTTTATGGGCTTGAGGGGGTGCCGCCGCCTGCTGATTCACTGGCTCGGCTTGTGCCGGACGCGTTCGGGCCGGGCGAGGTATTCCTGGGCGCGGGAATCTCGATACACGGCCGGGTGAAGGACGCAGTTCCTACCGAGGCGATTGACCACACTTTCATCGAGCTGGATACGACCTCGCTCAAAGCGGTGGTGCGGACCATCCAGCCCGGGTCGCAGGTCTTTATCCAGTAGCGCTCTGCGTTGACAGGCCGAAGGTGGCGGCTATCCTGCCTTGTCGGGTCTGCTTCACTCGATCACTTGGTCACTTGACCACTTGGTCACTTTCTGTTTCGGAGAGGTGCCAGAGTGGACGATTGGGCATGCCTGGAGAGCATGTGTGCCCTTACGGGTACCGTGGGTTCGAATCCCACCCTCTCCGTATCTTCGGTCTACGATTTCCGATTGCCGATCGCTCCCGATACTGGAGGTCTGCAATTCTGAATTCTACATTCTGCAATCTGACATCTGACTTCGTCTGAGCATGAATCCCACCCTCTCCGCTGTTATGACGGCCTACCGCCTACCGCCCGGAAGCGACAGGCCAGACGGCTCGCTGTCGTGACCGGCAACGCCGTCACATACTTCCTTCCAATTGACCATTCCCGGCTTCGGGTCTTCGACATCCTTGCTTTGGCTCAGGGCGCGGGCATACTGCTCGGGCATGAGTGTGGCGCCTCAGTTTTCCTCTTCGCTCCGACAACAAACGCGGCGGGCCGATGTTCCGTGTGCGCAGGTGCGGTGACAACATGTCAGGCAGTGTCCTTCTGATACTCTTCAGCGTCGCGGCGTCGGCCGGGCTTCCCGCGAGGGATAGCGCCGAATGCTCGCCTTTCGGAATTCACGACCCCGGGTTCCCGAGTCCGCAGAATGATATTGCGGCAGCCGGCGCCCGGTGGGTGCGCTACGCCGGCGGCGACGGAATCGTCTGGGATGCGGTTGAGCGGCGGCCCGGCGAGTTCGACTGGACGCGGAACGACTGGCTGTACCTGGCAACCGCCCGGCTCGGCGTCAGGATGTTCGTCAGCACCATTTCCGCGAACCGGGCCTACGGCGTGGAGCACGGGCGGCTGCCCGGCGACACTGCCGCCTATCTGCGTTTCATCCGGCAGGCGGTCGAGCGCTATGATGGCGATGGAGTGGACGACGCGCCCGGGTCGCCGGTAGTTGACGTCTGGCAGGTTGAGAACGAACCCGACATCTTCTGGCGGGATTCACCTCAGAGCTATGCCCTGTTGCTGGCGCAGTCCGGTCGAGTTATCAGGGAGGCCAACCCGCGCGCCCGGGTCGCCATTGCCGGCGTCGGCACGCCGGAGGGTTTTGGCGGCCGGCGCGACTTCTACTCGCCGGTGTTTGCCGAGCTTGACCGCCTGCGAGGCGGTTCGCAGGACCGGTACTTTGACATCTTTGACTTCCACTGGTACCCATTCAGCTACTGCTATGACTACATGATTGAGCCGCCCGAGCCGCTGCCCGGCGGCAGGCGAATCAACTTCACGGACTACGTCAGAGATATCCGGCTGAGACTTGGGCAGCACGGCTATGCCGACGCGCCGATTTTCGTCACCGAGACGGCGCAGTACGACGGCACGCCGCTGCCGTCGCGGTCGTTCCCGCCCGGGCCGGAGCGCCGGCCACTGCCATTTCACAGTGAATTGAGCCAGGCGGCGTTCCTTGTCAAGATGTACGTCAGTTCCCTGGCTGCGGGCATTGACAAGGTGTTCTGGGTTACGCTGACCGAGTGGCACAACTTCGGCGGAGACACCAACGGCGTATTCGACCACGTCGGTCTGGTGAACAATCCGGCCAACGTCGGGCTTTCCCATCGGAAGCTGGCCTACTATGCCTACCGGAAGCTCGCCGACATTCTGGAAGGAAGCGACTGGCATCAGGTCACGACGGTTCGCGATTCCGGGGGCGTGCGGGTGTTCGAATTTCGCAAGAGAGGGAAACCGGTCTGGGTGGCCTGGAACGACGGCACCGGCGAGAAACCGCTTGTGCTATCGGACTTCACCGCCGGCCGGGGGAAAGTGACCGAGGCCGTACCCGACTGCCGGTCAGGACGGGATGTGACCGACTATCAGGCAGCCTTTCGCACCCGGGAGTTGGTCCCATCGGCCGGCGAGGTCAGACTGGTGCTGGCTGAGGTTCCGGTCTTCATCGAGGCGGAATGAAGCGTCCGGGGATGCGTGCCGCGTCGGCGGGCCAGGTTGAGCCGCTGGATTTCAAGACTGCGAAGGAGTGGCGCAGGTGGCTGGAGAAGCGTGGCGCAAAGTCCAACGGCGAGTGGGTGTACATGTACAAGAAGAACGCGAGCCGGCCCGGGCTGCAGTATGAGGAGGCGCTGGAGGAGGCGCTCTGCTTCGGCTGGATTGACGGTATGATTCGGGCGGTTGACAAGGACCGTTTCATGCAGCGCTGGACTCTAAGGCGCAAGGGCAGCATCTGGTCGGCCGCGAACAAGGCCAGGGTCAAGCGGCTCGTGGCGACTGGCAGGATGTGCGAGTCCGGACTCGCCGCGGTCCGCGAGGCGCGGAGGAATGGGAAGTGGCAGGCGGCATACACCAACCGTCGCGAGGATGCCGTTCCCGCTGACCTGGAGAGGGCGCTGCTTGCCGAACCTGCGGCGTGGCGCAACTTCAGGAGCTTTGCCCGGACCTACCGGAACATGTATGCCGGCTGGGTTGCGGATGCCAAGCGGCCTGAGACCCGGCAGCGCCGGATTGCGGCGGTTGTCCGGCGGGCGCTGGAAAACCGCAGGCCCGGTATGGACTCGCCGTATTCCTGACCGCCGGGCACCGGCCGAGCGGCCGGAAAGGTCTAATGTGATATGAGTCAAGTCGGCAAGATGCACGTTGACCCGGTGTGCAAGATGGAGGTCGTCGAAGGACAGGAGGCGGCCCGGCGCGAATACGATGGGAAGACCTATTACTTCTGCAGCAAGACCTGTGCGCGAAAGTTCGTGCAGAACCCGGAGCAGTATCTAGCTGAGCAGACGAAGGCAGAAGTCAGAAGAGAGAAGCTAGAAGGCAGAAGTGAGAAGCCGGAAGGCAGAAGTCACGAGTCCGGCGTCAACGAGACAGAGCCACGAAGGCACGAAGGCACGAATGAAATTGAGCAGGCAACGACCGCCGCCGCTGTGGAGAGAATAGAGGGCAGAGAGCAGACACCAGAGACCAGAGACAGCGATGATGGTGCACAGGAGGAGCACGCCACCTCGCAGCCTTCGTTTCCTCCCAAATCGGAAATCGAAAATCGGAAATCGCACATCTTCGTTGACCCTGTCTGCACGATGACGGTTGTGGAAGGGCAGGAGGCGGGCAAGTGGGAGTATGAGGGCGAGACATACTACTTCTGCAATACCAGTTGCCTCGCGCGGTTCCAGGCCGAGCCGGAGAGGTTTCTCAAAGGACAGGCGAAGTCAGAAGCAAGAATGCAGAATGCAGAAGGCAGAATTACGGACGCGGAAGGCAGGCCGCGGATGGTGGAAACCAGTACGCCCGAGCTGGTGTTGTTGGACAAGAAGGAGTTCGGCAAGCTTGAAACCGCGGTCATCGGTGTGGCCGGGATGTCTTGCGCGAGTTGCGTGCTGACGGTCGAGAAGGCGCTCTCGCGGTTGCCGGGCGTCAAGTCCGCGGTGGTAAACTTCGCCGCGGAGAAGGCGATTGTCGAGTATGACCCGAAGGTTTCGGCCCGGCCGGCGCTGGATAAGGCGATTGTCGCAGCCGGTTACGATGTCCGGCCTGACACGACAGACGAAGAGGAAGGCACTTCAGCCGACTCAAGACACGCACGGGCCAGGATGATATGGGCATGGGCGCTGGTAGCTCCGGCGATGACGCTGATGGTGCTGCACCTCGCCGGCGTGGTCCATCCCGACGAACGGCTGATGACCGCTTTCGAGGTCGCGCTGGGCGCGGCGGTGCTGTTCGGTCCGGGTTGGCACACTATTCGGGCGGCAATCGGCTCAATCCGCCAGCGGTCCGCGACCATGGACCTGCTGATTGTGCTCGGCACTTTCGCCGCGCTCGTGTCCGGCGTCGCGGTGCTGGCCGGCCTCGATGTCGAGAACCTCGGCCGCGTGGCCGGGATGCTGATGGCGATATTTCTGACCGGTAAGTTCATCGAAACCACTGCTAAGGGCCGCGCGTCGCAGGCGATTCGCAAGCTGGTGGCTTTGGGTGCGCGGACGGCGCGGATTGTGAGCGCCGGCGCGGAGCAGGAAATCCCGGTCGCCCGGCTTGCGCCGGGCCAGATAATGGTCGTGCGCCCGGGCGAGAAGATTCCGACCGACGGCAGAATCGTCGAAGGCCGGACCTCGATTGACGAGTCAATGGCCACCGGCGAGTCGCTGCCGGTGGAGCGCGGGCCGGGCGACGAGGTCATCGGCGCGACCGTGAACCAGACCGGGCTGGTCAAGGTCCTGGTGCTGCGCGTGGGTAAGGACACGTTCCTGGCCCAGGTCATCAGGCTGGTCGAGGAAGCCCAAGGGAAGAAGATTCCGATTCAGGCATTCGCCGACCGGGTGACCGCGAAGTTCGTGCCCGCGGTGCTCGTCGTCGCGCTGGTCACCGCGGTTCTGTGGTTCTTCCTCGCGCCGGTACTCAGGCCGATGCTCTACTGGGCGAACGGGTTCCTGCCGTGGGTGAACCCTGAACTGACGCCGGTATCGCTGGCCGTGTTCGCCGGGCTGGCGGTGCTGGTAATCGCCTGTCCCTGCGCGCTCGGGCTCGCTACGCCGACTGCCCTGATGGTCGGCTCGGGCATGGGCGCGGAGCGGGGGATTCTGTTTCGAAGCGGCGAGGCGATTCAGACGCTCAAAGACGTCCGCGCAGTGGTGCTGGACAAGACCGGGACCATCACGCGGGGCAGACCTGAAGTCACCGACGTCGTGCCTTCATCAGGACACGACCGTGGCGAGGTGCTGGCTCTGGCCGCGGCGCTGGAGCAGGGGTCGGAACACCCGATAGCGCGGGCAATTGTCGAGTCAGTGCGAGCTGGAGGAGTTGAACTTCGATCGTACTCGGACGTGGTGGCCGTGCCGGGTCGTGGTGTCAGGGGCGTAGTCGAAGGCAAGCCGGTCCTGGTCGGTACTGCCGGGCTGCTCGACGAGCACGGTGTGGATAGTTCAGCGCTTGCAGAAGCTGCGGCCGGGCTTGAGGCGCGAGCGCGGACCGTCATGTACGTCGCGAGCGGGGGAAAGGCCATCGGCCTCATCGGCGTGGCCGACGCGGTGAAGCCGGACTCGGCCCGGGCGATTGCGGAACTCAAGACGATGGGCATTGTGCCGGTGATGCTGACCGGGGACAACCGGGCGACGGCAGAAGCGGTCGGCAGGGAAACCGGCATCGAAAAGGTCGTTGCCCAGGTTCTGCCCCAGGACAAGCAGCGGGTCGTGGCCGAACTGCAGGCGCAGTATGGCAACGTCGCCATGGTCGGCGACGGCATCAATGACGCGCCGGCGCTCAAGGCCGCGAACGTCGGCATCGCCATCGGAACCGGCACGGACGTGGCCATCGAATCGTCCGACGTGACGCTCGTGCGCGGGAGCCTGGAGGGCGTCGTGACCGCAATAAGGCTTTCGCGGGCCACGTTTGTCAAGATAAGGCAGAACCTGTTCTGGGCGCTGTTCTACAATGTCGTTGCCGTCCCGCTCGCGATGCTCGGGTTCCTGCACCCGGTGATGGCCGAAGCCGCGATGGCCCTGTCCTCAATCAACGTCGTCACCAACTCGCTCCGCCTGCGCCGGGCCCGGGTCTAGCCTCCTCGGCTTGTCTTGTAGTCCCGCTCCAGTATTCTCGTTGTCCTTTGCTGCTCCTGACGCTACTGACCGCGTTGCTCCTCGCCGGGCCGGCGGCGGAGAGCACTGATACTCGGCCGCGCGACACCACCATCCCGGTACCGCCGGAGCCGGAGAAACAGCCGGTCGTCATCTCATGGGTCGGCGACATCCATCTTGGACAATCGGTCGGCGAACTCGGGCTGCTGCGCGGAATGGACTACGTGCTTGAGAGCGTGCGCGACGCGCTGCTTTCCGACAGCCTGACGGTCGGGAACCTGGAGTGCTCGGCCTCGAACGTCGGCAAGGCGCAACGGGGCAAGGAGTACACGTTTCAGTCGCCGCCGAGCCTCCTGCCCGGGCTTCGGGTCAACGGCATCGAGATGGTCTCTCTGGCCAACAATCACGCGCTCGACTTCGGCAAGCCGGCAATGCTCCAGATGCTCGCGCACCTCGACTCCGCCGGGTTGCGATACGGCGGAGCGGGTGCTGAGGTCAGGTCAGCTTCGGCTCCGGTCCGAATGACAATCTGCGGTCAGCGAGTCGCCATACTCTGCTTCAGCCGCGTCGTTCCGGCCGGATGGGCGGCCGGACTTGCTAGCCCGGGCGTGGCGAGCGCGCTTGACCCGGCGCTGCTGCTGCAGTTGATTGCCGATGTAAGAGACAGTGCGGACCTGGTCGCAATCTATGTCCACGGCGGCAAGGAGAAGATGAGTGAGCCTGAGGACTTCGTGCGGCTGCTTGCGCATCGCTGCATCGAGGCGGGCGCGGACCTCGTGGTATTCAGCCACCCGCACGTGGTTCGCGGATTCGAGTTCTACATGGGCAAGCTGATTGCCTACAGCCTGGGCAACTTCATCTTCACCAACCGAGACGGCCGTGCATCCATGATTCTCCAGACGACGTTCCTCGGCGACAGCCTGCTGGCGGCGTCGGTCATTCCCTGCCGCATCCCGATGCTCAGGCCGGTGCTGGTGACGGACGAGGCCGACCGCCAGGGCCTGTTCCGGGACTTCACGACTCTTTCCGACGGTGTCGAACTCGACAGCGCCGGTCTCATCCGGCCGGCCGCAGCCAAGTGACCGCCTGGAAAACCTGGGGACGCTACCCATATTTTTGTCCTCTCGCTGCTCGTTTTCTTGGTCGGCCGCCCTTCTGCGGTTGCAGTATGCGGCGGGTGAGTTGTTCCAGCCGTTCTGAGAATTCGGTGCTTCCCAGCGGGCGGCCGGTCCTCGTCTTCTCGCGCAGTTGCCCGATGGTCTCTGGGTCATCACGTTCACGCAACCAGGCACCCCAGTCTGAGATGCCTGCGGACTCGATCAGCCCGGTCGGGTCGGACAGCAGGCCGTCACCCCGTCTGCCGGCGTGGGCCGCCGCGCTACTCCAAGGATACTCCTCTGCCTTGCTGACCAGACCGGCACGCACCGGGTTCTGCTCCACATACCGGATTGCCGCCAGTGCATGGGCTTCATCCATCGGACAGGAGA
>Ga0116202_10000812_pt1 | contig 17821 bp, 16 predicted proteins | sample LakKivw325mmetaG_FD_94479 | JGI IMG/M metagenome (GOLD analysis project Ga0116202, IMG submission 94479) | Anoxic lake water microbial communities from Lake Kivu, Rwanda to study Microbial Dark Matter (Phase II) - Lake Kivu water 325m metaG | ecosystem: Environmental > Aquatic > Freshwater >...
CGAATGATCTCGTGCGCCCCGGTCACGTCTTCCCTATCCGTGCGACCGAGGGCGGAACACTGGTCCGCGTTGGCCATACGGAGGCCGCCGTTGACCTGGCGCGGCTGGCCGGATTGTATCCGGCCGGCGTATTGTCGCAGATTCTCAAAGATGACGGCAATGTCGCCGACATGGAAGAACTCGAGAAGTTTGCAGCGGCCGAGCAGCTCCGGATTGTCACCATCGCCGATATCATCCGCTTCCGCCGCCGCACCGAGCGCCTGGTGGAGCGTGAGACGTCGGCTCACCTGCCTACCCTCTATGGCGACTTCGAGGCCATCACCTACCGGTCGAAGCTGGACGGGAACCTGTACATTGCCCTCACTAAGGGGGATCTGAAGAACTGCGCAGCCGAATGTGGCGGAGCGCCACTGGTACGCGTACATTCCGGCTGTGTCACGGGGGATGCGCTCGGGTCGCTGAAATGCGATTGCGGCTGGCAGTTGCACGCCGCCCTGGAGGCAATCGAGGAGGCCGGCTGCGGAGTGGTTCTGTACATCCCAAGTCACGAAGGACGGGGCATCGGCTTGGCCAACAAGATCAAGGCGTATCATCTGCAGGACAACGGCTATGACACGGTAGAAGCCAACGAGGCGCTCGGCTTTCCGGCCGACATGCGGGATTACGGACTGGGCGCGCAGGTGCTGGCAGACCTCGGCATTACCAGGATGCGCTTGATGACGAATAACCCCGCCAAATACACGGCGATGGGCGGCTACGGACTGGAGGTCGTCGAGCGCATTCCACTCGAAGCTCCCTCCACTCCCTACAGCGCCTCCTATCTGCGCACCAAGCAGGAGAAGCTCGGACACCTGCTACATCAGGGCTGCGACGAACAATGTGAGGCAGAGACACACGAGGAATAGGCGCATTCCGCATTTCAGAGGGGATCGCACATCTTCCTAGAAAAGAGGGTACGGGTATGGCACAGGTAATCGAGGGCCATCTGCAAGCCAAAGGGCTTAAGTTCGGTTTGGTGGTGAGCCGCTTCAACGAATTCATTACCAGCAAGCTGAGAGACGGCGCCATTGATGCGCTGGTGCGCCACGGAGCCAAGCCGGACGACCTGACGGTTGTGTGGGTGCCCGGCGCGTTTGAGTTGCCGTTGGCAGCCAAGAAGATGGCCGCAGGCGGCAAGTATGACGCGGTTATCGCCATCGGTGCCGTCATCCGCGGCTCGACCCCGCACTTTGACTTCGTAGCCGGCGAGGCCGCAAAGGGTCTGGCTAAGGCGAGCATGGACACAGGCGTGCCCGTCATCTTCGGCGTGGTCACGTGCGAGACGCTGGAAGACGCCATTGAGCGCGCCGGCACTCGCCTGCCCAACAGGGGCTTCGAGGCGGCTGTTACGGCCATCGAGATGGCCAATGTCATGAAGGGATTGTAGGGCGAACAGCGTCGCGGTCGGTCACGAGGGGAGTGGCGTCATGAATCCGCAACGTACGGTGAGTCCTCTGTTCTTGCTCTTGCTGGCCCTGATCGTCGGTGTCATCGGCGGCATGATTGGCGCCTATTGCTACGGCAAGCTGTTCGTGCCATCTCCGGGTGGCGAGGGCACCCTGATATCGCCGCTCGCCGGGCGTACTGTGGTAAGAGTTCAGACCGAGCAGGACGCCATCGTAAACGCCGTGGCAAAGACGGAAGCGGCGGTAGTCAAGATCGAGACCATTAGCATCAGCCGGCCCCGCAACATGTGGGAGGCTCTCATCGGCCCGCAGCCACGGCCGGGGCTTGGCTCCGGTTTCGTCTTCAGCTACGAGAATCGCCCCTTCATTCTGACCAACTCCCACGTTGTCGCCAGCACCGAACAGATCGCAGTTGAGCTCATGGACGGCCGCAGGTTCGAGGGGAAGCTGATCGGCGCCGAGATCGCTTCCGACCTGGCCGTTGTCGAGCTGGTGGACGCACCCGGTGATCTCAAGGCACTGGAACTGGGCGACAGCGACAAGATCCGCGTGGGCGAATGGGTCATCGCCATGGGCAATCCGTTCGGCTATACCGGCACCGTAACAGTCGGCGTGGTCAGCGCGAAGGGCTACCGTCCTGTCGGCCCCGACCGGCAACGTGATGTCATCCAGACTGACGCGGCGATCAATCGAGGCAACAGCGGCGGACCGCTTCTCAACCTCGCCGGCCAGGCAATCGGCGTCAATTTCTCGATATTCACCCCCAACCAGGAGGCCACCACAATCGGCATCGGCTTTGCCATACCCATAAACGAGGCCAAGCTGATGGTTCACTTCCTGATCCACGGTGGACCGTGGATCGGCATCGGAGACATCACGCCCAACAGCGCCGGCTTCGCACGCTATGCCAACCTGGCGACTGACCAGGGGGTGTGGGTGGCGAGCGTAGTGCGGGGCAGTGCGGCAGAGCGCGCCGGACTGCGGCCCAATGATGTCATTCTGTCCATTGACGGTGCAAAGATCAGCAATGCTGAGGAACTGAGAGCGGCCATCCTCAAGCGCAAGATAGGCGACGAACTGCAGATCATCATCAACAGAGACGGAACCGAGAAAACGCTCAAAGTCGTCGCAGGGCGCATGCCCAGACGGTGACTTGCAGTGGCGCATCGCGCTTGGAGTTGCGACTGGGAGAGGGACCTGTGAGATTGCATGGGAAGCAGCCCTCCGGAACTCGCCAACGGTGCCGGTCAGGGCTCCAAGGCACCATCGCTTGATTCATGCTGATTCTGGCCGCAGCCGGTATTCTGAGGGAGGCGGCAGCAGTGGAACTGCCTGAACTGCCCAACTACAAGCTCTACGAAGCCACCGTCGTGTCATCTGTTGACGGATCCGAGGAGAACGTCATCGTCGGTCATCCGGCCGACTTGCCGCCGGGGAGCCACAGTGAGGAGCCTCGCCCGCTGCTTGTCGGGATCCATTCCTGGTCAACCACACGGCACAGCTCTATGGATCAGCAGAGCGGGCAGGCCGCCGAACGCGGCTGGCTCGCGGTCTTCCCGGAGTTCCGCGGCCCCAACCTGACCGACAACCCTCGCGCGACTCAGGCCGGCGCGTCGCTCCTGGCCCAGCACGACGTCATTGACGCGGTCGAATACATGAAGTCCAACTTCCCCGTTGATGCGAACCGCGTGTACCTCCAGGGGGGCTCCGGCGGCGGGCACATGTCGCTGATGATGGCTGGCAAGTACCCGGATGTGTGGGCTGCTGTCTGCGCCTGGTGTCCCATCACCTCGATGAAGGAATGGTGGGAGCAGCAAAATGGCTATGCGGTCCATGTTGAGGCCGTCTGCGGGGGAAAGCCCGGCGACAGTCAGGAAGTGGACTACCAGTACCTGGTCCGTTCGCCGCGTACCTTCATCACCAACGCCGCCAACACCCCCGTCCGCATCGAACACGGCCAGATGGACGGGACCATTGACCCCCAGCAGACCTGGAAGACGTTCGGCGAACTTCTCTGCATGCCGGGCCACCTTGTCAGCTTCGCCAGTGACTCAACCGGCCACCATGCTGATTACGCCGAGGGGGCTGCCTGGCTTGCCGACAAGGTGCGTCGCGGTGAACCGCCGCAACGCCAGCGACTCGTTACCGATGAAGCGAAGTGGTACTTCTGGTGTTATGTCGCCCCGGCTGTCGAGCGCACTCTGGCCCGGGTCGAAGCAGGTCTTCTCAAGCAAGACGGTGAAGTGGTACTGGAGATCAAGTGTCAGGGAGCCAATGAGATCAAGATTGACCTCAATGCTCTGGGGATCAAGTTGAGCGACCAAGTCGCTGATGTCCAGGGGCACATGCTGACCATTGCTCCCGAAGACGATGGGATTACCAGCGTTTACGAATGCACTATAGCTCATGAATAGGCCAGACGGGCCGTGACCGGGTGTTTGCAGGCCCGGCGTAGTGCCTGTACAATCGCAACGCAATACGACCTGGTAGAGTGGTGATGAAATGATGAGTTGCGTGAGGCGAACGACGTGCACGACGGCTTTGCTCTTCGCAGTAGCGAGTGCGGTTAGCACGGCTGTGCTGGCGGCACCTACTGTCATGCTCAACGGTCAGGTGCTGGCCGATGGCGAGAAACTCGTCATCATTGAGGGGGCCATGCTGTTCCCGAGCCAAGTACTCCTTGACGCAATAGGTGCCCAGGCCCAGTACCTGCCCAACGAACAGCAAAAGCTGGTCATAACACGTGGCAACGATACGATTAACTTGTGGATGGGGAGCGTCCTGGGGACGGTCAACGGCACGCCTATGGCTGTCGAGGTATCTCCTACGTTGGCTGGCAGCACGATGTACGTCCCCCTGGCCTTCATCGTGAAGAGCTTCGGGGGCTCGATCAATTACGATGAGGTCAACAGCATCGTCTATCTCGGGATCACCCCCATTGGCGGCCAGGGCGGCACTGTTCAGCCACCGGGCACGCTACAGATGCAGGCCGTGGTCCTGCAGGTCTATCCTGGAGCGGCCTACTCGCTGCTGGTGCGAAACACTGCGACAAACGCCACGCAACTGGTGCCGCTGGCCCCGCAGTGTCAGATACTGAAGGGGGCAGCCGGGCAGACGCCGTCGCCGGCTCAGGCAGCCGACATCAACGCAGGCGATCAGGTTGACCTGACGGTCCTCAACGATCAGGCCGTCCGCGTGCTCATCACCGTCGCCGGCAGCGGCCAGGGGGGCGGCCAGCAGCCCCAATTGCAGCACATGCGCGTGGAGATCGCCGGCGTCACGGGCAGGTACCTGTTGCTCCCCAGCGGCGCCAGCCTGCTGGTGGCGGACAATGCCGGCATACTCGATCAGAACGGGCGAGCCATGGCTCTCCAGGCCCTCCGTCCCAATGATCGCGTGCTGCTCATCATTGACACTGCCAATAATTTCGTCGTCCGGATCGTGCGCGAGGTGACCGGCGGTGCCACTACGGCAGACAATACCCCACCCAGGTTCACCGCTACCAGTCCCAAACCCAATAGCACGATCAACGAAAGCAGCCCGGCCCTGGAAACGCGTTTCACTGACGCCGGCTCCGGGATTAACAGGGCCGCCACGACCATGGTCTTCGACGGACAGGACGTGACCGCACAGTGTGATATCCAGGATGACCGCGTCAGGTACACGGCGGTGGACCTCACCGACGGCCCACACTCAGCGGATGTCACCATCACCGACAAGGCCGGCAACGCGAACCGCAACCAGTGGAGCTTCACGGTGCAGGCGCCGACCGGCAAGGAAATCCTCTCAATCACCCACAATGCCGATGTGCCGCTGGCGGTCGGGCAGACCCTCGAGGTGACCGTCAGGGTCGCACGACCCGGCGGCAAGATGAAGTTCGATATCGGCACCTGGAAGCTCGGCCTTCTCATGGACCGCGTCGGGGATACCAACGTCTACCTCGGCAGGTACGAAATCCAGCCCGGGGACGAGGTAACCGCCAAACTCAAGGTGCTTTACAGACCACCACAGGGCGATTGGATAACCGACTACTCGGAGACCGACGCGCACATCAATGCAACCGCCGCCGCCCAGTTGGCGGTCACACAGCCACACGACGGCGATGTCGTCGGTAAGGAAATGGTCGTGGCCGGCACTGGCCCGGCTGAATGCCGGGTACGCGTTAACGTCCGGTTCAACAAGCAGCGGTTCTTCGACCTCTCCCACGATCTCACCCAGCAGATTGTGACAATCGCGGCCGACGGCACGTGGCAGACAGACCCCTACGAAATGGAAGAGGGCCTGTTCGGCAAGGCCGATACCTACGACATCAAGGCCGAGCTGCTGGCCAAGGATGCTGAAGACACCGCTGATCCCATATCCACGGTCACCCTCACCGTCAAGGGAAAGTGATCCGACGCTATACTCAAGTGTCAAGGGGGCCGCGATCCGGCAATCCGGTTGCGGCCCCCTTGCGTTCGTCCAACTCACTGTACGGCGAATGCGCTCCGCTGTCGTCGTGTTGCCGCGCGACATATCCCGCAACGGCATCCCACGCTACTGACCTCCCGGCCGCATCGGATCGCCGCCGGTGCGGGCAATGGGCTGTATCACCCGCAATGTCCGCAGTTCGTAGGCGTCGGTATCCACCGTCAGGCGTGCCTTGCTGCGACCTCGACGCAATAGCTCCATCCGCTGCCCCGTGGTCACATCAACCACCTGTGTGTTCAGAGGTAGAGAGTCGCCGAAAGTCAACCGGATCTCCTGAGCCTTGTCGGATAGGTTGACGACGGCCAGGCAGTCGCTGAACATCTTTACCCAGATGTCCTCCCGTGCGGGATAGATCTCCCCGTCGAAGGCCTGCCCCGCAACGGCGGGAAGCGCCCTGAACGCCCGCGCAAACCCCCGCAACGCGCACTCATGGCCGGCCTTGGCATCCAAGCTGCTGCGCAGCGTCAGGCAGTAGGGGTTCTGGGAGATGACGGCCTGCAGCAGCGGGAGTAGCAGCCCGCGTCCCGGCCCAAGCTCGGTGCACTCGATCTGCAGCTCTACACCGTCGGCAGTGGCGCAGCTAGCTCGCTCCTGAATGGCCTCGGGGCCGATACGCGCCGATACGCGCAACCCATGCTCCTCAGCGAAGAGCCGCGGATCGTAGCCGTGATGTCGCATCAGATCGAGCTGGGAAAGAGAGGCGTGGGCTGCCGGTACAGGCAGGTTCGCGTCCACCAGCAGGTAGCGGCGCGGGTTGCGTGATACCACGAGATCCCGGCATTTCGTCCACAGGTCGTGGGTCTCTGCACAGCGGAAGTCAAGCCACTGGCTCCATGCCTCGGGACTGTTCCTCAGCCAGTAGTATGCCGCTGTCGGCGTGTCGGCGCGCAGGCCCACTACCATTCCTGTAGTGGTCTGAAACTCCTTTAGGTCAAATGCTGAGTACCCGACCTTGTCTGCAGTCTGTTCTGGGCCGATCGAGGCGAAGCAGGTCCCTGTCGCGCCGTCCACCGTCACGCCCATGGCAGGCACGCAGTTGTAGCCATCGGTCTTGGCGCAGAATTCATCGAGGAACACCAGGAGCTGCTTCTGCACCTCGCGCCGCAACGGGTCGGGACACCGGCGCCCGGCTGCATCGCGGATCACCTGGCCATTGATGTCCATCTGGAAGCTGTCCGGATCGGTGAAGGTGAAGAGACCGTCGAAGTTGGACAGCGGCGGCAGCAGCGGCACGATCTCCACCCCTGCCACCGTGCCGAACGGTAGAACGTCCTCGAGCAGGTCCCACCGCCATGCATTCGGCAAGATGCTCCGGTCATAGAAGCTCTGCATGTTGCTCCCCGCCACGTACAGCGTCAGGCGGTCGAAGCCGACGAAGTGCATGTACTCCATCAATTGCCGCAGCGAGCGCTGGCGCTGCAGGAGATCCTTCCCGCTGGTGCCGAAGCCGCTGTAGATAAGCTCACTATGGGTCGGTAGCAGCGCCAGGCTTCTGCGCAGCGGCCGCTCGGGAAGCTGGTTGACGTTCTGTTGCGGGTAGTCGAGCAACTCGTAGACACCGAGCTTCCGCAGGGGCACCGGAGGGCGGCCGGGGGATCCCGTCAACGATGTGAAGCGCACCTCGCATGCCTCGGTCTGGGGATAGAAAAGGAACGACTCCGGGGGCCTCGGGCCCCGACTCTGATTGGGGTTGAGTGCGGCCCAGACCAGGAACCTGTCCTCGAGTTGCTGGTTGCCGGCCGCCAACACTTCCAGACCGACGCTGGAACTGATGTCTCCATCCATCCCCACAACCAGAATGTGCGGGCGCGGTGCGCCGCTGGTGGCATCAAAGCTGTTCCTGAGTATGTAGCTGGTTGCAGGAGTGCCGACAATCTCTAGCTCCTCGACAACTCTGCAGCGCAGCGCGTCCCGGATCTTCCCTTTCTCGTATAGGGCAGCCGCCATCACCCGGCCCTCATCATCAGACCCATACAACTTCCCCTCATACAGGAACCCGCCCGCCGGTCCAGCAGGAAGCCATGGGACATTGCGGTCATAGACCGTCCCATTCATCAGCTCGCAAGCGGGTGCGCCCAGCGACACAGCCGAGGCCCGCAACCGCATGGGCGCCTCCACGGGCACGGTGGCTGCCCTTGTAGCGGTGCCCGCCAGAAACGCTGTGAGCGGATACTGCCCTGGGGCCAGCGGGACATAGTCAGGCGTCCTGACGGTGATCGGGTCCAGTTCGACCGGCTGTCCCGGTCGCCAGGTCTGGGCGGGGGGATGCGGCATCACCGACAGAAGCGGCACCTCCCCCAGGTTGATCAGTATCGCGTGCGGTCGCGTCAGCGGCTCGTCAGCCAGCACCCGCAACTGCAGGGCGAATTCATCGCCCGCCTTGATGCTCTTCGGAGCCGTCATCTCAATGACACCGGCCACCTCCAGCGGCATCCGCTGGGCAATCGCCGCCACCTGGTCGGCCCGCAACATGCGGTCGAATATCATCACATCCGAGAACGCGGCCTCGGCAGTCACCGATCCGTCGTAGTCAGCCCCGACATTGAACGCCGGCCATTGCTGGGGCTCATACGTGTTACGCTTCTCCCCCGCCAGAGCGCCGTCAACATAAAGCGCCATGCCTCGCGTGCAGTCCCAGGTTGCCGCAACATGGTGCCACTCCCCCACCGTCCAGTCGGCGATGGTCGTATTGAGGCTGTGCGCGGGAGTGCCTCCCAGGCTGAACTGGAGGGTGGATGATGGTGTCTTGAACATGTAGAAGGAGTTGTACGCCGGTTCGTGAGTGGGGGCCGTATCCGAAAATATCCCGTAGCGCCTCCCATCGTTGCCGTGCCACTGCGGCCGAATCCACAGCGACAGCGTCCCAACCGACTTTGAGAAGCAGCCGGCAGTGGGGTACGACAGGTAGCTGCCGTTTGCCAGGAGCACCGCCTGGCCGCTTGGTGCTCCGACGTACGACACCTGGCCGTGGATGCTCTTCGAAACCGGCCCCGGTGATGCTCCCACCGTGCCGTCATACGGTGCATGGAAGGTCAGCCCGGGCAGAGCGCCGCTCGCAATGCCCGTCCCCGCCAGGAGCACTATCAACGCTGCTAACTTCCGCATTCCCGCATTCCCTTCCAACACAGGCTGTGTGCTATAATAAGTTTCCGGTTCCGTAAGCCGATTCCTTCTCCCCGGCTTGCCGCCGCTGCAGCTAGGGGGCGCCGGACAGGCTGGGGCTGTGGGCCAGGGAACGCACCGGGCGGTGAGAATGTCTAAGAGCATACCGCACTGACTGTATCAGGAGGTCTGCAACATGAAGACCAGGTATCTGCTGTATGTTGCACTAATCGTGTCTGTGTTCATTGCGGGCGGGCTGTGCAGCGACTGGCTGCGTGCGCCGGTTCTGGCACAGGATGAAGTCGTCGCCACCGGCACACAACCAATCGCCATCAAGCCGGTAACGGTCGTTACAGCGGTCCCGTACGAGGTCGAGACCAGGTATGAAATGGACCCGTTCGAGACCGACCACATCCGTTCGACGACCAGCCAGCTCAAGACAGTTCTTGTGGTCCGCTCCGACGGCAGTACGGAGATCGTGAAGGCCAAGTAGCATCCCTGTGTCCCACAGGCCGCAGCCGACCGCACTGCCGACACGCCTCACACGTGATGGCTGCGGCCGGCGTCCGTGGCCGTATCCGAACAGGAGGTATCGTAATGGCGAAGGTGGAGGTTGACTACACGCGCTACTTCGCGCAATTGCATGAAGCCCTCAGCTCCGGGGGAGCGCTCCTGGTATCGGTTGATGAAGATGGCAGGCCCAACGCGATGACCATCGGCTGGGCGACCCTGGGCATCGTCTGGTCACGGCCGATCTGCACCGTGCTGGTGCGGCCCTCCCGCTACACCTATGGCTGCCTCGAGGCCGCGGGCGATTTCACTGTCTGTGTCCCCTATCCGGACATGCGCGAGGTGGCCGATTTCTGCGGCACTCGTTCCGGTCGTGACCATGATAAGTTCGCCGAGTGCGGCATCACCGCCGTCCCCTCAGCGACCGTCAAGTCGCCGATCATAGGGGAGTGTGGGGTGTGCTGGGAGTGCCGCACTATCTGCACCAACGACATCACCGCCGCAACGCTGGCCCCGGAGATCAGCAGTTCGGCATACGCAGGCGGGGACTACCATCGCGTGTACTACGGCCTGGTCCAACGCTGCATCGCCGATGACGACTTCGAGGAACGCTTTCGGACCTGACCGACGGCGGACGAACATGGTGGAACAGCCGCTCACCGACGCATCTGCTTTGTTTCCGCCGCAGCAGCGATTTCACCACTGTCTGAAAACGATCTTGCCGCATTTGGCGGCGGTCATCAAATCATAGGCCTGCTGGGCCTCTTCGAGTGGCAACTCGTGCGTGATGATACGCTTGACCTTCAGCCCTTCGCGAACCAACTTCACCATTTCGTAGAATTCGCACATACGCCAGTACCACGCGCCGTAGACAGTCAGCTCCTTGTGTATGAGGTCCCGTGAGGGGTTGAAGCAGGCCTCGGGCTGCTCGCCGACTATTCCGATCTTGCCGCCCTTCTTACATGCCTCGAAGGCCAGTGACACGCCTTCGGGCCTGCCTGTGCATTCGTAGCACACGTCAGGCCCCTCACCCCCGGTGAGGTCGCGCAACACCTTCACCGCATCCACCTCCTGCGGATTGACGCTCACCGTCGCGCCGAGCTGCCAGGCCAGACGCAGCCTGTCTGCGGATATGTCCGCCGCCAGGGGCCGGGCACCGTAGAAATCGAGCAGCAGCACGTTGCCCAGACCAATCGGCCCGCACCCGATGACGGCCACGGCGTCATGCCCGCGGATTCCCACCCGGTCGGCCAGATGATAGGCCACACCCATGGCATCGCCCGCGATAAGCACGCCGGTGGGCCAGTCAACATCATCCGGCAGCTTGACGCAGTGGCGGGCGGGCGCGGCCATGTACTCCGCGTGAGCGCCCGTGCAGAAGCTCTGACGCTCGCAGAATATCGCTAGGTCGGCGTGGCAGTACCGGCACTCCCCGCAGCCGATGATGATGTGGACCCCCACACGGTCTCCCTCGGCGAAGCCCGGTTGGCCGTTTGGGGCCACCACCTCACCGGCAAACTCGTGGCCGCTGTTGCCTGCCAGGCCCTTCTCGGAACGGAATGCGCCCATCTCGCTCCCACACAGCCCTGATGCCCGCACCCGGATAAGCATCTCGCCGTCCGCCGGCTCGGGTTGCGGCACCTCAACAAGCTCGACTCTGCTGTTGCCCGCAAAGCGCAGTGACTTCATGGCCATATCTCCCCCTGGCGCGGTCGCGCCAGCCTTCAAGTTCACAGATTGAAGAGCCGCTTGGCGTTAAGCCCCATGATCATGCGCTTGTCGTCGTCCGAGATGCGAGCCGCCAGCAGCCTCCCGAACTGGCAGCGCACGTCAATGAACGGCATGTCGGTACCCAGCAGCACCCGGTCGGCACCGACCTCCTTTACCATGTACTCCAATCCCCCGTATGGCCGACCCGAACCGGCCATGTCCAGGTATATGTTCGGATGGCCCTTCGCCTCTGCGGTCAGCTTCCTGATGACATCCCAGCTGTTGCCAGAATGGGCGTGCAGGAACGCGATGTTGGGATATGCCGCGGCCTGTCTGGCCAGGAAGCTCTTCCCGTCCTTGTCCGGCCCGTCCCACACGTGCGACAGTATCGGCACACCGTGCTCGTTGGCGTACTCATACACCGGCCCGTAGCCGAGATGCGAGCAGTCAACCCCGTGGCACGATGAGTGGAACTTGAATCCCTTGATCCCGCCGAACAGGTCGTGGTACAGCGATATCTCCGCCTCGATTTCCGGCAAAGGATACCGCGGATTGATGGTAATGTAGGCGACGAGGCGGTCCGGGTACCGCTCAGCGGCTTCCGCGACCTGGCGATTTCCCTCCTTGATGTCGGGGCCGATGGCGATGTGCGGTGCCGCAACCGCCATGCCAATGCCCACCAGGTCCATGTTCTCGACCATCGACTCCGGCGTGCCGTCCCCCGGAATGTGGAAGTTGTACCACGGCCCCATGTGCGCGTGGCAGTCTATGACAAGCTCGTCGTCCACACGAATGCCCGACTTCAGCTTCTCGACGAAAGTGCTCTCACCCATTGACCTTCTCCTGTCCGTTCTCCGAAGCCGCAGGGCCGCCCGCAGCCACGATCGGTGCGTTCTCACGGCTCCTCCATGCCCAGCAGACTGCGCAGATTACCGCCTGCAATCCTCGCCTTGTCGGCATCGCTCAGTTTGTTGTAGCGAACTTGCGCCAGCGCTCCCCCTGCCTCCGTTTCCGGCAAGCCAGTGCCGAAGATCAGCCGTTCGGCACCGAAGCGTTCGCTGATGTCCTCGAGGCTCCAGGTCATCACATGTGTGTTAACTTCGAGGTAGAGGTTTTCGTACTTCTTGAACAGCGGGTAGATATGTCGGTTAATCCGGTACGAAGTCCCGAGAATAATCAGCGGAAGTTCCCTGTACTGCTCCAGGACCGCCGCAATCTGATTCCAGTTCGTCTGCCCCATGTCAATCAGGGCCGGCACGCTGCGGGCCGCCAACGCATCCAGAAGCTCACCCGCACACCAGGGCGTGAAGTCCCACTGGTGCTCCGCAGGGAAGAGCCGCACTGCTCCCCTTCTGGCCCGCACTTCTGCCGCGAATTCGGCTGGCGGAGCCAGCTCTCCCGTCGCGCTGGGCAGCGCGACATAGCAGGGATACAGGTTATCCCTGTCTCCTATCAACTCGTCCAGCTTTGCGTTACCCAGTCGCGGCGACCAGTGCGACGCCCAACTGTGCATGACCAGCGCCTGCGAGATGCCAATGAATTCCATCTCCGCCAGCAGGCCGTCCACGTCCGTGAAATGCGGCTCCTCCATGTGCTCGAAGGTCCCTATGCGGCAATTGCAGTCCATGCACTCGATCCGGCTGCCGCAAGCTGCATCCGAACTCATGTGTCGTCACTTCCTTCAGCCAAGCAATCCGGCAACTAGCTCTCGCCGATACGTGCCTTCCACGGGGCGGGTGCAATCTCCTCCAACAGACGGGCCGGCAGGAGTTGCGCCGATCCGCACGGAAGGCTGAGCATACAGGCTGATCCGAGCATGTGCCCTATGAGGCCAGCGGAAAGGACGGCTGCATGGCATCGGACACGGACGGATTCGAGGAGCTGACTCTGCACAGCGAACCGGCATTCTCCGGCAATCTGCTCAGACTGCGTATTGACACGGTCAGGCTGCCGGACGGAGGCAAGGCCACGCGCGAGATTGTGCAGCACCCGGGCGCTGTCGCGATCGTGCCTGTCACCGCTGACGGTCAACTATTGATGGTCCGGCAGTGGCGGCATCCCGTCGCCAAGGTAACCCTGGAGATACCGGCAGGCACACTGACGCCCGGGGAAAGCCCTGAGCGCTGCGCCCAGCGAGAGTTGGTGGAGGAGGTCGGCTACTTCCCCGGCCAACTGGACAAGCTGACCACGGTTCTGGTCTCACCAGGCTATAGCGATGAAACCATTCATATCTTCATGGCAAGACAATTGCAGCATCAAGGCCGGCAGCCGCACCCACAAGCGGACGTTAGCTGGGCCCCCGATCCGGACGAGAATGTACACCTGGCGACCGTGCCGCTGCGGAAGGCCGTGGCGCTTTGCACCCAGGGCGCTATCGCAGATGCCAAAAGCGTCGCAGGCATCCTGCTGGCATGGGAGCGGTTACAGGGGAGGCCATGATTCGCCGGCCGGCCTGCGGCCGACAAGCAGCCGGAGACGCAACTGCGCGCTCAGAGCTGCTTCACAGAGCAAGTGGTTGAAGACTAAGTATCTGCACAAGGGAAACGGCTCCCTTGCGAGGGAGCCGTTCCTGCCAAGCTGGTGTGTACCTCGCCGCTTACTCGCTCCAGGAAATCGCTTCCACCGGGCAGCTGTCAATGGCTTCCTCAATGGTGTCCTGGTCATCGCCCTGCGGGTCTATCACCCGGGAAATCCCGTCGTCGTCCAACTGGAATGTGCCGGGTGCTACATCAGCACACAGCGAGCAACCAGTGCAGAGATCGGCGTCAACTACCGGTACTGCCATCTGAGTCACCTCCTGGGAACTTTGCTCAAACGGCCCACAGCGTCCGAGGACATGCTCCGGGCCGGCGTCAATAGTAGCACAACTCCACCCCGAAAACAACCCCGCAGTTGGCCCATGTAAGCGCCGTATGCGCCTGCCGGATGCGAACACATGATGACAGAGGAACATTTTCTCGTTGAAACACCGGCCCAAGCCAGGTACAATACAGCAAGACCAATGCCGCAAGGCCCTCATCTGCCGAAGGGCGCGGGCCAGAGGAGGCGAACCACATGTACGAACGGGTACTGCTCACGCTGGACACTTCCGAGTTCGCCGAGCGTGCCATACCGCATGCTGTCGCCATCAGCAAGGCATTCGGCGCGCGCTTGTGCATACTGGGCGTCGTACCGGTCCTCGACGACCTGGGTGCCGATCCATTGGCGCTCAAGATTGACTGGGATGCCGAGGTCGCCCACACCGAGGAATACCTGTCAGGCGTACAGCAGGCGCTGAAAGCAGACGGCGTCGAGGCCGAGGTCGAACTGCGCCGTGGCAACGTGACCGAAGAGATACTCCTCTTCAGCACCAAGCTCGATGCCGATCTGATAATCATGTCAACTCACGGCCGTTCGGGCCTGGGTCGCTGGGTGTATGGCAGCGTGGCCGACCGGGTGCTCCGATATGCCGACTGCCCCGTACTTCTCGTGCGTGCTGCCGAGGAGCCTGATGAGCAAGACTGACATCAACCTGCGCGATGACGAGGTCGCGGCGGTAATGCCCCACTTCCGGGTGGGGCCTGTTCTTTTCACTCGCCCCTGCGGAGGAACGGCGAATGCCGGCCTGATTGTCACCACGCCTGCAGGCCAGTACTTCCTCAGGCGCCGCAATCCCCGATATTCCGACCCGCAGCAACTCGCCTATGACCATCACGTCCTCACGGCTCTCTATCGCAGGGGCTTGCCCGTACCCAAGACTATGCTCACCAAGTCTGGCAGCCGGTGGGTCGAACACGACGGCTGCATCTATGAGCTGTACGGGTTCATCGAGGGTGCTTGCGTTGTCAATCCCGACCCGGCTCAGATTGCCGACGCCGGTGCTGTGCTTGCCAGGTTCCACGCCGCGGGAGTTGACCTAAGGCCCCCCGGCAAGAAGCCCTTCGGCCGTTTCTGGGGCCCGCAGGTAGCCGTGACGATGTTGGAGCGACTACTAGAGCGAACCGGGGCTGGCGATGTTGGGAGCCTGCGAGCCATGTCAGCCGACGAGGCGCTTCAGGTGCTTGAGTATCTGATGGCACAAGCGCGCTCCGTTGAGGACCATGTGCCTGATGCAGTCTACTGGGCCCTACCCCAGACCATTATCCACGGCGACTGGCACCCGGCCAACCTCAAGTTCGGCGGAGCCCGGGTGACTGGCATATTCGACTTCGACTGGGTTGATCGCCAGCCTCGCATGGTGGACATCGCCGATGGGCTGCTCTACCTGTGTGGCATCCGCCGCGTCACAGATGAGCGGGCCGACATCTGGACATTGACCGAAACCCCAAAGCTCGACTGGCCGCGCATGAGAACATTCTTGCATTCCTATGCCGGCGTCCATCCGCCCACTGATGCAGAGTTGGCAGCGCTCCCCTATCTCATGTCCGTCCGCTGGATATACTCTCGCGTGGACGCCGCTGACCGCAAGATTCCCGAACCGGATCAGCTCAGGTTTGTCCTCCGCGACGTCACATCACCTCTCCTGTGGGTCGCAGAGAACCGCAATGAGCTATCAAAAGACGGGTGGTGGCTCTAAGCCATTCACCCGTCGCACGAACTGTCCGGTTCTTTTCAGGGCGTTGTCGTTCCGCCCGTTCGCCTGTTAGCTGGCCGCCTTGCTGTACTCGTGCACCACGTGCTGGATGCCTTCCTTGAGCTCGTAGGTCGTGATGCGGCCGCCTAGGAACTCGGTCTGCAGCAGCTTGTTCAGTTCCCCGAATATCTCATAGCGCCCTTTACCCATCTGCATCCAGTTCTCTATCTGACCCATGAGCTGATGAGTGCGCTTGCGCGGAATCTCCGTGATCGCTTCCTCGATCGCCCCGATGACCCGGTCCGGATCGTGTGTAGTGATGTGCGTCTGCAAGTCCCGGTCCAGATGGCTGAAGCTGCCCTCGTCATTGTCGTAGGTGATGTTGACCTGAGTGGTCGAGCCGCCGGGGGTTTCATAGATCACGGCGATATTGACGGTGGTCTTGCCGTCCTTGGAATACTCCGAGTACTCATGCCGCAAATTGCCATAGCCTATGCGCCGTTCCTCCGGACGCTGATAGGCGACAATGATCTCGTCCAGACGTCGTTTGAATTCCTCCAGAGACGGATGCCCACTCACATCCAACTGGTCCTACCTCCATAGTGTCAGTGCGTGGTCAAACTGCGACTACGTATGCTGCTGCTTAGAGCGCAGGTTAGGCGCTATCCCCCCAACCTGCCGCCTGATAGTCCTCATTATACAGGACGGCGCCGGATTGGACAACTCAGTTAACCGAGAAAACACCGCCCGCGTCGTCTGCGCCGCTCTCCCCGGTGAACTGCTCCCGTGCAGCGAGAAGCAGACGATATTCCTGCAACTCCTTCTGCACCACCTCCAACTCACGGGCCAGACGCTGACTGCTGCGCTCGGTTTCGAGCAGTTCCTGCTTGGCCTGCAGAGGCACCCTCAGATGCGCGGCGATCATGTATGAGAGCTTCTCTGCTTCCGCCGGAATCTCGAGCTCCATACCCTCAAAGCCCAGCAACTGCAGTATCAGCTCGATCTCGTCGGCGAACATGGAGCGCACATCATCCATCAGCTCGGGTGACACGCCTGCGCTGCCTTCTGCGGCCAGCAGCTTCACCTCCGCCTCGGGGTACGGGCCATCGTCAATGGTGCGCAGGATCTGAAAGCGCCGCTGGCCCACAGCCAGAACCATCATGTGGTCGCCCGCGTCCAGCACGTGCGCTATGGCGGCCGTGGTGCCGATACTGTGCGTCTCAGCCACCGGCCCACCGACCTCGGCACCCTCCCGTATCAGCGCAACGCCGAACTCGCTGTCATGTTCAATGCAGTGCTGTGCGAGCTCCAGGTACCTCGGCTCCCACACGCTCAAAGGCATCGGCATGCCCGGAAACAGAACTGCATTCAACGGCATTAGCGGCAGTCTCGACTTGGCCATCTTCAAAACACGCTCGATAAGATGCGCCTCTGTCTGCTATAATACCCAACAGGCCCTGCAGGCGTCATCAAACTTTGCTCAAGTTGCGTGCCCATGCAAACTGCTACCCGTGACCAATTGCTGCAAGAAGCCCGCCGACGCATATTCTCGTTGGGCCTCCACGACGCGGCCGCAGAATTGTGCGCGGCCAACATGGCCTACGGCTTGGCCAAGACCAACCATGTACTTGCCCAGCTGGGCTATGATGCCGATGCCCTTTTCATCGGCACGCCGGACATGACGATCACTCGCAACTCGGCTCGCTGGAGCGCCGGCTTCGGGTACGGCGGCAAGCTGCAATGGGGCTCCGGCGACCGACCACTGGTTATCCTTGACGTCAAGCCCAACGTCTGCGGCATGTTGGTTGCCGGTGTCGAGAAGCTGCCGGCCCTGGACGATCTGGTGTCCCGACTGCATGAGCTTCATCACGGCGGGTTGAAGATTCAGCACATCCCTGTCGAGTTGGACCTGCACAAGAGCAACCATTTCGTTGATCTCTGCGCCCTGGAGCCAGCCGACCCCGACGTGGACTTGCCGTCCTATGCTTTTGTCATTCATTCGTCGGCGCCCGAGATGCAGGGCCCCAACCCG
>Ga0116202_10000814_pt1 | contig 17817 bp, 15 predicted proteins | sample LakKivw325mmetaG_FD_94479 | JGI IMG/M metagenome (GOLD analysis project Ga0116202, IMG submission 94479) | Anoxic lake water microbial communities from Lake Kivu, Rwanda to study Microbial Dark Matter (Phase II) - Lake Kivu water 325m metaG | ecosystem: Environmental > Aquatic > Freshwater >...
CTTCCTCACCCATGTTCTCGTCGAGCACCGCTCCAAAGCGGATGTTGGCGGCGGCATCGACCCGATCCCGGATGACGCTGGCAGCCTGCTCTACTTCGAACAAGGTGAGGCCTGGCGCACCGCTGATGTTAAAGAGCACGCCATGTGCGCCGTCAATGGTCACGTCAAGCAGCGGACTCGAGATCGCCTTCTGGGCAGCATCGGTGGCACGGTTCTCGCCCGAGGCGCGTCCGATGCCCATCAGGGCCGAACCACCCTCCGCCATCACGGCCTTCACGTCGTTAAAATCCACGTTGATCAGGCCGGGCACGGTGATGATCTCAGACACACCCTGCACAGCCTGCCGCAGGATGTCATCTGCCACGTGAAAAGCGGCTTCGATGGATGCCTTTTTGTCCACGATCTGAAGCAACCGATCGTTGGGAACCACGATGAGAGTGTGTACCTGGTCCTTGAGTCTTGCCAGGCCCTCTTCGGCTACCTTCGCCCGCTGTACACCCTCGAAACCGAACGGTCGAGTCACAACGCCGATCGTGAGAGCCCCCATGTCCTTGGCAATTCCCGCCACAGCGGGGCCCGCTCCAGTTCCTGTCCCGCCTCCCATGCCAGCAGTGAGGAACACCATGTCGGACCCCTGGAGCACTTCGCGGATCTGGTCCTGGGATTCCTCGGCAGCCTTGGACCCGATGTCAGGATTGCCGCCCGAACCCAGTCCTCGGGTCAGCTTGTCTCCGATCTGTAGCCGCAGCGGGGCCTTGGAGAGCATGAGCGCCTGCGCATCCGTGTTCAATGCCACGAAATCTACGCCGCGCAGACCAGCCTCCACCATGCGGTTCACAGCATTGCTGCCTCCGCCCCCAACTCCCACCACCTTGATATGTGCGACTCTTGATGCATCCTCCAGTACGCTCGCCATTTGCGCCTCTCCTTTCAACTAGGTAGAAAAGCTCTCAGGATCTTCCGAAAACGTTGATAGATGTCGTTCCAGCGGTTACCTTGTTCTTCGATTATCTTCTCCGAAGCTCCGTGGTGTTTTCCCCACAGTAGCAGGCCAACAGCCGTGGCATAGGCCGGGCTGCCGACCGCATCGACCAGACCACCCACACCATGCGCACGACCGACTCGTACGGGTAGCTGCAGGATCTCCCGCGCCAATTCCCGAAAGCCCTGCAATTCCGCCGTGCCGCCAGTCAGGACCAGACCCGCAGGCAAAAGTCCTTCATAACCTGAACGCACGATCTCGTTCTGGACCAGTGCAATCATCTCTTCCGCACGTGCCTCGATGATTTCGCACAGTTGCCGCCGCGAGACCGACTGTGCCGTACCTTCTCCAAACGCCGTCACATCAATGGTTTCGTTAGCGTCCACCATCTCCGGCAATGCGAGCCCATGCTTGATCTTGAGCTCCTCAGCGGTTGCATACGGAGTGCGCAACCCGACGGCAATGTCGTTGGTTACATTGTTCCCGCCCACCGGCAGGACCACGCTGTGCAAGATGCTGCCCTGCACGAAAATGGCGACATCCGTGGTACCACCGCCGGCATCGGCTAGCACTACCCCTGTCTCGCGTTCCTCTGGTGTCAACACCGCCTCACTTGAGGCCAGAGGCTGCAAGATCAGATCATTGACTGCGACCCCCGAGTTCTCAACGCACTGCACCAGATTGCGCATCGAAGCTGTTGCCCCGGTGACGACGTGTGCTTCCACCTCCAGGCGGAAACCCATCATGCCTACCGGGTCGCGCACCCCTTCTTGACCGTCCAGGGTGTATGAACGTGGCAAGATGTGCACGATCTCACGGTTGTGCGGCACTGCGATGGCCTGCGCAGCTTCGATGGCGCGCTGCACATCGTCCTCGGTGATATAGCGTTCACCCCTTCCAACTGCCACCACTCCACGGCTGTTCAGCGAAGAGATGTGCTTGCCCGCCAGCCCGACATAGGCTGCCTCGATCGTATAGCCTGAGACGCGCTCTGCCTTTTCGATCGAAGTAGCAATGGACTTGGACGCCTCTTCCACATTCACCACTACGCCTTTCGTGAGACCGTGGGACGGTGCCACGCCCACACCAACCACGCACAGGTTGTCGGCCTCATCCAGTTCGCCGACCAGCGTGCATATCTTGGTGGTGCCTACGTCGATGGCGACGATTGCCCTGTTCAAAGCGCACCTCCGATCACCATGGCCTGCGCGCGGGGCACCGCGCAGGTTGGCGCCCGTCGACCCACGCTATCGGCCTATTAGCGATAGTAGGGGCTCTCCACAAAACGCACATCAATGAATTCGACCTCGCTCCCATTTGCCTCAATCCGGTCAATCAGAGCCCGCATACAGGCTACTTTCTTGTCCAGATCTTGATTGTCGCCGAAGATGACTCGTCGACCGCTTTCGTCCATCCACTGTATGCCCTTGGATCGGGAGTATTCGAATACCCTGGCTTGCGACAGCAGCGCATGTAGCCCGCTGGCCGTGTTCAGGGCCACGCGATTCACATGCGCGCCTGGAGCGACCTCGACCGCATCCAATTCGCGAATAGCCAACAGTTCGGGATGTGGTCCGGCATCCATCTTGAGCACCAGGCCGGCGCCATCCACAAGGAAGACCGCGCCCGATTGGGCATGCCAGGCAAAGCGCACATCCTGCTCGCGAATGACGATGCTCACCTGGCTTGGCCAACGACAGTCTACCTGCACGGATGTCACGCCAGGTATGGCTTGACAGATGCGCTCAGCCACTTCGTCTCTGTCCACAAAGAAGGCGCTCATCCCGTCCAGCCCGCTGGCCTGGTAGACCTCTGCCGCACCAAGCATCGAGTTCCCCTGCACATCCGCTGCATAGACATAGAAACGTTCATCTACGACGAACCAACCCAGCACTGCGGCGACGCCCACAAACACCAACAAGGCCAGCACCCGACTGACAGTCCACTGCACCCGACTGATGCGCGCAATGGGCGAGGCCGCAGACACACTGTAGCCGTAGGTGCGTCTGCGCCGGCGGGCGACGGGCCTCTTGTGCTGTTTGCGTTTATGTTCGTATGTTACTCTCATCGCCGCTATAGCTGGTCGACATGCGAGCCCTGTCCTGATGCCGCTCCAGAGCCAGCTGAATGAGTCGATCCAGCAAGTCTGGATAGGGCAGTCCACTGGCTTCCCAGAGCTTTGGGTACATGCTCACCGAGGTGAATCCGGGAATGGTATTCAATTCGTTTATGTACACTCTCAAGGTATCGCGGTCGAGCAAGAAATCTGCCCGTGCCATGCCAGCGCAGTCCAAGGCGACAAAGGCACGTACAGCCAGATCCTGCAGCTCGGCAGCCTTGGCAGGGGCCAAGTCCGCCGGAATCAGAAGCTGGGTCTCTTCATCTTCATACTTGGCAAGATAATCGTAGAATTCGCGCCGGGGTACAACTTCACCCACCACTGACGCTACCGGGCGATCATTCCCCAGGACACTCAGTTCAAACTCGCGCGCATTGATGGCCCGCTCCACGAGCAATTTGCGGTCATAGTTGGCAGCCAGGTTGAGGGCGGGCGTGAGCTCCTCTGCCGTGTGCACCTTGGTGACTCCCACACTGGAACCAAGGTTGGCTGGTTTGACAAAGCATGGATACCCAATGCGTTCCTCGAGCCTCTGTATCACTTCTTGGGGATGCTCCTCCCAGTCCCAGCGCATGACGAGCACCGCATCCGCGATCGGCAGCCCGTGAGCCCGGAAGATGTCCTTCATGGCCGCTTTGTCCATGGCCAGCGCGGAGCCAAGCACGCCAGCGCCCACGTAAGGAATGCCTGCCAGCTCAAACACTCCCTGGATGGTGCCATCTTCGCCAAAAGGACCGTGCAGGACCGGGAAGACGACATCTACCAGCGGGATACCCGGCCCGCCCGCGCCAGGAACCAGCTCGCGTCGGTCGCGATGTGCCTCCAGAGCGCGGCACGCGGCGGGCTGTGCCTGCTCAGGCTGCCCAAGCAGACGCTGCAATGCCCTCATCGGATCGCCGGCGGTGATCCACTTGCCCTGTCTGGTGATGCCCATCTGGATTACCTCGTACTTGCTCTTGTCGAGTGCATCCATCACAGAACGAGCGGACATGAGCGAGACTTCGTGCTCACCAGATCGGCCCCCGAATATCACGCCTACCCTGATCTTCCTCGGCACCTCTGACCCCTACCCAGGCTTAGTCCTTAAAGCCGCACTCGAACTGCTCGCTGCTTGCATGCCTCATGCGCTACAAGAAGGCCTACCATTCCCCAACCAGCTCGATCTCTAGTTCCAGCGTAACCTTGAACTTGTCGTACACGGTACTGCGCACCAGTTCTATCAAGTCCAGCACATCTTGCGCTGTTGCTGTGCCCTCGTTCACGATGAAATTGGCATGCTTCGGAGAAATAACCGCTCCTCCGACGCGTGCGCCTTTGAGTCCCGCGTTTTCGATCAAAAAACCCGCTGGGTACTGTGCAGTGCGCCTGAACACGCTGCCTGCACTCAGGCCCTGGGGTTGGCTCTCGAAGCGACGACTTGTGAACTCTATAGCCTTGACGCGCAACGCCTCAGGATCCCCTTTCCGCAGGGAAAAGAGAGCCCAAAGGATCACCCTTGCCCGGTCGGACGACTTTCTTGCCTGCTTGAAGACACTACTGCGGTAGGTCAACCCAAGCTCGTCAGCAGGAAGCCAGTGTTCGCCGTCCACATCGAAAACGGACACCCCACGCAGGCTGTCGCTTACGTAGCCGCCATAGGCGCCGGCATTCCCCACCACCGCGCCGCCCACTGTCCCGGGCACGTCCACCGCCCACTCCAGATTGGCCAGTCCTCGCTCAACCGCCTGGCGTGCGAGCCGGCATAGTGCGGCCCCTGATTCTGCTCTGCCCAACCAGGCCATCTCGGAACCGGCACTTGCTTCCGGATCAGGTGTGAAGTCAATGCGATCAGCCTGATTCTGAATCACCAGGCCACGAATGCCCCGATCGGAGACCAGCAAGTTGGCTCCAGCTCCCATAACCAGATACGGTAGACCGTCTTGCTGTGCCAACTGCACACACTCGCACAACTCAGCAACCGAGTGCACCACAACGAACCACTCCGCAGGCCCACCGATGCCAAAGGTTGTATGCCTCGCCAGCGGCTCGTTGGCAAGCAGCCTATCTCCCCACTTGGCTCTGAGTAGCCTGCTAATCATTCCTGCTGCTTTCATCACAAGCTTGCTTTGGAGACCCTCGCAGGGCAGCCAGCACTTCTTCGCCCACGCGATCCCCGTTGCCTGCGCCAAGTGTCAACAGCACGTCGCCTGGCTTCAGGGAGGTTCGTAGCATCTCGCTGGCCTCCCTGAGCGTGTTGACATAGCGGGCATCCGGGTGCGACATTCGCTGCACAAGGTCGCTCGCACGGATGGTTGCGTCGTTCTTCTCCCGCGCCGCATAGATGTCAGAAATCAGCACATGATCCGCATCACCAAAACTGGCCGCGAATTCGTTCAAGAGAGCCTTCGTGCGACTGTAGGTATGTGGCTGGAAGAACACCCAAAGCGGACGTTGTCCGAACCGTCGCCGTGCTGCGGCCAGCGTGGCGCGAATCTGAGTGGGATGATGAGCATAATCATCTATCACCGCCACCCCCCGGGCCTCGCCCTTGTGCTCAAAGCGGCGCCGCACGCCGTGAAAACGTGGCAGCACCGCCAGCACGTGGCCAAGAGGCAGTCCCAGACAGTCGGCCACCGCCAAGGATGCCAAGCTATTGGAAACATTGTGCAAGCCAGGCAGTCGCAGTCGTGCCTTGCCCACGAGTTCGCCGTGCCGTAGTATTGAGAAGTCGCTGCCCCCCCAGGCATTTGCGCGGACATCGCGAACCTGCCAGTCTCCTGCCGCGGTCAGGCCATAGGTGACTACTGCAGCCCGCTTGTCCTTGCGCACTTCTTGCAGCAGGTTCACCACTCTGGGTTGGTCCGCGCAGCCGATGAGGGTGCCTCCGTGCGGCACCAAGCGCATGAACAGGCGGAAGTCGGCTGTCAACGCACTTAGATCTGCAAAGCAGTCCGGATGATCCATCTCGACAGCTGTCACCACGGCGAGCCGCGGCCGCAATCCCAGAAAGGTATGGTCGTATTCGTCCGCCTCTACGACAAAATGTGGGCCCTGGCCCAAGCTGGCATTGGTACCCAGGTCCTGCAAGATCCCGCCCACGATAAAAGTTGGATCCAGTCCGAGCTGGCTCAGCGTAAACGCAATCAGCGCACACGTCGTGGTCTTGCCGTGCGTGCCCGCCACGGCGATGCCATACTTCTCGGCCATCATCTCTCCGAGCAGACGATCGCGCTTCACGACCGGAATGCCAAGCTGGCGAGCGGCCTGGACCTCCGGATTGTCCGTTGGCACGGCGGAGGAGGCCAGCACCAAATCCGCTCCCGTGACATTCTCCGGACGATGGCCTTTGGCAACAACAATGCCCGAAGCCGCCAACTCCCTGGTCAAGGACGTCTGCTGGGCGTCCGAGCCTGAGACCTGGTAGCCAAGTCCCTTCAGCACGCGCGCAATGGCGCTCATGCCGATGCCGCCGATGCCGACGATGTGTATTCGATTCACGCCTGGCTTGCCCAGTGTGACCGCGTTACTCATTTCATTTCTTGGCAGGTTTTGTCGTCAACTTGCCCAACAACACAAAGACCGCAATGAGAAAGAACAGCAGCAATATGCTTTGCTGGCCATCGGCAGGGAAGAGACTTGTCGAGGGCAGGCCGCCCACGGCCACCGATACCTGCGACGGTCGCGCAGCGGCGGCCAGGCCCGCGTTGCGTATGCCAAAGTACCTCAGAACGTACTGGGTGACCAACCACACGCACAGATAGCCGTTGCATAGACCCAGCAAACCGCCCAGAATTCGATTGAGCGCGCTCAGAGACTTGTCACCCGAGCGCGTGCTGTAGGATAGGAAGACAAAGGCTATCAGAGCCACAACCAGAAAGAGGTAAGGGTTCTCGCCATCGAATGGCACCTCGACGTTGCGATATCGTTCAAGCAGCTTGGTGGGGTCCACGCTGCCCCCTCCGCTGATGAAAGCCAATATCAAGCGTAGAAGGCGCGAGATGTAGTCAACGACCTTTGCCGCCAGCGCTGGCTGAATCAGGATGGCCGTCAAAGCAGCCAGAGCGGCACTGGTGATGGCCTCACGGAGCCAGCCGCGCGTTGCTCCAACGAACATGAACAGCCCCATCACCAGAAGGAGTACTTGGTCATAGGGCAGCTCGATTGTGAACGCATTCCCTGGCATCACGTGCCTCCTGCTTCCAAGCCGTTCTGCACCCCAGCCAGCTTGACCAGTTCAGCCGCAATGACCTGTGCCGCATCGGCCTTGGCCAAGTTGAGCGCACTCTGGCTCATGGATTGCAGCGTCTCAGGGTCTCTCAATAGCGCCTCAACCCTATCAATCCATGCGTCGCTGGCCAGTTCCGCGTCGGCCACTTTCACGGCTGCCCGGCGATTCACCATAAAGTCGGCGTTTGCCTCTTGATGACGCCCTGCGTGAGGGTAGGGCACGAGAATGCTGGGCAAGCCGACAGCAGCGAACTCACCCATGGTAGCTGCTCCTGCCCGGGCCATGGCCAGATCGGCCGCATGCAAGGCATCCAGCATCTCTTCGTGCAGATATGCGTATGGACGATAGAGCGAACGCAGGTGTTCGGGCAGCCCTTGCTTGCGTCGCAGCATGTGCTCGGAATCCGCCTGTCCCGTGATATGAATCACCTGAGCCGACTCGATCAGCCGTTCCAGCATCCTATCCACGGCCTGATTGATGCTCTGTGCTCCTCGGCTTCCCCCAAACACCAGCAATGTCCTTAGTCCCGTCAGCAGATTCAATCGCTCTCTGGCACCCTGTTTGTCCATCTGATAGAGGGCCGCCCGCACCGGGTAGCCGCTCACCATGACTTTGGCCCTGTGCCGCTGGAAGTAGCGCAGCGATTCTTCAAAGGACACTGCCACGCGCGCCGCCAACCACGACAGAGCCTGCACTGCCAAACCGGGATGGATGTCCGGCAGGTAGAGCAGCACCGCACAGCGGCGCAGCCAGGCAGCAACCACCACTGGCGCTGAAGCGTACCCGCCGGTGGCCAGCACAACGTTTGGCTTGAACCTGCGAAGGATGCTCACAGCTTCGACAGTGCCGCGCAGCAGATCCCATGCATTGTGCAAGCGCTGCCTCCGCGATACACCCAACAGGCCTGCAGCCCGCACGCTGTCAAACGCCACTCCGGCTCGCGCCACAATGCCGCCTTCCAGGCCAGCTTCAGTCCCCACATACAGGACCTGCGAGGTGGAACCCATGCTTTCCACCAGCCTATTCCATTCTTCGACGATGGCGAGTGCTGGATAGACGTGACCGGCGGTTCCGCCACCCGAAAGCAAGAGTCGCAAGGGACTTGTGCTCCTTCTCCACGCTTGCGCGCGAGATGTTCAGTAGTATCCCGACGCCGGCCATGCACGTCACCAGCGATGAGCCGCCGTAGCTGATGAAGGGAAGGGTCAAACCGGTGAACGGCAGCGTGGCCGTGTTACCTCCCATGTGCACCAGTGCCTGCATAAGGAGCCAGGAGGTGATGCCCAGCGCCAGCACAGTCCCAAACGTGTCAGGCGCTCGAAACGCGTTCAGCCAACTGCGGTATGCGAAGAACACGAACAGCCCGATCACCGTCAGACATCCCAAGAATCCAAGCTCCTCACCGATGACGGCAAAGATGGTGTCGGTATGATGCACCCAGGGTTGGATGAACTTCTGCGTCCCGGCGCCCAGTCCTCGTCCGAAAAGCCCTCCCATCCGCAGGGCGGTCAGCATGGCGTGAACCTGATAGCCAATGCCTTCCACATCGACCTCCGGGTGCAGGAAGGTCAGGATGCGCTTCTCTGCATAGTCCCAGGTCTCCATGATACCCCACAAGGCCGGGATGCCTGCCATCAAAGCAACCAGGAGCTGGGAGATCTCGGCGCCTGCGATGAAGAACATCGAGACAGCGGTCGTTACCACCAGGACGGCGGCGCCCAAGTCTGGTTGTAGGACAATCAGACCCGTCACCACGCCCAGCAGGATGGAAAACGGAATGAGCCCATAGGTTACGTCACGTATCTCTTCGCCCCGCGAGGCAAGCCAGGCCGCGATATAGATGATGAAAGCCAGCTTGGCGAATTCGCTGGGCTGCACCCTGTTCGTGAAAAAGTAACTGCGAGAGGGACCCACCTGGTCGCCAAACACCAACACCAGGAACAGCAAGACCACGGCTATGGACATGATTGGCAGCGCCAACTTTCGCCAAAGGCGATAGTCAATACGCGTCGTGAGAGCCAGCACAATCAGTCCGACGACCGCGGAGAGGCCCTGTAACTTGAGATAGTGGAAAGAGTCATCGCCAAGTACAAAGGTCGCGCTGTAGATCATCATCAGACCCAGAGCCAGCAACATCAGAACTGGGAGAAGTAGCATGAGGTCGATTCGGTTTCGCGGTACTCGCTGCTTGCCCATTACCTTCCCCAATGTCAGCTCAGGGCGCTGACAAGGGCTTTGAAAGCCCTGCCCCGTTCTTCATAGTCGCGAAAAGCATCGAAGCTGGTGCCCCCTGGCGCAAACAGGGCCACCTGCCCCGGCCGCGCCAGCGCACTCGCGAACTGCACGGCTTCGGCGAGGCTGCCCGCGTGCCGCACGGGCGGCATTGCCTGGCCCAGGCCTTTCAGCGCCTGCTCGATCAAGCCTGCGGCCTCCCCAAACAGGATCACCTGCACCACTTTCCTGGCCACCAGCTCAGCCCAATCTCCCCAGGGCAGATGTTTGTCGCGTCCTCCCGCCAGCAGCACAATCGGTTCTGCAAATGAGTCCAGTGCAGCCATAGCCCGTTCGGGAGAAGTCGCAATGGAATCATTGTAGTACCGCACACCGCGCCATTCGCGCACTAGCTCCAGGCGATGCTCAACACCCGCAAAGCCACGCGCTACGTTAGCCATGTCCTCAGCCGATATCCCAAGCAGCGCGCTAACAGCGCATGCAGCCAGAACGTTTGCTACATTATGACGACCTCTCAGGCGCACCTCGGACACCGCGCAGATCGGAACATCATCTGCTCCATCCCAACTCAGCCACAGCCGGTCTCCGCGTAAGTACGCCCCTTCTGGCACGCGCTCGCGCAAACTGAAGAAACGAACTCGCCCTGGACACTGCGCAGAGTATGCGCGAGTAACTGGGTCGTCCCAATTGAGTACGGCCGCGTCTTCGGGACGCTGAAAGCGCACGATCTTGGCCTTGGCCGCGGCATAGGCCTCCATGCTTGGGTGTCGATCGAGATGATTGGGCGTTACGTTGAGCACTGCCGCAAGGGGCGGGCTCCAGCCCCCGGGCGGAAACAGCACGCCACCCAGCTCGGCTCGCGGCTCCGCATCCAGCACCGGGCCAAAGAAATCCAGTTGGAAGCTCGACAGCTCAAGTACTGCGATGTCTGTGGGCTTGATTTCATCCAAACGTTCGAGCAACGGACTGCCTATGTTTCCGCCCAGATGCACGCGTCTTGCACCCGCTTCGAGCATCTTGCTCACCAGCGTGCACGTCGTCGTTTTGCCGCTGGAACCTGTGATACCCACAATCGGCGCCGGGCACAGCCGTGAGAACAAGCGGGACTCGCTGCTCAAGCGCAGGCCGCGTTGACGTGCCATGACCAGGATCGGAGCATCCAGCGGGACGCCCGGGCTGACGAAGAGCGCATCGGCATCAAGTATCTCAAGAGGGTGGCCGCCTAAAGAGTAGCGCACCGGCAAGCCCGACAACGCCGCCAGCGCTTCGCGCAGGTCCTCCGACCTCTTCTGATCGCTCGCCGTCACCTGCGCGCCCTGCCCAACCATGAAGCGCACCAGCGTCAAGCCCTCCCGCGCCAGGCCGAGCACTGTGACTCGTTTGCCTTTCCAGGTCCAGTGATCTCTGTTCATTATCCCAATCAGATGAGGGCCAGCGCTATGCCGAGCATAGCCGCGATGAAGGCGATCAACCAGAAACGCTGAGTGACCCGCACTTCGGGCCAACCGATCAGTTCAAAGTGATGGTGCAGGGGTGCCATTCTGAACAAGCGTTTGCCCTTGCTCCATTTGAAATACGCCACCTGCAAGATGTCCGTCAGTGTCTCGGCGACGAACACTATGCCCACGAGTGCCAGCAGCAGCCACTGCTCGGTCATGAGCGCTACTGTGGCCAGCGTCGCGCCCAAGGCCAGGGATCCGACGTCGCCCATGAACAAATCTGCGGGGTGTACGTTGTACCACAGAAAGCCCAGAATCGCTCCCATCATGGTGAAGCAGAATGTGAGCAGATATGTCTGCCCCTGCAAGAAAGCGATGATGCCGAATGCCAGGTACGCAATCGCGCCGGTTCCTCCGGCCAGCCCGTCCAATCCGTCCGTGAGGTTGACTGCGTTGGCCGAGCCAACGATCAGAAAAGCAGCCACCGGCACATACAACCAACCGATGTCCACCTCTTGCCTTACTGTGGGCACAGCCATTCCGCCCAGGTCCAGGAAGAAGCGTAACCCCAGAGCTGCTGCCACCGCGATGAACACCTGCCATGGGAACTTGAGCCGCGCCAACCATCCATAGCCTGCCCGATCCTGCAATCCCCGCCAGTCATCGTACAGCCCCAGTGCACCAAAGGCCAGCATCACACCAATGGGCAGCAGTATCGAACGCCCCGCCAGGTTCGCGAAGAGCGTTACCACCAACGTCGGCAGAAGAATCATCAAGCCGCCCATGGTCGGCGTACCGACCTTGGCCTGGTGTGTCACAGGCCCATCGAAACGGATTGTCTTGCCCACGTGGTGCTCCACTAGCCAGGCAATCAAGGGCCGGCCGCACGCCATGGCCAGGACAAAGGCAAGCAGGCCGCACAACAGCGCATGCGCCATCACCGATCCTCCGCCAGTGCCGCGACCAGCTTCTCCATGGCAAAACCGCGTGAGCCTTTGACCAACACAACGTCGCCAGGGGACAGGATGCGTCGAAGCGACACTTGCGCAGCCTCATTGTCAGCCACAGCATGGACGTTTTGCGAAGGCATGCCCCTCGCCAGGGCCTCCCTCGCAATCAGCTCGCCCTGACGACCCACCGTCACCAACACGGAGGCGATTTCCGCAGCACGGCGACCCACCTGGCGATGCCCTTCCTGTTCCATGCTGCCCAATTCCAGCATTCCTCCCAGCACCGCCACCTTCCGCCCATACAGTTCCGCAAGCACTTCAAGTGCTGCCAGCATCGAAACCGGATTAGCGTTATAGGTGTCGTCCAGAATGGTCACATCCTGGATGCCCTTTACGCTGGTCATGCGCACCTCGACCGCCGGGTCGCGCAGGCCGGCCAGAATCTCGTCCCAGGCAAGTCCTTGTGAGAGCCCAACTGCGACGGCCGGCAGCGCGCCATAGATACTATGCTTGCCAATCAGCGGCAGATCAGCCGTAACCATCTCACCTCGATAGTGAAAGGTCGCCTGCAGGCCCTGAAGACCGTGAGTCTGGACATCGCCGGCCCATAGATCGGCATTCGGGTCAAGGCCGTATTGAAGCACCTCCCGAGCAAGCGTCAAACTGGCCATGTTCCGAACCCGTTCGTCATCAGCGTTCAGAATGGCGATGCCGTCCGCAGGCAACGCCTGCACCAATTCGGCCTTGGCTTCGGCAATGCGCTCGATGCTGCCCAATCGCTCCAGATGCGTCGGGCCGACGTTGGTGACTACCCCCACTTGCGGCTGCGCGATGTAGGCCAGGCGAGCTATCTCACCCAGCCCATACATGCCCATCTCTTGGACCACCCAGGTGACATCCGGGTGCAAGCGTAGCATCGTCAGCGGCAGACCGATTTCGTTGTTATAGTTTCCTAGGCTCTTCAGAGTATGCGAGCGCTTTGCCAGTACGGACCAGATCAGTTCCTTAGTGGTGGTCTTGCCCACACTTCCGGTCACACCCACCACGCGAGTCAGCGGGTACAAGCGGCGCCAATAGGCTGCTAGGTCCTGCAACGCCAGCAGTGTATCCGGGACCAGGAAGCATAACGGCGTGCTCAGGCGATCGCCTGAGTCGATTGGCTGCCTCACGTCCAGATTCTGTTGTCCTGTCAGCGGAGTCTGTACCAGAGCCGCGAGAGCGCCCCTTTCAAATGCGTCGCTGACGAAGCGGTGACCATCCGTATGCTCGCCTGGCAATGCCACAAATAGGCTGCCCGGCACGGCCAAGCGCGAATCGACCACTACCTCTGTCAACAGGAGGCGGCCCACCGGCTCATCAGGCCAAGCTCCTGTGCCAAGCGCCCGCCAGAGCGTCTCCAGCGTGAGTACCGTCATGGAGCCCCTATTGCCTGCCTGCGTCATCTGGCGGCACTCCCAGAAGGGACACCAACTGCTGCGCCAGCTTCTGAAAGACGGGTGCCGCCACCAATCCGCCCCAGTGCTCTTTCTGAGGGCGATCCAGCACCACCAAGATCGAGAAGCGAGGAGCATCCGCCGGAACAAAACCCGCAAACGAGGCAATGGTCTCCTCGGGATCGTAGCCAGTCTCGACGGGTACCTCCGAGGTGCCGGACTTGCCGGCGACCCGGTAGCCCGGAACCCGCGCCGTGACCGTGGCGTTTTTCACGGTGTACACCATCATTTCCACAGTCTGTTTGGCTGCCTCGCTCGAAATCACACGCCGCACGATCTCAGGTCGAGTCTCGGTGACCCGGTCTCTGTCCACAAGCCGTGCCACCACATAGGGACGCATCAACAGCCCACCGTTAGCCACAGCTGAGACTGCGCACAGCATCTGCAACGGAGTGACTGCGATACCCTGGCCAAAGGAATTGGCGCCCAGATCTGACTCGTGCCAATCTGCATCACCGGGCAGGCGTACGTGCCCAGAGACCTCGCCAGCGAGATCCACGGATGCAAGCTGGCCAAATCCAAAACGTCGCAAGTATTGGTAGAACTTGAGCGCCCCAAGGCTGGTGCTCAGATGCGCAGCACCCACGTTAAGAGATTCGGCCATCAGGTCATTCATGCTAGTCTGTCCGTGGGCAAGGCGGTCCGAGTTCATGATTTTGCGCCCGCCGACAGTAGTCTCTCCGCCGTCGTAGTATGTGCTGGAAGCGGTGACCACACCTGCATCCAGAGCAGCAGCCATGGTGATGATCTTGAACACAGAGCCGGGCTCGTACTGATCGCTAACAGCCCGGTTGATGAAAACCTGCTCATCGGCCACGATGCGAGTATTGGGATCATAGGTAGGATAACCTGCCAGCGCGAGGATCGCTCCGGTAGCAGGGTCCATCACAATGACCACGCCGTGCCTGGCGCCGCTCGAGGTCACCGCATCGGCCAATTCCACTTCGACGATCTGCTGGATGTTGCGATCCAACGTCAAGTACGCGTCTGTTCCATCCTGGGCAGAAAGGAACTCGAAGAGAAGGCTGCCCAAGGGATCACGGCTCTCTTGCCGGTACCCAGTGCGGCCTCCAAGTTCATCTTGATAATACCCCTCCAACCCGTAGTGTCCCGTGCCGTCCTCTGTGACAAAGCCCAAGACGTGGGCCGCCAGCGTGCCCTCAGGATAGATGCGCGCAGGCCTGGGATCAGCCTGCAGTATGCCTGAACCCCACTGCATGATGCTCTCTTTGACCGACTCACTGATCCCGCGTTTGATAGGCACGTGAGCCTCATCCTGCTCAAGGAGAGCAAGTATGTCGTCTCGTGGCTCACCCAACGCACCGGACAGCCTATCGGCTACCAGCGCCTTATCTTCGATATTGCGGGGACTGGCTCCGATGTCGTAGATGGTAGTTGCTACCGCCAGCAGATAGCCATGGCAGTCAAAGATGTTTCCCCGCTGGGGAGGAAAGGACTCCCTCGCAGCAGAGTCAGGCCCAACAGGCGTATTCCGAGCAAGTTGCCAGTATGCCAGGCGCAAAGTGACAGCGGCCACCAAGCTCATCAAGATGGTGGTCAGAACCAGTGCTCGGCCACGGATTTGGTTGGGCACCGACGTCTTGCTCATGCACTCGATCTCATATGCTTGTGCTAGGGGGTGCTGGATACCTTCACCCAATCGGATAACTGGTCCATTAGAGTCTGCCACCAACTTCTTTGAGAAGTCGCTGCCGCCAACGCTATGGACAGAGAACTCGGGGCATCTGGGTTCACGCGATTCACAGGATCCTGCAGTCCAGGTACTGTCCCCTCGATCTGGACTACCACGTACTCCACACTCGCGGGCTCTGAGAATCCCAACTGACGAGCTCGTTGCTTGACGCGAGCCACTTGCTCAGACTGCGCAATCTCGAGGAGCAGAGCGCTGTTCTCCCGCTTCAGAACCTGTACCTCCAACTCCAGTGACTCCATATCCTCTACTTGCCGGGCGACATGGCCTGCCTGGATCAGGTAGACGAAACCCAACGAGATGATCAGGCACAGCACGATCCCGGCATAAAGCCACGGACGCGTGTTCACCGAGACGTGCGCGAATCTATGTCCTATTAGGGTGTTGCTGGTCGATACCGCCATGCGGCTGCTGTTCATGCTTCACCCTATCCCTATGTAGTGTATGCTGGAAGCCTTGTCGCCACGCGCAGTTTGGCACTGCGGCTGCGCGGGTTGCGCTCCTGCTCTGCTCTCGTGGCACGAATCGGATGGCGCGTCACCACAGAGAGAATAGGAGCACGCCCGTCAGTGCCCGCCCGGGATCGTTCCAGGAAGAAGCGCTTCACAATGCGGTCCTCCAGAGAATGAAACGTGATCACTGCCAGCCGTCCGCCGGAAGACAGAGTGCCCACTGCCTGCTCAAGGCCCTGTTGCAGCACATTCAACTCATCATTGACCGCGATACGCAGAGCCTGAAAGGTCTTGGTGGCTGGATGAATCCGTCCCCTGTACTTCACAGCACGGGACACGACCGCGGCCAATTCGGCCGTCGTGTGTAGCGGGCGCGTGTCCACGATGGCGCGGGCGATGCGCCTGGACATAGTCTCTTCGCCAAAACGGTAGAGAATGCCCGCCAGCTCCTCCGTGCCCAGGTTGTTCACCAGGTCATCCGCCGTTTGTGCGCTCAACGGATCGAAGCGCATGTCGAGAGGCCCGTCCTGCTGAAAAGAGAAACCTCGCTTCCCATCGCTCAACTGCATGCTCGACAGGCCCAAGTCCATGAGAATGCCATCCGCAGGCACAAAGCAGTGCTCTCGCACGATGCTGCCAAGTCGCGCAAAGCTTCCTTGCACCAACACCACCTGTGTCTGGTAATTGGCCAAGAGCTGCCGCGCCAGGGCCAGAGCCTGCGGATCCAAGTCCAGCCCGAGCAGACGCGCGCCAGGGCCGCAGCGTTCAAGGATGCCTCTGGCGTGCCCTCCGGCGCCCAAAGTCGCGTCCACGTACGTTTTGCCTGGCACGGACATCAGTGCTATCATGACTTCATCAAACAGGACTGGCTCATGCGGGCTCATAGGATCCCCAGATCGCTCAGCTTCTCTGCCAGCGCCTCTGGGTCCTGCTCCAACCGGGAGCGATCTTCGCGCCAGGTTTCCGGGTTCCAGACCTCCAGACGGTTCTGGCAACCGACGACAACCACGTCGGCGTGCAGATCTGCATACTCGCGCAGGTAGCTGGGGATCAGGATGCGGCCTTGCCTATCTGGTGTGCAATCCGAAGCCTCTGCGAAGACCAGTCGCACAAAGGCGCGAGCGTCCGACTTGGTCAACGGAAGCTGCCTGACCTTATCAGCGAATTGGTCCCACTCGCTGAGCGGATAGATGTAAAGGCAATGGTCGATGCCGCGTGTGACAACCACGCCGGGCGATAGAGTCGTGCGGTACTTGGCGGGGATGGTGAGGCGCCCCTTGTCATCAATCACATGCTCAAACCGGCCGAAGAACATTTGTTCTGTATCCCTCACCTGGCTTGGATTCGACGCCTGCACAGGCGTCTCTTCTCCCACTTTCACCCACTTTCTACCACAATGTACCACACTTTTGCTCTTTTGGCAAACGGCCGCACGAGCCTGTTGACAGAGTGTTCAGCCCACCTCCACTGCAGTTTTCAGTATTGTCAACCGCCCCGGTAGATGACAAGATTATAGCAAGCCAACATGAATTTTGTGTGAAAAAAGCAACGCAAAAGCGACTAAATAGATAGTATTAATGTTACGGACGAGTCATCCTGGGGTGGGGTGTCACTGGAGCGTGCAGGACTGCTGTCTCTTCGGTGCCCGACCAGGCCTGTAAGCCGAGTTCTGTACCCCTGGGGAGAGAGGCTCCCCAAGGGCGGCAATCATCTATCTGGGACGGCAGTTGCCTGACGCCTCAAGCGATCTACCTGAGGGATTCGAGACGAGCAGTCCCGGGGTTGGCTTACGCCGCGCCACCCTCTCTTCGATCTTGCTCCAGATGGGGTTTGCCTAGCCGGCCCAGTCGCCTGGACCGCTGGTGGTCTCTTACACCACCGTTTCACTTTGGCCCCTGTACGCCGAGCGTACGGAGGTCACCTGCTTTCTGTTGCACTTTGCCGTCGGGTCGCCCCGCCTGGGCGTTACCCAGCATCGCGCTCTTCGGAGCTCGGACTTTCCTCGAGCCGGTCGCTGACGCGCCGGCCCGCGATTGCCCGGCCTGCTCGGGCACCAACTCCATTATACCATCAACGCAGGCCGAGGTCAAAACACACACGCGAGCCCGCCTCGCATGAGGCGGGCTCGGCTGCGTCTACTTGATGGCGTAGGTGACCTCGACGCTCATGGTTACCTGCAACTCGCCCGCTTCAATCGGCGTTCCAACACCCAAGCCCTCCGCAGCCACCTTC
>Ga0116202_10000815_pt1 | contig 17804 bp, 13 predicted proteins | sample LakKivw325mmetaG_FD_94479 | JGI IMG/M metagenome (GOLD analysis project Ga0116202, IMG submission 94479) | Anoxic lake water microbial communities from Lake Kivu, Rwanda to study Microbial Dark Matter (Phase II) - Lake Kivu water 325m metaG | ecosystem: Environmental > Aquatic > Freshwater >...
CGCTCGATGAACCCCTGGGTGAACTCCGGGTCGCGGGTCATGGCATTGTAGCCCGAACCGGCGGAGATGTCGGCGTACATGTTCTCATACTCCTGCAGCAGCCGGTCCCCCGCCCCGCCTTCGACCACGGGCCCTTTGGGGTACCCGCAACTGCCATCGTCATCGGCCGATATCGAGTTCCACCAGCGCGGCCCATGGCCGATGAAATACATGTTCGGGAACTCCTGCAATAGCTTCTCCAGGCGCGGCAGACCGACTTCGTCATAGTTCGAATTGCCACTGCCGTAGAAGACCAGCGGCAGGCCCAGCTCATTGCACTTGGCGTAGATCTTCTCCTTCAGCGGGTCGTCAATCGGCAGGCTGTCCACCGTCTCGCCGTAGCCCTTTACGTCATAGTTGGTGACGAAGTACTCGATGAGCTGGTCACTGCGCGGCGTGCGGGGGTCAATGTGCACGAACGGGATAATCCGCTCGGGATACAGCCGTGCTGCGGCGATGGCCTGTTCGGTCGTGCAGGTGCCGGTGACGATCTCCGGGCTTTCGATGGGCAATACCACCGACTTGTCAATTCCTCTCTCATCCATCTTGTTGACGAGCTGCTCAGCGGTTATTCCAGGCTTCTCGCCGGGCAGCCGTCCCGTGTAATGCAAGTGAGTGTGGGTATCAATCATGGTACACCTCGCGTTGATGGTTGGTTTTGGCCGAAGACGCACGCAACGCACGCCCCGCGAAGGGTATTCCAATTCGCTTCGGAAATCAAGAGGCACTCGACAGGCCCGGTTGGCGTGCGAAGTGCAGGCAGTCTCCATGATACAAGGGGCGAGCCGTTGCCGATTCGCCCCTTGCCCAGACAGGTACGCATGTGGCTTCATCTATTCTTCGCCGATTGTGATCTGCGGTTCGTGCCCCGGCGCTCTCTCGAAGTTCTCATCTGCAGCGACCGCTTCCGCTTCTCCAGCTTCGGTGGTCTGGGCCGAGTAGATCGTGCTCTTTGCGGGCAGTACCAGCACGTCTCTCACGAATATCTCGTCCGGCTCGTAGTCGGCGATCGAGACCCTCGTCTGGGCGCTCCAGTAGCCCGCCCTGCCCGCCTCGATGGTGAACTCATCTCGGTCGCCAGGGTAGTTGATAACGACCCGGTAATCGTCGCTCGTCCAGTTGGCCAGCCAGCCCTGCCATTTCCGGGGGTAGCCCTCGGCGAGCGGATGCAGGCGCCTGTCGGTGGTTGTGTCGTCCTCGTGGTCGGCCACCCAGACGCTGGCACCGCCGATCGGATTGCCTTGCGGGTCCACAACGCGCAGCACGATGGTCAGGTTCTTGTACTGCGGGTAGTTCCGGTATCCTGGATCATACCCGTCATCGTCGTCAATGTCAGATCCACTGCACCCCACCAGAGCCGCGACAGTCAGTGCCAGCAACAGGGCCTTCAGGGCCGTCCACTCTCTCAGTAGTCTCGTGTTTCTCATCACTGACACCTCCTCTGTCCTGTTACTACCATCCGTAGTTGTCAACTACTATATCCTATAGTAGATATACCCAGGTGTCAACACCATAAAACAATATTCCACTGCTTCTTCCCCTTTGCTGTCCCCCCAAACGCGCGCTTCGAGGAAGGTTAGGGGGCGAATGGCAGGGAAGTAGGCGGCGTCCAAATCGAACCCTCGCAGGGAGCCGTGAAACATGCCTTTGGAAGCAGGCTTTGCCACGTGTGACATAACACCGCCGATTGGCTGCCCCCTATCGGGATGGGCCGGCCGCGACCAACTGGCCTCGAGCATTGACGATCCCCTTGAGGCTGTGGCGCTGTTCATCGCCGGTGATGGCGGTGCATTCGCCATTGTGTGCGCCGACCTTGAGGACGTAGATGCTGCCTTTGTGGCCGACGTTCGAGCGCAGGCAGCCGCACAGGCGGGCCTGGAGCCTCACCGGATCATGGTCTGCGCCACTCACGACCACTTCGCTCCGTGCCTGAGGCCTGTGCCCTACACCAAGAGGCTGCTGCGGGAAGCGGTTGACGATAACTACACCCGCGAGACTGCGCGGCGATTGGCTGACACAGTGGTCGAGGCCGCCAGGGCGCGGAGACCGGCCGTTGCAGCCTGCAGTTGCGCACGAGCGCCGGGCATAAGCTTCAACCGCAGACCGGTAGATGTGTACCAAAATGTGCAATGGCGTGGGGTTCTGGAACCGCAGGCGGCTGAGGTCGCCTCACGCGTGGGAGCTGAGCTGGCCGCCGCCTGGCCCCGCCACGGGCATCTCGGCCCTCGGCTCAGTCCTCCGCTGGTTGAGTTGGACGGCCTCAGAGCAGCGCCGGTGGATAACGAGGTGCCGATTCTTAGGATTGACACGACCGAAGGCACTCCCCTGGCGACGCTGGGCACCTTCGCCGCGCACGGGGTGGCGGGCAAAGGCGACCTCTACGCGATATCCGCCGACTATCCCGCCGAGGCGCGCCACAGCTTCCAGCGTGCCACCGGCGGGCCAATGATACTGGCTAACGGCTGCTGCGGAGACGTTGGGCCGGCGTGGAGAGGCGGCGATTCACGTGCCCGAGTCGGCGGCGCCATCGGCTGTGCGGCGGCTGCCGCCTGGCACAGGGCGCTGCCGCTTGAGGCCGACCCGCCGGTAGGAGCGCTCTCCTGCATGGTGCAGATTCCGGTACCGCCCGGCTTTCCAACCATAGCAGAGGCGACCGCCGAACTGGAGCAGTATGGCCACCTCGACGACGATGTGGGTATCCGCGCGCGGCGGCGATACAAGAGAGCCCTTGAAGTCGGCGACCGGCCGGCTACGCCCCGCGAGGTATGGGCCGCCCGCGTGGGTGACATGGGTATCGTCGGGCTGCCCGGCGAAATCCTGGCCGAGATCGGCCTGCAAATCAAGCAGCGCTCGCCATTTGCTATCACCTCGGTGATAAGCATGGCAAACGACTCGGCCCAGTACATGTGCACCGACGCCGCCATAAGAGAAGGCGGTATGGAGCCCGGACCTCAGCAGCCCGCACAACGCACCAACTGCAACGGTCCCGGCACCGAAGCGGCGCTGGTCGAGAGTGCGCTGCAGATGCTCCGCCAACTGCACGCCGGCTGAACCACAGCTTGCCCCATCCCATTACTGAGGAGTGTGCGACGATGTCTCTACGAGCTGGTTTCGCCAAGTGTGACATAACCCCGGCCCTGGGGTGCGCAATGTCCGGCTATTCGAGCCGCGACCACGGCGCGACTGCAATCGGGGACCCCCTGGAGGCCCGAGCGCTGGTCCTGTGCAACACCTACACGGCCATCGCGCTGGTCTGCACGGACCTCATCGGTGTTGATGCCGACACTGTGGCCGACATCCGCCGGAAGGCGGCTGAGGTCACCGATCTGGGGCCGGAGCAAATCATGGTCTGTGGCAGCCACACCCATTTCGGGCCCAGCCTTAAGGCGCAGGGCTACCACTCGGAGGCCCTCAAGTCAACCGTGTCGGAGGACTACCGGCTCAACGTGGTAGACTCCATTGCCGGCATGATTGCCGAGGCATGGGATCATGCGCAAGCTGCCGTGGTCGGCTATGGCACAGGCCGGGCGTGGGGCATCTCCTTCAACCGCCGACCCGTTGAGATCACGACGCGCCAGACGGTGATGAGATACACCATGGACCCGGATCAGGCGGCCCTCGCGTCAATCGAGGGAGCCAGGCTGGCCGATGCATGGCCGCGGCACGGCCATCTGGGCCCGCGTCTGACGGCGCCGCAGGCGGCGCTCAACGGCATCAGCGCCGGTATCGTTGACAACGAGGTGCCGGTGCTGCGAGTGGACGCCGCTGACGGCAAGCCGCTGGCCACGCTTGTTTCGTTCGCATGTCACGCAGTTGTTGGCAGCGACGACCACTATGCCATCTCCGCCGACTACCCGGGTCAGGCGCGCTGGGCATTCGAACAGATCATCGGCGGCCCGATGCTCTTCGCCGCAGGCTGCGCGGGAGACCAGGTGCCGACCTGGCGTGGCGGCAACTCCCGGCAGCGGGTCGGCAGAGCGCTGGGGTGCCAGGCCGCGGAGACGTGGCAGGAAATACAGCATTTCGGCGACGAGGTGCCGCTGGGATACGTATCCCGCACCGTCGAATTGCCGATGTCGCCCGACTATCCGAGCCCCGATAAGGTGCGTGAGCAACTGGAGGCGGTCAAGGACACAGAGAGCGGCGAGTACCGCGTGCTGCAGTCCCGGCTCCTCAACGCGGAGAAGTACCACGGCCGCAGCGGCGTGGAGTACGAGATGTGGGCCGCGCGAGTCGGAGAGATGGGCATTATCTGCACGCCGGGCGAAACGCTGGTGGAGATCGGCCTGCAGCTCAAGCAGCGCTCCCCGTTCGCATTCACCTCGGTGATAAGCATCGCCAACGATTATGCAGACTACCTGTGCACAGACCATGCCATCAGAGAGGGCGGCTACGAGCCGGGCTACAACCCCAGCGGCCCCGGCACCGAAGCAGTGCTGGTGGACAGCGGTGTCGAGATGCTGCAGGCACTCGCCGAACTACCCGATTGACTTCCCGACGTGCGCCTTGCAGTCGTCGCCGTCACATCAAACGGAAAAGGGCGGAGGCAAACCAGCACTCCGCCCTTTGAGCTTTCTACTTGGCTTGGCGGCCTCAGGATGCAGTCTTTTCTGCTGCATCTTCGAGCCTGGACTGAACTTCGGCTATCTCCTTGGTCTCGCGCTTGGACATGACCAACGCGATTGCCACTATGGCTGCCAGCAAGACGCCGACTATGACAAGGCCCACGCCCGGCTGCGTCGCATTATGGCCAACTGACCCGCCGATGATGACCGGAGCGATCAACAGGCCGACCAGGTTCATCACCTTGATGAGCGGGTTCAGCGCCGGGCCGGCGGTGTCCTTGAATGGATCGCCAACGGTATCGCCGACCACAGCAGCCTTGTGAGCTTCAGATCCCTTGCCCCCGTAGAGACCGTCCTCGATCAGCTTCTTGCCGTTGTCCCAGCCGCCACCGGCGTTGCACATCAAGACCGCCAGCAACATGCCTGAGACGATGATGCCGCCGAGGAAGCCGCCGAGGCCAGGCCACCCGAGCCAGGAGCCGACGATGAACGGAGTCAGGACGGCCAGCAGCGCCGGGGCGATCAGTTCCCGCAGCGCCGACTTGGTGCAGATGTCCACGACTTTCCCCGACTCGGGCTTCACGCCTTCTATGCCTTCCATGAGGCCGGGAATCTCGTGGAACTGCCGGCGTACCTCGTTGATGATAAGGAACGCGGCACGTGAGACCGCCCGTATCGTCATCGAGCTGAACAGGAACGGCATTGCACCGCCGATAAGCAGTCCGATGAAGACCTTCGGCTGGTCTATCGAGATCGGGAACTTCGCCAGAGCCGCGAGCGTAACGTCCTCGCCGCCGCCCGCAAGCTTGGACTGGAACGAGCCGAAGAGCGACACGGCTGCGATGACGGCCGAGGCGATCGCGATGCCCTTGGTGGCGGCCTTGGTGGTGTTGCCGACCGCATCCAGGACCTCGACATTCGGGCCGGCCTCTTCCACATTGGCCATCTCGCATATCCCCTGCGCGTTGTCAGCCACCGGCCCGTAGGTGTCCATCGAGATGATGACCCCGGTGGTGGTCAGCATGCCCAGGCCGGTAAGCGACACGCCGTAGAGGATCTCCACGGCATTCGCTTCGCTGCCGAACACGATGATCGAGCCGAAGATACAGCCCGCAATGACTAGCAGCGAGAAGACGGAGCTCTCCAGGCCCTCGGCAAAGCCGGTCAGGATGGTGGTGGCGCTGCCCGTCTGCGACGCCCTCGAAATCGCCTGCACCGGCTTGTACATGCCCGACGTGTAGTATTCGGTGAGCTTATACATGCCCACGGCCATGATAATGCCGAAGAGCGTCGCCCAGAACAGGCGCGTGTCTTGAGCATAGTACCTGGCGATGATGAAGAAGCCGACCACCGACAGGGCTGCCGACCAGATGAAGCCGCGGGTGATGCCCTTCAGTGGGAATTCGTCCTCGGTCCGCGAACGCACGATGTGGATGCCGAAAATCGAGGTCAACACACCGATTCCGCGGACCAGCAGCGGGAACATGATCCAGATTACGCCGTCTCGCGGATTGCCCGTCACTGCACCGTGCGCCAGTGCCAGGATCATCGAGGCTACCAGCGTAACCTCATACGACTCGAATATGTCGGCGGCCATGCCGGCGCAGTCGCCGACGTTGTCACCGACCTGGTCGGCGATGACGGCGGCGTTGCGGGGATCGTCCTCGGGAATGCCGGCTTCCACCTTGCCCACCAGGTCGGCGCCCACGTCGGCCGCCTTGGTATAGATGCCACCGCCCACACGCATGAACAGCGCCAACAGACACCCGCCGAAGCCAAAGCCCAGCAGGACCTCGGTGGCCCTCTCATGGAAGATCATGAAGATGATCGTCGCGCCGACCAACCCCATCGTTACGGTGAACATCCCGGCCACGCCGCCGGAGCGGAAGGCGATGCGCATGCCGTCCGCGAGGCTGGTGCGCGAGGCATTGGCGCACCGCACATTGGCCTGCACGGCCAGCGTCATCCCCATAAAGCCTGTGAAGGCCGAGCAGAAGCACCCGAGGATAAAGGCGACGCCGCGGCCGATGGCGATGTCCCAGCCCGCTGAGATGCCGCTGAGGACCAGCGCGATGAACAGCACGACTACTAGGCTGCCGACGGTCCTGAACTGGCGGCCCAGGTAAGCGTAGGCCCCCTCCTGGATCTGCCCGGCGATCGCCTTCATCGTATCTGTGCCCTGGTCGGCGGCCAGGACCTGCTTGCGCAGATGGAGCGCGTAGAGAATGCCGAGAACCCCGCAGGCCAGTACGGCCCACAACGCGTTCTGGTCGAACGCAGACAAGTGTTGCTGCATACTTTCGTGCACAAGAATCTCCTCCCTGTACTAGTTGCCCGCAGCGCGCCTATGCAGCTCGCGTCCCGGGTCCGAGTGACCGGTCATTCGACCTGTTCTATACCCAACCAATCAGGTTCGCCAGTATGCTGAAACTGCCCAGTATCAGGCAGTAGATGCCGAAACGCACGAAAAGCCGCCCCTGCTGGACGGTCCGGATGACGGCGTATATTGAGATGTAACCCACCACTGCGGAAACCACGAAGCCACACACGTAGCAGGGAAGCTCTGTCGCCCACTGCGTCGTGCCAGCTGCGTCCTTCAGCGCGATCCCGAAAGCCCCGGCGATAGGCGGTATGGACATGAGAAACGCGAATCTGGGCGCCCATTCCTGGCTCAGACCGCGCCACAGGCCGGCCGCTATCGTGGAGCCGGACCGCGATACCCCTGGTATGATGGCAATGGCCTGCGCGACGCCGATGAGCGCCGCATCACACCACGACAGCTCCCCCGGCTCGCCCTTGCCACTGAACCGGTCGGCGGCGTACAGCAGAGCGCTGGTCACAAGCAATGCAACAGCCACCGGCAGCGGCCCTGCGCCTGTAAACAGGTTGTCAATGAAATCCGCAAAGGCCAATCCGGCCACCGCGGCCGGTACCGTCGCGACGATGATGAGCAAGGCCAAACGCCGACCGTCATTATTCCCCAGCGGACCGCCTTTGTCCTGCACCCGATGTCCCGAAAAGATTGCGGCCAGTACCGCCCACAGGTCCCTGCGGTAATACGCCACAACCGCCATCAGAGTGCCGAAATGCACGACTATGACATAATCCAGCGGCGCCGGCTGCCATCCGAGAAATGCCGGCACTAGCACCATGTGCCCTGAGCTCGAAACGGGCAGGAACTCCGTCGCCCCTTGAGCCACGGCCAGGACTATCGCCTGCAGCAATCCCAATGTGTACTCCCCAACAGCGCGCCGACCTCGTCAGCGGGCGGTCTCGTTTCGTGTCCACTTGAAATCATCGGGCCGATGATCTGAAATGCCGAAATGGTACTCCAACGCATCGCAGATACGGGCCGCCGCTCTGCCGTCGCCGTACGGACACGCTTGCCTGCTCATCTTGGCGTAGGCCGAAGGGTTGCTCAAGAGCTCGGCGGCCTCGATGGCTATCGTCTCGGTTGCCACCCCGACGAGTTTAGCGACACCGGCTTCTACCCCTTCGGGCCGCTCGGTAGTCTCCCGCGTCACGAGCACAGGAATGCCAAGGGCCGATGCCTCCTCCTGAATGCCGCCCGAATCGGTGATGATGAGGTCGGCGCGGCTCATCAAGGGAACGAACTCGGTATAGTCCAGCGGCTCGCACAGGACAATGCGCTCCTTGCCTCCCAGTAACTCGCGCGCGGCTCCGCCGACGGCCGGGCTGGGATGCAGCGGCCAGATGATCGTCACGTCCTGAAACTCGCCGGCTACCTGCTCCAGAGCGGCACAGACACTTGTCAACGCCACCCCCTGGTTCTCGCGGCGATGCACCGTCACCAGAATGAGGCGGCCCTCCACATTCTCCAGCAACGCCGCGGCCCTGTCGGGCACTCGTGCCGAATGGTCGGCAATCATCCGCAGCGCATCAATTACGGTGTTGCCGGTCACATGGATGCTGCCCGCCGCGATGCCCTCCGCTAGGAGTTGCTGTCTGGCTCCTTCCGTGGGCGCAAAGTGCAGATCGGCCAGCACGCTGGTCATGCGCCGGTTAACCTCCTCCGGATAGGGAGAAAGCTTATTGCCGCTGCGCAGTCCCGCCTCTACGTGTCCGACGAGTATCTTCTCGTAGAACGCGGCCAGCGCACCCGCAAGCACGGTGGTCGTATCGCCCTGCACCAACACCATGTTGGGCGAGAGCTGCCGGAGGGTGTCCTGCAGGGCTTCGAGTGCCCGGCACGTCACCTGGGCCAGGGTCTGGCCTTCCTCCATGATGTTGAGGTCCACGTCCGGCACGATGGCGAACACGGCCAACATCTGGTCCAGCAGTTCGCGATGTTGGGCCGTCACCACCACCGTGGTGGCAAACCTGTCGGCACGTGTCCGCAGCTCCCGGAAAACCGGAGCCAGCTTGATCGCCTCGGGCCTGGTGCCGTAGACCAGGCAGATGCGGGGCCTTACGCATTCAGCCATAGCGCGATAGCTACCACACAGAGAACTGCGGTCAGTCCGTAGATCACCAGCACCGCCTGGCGCGTGCTCAGCCCGCGAGCCAGCAGGCGGTGGTGCAGGTGCTGATTGTCCGCCGCGTAGATTGACTTGCCCTGCCGCAGTCGTTTTGCTATTGTGCTCAGTGAATCAAAGATCGGGACGCCCAGAACCAACAGCGGCGCGAAGACGGCCAGGGCGGTCGGCGACTTGTATGCGCCCGTAACTGACAGGCTCGCGAGCATGTAGCCCAGGAACATTGCGCCCGTGTCGCCCATGAAGATGCGCGCGGGGTTGAAGTTATAGGGTAGGAACCCCAGACACGCCCCCGCAAGCGCGACCGCCGGCATTGCCACCGGACCAATCTCGCTGCCCCGAGCTATAAATGCCAATGTGAAGGCGGCGATGGCACTTACACCGGCGGCCAGGCCGTCGAGCCCATCCAGCCAATTCAGCGCATTGACTACCAGCACTATCCACAAGACCGTCAGCGGGCCGGACAGCCATCCCAACGAAACGTAATGATATGCCCCCAGGATTGAAAGAGGGCTGGTGAAGCCTCCCCACTGCACGCCCCCGACGAATGCGACGATGGCGACAAGAATCTGACCGCCCAACCGGGGAAGGGCCGGTAGGCCGATGATGTCATCTGCCAGACAGATGGCCAGCAGCAGCAGAGAGCCCGCGAACATCCCCAGCAGAGCCCCGTGAAGCGGCCAGTTCTGTAACAGGGTCGGCACCCAGAATGCCACGAATATGGCCAGCCCCCCGGCTGTCGGAGTCGGCATGGTATGCACGTGCCGTTCGCCCGGTTTGGCGACCGCTCCGAGCCTCGGGGCCAGTCGAACCATGGCCGGCGTCAGCACCAACGCAATGACTACTGACAGGGCAAATGGAGCCAACACTATTGTGTGTCCCGTTCCTCCGGTCGGCGGTATCGCACTACCTCAACCCCTGCCTCCTCCAGCATCTGCAAAGCCAGTTCGTCCGGATAGTCGCCCTCGCACACGATTCGTACCACATTGGCGTTGATGAGCATCTTGGCGCATATGACGCAGGGCTGGATCGTGCTGTAGCAGGTAACGTCCGTCAGTTCCACGCCGTGCACGGCAGCCTGGATGATGGCGTTCTGTTCGGCGTGAACGGCGCGACAGATCTCCTGCCGCTGCCCGGCCGGCACTCCCAGTTTCTCCCGGTAGCAGCCGCCAAGCTCCGCGCAGTGAGCCAGGCCTTTGGGCGGGCCGTTGTAGCCGGTGGTCAGAATCCGCCGGTCACGCACAAGCACGGCCCCCACCTTGCGGCGCAGGCACGTCGAACGCTTGGCGACGACGTGGGTGATCTCCATGAAGTAATCGTCCCACGCGGGCCGGTCGTCACTCACTGGCATTTTGAGCTCATCCTGCGGCATGTGCAGGCTCCTCCGCTGCTCTCACAGCCTGGCGGCCGGCGTTACGGGCGTTCGCGCGCTTCTATCTGGCACACCTTGTCGCGTCGCTTCTGGTGTCGAGCGGCCGTGTCGGTCTCAGTCTGCAGGTACGTCTCCAGGATTGCCCTGGCCGGCCCAGGGCCGGTTACCCGCCCGCCCAGACACGCGACATTGGCCGCATTGTGCTCCGCCGCCATCCGCGCGCTGTAGCAGTCAGTCAGCAGCGCCGCGTAGCAGCCCGACACCTTGTTCGCAGCGATGGACATGCCGATGCCGGTGCCACAGGCCAGCACTCCCCGCTCGCAACGCCCCGAGGCCACGACTTCCGCGACCCGAACAGCGTAGTCGGGATAGTCAACCGGGTCGGTGCCATCCGTCCCGAAGTCGAGCACCTCGTGTCCAAGCTCTGTGAGGACCTCGATGACCGTCTCGCGCAATGCCACGCCGCCATGGTCAAAGCCGATTGCCACCTTCAACTGTCTCCTCCTCAATAACAGGCGAATACTGCCCCCGGGGAATGTATTTGCGAACTGGCCGCCCCCGCCGAACGTCCGGCGAGCGCGGCCGGGGGGTCCGATCTCGTCCCGACACAGCCAGGACATCAGGAGGCGATTGCGGCATGAGTGCGCGTCTTGCTGGGTCCCCTGGCTTCCCGTGTTACCAGGCATTGCCGCATTGCCTACTCGGAGCTCTTGTCTATCTGCGGCTCCTTGGGCAGACGGACACTGAAGGTGGAACCCTTGCCCACCTCCGAGTGCTCAAGCCACACTACTCCATTCTCGCCGTGTGCGCGGGCCAGATGCTGCACGAGGTAAAGACCAATGCCCGTGCCCTGGACCGTTCTACGGTCTTCCTCATCGTCTATGACGTGGAACCGCTGGAATATCTTGTCACGATGGGCCTCAGGAATGCCGAGCCCCTGGTCGGTAACGCTAATCCTGACGGTGTCGCCTTCGTCCTCACCCGTTATCGTGATGTCCCCGCCGTCGGGCGAGTAGCGCACCGCGTTGCTGACAATGTTGTCGAGTATTTGGTTGACCTTGTCCGCGTCAGCGATGATCTTGGGCATATCTCTGGGCAGCTTGTTCATGATGTTGTGGTCGGCGGTATAGGCCAACTGGCTTGCCACGACCTGGTCGGCGATGAAGTTGAGGTCCACCTCGCCCAGATGCAACTCAATGCCCCGTCCGGCCTCGATGCGCGAGACGTTTAGGAGGTCCGTAATCAGACGCGTGAGCCGGTCGCACTCGGAGTTGATGATCTCGTAGAACTCCTGCCGAGTCTCGCAGTCGTAGATATCTTCCGTGTCATCCATCAGGGTCGTGATGAAACCCTTGATTGAGGTGAGGGGAGTTCGCAGTTCGTGGGAGACTGTGGAGACGAATGTGCTTTTCATCCGTTCTATCTGACGAATCTCGGTGATGTCGTTGAAGATTGCCACTAGGGACGCCGGCTCATCGTCGCGTGGTCGCATGAGGGTGAGTTGTGTCTGGTATATGCGCCCATCGCCGGGTCCCGTAAGCTCCTTGCTGGTTTCCTCCGGCGACTTTGTGGCGGCGTCGAAAAGCTCCAGCACCTCGGAGGACCGTATGATATCCTCAACGTTGCGGCCGACCGGGTCTTCCTCATCAATGCTGAGCATGCGCCGCGCGGCGGGGTTGATCAGTCTTACCTCGCCGGTGCCACCTACGACTATCACGCCTGCGCTGATGCTCTCGAAGGCGCCCTCTAGCTGCTCGGCCTTCTCCGTGAGCTCGATATAGAGCTGCGCGTTCGATATGACCGCTGCCGCCTGGTCTCCGAGCATCTCCGTCAGACGGACGTCGTCACTGTTGAAGTCCTGCTCGAAACGCTTGTTCAGGACGTGGAGTACGCCGATGGTCTTCCTGCCGGTCACACGCTCCTCTTCGTCGCGTTGCTGAATGGCCAGCGGCACGCAAACGCCGTTCCGCACTCGCAGGACCGATATCTTCTCCTTATCGGTACGCTCATCGCTGATGGCGTCATTGTACAAGATCGACTCGCCGGCGCGGAACACCATGCCGGACACGCCGCGGTCGGGACCCATGCGCAATTCACTGACCTGTTCCTCGGTGACGCCAAGTGTTGGCTGCAGCACGGTCAGCTCGCCGACCTCTGGCTGATAGAGCATGATTAGGACCTTTTCGGCCTGCAGAATCATGGCTATCTTGCTGACGAGCCGGGAGAGTGTCTGGCGGAGTTCGGGCTGGGTGACCACGACGGCGGGGACCTCGGCCATCGTGGCGGCCGTGCTCAATTCATCCTCAAGTGCGGATATCTTACCTTGCAGCTCCGTGACTACAAGCTTATAGCGCTCAAGTTCCTTCCGAAGCTGGTCCGGATCATCTGGCATGGCGTCACCCGCCATCCTCGAGAGTCCTCCTCACGCCACCTGCAGGCACTGAGAAAGCGAATGGGATGGGCTCAAGTCACAGTAATCGCGTGACGGCCAGCTAGCAGACGAACAGAAATGCACGTCGCCGGTGCTGTGCTGTCCGCCGTGTCGTGCGGCTTGCTGCATTCGGCGAGTTCAGCGGCTCTTCCTGCGGCGGTTATCGCGGCTGCGTCGCAACTCGTTAATCCGCTGCGCGCTGCGCTTCATGAAGTCGCCTAGCTTGTCCTCGAAAGATTCCGAGCCGCCACCCCGACGCTCGGGGCCCGATCGCGCCGCCGGCGCGGGACCGCCCTCCCGAGGGGCGCGAGGTTCCGCTTGCTTGGCCGACAGCTCGTACCGCCCCTCGGCCTTCTCCGCAAGCACTTTCACCTTGACCGCGTCGCCCTCCCGGAAATACTCGGAAACGTCCCGCACATACTCGTTGGCGATCTCAGAGATGTGGATCAGCCCAGATTCGCCGTCGGGCAAGCTTACTATCACGCCATAGTTAAGCAGTTTTTCTACCGTGCCATCTACGATGGCTCCCGGCTCCACTGCCATAGTACAGATGCCTCCGCTCAACGACTTCTGAGGGCTGAAACAGGGTGTTGGAACAGCCGTCCACAATAGTATCCTACGTCGCGATTATATAGTAACCCACCCGAGGTGTCAAGGAACCACGTGAGCCGCCGCCAGGCGCTTCACAAGGCCACTTCAAGGGGCTGACAGGCCCATTCCCTCGGCGTGTAGCCGCTGGTTCCCGCCACACACACCGGCCGAACGGGCACTATTGCTGTATCGTCACCGCCTGGCCCTTGGCGGCGGATTGCCAGGCAGCTTCGCTCAAACGAATGACTTCCAGAGCATCCTCGGGACGAGCCTGGACCTCCTCCTGGCCGCGCAGAGCCGCGACGAAATTGCTGTCAGGATCCCAACTCCGTCCAAGAGCGTCGCCGCTAATCACCTGCTTACTCTCGTCCTCCCAGCGCCACACTTCCTGCCCCACGATGGCGAGGGTCGCCTTCTCGCAGAACAGCGCGATCTCTTCGTAAAAGTTGACGGAATGCCCGACAACAGAGAAGTTGCACAGCGCGCCGCTGTCAAACTTCACCGAGATGGCCGAGAGGATGTCAACTTCCGCACCCATGTTGTCTTGGTAGGCAAATACCTCTACCGGCCTGCATCCGATCATCCACAGCACGACATCGAGCAGGTGGCTGCCGGAATCGTTCAACTGACCACCACCGGACCACTTCATCTGGGAACGCCACGTCCCCCGGCCAACCTGGCTACGGTACCAGTTCTGTGACTGCCAGCAGCTCACGAAATGGCAGTCGCCGATGTCCCCTGAGGTGATTGCCTCCCGGCAGTAACGGTATGGGGCCAGGGTGTGCCGCTGGTAGGACACCCCCATCGTCAAACCGGTCTCCTTGACCTTCTCAATGACCGCATCAGCGTGCTTTGCAGTACACACCATCGGCTTCTCGGTCAGGACATGGAGTCCGGCGGCGAGTGCCGCCATGATTTGCTCATAGTGCAGCGTATGGGGTGTGGAGACCTCAACTGCGTCCATCTCCACCTGCCGTAGCATCTCCCGATAGTCGCTGAAGCCGGGTACGTCGGCCAGTCTGTCGTCAAGTTCGCGGGATGCAGCGATGCCGGCCTTCGCTGGGTCGCACAGGCCGACGATTTCCACGCCGTCAATCCCCAGCAGGCGTCTCATGTGCCCGCGTGCATTGCCACCACAGCCGATCATCCCCACGCGGATCGCGTCGTCTGCTCTAACCATCTGTCCACTTCCTTTCAGTGTGCGACGGCCCCACAAAGGGCCGCCGCTCCCTGCGCGCATACGCCGCCAATTCCCTGTGCCAATGGCCTGCACCTTCTACCACGTTCGGGCGGCGAATCAGTGGCGATTCGGAGCTTCCAATGGCCCGCTTTGGGGCCGTCGCCGCCAGCCCGGCGAGCCGCCTGTCAAGGCTGCTGCACAATGCACGAGTTTAGCCAGTTCTTGTATAGGTTTAGGCTGGCATTGCTTTACATACTTTACCACCATCAGTGGCGCGGAAAGCGCCCCGAATCGCTTGACTTTTGGGGCAGAATCGGGTAAAATGTGGGTACTGGAAAATCGGTTCGCCTTCCTCTGGAAACAGTGCTTCAACAGAGACCGAATCTGAGCCGTCAGAACGTGCCCCGTTCTTCCAAAGAACCGTGATCTACGGGCTTTTCTGTCTGCCGGGAGGCGGACGGATGTGCAGACTATCCCGGCCTCACCACATCTCTGCGTGGAGGTTAATGGGAGGTATGCGGCGGCATACCTCGGGCACGAAGTTGGTACTCACAAGCAAGGAGCAGTGATACATGGCGCAAAAGAAGAACTCCTACAACGCGGCACAGATCAAGGTACTGAAGGGTTTGGAGGGTGTCAGACGTCGGCCGGCAATGTATATCGGGTCCACCGGCAAGCTGGGGTTGCATCACATTCTGTTCGAGGTGGTTGACAACAGCATTGATGAGGCCTTCGCCGACGAATGTGACAGGATTGACGTAGTGATTATGGCCGACGGCTCGGCGTCGGTAGCCGACAACGGCCGCGGCATCCCCGTGGACAAGCATCCCATTGAGAAGCGTCCTGCCCTTGAGGTTGTCATGACCACCCTCCATGCCGGGGGCAAATTCGAGGGCGGCGGCTATAAGGTGTCCGGCGGCCTGCACGGTGTGGGCGTGTCCTGTACGAATGCGCTCTCGGAGTGGCTCGAGGTCGAAGTGTGCCGCGATGGAAAGAAGTACTATCAGGCCTACCAGCGCGGCCTCCCGAAAGACAAGATGACAGAGGTCGGCAAGGCCAAGAGCACGGGTACCTACACACGTTTCATGCCCGACAGCGAGATCTTTGAGGACAGAGAATTCGACTACGATGTCATTGCGGCCCGCCTGCGCGAGCTGGCGTACCTGGCGGGCGGAGTGACCATCATGCTCAAGGACGAGCGGCCCGGCCGTTTGCGCTCCGAACGCTGGTGCGAGAAAGGCGGCATCAAGGCCTACGTGCAGATGCTCGCAGAGGGCAAAGACCCGATCCACAAGCCGATTTACTTCCGCCGCGAACGCGATGATGTTGACGTCGAAATCGCCATCCTCTACACCGAGGGCATCTACGAGAACATTGTCAGCTACGTCAACTCGATCCACACTATCGAGGGCGGCACGCACCTGTCCGGCTTCAAGACGGCCATCACCCGCACGATAAACGCCTACGCCCTCGATCAGGGCCTGCGCAAGGAGAAAGAGCGCAATTTCACGGGCAACGAGGTCCGCGAGGGCATGACTGGCGTCATCAACCTCAAGATCATGAACCCGCAGTTCGAGGGTCAGACCAAGACCAAGCTGGGCAACTCGGACGTAGAGGGCCTGGTCAACTCGATTGTGGGCGAGGGCCTCAGAGACTTCCTGGAGGAGAACCCGCGTGTCGCCAAGCGCGTAGTGACAAAGGCCACGACCGCTGCCAGAGCGCAAGATGCGGCCCGCCGGGCGGCCGAGGCCACACGCAAGACCGCGCTGTCCAGCGCCGGAATGCCTGGCAAGTTGGCGGACTGCGCCAGCCGCAACCCCTCGGAGTGTGAGCTGTTCATCGTCGAGGGCAACTCGGCCGGCGGGAACGCCAAACAGGCCCGTGACAGCAAGTACCAGGCCATTCTGCCCCTGCGCGGTGTCACCATCAATGTTGAGAAGTCGCGTCTCGATAAGGTGCTCGATAACGAGGAGATCATGGCACTGGTCACAGCGCTCGGGGCCGGGATTTCCCCCAACGGCGAGAACGGTGAGAACGGAGACGCGGAAGCCACCAGCAAGTTCGACCTCGAAAAGCTCCGCTATCACCGCATCATCATTATGGCCGACGCCGACATAGACGGTTCGCATATCAGCGCCCTGCTGCTCACCTTCTTCTTCCGCTACATGCAGCCTCTGCTTCACAAAGGGTATGTCTACGTCGCCCAGCCTCCGCTGTTCCGGGTCAAGGCCAAAGGCGATACCCACTACGCCCTTGACGAGAGTGAACTGGATGAACTGCTCAAGGGTCTCGGGAGCCGCGACGTGACCGTCAACCGCTTCAAGGGTCTGTCCGAGATGGACGCCAACGACCTGGCCGACACGACCATGGACCCGCAGCACCGCGTGTTGCGCCAGGTGACCGTCGAGCAGGCTGAGGAAGCCGACCGGATCATCAGCACCCTTCTCGGCGACGACGTACCACGGCGCCGCAACTTCCTCGTCGAACACGCCAAGGTGGCCCATGATTTGGACCTGTGGGCCTGAGGCCTGTATCCCAGCCCTCAAACAAGACGGAGGATGTCTATGAGCGCCCGACTGCGTACGGTAGTCCCCGCATTGACACTGCTGATCGGCACGCTTGGTGGCGTGCATGCCGATGAATGGACGCCTCTGCCTCAACAGGTACTGGCCGGTTGGCGTTGCACGACAGCGCCGGGCGAGCAGTGGACAGCCTGGAGAGGCCTGCCCGGCGACGGGGCCCAGTGGCAGCCGGTTGCTGTGGGAACGCCGGCCCCGTACCCGTTGGAGGTGGAGCCGGCAGACCAACATAGGTGGCCGTTCGTATGGACCCCGGAGGACGTGCCGCCCGGGAGGGCTGTCTATTTCCGGCGGAACTTCCAGATGCCCGGACAGGCTCCGATGGCAAGGCTGCGGGTGTGTGCCTATGGCTCCCTCGCCCTCTACCTGAATGGGGAGCGCCTCCTGCACGCGGATGAGGAGGGCAAGCTGTTCGAGGTTGATGTGACCGACAAGGTGGTCACCGGCGCCAACCAACTCGCCGCCGCCGTCATACGCGGCGGGAAGAACTACGGGCTTCTGGTCATGGGGGAGGCGGAGTTCCTGGCGACGGACCAGACCTGGCATACCAC
>Ga0116202_10000819_pt1 | contig 17773 bp, 19 predicted proteins | sample LakKivw325mmetaG_FD_94479 | JGI IMG/M metagenome (GOLD analysis project Ga0116202, IMG submission 94479) | Anoxic lake water microbial communities from Lake Kivu, Rwanda to study Microbial Dark Matter (Phase II) - Lake Kivu water 325m metaG | ecosystem: Environmental > Aquatic > Freshwater >...
GCTATTGTGGAGCAACATGAGACCTCTATCGACGGTCAGATAGTCAGCTATACGCTGCGCCGGAGCTTCCAGGCTCGGCGTCTCCGGCTGGAGATCAGCCAGAGGACCGGCCTTATCGTAACGGTGCCTCATTCTTACCCACTGCGAAGGCTGCCCGAACTGCTCGAATCCAAAGGCCACTGGATATTAAGGCAGCTGAACAAATTCAGCCGGATGAAATCTCTGCCGCCGCCAAAGCAGCTCGTACCCGGCGATACGGTACCCTACCTCGGCCGCGAACTGATGCTGGTGAAACAGGAAAAAGTCCGCGGTGGAGTCTCCCGCCACGGAGACAAGCTTATTGTCAGCTCGGATTTATTCGAAAATACCCGGCTGGAGCCGGCGCTGGAGCAGTGGTACCGGACCGAGGCGGCAGCTATTCTTACCGGCATAACAGACAGGTTGAGCTCGCTTATCGGCATCGGCTACCACAGGATCGCCATCCGCGGTCAAAAGACACGGTGGGCCAGCTGCTCCCGCGGCAGAAACCTCAGTTTCAACTGGAGGCTTATTATGGCGCCGGAGCCCGTCGTCGAATACGTCATCATCCACGAGCTGCTCCACCTCAAAGAGATGAACCACTCCGAAAAGTTCTGGGAACTGGTTTCTCGCTACTGCCCCGCCTGGAAGCAGCATAAAAAGTGGCTCAGGCAGCATGAGGCCGATTTAAATTTCAGGCTGTGCATTCCATCCCAGCCACCCGCTCCCGAGCAGCTCCGGTTAATCTAGTTTTTCCGCGCTGCGATTAATCTATCAAACTAACGAATCTATTGGCAAGGTCTGTTGCAGCCGGCAGTGACTGCATCCAGAAAGCCTTGTTCTCCGGATCTCCGGCCCCGAACAGATGGTCGTACTTCACTCTGTCTTCGCCTGTCGGTAGGCGCTCGATGGCGCGGACAGCCAGTTCTCGCAGCTGGCGGGCATTCGATAATCGGGAATTAAGAGCTATATAATACAGGCCAAGCTTTTCCACCGTCTGAATTTCCCGACCTGTCTCCTTACCTGCCTGCCGGAACTGGCTCAGGACGACTAATACTCGGTCTCCAAGATTCATCGGTGGAATCTCGTACTCATTTCCCGCTGGAATGCGGGTCAACAGGTCGGCACCCTTGGGCCGTGACGCCATCTGCTTCTTCATCTCAGCAAGACTGGAGCCGGAGCTGCCGGAAAGGACGAAGGCGAACTGCGCACCCTTTTCGACATTGGCATCCAGATGGGGCAATAGCACCTCATAGGGCCAGGCATCTCCAGGTTTGGCATCTATCTCATCAATCAGGCAGAGGCATGGTTTGTTCTCACCATCTAGTTTAGCCAGGCTGGAGAGGAAATTCTGGCGGCTGTGTTTAGCCAGGTTGCATTCTTGATAATTGATAGGCTGTGGCAGTGACGCCGCCACCTGTTGGACGAAATAGGTTTTGCCACTACCGGGTGCTGCCCAGATAAGATAGTTCTCTCGCTTTCGGCTCGGTCGTTCAAACCCAGCCGCAATCTTCTGCCGGACATCCTTCAATGTGTTGAGTATAGTTTCCTCATATCTGGTGTAGTCTCCAACGATGCGATACCGCGACAAGGAGACACTATTCAAGGCAGCTATGAACGACCGTGCCTCGCTTGCTACAGGGTCATCTACAGCCGCGATAAATGCATGCGATGGCTGCCGCTCAGAGGGTACCGCCTGACCAGTGGTGACGCGGTCTCCCAGAAACTCGGCAATGGCGCGCGACACTGAATCGGAGTCGCCGAGCATAGGCTGATGGTCTCTTCCCTCCAGGGGAACGAAGTGCGCATTCGGTATTAACGATGCCAGTTCTCTACCAAGCCGGAATGGCATAGCGCGGTCTTGATGGCGATGGAGCACCAGTGTCGGCACCTTGATATCGGGAAGGAGGTGCGCTACATCAGCTTTATAAACAAGATCTAGTATTCTGGCGGCTATCTCCGGGCTGGCACATGCGCGCTGGTATCTCGCCCACATTTCAATACTGGTAGCATCGGCACCAGGTTCAAAAATATCAGCGAGCGCTTTCGAACCGATCCCCCAGTGAGCACGTACCAAGGAAATTAAAGAGGCTTTAATCTCTTCTGTGGTGATGGCTGCGCCACGTGCATAAGTACCATATAGGATCAGGTGACTGACGCGTCGGGGATGTCTGGCAGCGTAGGCTATAGCGATAGGACCACCAAAAGAGTAGCCCATTAGCGCCAGGCGTTTAAGTTTAAGATGATCAATAACTGTTTCCAGGTCCAGGACTTCCAAATCCAGTGAGAAGTCCGTCCGGCTCCGGTCGGAAAGACCCGTGCCTGGCCGATCGTAGCCCACCAAAGTATGATTACGTGCCACTCTTTCAAAAAAATGCCGTGTCTTTAAATCTTGCCGTGCCAACTCTTGATGGCTGATCCATGGTGGCGGCACAATGAAGGCAGGCCCCTGACCCGCAACAGAATAAGCCAGACGTAAACCGTCAGTAGTGATGCAAAACCGAATCGGCTGCTCCAAAATTTAAGCTCCCATCCGGATTTCAGTATAACTTTGGTCTATTTGCTTTTACGCGCTCAACAAAACAAAAAGGGCACCGGTTATCGCCTCATCCGGCGATCCCGGTGCCCTACGTTGCCCCCATATTTCTTTGCCCCGAAGTAGTCGATGGCAAGTAGCCCCCCAGATACTTGCAGGCTGAATATAGTCCTGTTTCAGTAATTTGTCAACCTACGACAGTCCGGGGCGAGATAACGAATAATATTCAACTGGACATAAGGGGAATTCATCCATAAATTTTCACAAAATTAGCCGCCTTTCTTCATCATATTTTCACATTTCCCTGCTATTATTTGCCGACATGGAGGGGGACCGCCACACCAAATATTTTGGGGGCAGGTCATCAAAGAAAGGAGGACTAACGAAAATGGTGTATTTCAGCATTTATTGCGATCCCGTACCTGGACAGGAGGAGGAACTAGACCGGTTCATTGCCGATAAGGCCAGGAAATTCTGGACAGGCCAGACCGGCGTTAAAGATTACCATGTATACGCGGACAAGCTGGTGGGCTGGCCGGAAAAGACGATCATGATAGAGCTACAGGACCTGGCAAGCCTGCAGCGCATTCTCGACAGCGCGGAGCACAAACGCCTGCGACGCGAGTTCGTGACCAATATCGCTCGCGCGGAGAGCCAAATTCAGGACGTAATCGTCTGAGCCCCCGTAAGCACGGCGTGCCCCCTCTATTCCATGTTTCAATGCAGGCTTCTCTCATACCACACCGTCTCACGGCATATATGAAAACCGAGCGACTGATAAAGCGCAATGGCCATCGTATTCTGAGTATCCACAGTTATCTCTATCAGTCCACATCCTTGCTTCTTTAAGTGAGCCAGCCCCATCAGCAGTAGCTGCCGGCCCAGGCCTTTGCCCCGATAATGCCGGTCCACTCCCAGCATATATATCCGTCCCTTAGGCACGCCTGTCGAATGATCCACACCGCATTCGGATTCCTTCCAGCAGTAGCCGATTACCACTCCTTTGTCCAGCGCCAGGACAATATCTTCAGGACAGTTGTTTCTTACTCTTAATTGCCAGGCGGTATCTTCTACGGTGTTCGGATTATAGCCCCACTCGCCGGCAAAGCAGCGGTTCTGAATGTCTGAGAGCAGCTGCATATCACCGTCACTGAAATACCTGTGCTCCCAGTCCATCCTATCGGCACCTTCTAGGTCTGTCTCGGAAATGTTCAACTGCAGGTCGCAGAACCGCCGCACCGGCCCGAATCCCAACTCCAGCAGCGTCTCAGCAGGCGCCGATTCCAGGTGCGGAACGCCCACATGGGCCACCGCCGCTCCTATTTCTCGCCCCCTTTTCAGTGCCGACTTAATAAGCGGGGGAATTACCATTTTTATTTCGCTTGTGGGGCTGACGGCATAGTCGAGCACGGCCCGGTCTATGCCCAGTTCCGGCACTACGTTGACAAAGCCGATGATGGCACCTCCACCCGCGGCAAAGAAAAGATTACTTGTTATGTCATATCCGGGCCTGGTCAGCAGGTGGGCAAAGACAGCCCCATCTTTGAGTCGTTCGTAAGCAACGGCGTCATTAGTGTTATCTGGCCGGCAGTTCCTAACAGTTATTTTAAGGCTCATTTTCAGCTTTTGGCGCTAAACTTTTTACCTTTGTCCATTGTATCAGCACCGATAGTATCGTACAATTTTAGATAACACCTTTACTCCGGAGGCTTGAAACATGGCGAAACCGAAATACTACGCAATGGTGATTACGTCGCACGCCGACGATGCCGAATTCGGCGTGGCCGGCACCGTGGCTAAATGGACGCGCGAAGGTAAAAAAGTTGTTTACGTGGTCTGCACCAACGGCAACAAGGGCACCGACGACCCCAAGATGAAGCCTGAGAAACTGGCTGAAATCCGCGAAAAGGAACAGATAGCCGCCGCCGAGACGGTGGGCGTGGATGAGGTCGTATTTTTACGACACGACGACCAGTCGCTGGAGGACACGCCAGAATTCCGCAAGGAAATCGTCCGCCAGATTCGAATTTACCGGCCGGACGTGGTGGCCAGCACCGACCCATACCGTCGATATATCTGGCACCGAGACCACCGCATCACCGGGCAGGTGGTATTGGACGCCGTTTTCCCATACGCCCGCGACCGGCTGGCATATCTCGACATGCTGAAAGAAGGGCTCGAGCCTCACAAGGTAGAAGAAATACTGCTCTGGGGAGCCGAGGAACCGAACTACTTCAGCGATATTACAGATACCTACGACCTTAAGATAGCCGCACTGCGCTGCCACCACAGCCAGGTGGGCCACTTCTCCAAGGAGTGGGGCGATTTTCTGAGGCAGAGATACGAGGGCTTTGCCAAGGGCCAGAGCTTCAAGCTGGCCGAGGCCTTCTACCGCGCCGAGATCTGGTGGTAGGTTCGAGCACGCATGTAGTCCCGACCCTTTAGGGTCGGGCCCCCGAGGCTAAAGCCTCGGGGCTACAGGGCTGACATATGTTAGTAGGTTTTAAGAAGACAGCCACAGCACGTCACCGCACAGCACCGGGTCGTGCTGCCTGGATGTAAAAGCGGCGAACTCCTTCTTCTCTTTCCCCAGCGCCGTCGGCTCACCGTGACCGGGAAATACGCGCGTATCATCGGGCAGTACTAAGATTTTGCTCTCGATGGACTTCACAATCTGCTTGAAGTCGGCGGGGCTGCCCGTCTTGCCCGGCCCGCCCGGGAAAATGGTGTCTCCCGCTATCAAATTTTGACCCGATAAAAAGCACACGCTGCCCGGCGTATGTCCCGGCGTATGAAGCACCTTCAGGCTTAGCCGGCCGACCTTAATACTGCTGCCGTCCCTGAGTTCCACATCCGGTTTAATTCCCAGGTTCGAAGCATCAGCTGGATGTACCGCCAGCGGAATCCTCAACTGAAATTTCAGCTCCCTGAGCGCGCCGACATGGTCGATGTGGTTGTGCGTCAGCAGTATATACTTGGGCTTGGTCCCCGACAGCTGCTGAATTATTTTATCGGCGTCGCCCGGCGCGTCAACCAGCAGGCTTTCGTCGGTGGCCTGGCAAATGACGATATAGGCATTGGTGCCCCAGGGGCCCAGTTCCATTCTGATTATTTCAATGGCCTCGTCCTCAACCATAACTTTCATAGCACACTCCCGGTCATTTAATGGGCGTCCTTTTCATGAAGTCCATTATATATTGAGATATTTCCTCACCTTTTTCCTCTTGGAGAAAGTGCCCCGCATCCTTAATTACAATCTCTGGCTGCTCCTTAGCTGTAGGTATTAGAGCGCGGAAAAATTTATCGCCGCCTCCGGTAATGGGGTCTTTGTCAGAAAACATGACCAGCGCCGGCTTGTTCCATTTGGCAAGAACCTCCCGGGCATGACGCATTTCAGCAACCGCCGGGTCGTCAGGTGTTATGGGTACCTGCAACGGCCATGCCGCTGCCCCGGCCTTGTATGAGACATCAGGAAACGGCGCCTCATAGGCGGCTACGACTTCCCTGGTAATCTTCTCCGGGTGCGCCGTACCATTCAGTATCGATTGCCCAATAGGCAAATCAGGATGGGTCTCCACATAACTACGCCACGCCAGAAAAGCTTCGCTGGGTTTTCCCTTACCGGTCGGCAGGCCGGTATTCATGATAACCAGCCGGGCAAACCGTTCCGGTATGTCAGCCACCGTAGCCAGGCCGATCAACCCTCCCCAGTCCTGCACCACCACCGTTATTTTCTCCAGGTTCAATTTGCGGATAAAGTCTTTTAGGGTTTCCTTGTGCATTTGAAAGGTATAGGCTTCTGGCTCGGTGAATTTATCCGAACGGCCGAAACCGATGAAATCTAAGGCCACAACGCGATGCCTGGCCGAGAGAATCTTAATCATCTTGCGGTATAGAAATGACCACGATGGTTCGCCGTGCAGGCAAAGTATAGTCTCCCCCTTTCCCTCATCTACATAATGCACCCGCACTCCTTTTATATCGATGTAGTGAGGGGCATAGGGGAAGTCAGGTAACCTGGCAAAACGTTCTTCGGGTGTTCTTATAACAGGCATTTTTCTCCTTTTTACATGAATTGAAAGCCCATTTTGCTACTGCCAGTTATAAAAGTCAATAGAATGTTATTCACCCTCACCCTAGCCCTCTCCCATCAAGGGAGAGGGCAAAGTGAGGGTGATAATTTAACTTTTAAGTTCATTAGTTTATACTGTAATAACATTTTCAGGTTTAAAGTATGACAGGTTCAATAAAGCTAGGTGAATATTTCGGCGTACCGGTCCGCATGCACAACACCTGGTTCGTCGCTGCTGTTCTGATAGTTCTGACGCTGGTCTTCACACTCCGAGGAATTTATCCCTGGTGGCAAAACGTCCTACTGGGCATAATCGCCGCCGTCCTCTTCTTCGGCTCAATCTGCGCCCGCGTCCTGGCGCAGTGCACCGTTGCCGCCAACCGGCGCATGCCGGTAAAAAGCGTCACCCTTTACGCCTTCGGCAGCTTGTCGCGCCTGTCCGAACAGGATATCCACCCTGTCCCCTCCATTATGATGGCAGCAACCGGTCCTGCGGCCAACTTCGTCATCGCCGGCTTCTTTTACGGCATCTTTTTCCTTCTGTTTAGCCTCGGCAGCCTCATGGCCGCCGACCTCATGCAGTGGGTTTCCTATTTCAACATAATGGTCGCACTGTTCAATATCATTCCGGCGCTGCCCCTCGATGGCGGCTGGGTCCTGCGCGCCATCCTTCAGGTGGCCACCAACGACTACGCCATGGCCACGCGGATATCAACTTTTACAGGCTGGATTATCGGCTTTGTGGTCATCGCCGCCGGTTTCATAATCCTTATCTTTCCCCACCCCCGCGACTGGTTTGCCGGCATAGCTACGGTCGCCTTCGGCTGGTTTCTGACGGATGCAGCCACAGCCTGTCGCCGGCAGGTCCTCATACGCGATGCACTTCGCGGCATGACGGCTCAGGACCTGATGACCGATGACTATACACCTCTGAAGCAACAGCTGACCTTCGACCTCGTCCGCGATTATATAATAAACTCCGGCCAGCACACCTTTGTAGACATAGAAGACGGTAATCTTCACGGAATAGTCACGCTGGGCGATACACAGATACATCCCAGCAACTGGAAGACAACGCGCATCAGCGACATCATGACGCCCGCCGGCCTGCTTAAGACGGCTACACCCGACCATCCGGCGGTGGACCTGCTGGAGCAGATGGACGATTACGACATTGACCAGATACCGGTATTACAGGACCAGAAGCTGCTGGGAATGGTCACCCGCGAACGCCTTATGCGCTTCCTCAGGGCCCGCGCCGTCCTGAAAGCCTGACCTCAACAGAAACAGTAAATCTTAAGCACTCGCCCGGGCAGCACTGCCTATGACATGCCTGCCCGGTATGTGCTATCCTTGATACCGTCATGTCAAAATTGACAAGAATCTCAAAATATCTATCAATCGCCATTATTATGGTGCTGTGCCTGCAGCTGGCCTTTGCCGGCTCCACCGCCTCAGCTGCCACTCCAACCGTTAAGGAACTGAACTTCGTCTTTCTCCACGGCGCGGGCGGCAATCCCTGCGGGCCGCAGCTACTGTCCGATTTAATCCGGGAGAAGCTGCCCGACTATATAAGCAGGTACCAGCAGGCCAATCCCGGCGTGGAAATAAAGTTCGACATGCTCAACCGCTGTTATCCCAACAATGATGACGTCCAGACCTGGGCGCAAAACATCGCCGATACCATAGATACACACTTCGCCGGCAAGAAGAACCTGATATTCATCGGGCACAGCATGGGCGGTAAGTCAGCTCTCTACGCCGTGGCCCATAACGTGGGCGACCTGGCCACAAAAACGGCCATGGTGGTGACCATCAATACGCCGGTCAAGCCCATGAATAACTATGCGCTCGTCGGCGGCAGTTCGTTCAGCGACTTCTGCCGGGCCAGCTGGTTGATAATATCCGACCACGGCGTCTGCGAGTCGGTAGGCAGCTGGGACAGCTCGGCCGACGGCAAATGGGTAGGCCAGAACATGCACTGGCTGGCATTTATTTCCGGTGAGAGCTCACCGCAGAGCCCGCAGTTCGATTACGGCGGCTTCGACCCCTACCCGCGTGACATGGACGATGGCGCGCTGCCTATGTCAGCACAATATGCGGATGGCGCCGATGTTATTTACTACGGACAGCACGGCCACAGCGAATTTACCACCATACCGGCGGTGGCCGATTCACTGGCTGTCCAGATACTCAACTATATCTTCGGTAATACCGTTCCGTACTCGGTAGAGGTCAGAAGCGGTGACTGGCAGCATAAGTCTGGCCTGCTGCTGGGGACCGATACCTGGCAGGAGACGGTCGGCGATGTCCTGGGCCAGAGCAGCTACCTGGCGCACTGGAACACATCGCTCAGGTGGCAGGAGTGGGAGGACACAGTGGACTATGTGCCTCCGACCTATGAAAACCAGCTCAGGAGCCGATTTGACGTGACCAAAGAAAATTCATTGCCGCTGCTGACAAAAATTATTGAAGCGCGCTGGCTGAGTCCCGACGACCCGTCCAACTGCCGGCTTTACCTGCGGACAAGCGCGGCGCCGCAGACATCCGTACAGGTGAACTGGGATATTTACGTTCAGGGGAGGCTGCCCGAGGGACAGCCGCGCGACCACTATGAAATTGAGATAACAGCCGGCACGCCACTGGCCGGAATAGACGCGGCGTACTGGGAGACGGACAGCCCGCTCGACTTGAGGGTCGGGGTCATGTCACATGCCGAGAGGCCCTTCCGCTGGTACCGGGCGAACTGGCGTGTGTATAAACAGGAGCCAAGGCAGAGACAGGTTATTGAGGAGCTGGCGGCACAGCAGGTACAATAATGGTTCGGAGAGGTTAAGGCCATGGTGACAATGTATGAGGTAAGCATTATATCGCTTCAGGGGATTCTTGAGGGCAGAGAGGAACAGTGGAAGAAGAACGTGGATGCTGTTTTAGATAAGCGGTGGAAGGAAGGGTGGGAGATAATGCAAATTTTCTGCGTGGGACAAAGCCTCGACACCAGCCGGCAGAACCTGCTCATTATCTGGCGCTTGAGAGAGAAGAGGTAGAAAATACTTTAAGAGGGCCGCGCCCCTCTTAAACTCCCTACTTTTTCTCGCTGTCATTGCGAGGTCCCGATTAAATCGGGACCGTGGCAATCTCATCCTTATTACCCGAAGTTTTATTTATTGATGAGATCGCCACGCTTGGCTCGCGATGACAGGTAGTTTTTTCACCCTCACCCTGACCCTCTCCCATCAAGGGAGAGGGAATAATTTTTTAATAGTGCCGCGTCCCTTTTGTACTCCTTCATTGCTCCTGAAAAAATATTCTCCCTCCCTGAAACGTGGTCTTAAAAAGAATCCTCCCTCCCCTGGCGGGAGGGAGTTAGAGGGAGGGGGAACCTTTAACTTACCAGATGGCTGGCACCAGCGCCTTGCGCTTCTCCGGGTAGTCAGCGAAATGCTGCCTGTACCATAAATGGTGTGCCCTGGCCCGAGGCGCCAGGTTGGCCACCGTAAACACGGCAAAGGCCAGCCCCGGCAGCGACCAGGTGGCCACCGCCCAGCCGGCCCAGGTCAACATCTCACCGAAATAGTTGGGACAGGATATCCACCGGTACAGCCCACCCACCGGTATCTTGTAGCCGCTTTCTCCCGGCTGCCGCAGGTTTCTCAGGCTGGTGTCCGCCCAGCGGTTGATAACGAAACCTGCTACAAACAGCGCTGCGCCGATAATAAACTGCGGCGTCAGCAGCCAGGCGTTTCCATAGCCGCCGGACAGGGTAAACAGGTATCGGCCGTTGAGATAAGCATTGCCGATATTGAACAGGAAGCCAAGGCTGACCACCGTCACCGCCATGCCGCTGGCCCCGGCCCGCCTGGTGAAGGGATAGATAAAAGCCCGGTGCACATAGTGCCACTCCCACAAAATCAGAAAGGCCACGGCGGTCAGGCTGATCTGTTGAATGCCCAGCACGAAAAAAGCGGCGAACAGCAGCGGCGACGGCGCCTCCATGATAATCCAGCCCAGCTTATCGCCTATTTGCGGTCCCCAGCTACGCCGGGTATGCCGGCCGTACGGCGCCACGATGAAGAACAATGCAATGAAAATTATGACTGCCAGCGCGAACCAGGCAGCCAGCAGCATATTGAAAAAAGCCAGTTCGCTCATTATTTCGATTTAACGGGCCGCTGAAGGTAGCCGCTTTCGTGGAACCACTTGAACGTGTCCACGAGAGTCTGCCGCAGCGGCCGCGGCTCATATCCCAGCTCGCGCGTCGCCTTATTGTGACTGACGTCCTGCCCGTCGCGCAGCGCCTTTACCGAAGCGCTGGTGTACAGCGGACGGTTTCCCGTCATTCTGGCAAAGCCGGCCATGAACGGCGCGCCGACGAAGGCCAGCCATTTAGGCATGACCATCTTCGGCGCCGGCGTGCCCATGATCTCCTCTACCAGCACCGCCAGGTCGCACACCGACGCGTATTGGCCGGAAAGCAGGTACTTGGCACCGGCGGGCGCTTTCTTTTCCGCCGCCAGTGCACCGGCGACAACGTCGCGCACATCCACCCAGTCGAAGCCTCCCTGTACCAGCGCCGGCATTTTGCCGCGCGCCAGGTTAAGCAGCGCTTCGCCCAGAAACGAGGGCTCCCAGTCGTAAGGCCCGATGACCGCTGTGGGACTAATGACGACGGCATTCAGCCCGCGCTCCATGGCGTCGTAGACAATCTTTTCACCGGCCGCCTTGGTGCGGTCGTAGGGCGGGCAGTTCTTCGGCTCCACCAGCGGGCAGGTCTCGTCGATTGGCTTGCCGATGGACTCCTGTATGAAGGCGTGTATGGAGCTGAAGTGAACCAGCCTTTTCACCTTGCAGTCGATGCAGGCCTCGACTACGTTCTTAACGCCGGTGACGTTGATTGGCTCCAGTACCAGGTAGTCGTTGCTCTCGAGTGAAATGCGCGCCGCCAGGTGATAGACGATATCGGCACCCTCGAAGGCCTTGCGTAAAGAGTCAGGATGGCAGACATCGCCCGGTACGATTTCCACGTCAAGCCCCTCAATATTCCGGCGGTTCACGTGCTGCAGCGCCCGGACCTTCCGTCTCTGCGCCGCCAGCGCCCGGATAAGATTTGACCCGATATGCCCGCTTGCGCCGGTGACTACCGTTATCATTGCTTTCATATTTTTCCCTCTCCCTTAGATTGGAGGTCTACGCATTAATCCCCTCTCCCTAGAGGGAGAGGGCAGGGTGAGGGTGAAAAATTATTCAAAAAAGTCTACCTGCCTCGGCTAACTATGTCAAGAGCCTGCAATAAGATAGAACTTCTCCCTTTCTTAAGGGGAAAATGAAAATAATATTGTCATTCTGAACGCAGTGAAGAATCTCGTCAATACTTCCGAGATTCTTCGGTCGTCCCCATCCTATCGGGACTCCCTCAGAATGACACGATACTCTAAGCCGGGAGTTTAAGAGGGGCACAACCAAGTCAAAGGTTAAACGTTAAGAGTACAACGCTCACATAAAATGTTAAAAATACTTTTTATTTTTTACCTGAGCATTTAACCTTTAGCTTTTAACGTCTAACGTATCACGAATGGAATCACGATGGCTATCAATCCGGTGAACAGCACCGTCAGCATAAAAAGATTATATCTTGTCCTGTAGTCGCTCAGCAGCGATTGGTCGTAGTAGCCCTCAACGCCCTGGTCCTTATACATCTTCAGCAGCCCGTTAAGCAGCTTCTTTCTCATCTGCCTGCCCCGAATCAAACCCAGTTCAGCCACGAAGTTGATCACAATAATCAGAGCCACGATGGTAAACATAACGATGGTACTGGTGGTGGACGATTCTCCGGAGGCAATACCCGAGTTAATGCCCAGCGTTATCAAATTCAAAATAATCGCCGTGAGCACGAAAATAGTATCGGTGCGCGTATTGGCGTTAAGCTCGGTGATGATATGCTCATGGACCCTCTCTATCATAGTGCCAATTTTTCTATGAACGGGCATCTCTATTTCTCCTCCCTGCCGAAGCGTAAAAATATCAGTACGAACCCCATAATAAGCACGACCGCCAGACCCACGGCCACCCACACCCACAATAACGAACCTGATTCCACCCTGACGTAGATGCCACTCACCCGGCGTATTCCGGCGGCATCTGCGATTACGGCAATGTTGTAGTTTCCTTTAGAAGTGTTCTCCGCCGGCTTCAAGGTGACATCCACCGTCTGGACATCGCCCGCAGCCAGCTTATCGATAACGGCAGGCTTGATTTCAACGGTCCAGCCTTCCGGTGATTCTGTGCTTAACCGGATATTGGACAAATCGTTGTAGCCAGTGTTCCTCACCTCCAGGTACAGCGTTCTTTGTTCCCCGACTTTCAAACTGTTGAAGTTATCGTAGACAATATTCAGGATAAGGTCGTCCTTCTCCGGCTGTGGCTGCGCCAGCACCGCCGCCGGCATAAGGACCATGGTGGCACTCACTGCCAGCAAGAGTATCCAGCCTATATTCCTTTTCATTTTCATTCCCATATCTTTATCCTAACATTTCCAGCGTATTTACGGAAGCCCCTGCCCTGTTACACCAGGTTTTTCAATATTCCTATTCGGCAGGTGCTGGGAGCAGCTCCGCGGTAGCCTTCCTTTGCATCTGCATAAGTGCCGGTAGATCAGCCTTACCGGTGATAACGGTGCGGATCAAGATTATGCCTTTGTCGCTCGGTGCCTCTATAATGTAGGCTTTCCCTGTCGAATCATAGTACGCCATTCCTTCGGAAATCAAAACCACTTCAATCGGATTCGACTTCGCCTGCTTATCATTGATGACAAAGAAATTATCCGTGTTCATGCCAAAGCCTGAGATAGACCAGTAGTTATCAGGTATTACCGCGGTCAGGCGCAGCGGATACTCGCTCACGTCATAGCAGCACAGTGAATAGAGGAGGTCAGGCGATGGCCTGACGACGGTCCGGCTCTTGTCGATTGACGGCGGTGCGAAAACCCACTGGTTTCTGGGATAGTTAAACCTCTTGGTCAGTGTTTCTTCCATTATGTCGTTGGGTATCCTGATTACTAGGACCAGATTTACAAGGACGGCCACCACGATAACGGCCAGAAGCGTCCAGCCTATCCACGGTATCCACTTTTTCATCACCGGCCGCCCTCCTTGATGATGTGCGGCAGCTCCACCGTCTCAAGTGTCTTAGCATCGTAATAAGCGGGCCCTGGGTTATACAGGCGCAGCGATAGAGACAGACTCTTAGCTTCACCTGCTGGCAGCCAGTTCCCCTCCTTAGGCGTCCTTGACAGATAGATTTTGAAAGTACCATCGGGTTCGAACTTTATATCGGTAGTACTAAACGAATATCGATTCTGGTCGTTGGCTATCAGAAAATCATCCTCTCCATAGGCAGTTATAGACCACCACCGGGCGTCGGGCGGCCTGCCCTGTATGATATAGTCGGCATCACCCGCAAGCGGCTCGCCATTATCGTCATCATATGCGCTTAAATAAATCGTCTCGGATTTGTCCAATGCCAGTAGCCCGTGTTTGGCAATCCAGGCCCTGAGATACGGGTTGGCCGAAGTACTGCCAATGGCCAGGCTGGTGCCCCACGGTCCGTTCTGAATCCCCGTCCATTCGGTGACCAGATTAAGCATGGGATCGACGGTGAAGTAACCGATGGCGCCGCCCAGCACCAGAGCCACTACGGCCGCTATTAGAAACTTGAATGGAGTTTTAATTAGACCGTCTCCTGTCTGGCCGGAACTAAAACAATCATAGCCTATCCTCACAGCCACATCAAGCGGGGAGTTTAAGAGGGGCGAACATAAATCAAATACCAAATATTAAAAACGAAAATGCCAAACCAAATAAAAACCCTCTCCCTTGACGGGAGAGGGCCAGGTTAAGGATGAAAACAAAATATTTTTTACCTCAAAGTGCACCGCTCGAGGGTCTTGGGCACGTACTGCATGGTGCTGAAAACTTCATCGCCGGAAAGCCTGGCAATTCGACCTGGCGTACCGTCCTTGACTACGGAGGCTCGGCGAGCCCTGGCCACCAGCTCCACCTGCTCGGCGAATGCCTGGGCGATCTCACCCGAGACGGCATCACCACGGGCCAATGATTCGGAAAGGCTGCCCACAGTGGCCGTCAGCAGCTGCGGATTTTGCTTTTTAATAGCATCCCTGGCCGCCAGTATGGCGGTGTACAGCAGCCCCACCTGGGCGCCCGCCTCCCGCTCGGACAGCACGCCGTCGGAATAAATTATGGCGCGCAGCCGGAAAAACTCGTCCAGTATCGTTTTGTCTCCGGTGCCGCTCGGTTTTAACTCATTCAGGCCGTCATCTTTAGTTACCAGGCCGGCCTTGACGTCATCGACCAGCGACTTAATTCTGCTCCTCAGCTTGTTGCTCTCGGCAAACCAGCTGCGGACACCGGAATACTCATCACTGCGCCTGACCCTGAGCAGCAGCCAGGCGCCGTCCTCCAGCGGTGCACCGTCATAGTACGGCATTATTATTTCGCTCTGCCGTTTGACCGACAGCCCGGTGTTCATCGAGTCCACACCGAGTTTAACCGAAAGCCCGGCCTCGGTCAGCGCGGCGCCGCGATGGAAAAGTATATAAACCTCCGGCCCCACCACCTCTTCGGGTCGCAATTTAAAGTCGGCATTTGAGAAATCAAATATCGGCTCGCACTTCAGGCTGGTATCTGTCAATGCCTTATGTACACGGTCTATGATGTCACGTCCGGCGGCACCAAGTATTCCCGCCGGTCCCGTGACGGTGGCTGTTTCCACCATTCCGGCCACAATACTCAAACTGGCACTGGCGGCGGTTTTGAACATACCGGTAAGGACGGCATCCTTCCTGACGACGGAAAGCATGCATAAAAAAGATATGGTGCCGCCCCTGTAGTTGCGGTCATTCAGTACCGGTTTCTCGAAAACCGGCGCAATTCGGGCACCGCCCGGCTGACTAAATGCGCCCAGCGCCACCTGATATTCCTCCAGCCCTCCCGACATTTTGATATTTAATGTCCCGGAAGCCAGACGGTCGGAAAACCAGGAGCTCTGTTTATTGATGAACCATGACACCGCATCCACGCCCACGTAATGATTACCGGCCGTCAACTTCGCCCGGTCAGTACCGCCCTGAGGTCCTATTTTATAGATATGGTGTTCGCCGCGTCCCGCCTCAGTAAGCATAACAGTCCTCCGATATCAGAATAAAAAACATTACCCCAAAAAATGCCGACAAGAAGCCGAGGGCAGGGCTTCATTGTCAATTTCATCATATATGCAGGTAGATACGATGTCAATAGGCCATATTACCTAAAAAACAAGTAAAAATATCCCATGACCTGTCGGGAAATTTTGGAGGATATAGCGTCGTCGAAAAACACTGCCGTCGTTGAAGAAAATAAGAAGTATTTTGCGTTACTTTAGGCTCGAATCACGGCTTTTCAAAAAAGACGGTAGACACTTTCACCTGACGCCACGCAGAAACCTTGCCCTGGCTCAAGACCAAATTGTAGGAGGAAAGTCCCATGACCAATCTCCTACCTCAGACCCATAAGTACCATGACTTCCCTCCCATACCACGTTCGTTTCAAAAGAAAGCAGTGAGTTTAAGAGGGATGCAATCCCTCTTAAAAAACTCTTCTCCATTTTTAAAAGCGGGGAGTGCTAAGAGGGATGCAACCCCTCTTAGTTTCCAAAGGAATACCCTCTCCCTCCGGGAGGAAGGGCGGGCAGGCATCCAATGAGGATTTATTCCCATTGGGATAAGGGGAAAGGGAGAGGGCAGGGTGAAGGTAGAAAAAACTATCTACCCAGCATACTGCCGATTGTCGACAGCAGCGTATTTGCCACCAGTGAACCGGATTGCGACCGGCGCGAATTCCCGGCAAAGGCGCTGTTGGACACCACGGCATTTACAATGGCCTCAATGTTGCTGCCGCCGCGGGCCTTGGTGCCCATAAAGGCCATGCCCGCCTGGAGCAGGTCACCCATATCCAGCCCGCCTGCATCCTGCTGTTGGGCCTGTTGCTGTCCGCCGCCGAGCAAGCTGCCCAGCAGGCCGCCCAGGCCACCACCGCTCTGCTGTTGCGGCTCCGGCTGCTGGACGGGTTGACCGCCGCCCATCAAAGTCTGGATGAAACTCATGGCATTGCCCTGATTTATCTGCTTGCCCTGGAAGTCCTTTGAGGCCTGCGCCAGTCCATTGGCATACACCTGGGCTGAGCCGCTCTTCTTCTGGCGCAGCAGCTGGCTGGCATAAGCCAGCTGGTCGGCAGGGTCGGCGCCTGCTTTTTCCTTCATGGCCTGTGTGATTACCGCGAAAGTATCGACCATGTTATCGCCATGGTCGTGGTTTTCCTCATCGGCGTCGTTCAGCTCTTGTTTATTTTCCTGCAGTTTGCCCGTGACCGCCTGGAACAGGCTGCCCAGGTCGATTGATTTTTGCTGCATCTCACCCTCCTCAAACAACAGATAACTAATTGAGGCTGATAATCGGCCTCATACTGTGGACCCGGTTTGAAAACGGACGATGTTAACTACTACTTTTCTTCTACTTTGGCAGTAGCGGCGCTTCTCTTTACGGAGGTTATGCCTTTCTTGGCGCTGTCCTTTTGCTTGTAGCCTTCAGCGGAATCGGCAATCGTCTCTCCGTTAGAGGCCACCAACTTCCACCGAAATTCTCCCCTGGCGTCCTTGTACAATACGAACTTTGCTGGCATACTCCATTACCCCCTTCTTAAATGATAAACGCATTATACGCCCGTCATACAATAAAATAAATAGCTCAATAGTCCCACTGCATTTTTATGCACGGAATTCAAGAGGGGTGAACAAAAATCAAAATGACAAATTAATCTAAACTTTTAATTTTTCATTTTTTATCTTTGACATGCGTTCCCTCTCCCTTTTATATCGACAGGATTCTTACATAATCCCCTCTCCCTTGAGGGAGAGGATAAAGGTGAGGGTGAAACAAAATATTCTACCTTTTTAAAAGCAGGGAGTGCCAAGAGGACCTTTCTGGATAGTCAAGTATTCGCACCCGATTCCCTCTCCCTCGACGGGAGAGGGTCAGGGTGAGGGTGAAACAAAATATTCTACCTTTTTAAAAGCAGGGAGTGCTAAGAGGGGTGCAA
>Ga0116202_10000820_pt1 | contig 17727 bp, 13 predicted proteins | sample LakKivw325mmetaG_FD_94479 | JGI IMG/M metagenome (GOLD analysis project Ga0116202, IMG submission 94479) | Anoxic lake water microbial communities from Lake Kivu, Rwanda to study Microbial Dark Matter (Phase II) - Lake Kivu water 325m metaG | ecosystem: Environmental > Aquatic > Freshwater >...
CTGACTGCCGAGGGCGTCTGCCCCACCGTTCCCTGGCTGTATAACTTCAAACTGGACTTCCGTTTCAAATGAGCCCAGAAAGTCTAATCATCTCCCCCCTGAAAATCTCTGCCTTGGAGGGGCCAGGGGTGGGTCCTCTTCCCTGCGGCGCCAGAGGGTTGGGAATCCCGTTCTCTTCCAGGAAGCGCATGGCCGCACCCAGGTATTCCATCTGCTGGTGGTCGCGCAGGTGTTCCAGGTGCGCTTTGACGGTGTTCGGTCCGGCCTTGACGATATTGGCCATCACCTTGGCTTCGTCGTAGGGCTCCGCCTCGCGCTCCTCGATGGTGATCGCGCCCTCGGGACAATGCCCCAGGCAGGCGCCCAGCCCGTCGCACATCAGATCGCTCACCAGCCGCGCCTTGCCGTCAATGATCTGGATCGCGCCTTCCGGACAGTTGGGAATGCACAATCCGCAGCCTGTGCACTTCTTTTCGTCAATCTTGATGATCTTGCGTTTCATGGTTCCTGTTCCTCCCTTTCTGCGCCCAGAATACACCACCCCCGTCCGGCCATCCTTGACATACATCAAGAAACGGAACACATCGGGATCCTGTAAAGGTCGGGCAAGGCGGGTTCCGCCGCCGTTCCGAAAGCGCCAAGGGCCTTCACCGCATACTGCCGGACTTGCGGGTGGGCATCCACAGGAAGTGGGCGGAGCAAGTCAACTTCAAGCAACCCGCCCAGACGGCGCACAGAGCCAGCCAACGGCTCCACACCCGGCTTATCGCCATGATCCCGCAGGGCGCGCTGGAGCGCCGACAGTGGAAGAAGTTCATCTTCCGCACACACATGTCCTCACACCCCCATGGCTGGAGCCCCGCCTTCCGTCTTCTCCAATTCCGGCAGACGGACATGCAGCCCGAGTTTCTCCCGCAGCGCCTCGCGCAGCCCCCGTTTCTCGCGGGCATAAAGCGAAACGAGCTTCTTGCCCGCCTGCTGGTACAGTTTCTTCTTCTCCATCATGCCGATCTCGTAGTCGAGATTGCCCTCCATGCCCCAATACTCGACATAGAGATCGAACTCGGGCAGGTAGAAGTCCGGTCGTATGGCATAGCCCTTGATAATCCGGAAACGGTTGTCGTAGCGGAACACAAGACCCAAAGCGGCCAGTTCCTCGGCGATCTGACGCTCGCCCTCCGATTGCACCACCGTGCCATCAGCCGCCCGGATGGTCTTTTTCAACTCCACTTGGGTTTCCCAGTTCCGCCGTTGCAGGAAGACTTCGTCAAAGCAGGTGTCGCAATACGTGCGCTGGAACGCCTTCTGCGAACGGGCATATTCGTCCGCCGCCACCACCCGGCCGCACCGCCCGCACTTGCGCACCGCACCCTGTTCCGCGATGCGTATCGCCTCCCGGATGGTCCTGCCCGCCGCCTCGACCGAACGCTTCACGTAATCCTTTTCGGCCGGGTTCCGGTAAAGGTCGCGCAGGTCGGGCAAGGCGGGTTCCGCCGCCGTTCCGAAAGCGCCCAGGGCCTTCGCCGCATACTGCCGGACTTGCGGGTGGGCATCCGCAAGAAGTGGGCGGAGCAAGTCAACCGACGCCGCGGAGTCCACGATCCCCGCGAGTTTGCCCAGCGCCGAAGCCGCCAGCCGCCGCACCAGGGGCGACTCGGATCGCGCCAGTTCCGCCAACTCCGGCCAGGCCGCGGCCGAGGCGCTTTCGCCCAGCGCCTTGGCCACACCCGCCAGTTTGCGTTCGTTGGTCAGGTCCATCTGGCTGTCTCCTTCTGCATGCGGTCTGACTTGTTCCGCGTCACGTAACGCTGCACCGCGTCCGAAGGAAGTCCCCGACGAACCGCAGGACGCTTCCACCCGCTCCACCCTACACCACCTCGATCACCTCGACGCCCGCTTCATCCCTTTCCCGAAGTTTCATCTTGAACCAATAATCACGAGGGTTGGCGCTATCCGTCAGCGCCCCGCCACATTCACGACAAAAAACCACCACTCATCCCTGTGAAGAATGCGCCGAATTTCCCGCCCCTTGAAAATCGCAATGGCCTTCATAGCCTCCACCGCCTTTGTCTTGTTCATATCACCACCCCATGGCATCCCGATCGCACCAGCACCCAACCGGCAAGACGCAGTATAAGGATCTATTCATGGCGCACAAAGAACAACATTCCTGCTCCCTTCCGCGCACTGTCCCATGGCGCCTTTTCTGCCCCGCATCCTCCCACACCCCCTCGGACAAATAGCGTCCTGCCCGCGTAAGATTCCACATGAACAGGTGCGCTATAAGACCGCCCATTCCCAACAAATCGGGAATCGGGGTTGAATCGTTACCGCTCTCCTTGTTAGAGTGCAGAACATTCTGCGAGATGCGCCAGTTGGGGGAATCACCATGAACCGTTCTCAGGACATATTGAACTACCTGACATCCAAAGTCACACCCAGCGCGGTGATTCTGGCGCCTAACGCCCCGCCGGTCGCCCATGAACAGGGCCATGTCAATCTGATCCTCAACATTGTTCTCAGTTCCGGCGATGTGCTCGATACCCTGCTCTCTTTCAAGGCGATGGCGGCCAACGTCGGGTTTGGCCCCGCTTCCCTTTCCGGCGCCTTTTCGTTCGGCCTCCGCAATGTCGGGCGTATCCGCGTCTCGTACCTGACGCAGCGCGGCAGCAAACTCGTGACCGTCACCCGCATCCCTTTCAACATCCCGGAACTGGGCGCCCTCTGCGAAGACCCCAGGGCTGCCCATCGTCTGCTCGAACTGGCACAAACCCCGGCCGGGTGTCTCATGGCGGTTTCGGGCCCGAACCCCGTGAGCAACAGCGCGCTGGTCTATGCCGTTCTGGAAAGAATTAACCAGGAACATCGCAGGATCATTGGCGTGGTGGAAAACATGCTCACCTACCTCATGATGCACCGCAATTCCATCGTCGTGCAATGCGAGGTGGGAACCGATGTCAACTCGCTGGCGGAGGGGGTGACAAACCTGCTGTCGCTGACGCCGATGGTCCTTTACATCGGCGGAGTTGGCTCGCCGGATGATCTGACGGCGCTCTCCCGCGCGGCGCAGCCGGGCCGGTTCATCGCATTGAGCAGCAGCATCCTTGATGCCGGGACCCTGGCGGACTGCTTCCAGGCTCAAACGGGCCTGAGCGGCGGGAGCGGCCTTGCGACCGCCCTTGTGCGGGTAACGGACATTCACGACGGCAAACTCGCGGTGCGCGTGGATTGAGGCCGAAGGCCAGCAGGATGCCGCTTCCCACTGCGGCGGGGATCCTTGCGTGCCCTCACGTTCCCTCACTCGAAGGGGCACAAGGTGTCATCCGGGTAAAACAGCGCCGGGACGGGGCCCACGACTTCCACGCCTGCCCCCCCGCCGATGGCGTCCACGGCGGCGCCGGACATGTGCAGTTCGGTCAGCCGCAGGGTGTTCCGGATGCGAATGATCCTTGCCTTGGACGGCAGGGGCATGCCCGCCGCCCGGAACGCGATGGCCAGGGCTTCCCGGTCCGTTCCCGCCACAATCGGAATCCTGGCGCGCTCCAGGAATCCGGTGGTGAGCACATTCTCGTAGGTCGCCCGGTAGTCGATCTTGTCGACCAGCCGCCGCGTTACCACATCCGCCAGTCCAATTCCAGCCGCATTGCCGCCCGTCTCAGGCGTCAAGTCCCGCGCGACAATCACCCGGATGTCGGGACGGTCCGGTTCCGGCTGGCCCCGGATCTTCAACCGGCCGATGATGTTCGTATCCATCCCCAGCCCGCTGATGTTCTTGCCCATTTCGTCCACCACCAGAAGGTCCACCTGATCCAGCGGCAGGCGCGGCATGTTGCGCCGGGCCATGTCCAGCAGGGCGGGCTCCTCCTCCGGAATACGCGCGGCCGGGATGGCGCGTACCGCCATCGGCTCGTCATACGCGTTTTCCACCACCGCAACACCGAGCGCCACGTTGCCATGCCGCAGGACCTGCCCGGCCACCTTGGGCATGACGTTCCGCAATCCCTCCACACCCAGCGCGTGAATCGCCAGCGCCTGCCGGTGTTTTCCCAGCCCGACGGCCATCATCTTCATCAGCCCGCTCTCGTACGTTCCGCGGAAAGACGTGTGCGGCTTGACCCGGTTGAGAATGATCGTGGCGTTGGCCTCACTCGCCAGCCGGTCGAAATAGACATCCACCGGACACTCGCCCCTGGGCAACCGGATGACATCCATGGATGACCGTACGGGCGCCCCCACCGCCGCCTCGGTGATGCCGTATCCGTGGAGCACCTCGATCTGTCCTTCCGCCGTGGCCCCACCGTGGCTTCCCATCGCCGGCACGATGAACGGCAGGCCGCCCCGGGCGCGGACCCAGTCAATCACGGCGGCCACGATGGCCGGCAACCCGGCGATGCCGCGGCTCCCCACGGCCACCGCCACTTTCGCGCCGCGCGAGATCGCCACGCCGGACCCGTTTAACGCGTCCCGGACAGCCGCCCCCACGTCGGGAATGTGCTCCGAGGGGAACTCCTGTCTTACACGGAACAAGGAAATGTTGTTCAACGGTTCCAAGGGACTCCTTCTGCCGGCTTCATCCCGCGCCGACTTTTTTCGTTCTTCGTTGCCACATGCCGTCACGCGCCGCGGTCTTGCCGCCCCAGGATCGCGCGCCACGGCAGCATGGCCAACACAACGGCCAGGGCCACGCAGGAGGTCAGGCCCAACGCCTGGACAACCTGCATGGGGGTCTCATGCCGCCATTCCACCGCCGCCACATAGACCGCCGCGCACAATCCCAGGGGAAGCGCCACCAGGAAACGCCGCTGTGCCACCTCGTAGGAAAGCACCGCCGACACCAGCGTCAACGGCGCCAAGGCCAGCACCATGCCCCGCACCACCGGGATCATCGCAGGATCCGCGCACCCCGCCAGCAACCTGAGCATGAATCCCGGGAACAGCAGGCAGAACCCGCCGACCGCCACAACCATCCCGCTCATGACGACAAGCGCCTTGAGCAAGGTCCTGCCGCTGGCATAGGAAGCCTCACCGTCGGAAACCACCTTGGGGAACAACGCCCCCGCCACCGGTTGCGGCAGGAAAAACACAATGCGGGCCACCAGCGCCGCCTTGGCAAAGGCCCCCGCCTGCGCCGGCTCGAAGTGGTGCTTCACCAGAACCAGATCGGCATTGCACAACACCGCATAGCCCAGGAACGCCGCCACATACCCCCAGAGATACGACCACGTTTCCCGCAGGCTGATCCCCATCTCCTCCCCCGTTCCGCCTGCCACCGCCGTCCCCGGGCCCGGCTTGCGGCCCCGCAGGAACCACCGGCAAATCATCACCCCGGCCACGAGAGCCGCCAGGCCGCTCAGCCCGTGCGCCGCCAGCGCGCCCACCGTCCCGCATCCCGCCAGGACCAGGACGACACCCAGCGCCAGCCGCAGCACGCCGGCACTGTTGCCGACCGCCGTCGCCCATCCGAACGCCTGCAGGCCCATCAGGATACCGCCGGGCACCATCCCGTGCGGAATGCCCAGGGCGATCAGCGCGGTCACGTAGAGCGGCCAGGGGTTGTCCAGCCGGAAGTAGCCGGCCAGGGCATGCCTCCCGAACAGGAAGGCCAGGACCATGAGCACGACGGGGACCGCCAGCGCCTGCATCATCCGCTTAAAGAACAGCACCACCAGATCCGGCCGTCCGGCCTTCACGAAACGCGCGGCGAAGTGCGTCGCGGTCCCGCTCAGCGCGCCGAACGGCGCGGTGAGCCCCATCAACGCCCCGAGCATGGCGGCCAGCACCCCGTAGTCGGCCCCGGACAGCATCCGCACCATGACCAGTTGGAACAGCAGATTGCTGACGTTGCCGACCTGGGCTCCAATCATGAGAACGAAGGCATGGAACAGCAGGTTGTCGCGCTCCACGCCGTCCGGATGGAGGATCGGTCCGAGCGTACGCTGGTAGAGCGGAACCACCCAGCGGAAGGGCGAATACATCAGTCGCAGCCGTGTCAGGGCCAGCACCATCTCCATGGAGGCCTGGGCCACGCGGACCTTCGAGCCATCCACGTCCCGCCAAACCGTGGGCACCTCGAGTATGGCATATCCGGCCCGCCGCAACTGGAACAGCAGATCCACGTCGAACGCCCAGCGTGTGATGCCAAGCCTGGGCAGGACCGCCCGAACCGCCTCGCGCCGCATCAGCTTGGCCCCGCATTGGGTGTCGGTCAGCTTCAGCCCGAACAACAGGCGGGTGACCCAGTTGAACACGCGGGAGGCCACCCTGCGATCCAGCGGCTGGCGCGGACTGACCTCGGCGCCGCGGCGCCAGCGCGACGCAATGATCCCGCCGGCATCCCCGATCCCTTCCACCAGCGCCTGGAACGCCTCGGGCGGGGTGGAGCCATCGGCGTCCACATACCCGATCCAGTCGCCCCTCGCCTCGCGGAAGCCGATCATCAAGGCCCCGCCCTTGCCCACCGGCTGGGGCTCCACAATCATCCGCAGAATGGGATATCGCCCCTGATACCCGGCAATCACATCTTCCGTGCGATCGGTGGTGCCATTGATCACCACAAGGAATTCGACCTCGTCCCCGTACCGCGCGGCGAAATACGGCAGGTAGGCATCGAGCATACGCCCGATCCTTCGTTCCTCATTGTGGGCGGGGACAATAATGGTCAGCCGCATGGACCGGATGATGCCAAAGCCACCCCGTGCGACACAAACCCAAACTGGGCGGGATCGGGATGGGGGAACGCAGGCGGCCGATCCAGCGCTTTTGCCGTCACACGGCGCCGCCGCCGCGCGTGCCGTGCGCGGAGTCGCGCTCGCGGGCCTTCACATCCTCGCTCAACACGGCATTCATGCTGCCGGTCCTGTAGCCGTCCAAGTCCGCCGCCACATAGGCGAACCCGACCTCGTGCGCCACGGCGAGCACCCTCGCCCGCACCTCCGGACGACACAACTCCGGCAACGCTTCCGGCTCCACCTCGATCCGCGCCACCGGCCCGTGGTGCCGCACACGGCATTGCCGGAACCCGGACTCCCGCAACACCTGCTCCACCCGGTCCACCGCCGTCAGCCGCTCGGGTGTGATCCGCGTGCCATACGGGATCCGCGAGGCCAGGCAGGCCAGCGAAGGCTTGTCGGCCGTGGGCAGCCCCAGGCGGCGGGACAGTTCACGCACGTCCTCCTTGGTGAGCCCCGCCTCCAGCAGCGGGCTGCGCATCCCGCCCTCCCGTGCCGCCCGCCGGCCGGGACGGTGGTCATCCAGATCGTCCACTGTCGTCCCGTCGGCAATGACCTCCAGGCCCTGTTCCGCCGCGGTCCGGCGGACGAGTTCCACCAGTTCCTTCTTGCAGTAGTAGCACCGGTCCGGCGGGTTCTCCAGGAAATGCGGATCTTCCAGTTCCCGGGACGGCGCCTCCACGTGGCGGATACCGATCCGGGCGGCCAGTTGCCTGGCCTCCTCCTGTTCCCACGCCGGATAGGTGGCCGAGAGCGCCGTGATGGCCATGGCCTTTTCGCCCAGTACCCGGACCGCCACCGCCGCCAGGAAAGTGCTGTCAACGCCGCCCGAAAACGCCACCGCCATCCCGCCCGCGGCCCGGATCACTTCCTCCAGCCGCGCCAGTTTCGACTCCAGTCCCTTACTTGCCGCTCGCATTTCGATTCCCCTCCCGTGCCACCGCGGTGCGATGGTCACGCATGTACAGCTTCAGCGCCGGCGCGGGACGGTTCGTGGAGGCCACGCTCCAGACTTTCCACAGTTCCCCCTCTCCGGCGCCCGCGCGTCCTTCCACCGTGGCCGTCCACCCCTCCTCCGCCACCGCATCCACGATCGCCGCATCGTCCATTCCCAGGCGGGCCATCGCCGCCACGTTCCCGAGCTGCGTGACGGCCTCCTCCATGCCGCGGGCCATGGCGCCGGCGCGCAGCGTCCCCACATGCACGCGCGCGAGAGCGGCAACCGTCACCGCCAGGATCACCAGCGCCACAAGCGCTTCCGGCAGCGTGAACCCCGCCCTGTTACAGTTGCGCGCTCGTGATATCCGCGGCGTCACCCGTGCCCCCCTCCTCGCCATCGTTGCCGTAGCTGAGGATCTCGAAGGTCTCGTTGTTCCGGCCGGGAATCAGGTACACGTAGGGGCGCCCCCACGGATCCGCCGGCAGCGTTCGCCGTTCCAGATACCCCTCCTCGGGGTAGTTCTCGGGAACAGGAGGATCGGTCGGCGCGCGGCAGAGCGCCTCCAACCCCTGGGCCTGGGTGGGCAACTGGCCGTGCGCCGCCCGGTACATCTGCAGCGCCGTCTGCAGCGTCTTGATCTGCGCGCGCGCCGCTTCCACCTTCGCCTTGCGCACGTATTGATACAGAGACAGCCCGACCACGCCGGACAGGATGCTGATGATCAGCATCGCGATCAGGATTTCGAGAAACGTGAATCCGCTCCTGGCTTTCATGGTGTTCCTTTCGTTGCCACGCTCATTCGCCGCCTCCTTCCCCGCCAAGCGTTCCGCCGCGGAATTTCTCGTACAACGCGTCGAGTTTCGCCTGGTAGTAGGCCACATTCTCGTCGCGCCGGTCCGGATCCCAGGCCGACACCCGTTTGGCGCTGGAGTGCACCGGCACGGTCTTCCGGGTGCCGGTCACATAGTACGAAATCTGGTCCCCTGCCCGGTACTCCCGCCCTGACGCCAGGGCCAACTCGTACGCGGCGTTGCGGCCCCGCCCCTTGGCGCCCACCTTGGCGGCGTAGGTCGCCGGGGAATCCTGCAAGGTCTCGGTCTTGGCCAGCATCGCCACCGGCCAGCGGCGCCCCGCGATCTCCTCCCCGTACCGGGTCTTGAGCGCAGGCAGTTCGTCCTCCCGCCCTTCCAGCCGCAGCCGGATCATCTCGCGCAGGAACTGCCGCTGGAAGGGTTCCAGGCCGCGCGACTTCAGCGCCGCGCCCTTGATCACGATCCCGCCGCCGGATTCGAGCAGGGCGTAGTTCTTCACCTTGTAGCTGAACATGGCGTCGTATTCGCCGTCGAACTCCACCTCGATGCCGGCCGGCAGCGCCTCTTCGAACGACCGCCGGAACGCGTCCCGGGCGGCGGCGCCGGCAAAGTCCGGCGGAACGAAATAGATGCCGTCGGTATCCATCTCCACCGGCCGGGCGCCGTGCTGTTCCAGCCACTGGATCATGAAACGCAGGAGATCGCGCCCCTCCGCCGCAACGCGTTCGGCCGCGTCGAAATCCCCGAACCGGGCCTGGTCGAATCCGAGGTAGCCGTAGAATGAGTTGATCAGCACCTTGAAGGTTGTCTGCAGCGCCTCGTGGTGCAGCCGCTCCGCCTCGGCGCGGGCCGCCTGGGCCGCCGCCTTGGCCTCCAGCCGGAACGTCCGCAGCCTTTCCAGCAGGTGGAGGAACACACCGAGCGGATCGTGGCGGGGGCCGATCCGCCGCGCGAGCATGAGCGACGGGTACAGGGACCGCACGTCGCAGTGGTGCACGTTGCGGACGACTCCCTGGATGTGCATGTCGGCGTAGCCGCCGGCAAACGGACGGGCCTTGTCGGGCAACGGCAGGCTGTGGCCGCGGCGCAGGTATTCGCGCAGCAGCAGCGCGTCAATCCTGGCGGCGTTGCCCCGCACGCAGATATTCTGGTAGGAGAGCGGAACCATCCGGGCCTGGGCAAAGGCGCTCTGCGACAGCAGCCGGCCCAGGGCTTCCGTTTCGCGCACGTCGTCCTTCGCGTACCGCAACAGCCTGTCCGGGTCCGCGCGGAACACCCGGGGGATCTCGGAGCCGTCCACGTACGTGCGTCCGGGCCGGGACAATCCGAAATGCCTCGCCGCCTCCTTGAGCCCGTGGCCCTCCAGCGACCGGTGGGTCACGTCGTAGGCATGCACCAGGAACAGGGTGTCCACCACATGCCGGCCGAAGACGTCGAACCGCGTGTAGGCGATGGTCCGCTCGCCCGCCGTGAACCGGCCCGGCCGTGTCGCGGGCGCGCTTCCGTCGCGCCCCAGCGCCAGCTGGATCCCCCACCGCCTGGCGCGGGCCTGCAGGTACGGCAGGTCAAAGTTGAAGATGTTATGCCCTTCGATGACATCCGGATCGCGTTCCCGCACGATCGAGAGGAACTCCTGCAGCAACATCCGCTCGTCCATGACGGCCCCGGAAAGCACCGTGTCCCAACCGGTGTTGTCGGCCAGGGCGATGGCGATGATGCGGTCGCCCTCCCGCTCGGGGTTGCAGAACTCGAACCCCTCGCTGGTCAGGCACTCGATGTCCACCTGGAGACGGCGCAGGTCATCGAAACGCAAGTCCTTGAACAACGTCCGGCCGGACTCCATCAGGTACTGCTGCACGGGATCGTTGAGGAGAAAATAGGGCGCCTCGGGATCTCCCGCCGTTTTGCCGGTGGTCTTGCCAAGCCAGGCCCTGGCCTTCTGGCAGGCCTTCCATGTCGGGAAATCCACCCGCCACCCGAGGGGCAGCCCGCCCTGCAATTCCCTGGCGATGCCACTGCCCGGCAGGTCGCCAAGCAGGGCCTTGTCCCGGAGGAACAGGAAGGGGCGGAACGGCGTCTCGGTCCGGACAACGCCATCCCTGCGGGCAAACAGCGCCATGGAGTCGCCGTCCCCGCCCTCGATATGCTCGACCGCCACGAGGCCGGCCATGGGATCGGCGCCGAACAGCAGGCATTCCTGAGGCATGTCGTGTTTCATACGGTGGACCAAAACTGTCACCCGCCCCACGCCGCTTGGCGCCCCGCAGCGCCGCCTAATCCCTGGGCGCGCTGCCGACCCGGATGTTCGGGAAAGCCGTCAACCACAGTTGCAGCGTGGCCCGGTAGTCGTCATCGCGTTTCGTTCCGTCGTCACGGGTGTATCCGGGCAGGTAGCTGCCCCCGACCCGGACCGCCAGGCAGTCGAGGGTGCGGGTCAGGTACACGCCCTGCTCCTCCAGTTGCGCACTCTCGAATTCGTACCGGTCATAGACGCCGAACTTCCAGGCCTTGTTCGGCGCAAATTCCAGGTCCGCGCCCAGCAGGTTGCTTTCCTCGTTGCGGTACCGGTGTTCGACAGTGGCCGACCACCGTTCCCCGCGCAACCGCGCCCGGCTGTTGAATGCGCTGATGTCGCCCGCCACCGTGTCGTAGCGCCCGTTCATGAAGACCTGGAAGGTCTTGGCGAACTTGAATTCCGCGTCCATGCCGACGTCTGTAATGGGATCGTCTTCCGCCTCCAGGTCGTAGGTGGTGAAGAGATCCAGGTCCATGATGTCGTCCACGCGGCCGTCACGACGGGTCTGGTAGCGGTTACGCACGCCGAACCGGAGGGTGTTCTTTTCGCCCAGGCGGTCGATGGAATCGAACTGATAGAGATTCGCGGGCGTCAGGTTCGGCTCCGGGATGAACGTGTAGTTGGCATACGGCTCCACGACATGGCGCAGGCCGCTGCCGAACATGTTTTCGTCGTTGCTCAGGACCTTGAACGCCCGGAAGGACGTCTCCAGGCCGAGTTCGACCAGGGACCGCACGTCGCTCCCCAGGTCCCGCGCCACGCTGGTGACATTGGTCTGCGTGGCCGGCGCCAGATTGGTGGTCACCACGCTCACCGCTTGCGTCACGGAACTCCACTCGACGGTTTCGGAGTAGTACGTGGCGCGATAGCCGGCGCGCGGGATCAGGTTCAGGAACCCGAAATGACGCGTCGGGTAGTACAGCTTGTGGCTGGTGTCCAGCCGCCCGGCGGAGTAGTCCTCTTCCCCCTCCTCCTCGGCGAAGGCCTTGTTGAGGAATGATACCGAGTTGCGGCTCTCGTAATACAGCGGGGAATTCCCCACCTGCATGCGGCTCACGTCGAGGAACCCCTCCGGCAGCCGTTCGACGGTCGTGTAGAAATCGTTCAGCCGCTTGTAGGCGGAGAGGCCCAGGGTCAGGTCATCGCCGCGGTGCGTGAGGGTCGCGTAGTTCTGGGGCTGAAAGTTCGCCCGGTAGTCGCTGTCGAAGAAATCCTCGAGGAGGAATTCATCGCTCAGGTACGTGGCATCGAGCAGGAAGTAGTCCCGGGGACTGAGGTTTTGCTGGTGGGAGAACCCGATGCGGTAGCGTTCCTCCTCCACGCTGTCGCGATCCGTGCCGTCATACTCTTCCTTGGCGCCGGAGTCGGCCAGGTAGTAGCCGTACAGTTTCCCCTGGCCGGCGTTCCGGGAAAGGAGCCAGCCCACCTCCTGTCCCACGGCGGGGCCGCGCTTGCTGCGGTAGTCCACCTGGGTAATGCCGCGGAAGACCGGCGACATCCAGTACTTGGTGCTAGTCAGCAGGAACGCCCCCATGCGGTTGCGGTAGCCGGCCTCGGCGTTGAACCCCACCGCGCGATCGCTGAGCGAGCGGTACACCCAGGGCAGGTAGAACACCGGCACGCGGCCGAGCCGCACCACCGCGCCCCGGCCGGTCAGCTTGTCGCCGGGCGCCATGCGCACCCGGCGGCAGCTCAGGGTGTAGTGCTGGTGCGGCGCCGCGTTGGTGCAGGTCGTGATCACCGCGCGGTTGAGCACGTACTCGGCCTGGTTGGTGATCACCGCGGACTGGGCCTGGACGTAGAACGGGTCAATATAGGAGTCAAACGCCCCCGTCTTCCAGGCCTTGGTGCTGAAGTTGTAGTTCAGGCTGGCGCCGCGCCAGACATTCTTGTCCTTGGTGAACACCACGTTTCCGCTGGCCTGCGCCTCCTGGGTCTTCACGTCCAGGGTGACGGCGTCGGCGCGCAGCTCTTCCCCGCCGGACCGGATCACCACGTTGCCGGACGCCACGATGACTTCGCGCGCCTTGTTGTATTCCATGCTGGCGGCGCTGATATCCACCGGCACGGACGACGTGCTGGCGATGGCGGCAGGTGCCAGGGGATTCAGGGGGACGGGCAACGCCTCGACCATGGCGGCAACCGAAACACATCCCACCATCAAGAGAACTTTTCGCATCGCCATTGTTTTCCTCCCGTGCGTGTTCGCCGGCGCCCCGGAATCTGTCGGAGCACCATACACCATCCCCGCCCGTCAACGCCAGCGTGAAGGAATCAGCCCTGCCCCGCCGGCCCGCTCTTCGGCGTCGCGTACAACACCTCGCCGGTGTCGGCGTTCCGGATGTCGAACTCCTCGATGTGGCGCGCCGGATCGGGCCGGAAACTGAGATAGCCCGCGAACTTGGCTTCCAGGTCCACCAGGACAGCCTCGTCCTCCTTGCGCAGACGGTCCAGGATCGTCGGATGCACGATGATCTGGAGCTTGCGCGTCTGCCCCGCCGCCTTGAAACGCCGCATCGCCGAGACAATCTGCCGCTGGATTTCGACGCTCATGGACAGCGACGACTTCACGCTGCCGCGCCCCTGGCAGTACGGGCAGTCCACGTACATCGCCGAGAGGACCCCCTCGTCCACCCGCTGCCGCGTCATCTCCAGCAGCCCCAGTTGTGAGATCGGCAGGACGTTGGTCTTGGCCTTGTCGCGCTGCAGGGCATCCTTGAGCGTCTTCAGGACGGAATTGCGGTTCTTCTTCTGCTTCATGTCGATGAAGTCCACCACGATCAGCCCGCCGACGTTGCGCAACCGCAGTTGGCGGGCCACTTCCTCGGCCGCTTCGGTGTTGACCTCGAGGATGACATCTTCCTGGGTCTGCCCGCCCTTGTGCCGGCCGGTGTTGACATCGATCGAGATCATCGCCTCGGTTTCGTCGAACACGATATAGCCGCCCGACTTGAGCATGATCTTGCGCGCGAACGCGCCTTCCAGCTGCCGCTCGATGTTGAAGTGCTCGTAGATCGGCGCCGCCCCCTCGTACTGCTGGATGCGCGAGCGCACCCGCCGCGAGATGCGGGAGGCCAGGTCGCGGATCCGCTCGAACTTGTGCGGATCGTCCACCACGATGCGGTCAATATCCTCGGTGAGCCAGTCGCGAACGACCCGCTCCACCAGGTCGAGTTCCTGGCAGAGGCAGCACGGCGCCGGCGTCTCGCGGATGCCGCGCTGGATGTCTTCCCAGACGTCCAGCAGTCCGCGGATGTCCCGCACAAAGCTCCGCTGCTTGGCCCCCTGCCCCGCCGTCCGCACGATCAGGCCGACCCCTTCGGGCATGGGCAGGCGCGCCAGCACCTTCTTGAGGCGCAGCCGTTCCTTGTCGTCCTCGATCTTCTTGGAAACGCCCTTGAGGTTGCTGCCGGGCAGCATCACCAGGTACCGCCCCGGAATGCTCAGGTTGGCCGTTACCCGCGGCCCCTTCGTGCTGATCGGCCCCTTGGTCACCTGCACCAGGATCTCGGAGCCGACGGGGAACATCTTGGCGATCTCCTCGCCGGAGAAGCGCTTCTTCTTCTGCGCCGTCGAGCGGATGGCGATATCCTCGGCCACCTCCAGCCGCGCCGCATCCTCGGGAATCATGTCCCAGTAGTGCAGGAAGGCGTTCTTCTTGAGCCCGATGTCCACGAACGCCGCCTGCAGGCCGTCCTCCAGGTTGCGCACGATGCCCTTGTACACGCCGCCCACCACCCGTTCCTCGGAGGGGTGCTCCACCTGGAACTCCTCCAGCTTGCCGTTTTCCAGAACCGCAACGCGGGTTTCCAGGCTCTCGGCATTGATCACAATCTCGCGCTTGAACGACTTCCGTCCGAACTTGAATCCAAACATATCTTCTTCCCTTTCCTTACTCTGCTTCATGGCGGCTCCCGCGCCCGTTCCTCCGGGCCGCGCCGCCCGATGTCAAATCCCCGGCCTCCGCACATGCACGCTCTGCACCAGGCCCAGGGCAGAGAGCGTGATGACCATGAACGTGCCGCCGTAACTGACCAGCGGCAGCGGAATGCCCACGATCGGCAGCATCCCGATGGTCATCGCCATATTCACAAACGCATGCGTGAACACCATGGTCACAACGCCCACGCACAACAACCGTCCCATCTTGTCCCGTGCCGACATCGCCGAGTACAACCCGCACAGCGCCAGCACCCCGTGCAGCCCCAGCACCGTCATGGCGCCCGCGAACCCCGTCTCCTCCGCGATCACGGAGAAAATGAAATCCGTCGGAGCAACCGTCCGCGGCAGGAAGCCGAGAATGTTCTGAGTCCCCTTCCGGAACCCTTTCCCCGTCCACCCGCCCGACCCGACGGCGATCTCGGACTGGCGCTTGTTCCAGCCCGTGCCCATGGGATCCCTGGCGGGATCCAGGAACACCTCGATCCGGTCGCGCTGGTATTCGGTCAGGTGGATCGCCCGGAAAAACTTCTCCTGCCGCTCCGCCGACATTCCCGCCTTCTCGGGTAATGCCACAACCCCCAGCACCAGCGCCACCGCCGCCACGGCGCCCAGCAGCAGGCACACCAGCGGCCGCGCGGCGCCGCCGGCGACGAACAGCATCGCCAGCATCACCGGCGCATACACCAGCGCGCTGCCCAGGTCGGGCTCCTTGAGGACCAGCAGCATCGGGACCCCCGCCAGCAGCAGCATCCAGCCCAGCGGCGGCAACCGCCCGAACTTTTCGGCGGGCGGACTCAGCAGGCAGGCCGACAGGATGATGACCGCCAGTTTCCCCAGTTCCGAAGGCTGCACCCCCGTCCCGAAGAACATCAGCCACCGCCGCGCCCCGTAGATCTTTGTCCCGAAGAACAGCACCGCCACCAGCAGGATCAGGGCCATGATGTAGATCCACCAGGCCGCGTCCCGGAGCTTCCGGTAGTCGAACAAGGCAGCCGCCACATACGCCCCCAGCCCCGTCAGCGCCCACAACAGTTGCTTCTGGTACAAACCGGCGGTGACGTCCTCGCGCACATGCGTCGCGCTGTGAATGAACACTATGCCGATCGTCATCAGCGCAAACACGGCCGCCAGCATGAGCCAGTTCATGCGGGCCAGCAGGGCAAGATATTCGGACCGCCGGCTCATCCGTCCGCCTCTCTCTCCTGGAACAGGCCGCGCAGCAGGGCCTGCAGGCGCGGAGCCACGGTGGTGCCGCCCGACACCGCCTCGTCCTCCACCATCGCCACCGCCACCCGGGGTTTCTCATACGGAGCGAACGCAATCATCCAGCCGTGCTTCCCGCGGTTCTCGGCTGTCCCGTACTCGGCCGTGCCCGTCTTGCCGGCCATGTCGAGCCCCTCCACCCGCGCCTTGCCGCCCGTGCCCGCCGGCGCCATGACCACGTCGTGCATGCCGCTCCGGACGACCTGCATGGCGTTCGCCGGAACCGGAAGACGCCCTGTCAGCACCGCCGGAAAGTTCGTCACTGCCGCCCCGTCCCGCGTCCGGATCTCCAGCACCAGCCTCGGCTGGAACACGTCGCCGCCGTTGGCCAGCGCGGCCGCGACAACCGCCATCTGCAGCGGTGTGACCGCCAGGGCGCCCTGCCCGATGGACAGGTTGCAGGTATCGCCCGCGCGCCACTTGTCATGCCAGGTCTTCTGTTTCCATTCCGAAGTGGGCACAATGCCGTCCGCTTCGCGATCCAGGGGAATCCCGGTCTTGCGCCCCAATCCCGCGGCGGCGGCCATCTGCCCGATGGCTTGTTCGCCGCACTGCATGCCGAGGGTCGCGAAGTACGTGTTGCAGGACTGCTCGATCGCCTTGCGGAGGTTCACGGTGCCGTGTCCGTTGGGATTCCAGCAGCGGAGCCGGTAGCCGCCCAGGCTGAAATAGCCGGGACAGGTGACGGTCATATCCGGCGACCACCTGCCGCTGGCCAGCCCCGCCAAACCGACCACCGGCTTGAAGATGCTGCCCGGGGCGTACAGTTCCGTCACCGCGCGGTTGGCCATCGGTCGGCCCGGATCGTTCAGCAACCGGTCCCACGCCGCCGTTGTCAGTGTCGGAACAAAACTGCCCGGCGAATAGGAGGGGGAACTGGCGAGCGCCAGGATATCGCCGTTGGACGGATCCAGCACCACTACGGCGCCCGGCGCGCCGCGAATGGCCGCTTCGGCTAATTCCTGGATGCGCCCGTCCAGCGCCAGCACCACGTCCGCCCCCGGCCGCGGGTCCCGCTCGCGCGCCTCCGCATGCTTCAGTCCGGCGGCGTTGATCCGCACCAGCCTGCCGCCGGCCTCCCCAGACAGGTCCGCGTTGAAGGACCGCTCAATTCCGGCCTTGCCCTCCACCTCGGGCAACTGGAACTGATACGCCTTGAGCGCCGCCTCCGACAATGTCGCCCTGCCCACGTAGCCGACGACGTGGGCCGCCCGCTCCCCGCCGGGGTAGATCCGCATCGGTTCGATGTGAATGTCGGTTCCGGACAGGTCCACACGGGTTTCCGAAAGGCGCGCCAGGGCTGCCGGATCCAGGCTCCGCCACACGACCAGCGGCAGCGGCAACCGCTTGCGGATGTGCATCCGGATCTCCTCGGCGCCCACCAGGGGAGGACGGCCAATCACCGGCTGCAACGCCCGGATCCGCCGCATCACTTCGTCAATGGTGTTTTGCCACCGTCCCGGCTTGCGCAAATCCTCCAGGTAGAACGCCAGGCAATAGCAGGGCTGGTTGTCGGCCAGACAGGCCCCGGAACGGTCGAGAATCCGGCCGCGCGCGGCCGGCAGCCTGACGCGGCGCAGGCTCTGCCGCTGCAGGCTTTGCTCAAACTCGCTCCCCCGCTCCACCTGCAGGCGGAACAAGGCCGCCGCCAGGCCCAGGAGAAGCAGCGACATGATGCCGAGGATCACCCGGATCCGCCGCAGTTCCAAGGGTATGCTTTCCCGCGCGACCATGTTACATCCGCTC
>Ga0116202_10000823_pt1 | contig 17712 bp, 14 predicted proteins | sample LakKivw325mmetaG_FD_94479 | JGI IMG/M metagenome (GOLD analysis project Ga0116202, IMG submission 94479) | Anoxic lake water microbial communities from Lake Kivu, Rwanda to study Microbial Dark Matter (Phase II) - Lake Kivu water 325m metaG | ecosystem: Environmental > Aquatic > Freshwater >...
ACTCGTAGATAGACCGGAAGACAAAAATATTTTTGAACAGAACTATATTTTATATTATAATCTAATTAGATGGAATTGTCAAGGGTTGATTTTATTGATAAGGTTTTAATCTGTTCAATCGCCCCCTATTTTTTGCAAAAGGGTAATTTTTGGTTTCCCCGTTAGAAGTCTTTGGCAAAAAATTTTTATTCAAAAAATTTTTTGCGTCTCCTAAGACAAATTATTTCATTAAATAATTGTGTTTCTAGTTTCAAGAAATCTGTTCAGTATAGACAGACTTCTAACGGGGTTTGAGAAAAATTATACTGTGAATCCTATTCAAAAAATACTAATAGCCGGCATTACTCCTTATTTCCTCGAAAAGGAGAATTTTTGGTTTCAGCAAAACATAACTAAAATTTTGGAGGCGAGGAAAACCCAATCTTTTTTTGAAGACAACACTCTTTATTTAGAAAAAAACCAAACTTACAATTTTTCTCAATTTTTAAGAAAATTGGATGAAATGGGTTATGAAAGGGTCTGGCAGGTTTCAGAGCCAGGAGAATTTGCTCAAAGAGGCGGAATCGTCGATGTCTTCCCAATAAATTTAAATCAAGCAGTCCGTTTTGAATTTTTAGGAAATAAAGTTGAGAGCATTGGGCAATTGCCATTTAGAATTAAAGACGAAAAATCGGCAAAAGAACTCTTAAAAAAGAAATTAAAATCACAAAAATTATTTTCCGATTTGAAGGGATTAAAGCAGGGAGATTATTTGGTTCACCTTGACCACGGAATTGGGAAATTTGTCGGATACCATATTTTCTACGATCGTGAAAAAAATAGGATAAATTATTATTTACTCGAGTACGACCAGGGTGATAAACTTTATGTTCCAGTTGGTTTAGAAAGAAAATTATCAAGATATATTGGATTTGTAGAGCCGAAAATTTCTCGACTTGGTTCTTCTTTCTGGCAGAGAGTAAAAAGAAAAGTCAAAGAAGAAGCAGAGAAATTAGCCAGAGAACTCCTAGAAATTTATGCTAAAAGAGAGGTTTCCACTCGGCCGCCTTATTTGCCGGACGACGAGATAGATTTTCAATTAACTTCGAGTTTTCAATATGAAGAAACTCCGGATCAGATAGAGACGCTCGAAGAAATTAAAAAAGATTTAGAAAAGGAAAAACCAATGGATAGACTCTTGTGTGGCGATGTTGGATTTGGGAAAACGGAAGTTGCCCTGAGAACAATGATAAAGGCAGCGAAGTCGGGTTATCAAGTGGCAATGATTTGTCCGACGACTATTCTGGCTAATCAACATTTTCAAAATTTTAAAAAAAGATTAAAAGATTTGCCAATAAAAATCGCGATATTATCGAGATTGCAATTGAAAAAAGAACAAAAAGAAATTATAGAAGATTTGAAAACGGGGAAAATTGACATCGTTATTGGCACCCATCGGATTTTATCTCCTGACGTCACATTTAAAAATTTAGGATTATTAATTATTGATGATGAACAGAGATTTGGGGTTCGACAAAAAGAAAAATTGAAACGAATTAGGGCCTCGCTCGATGTTCTCTCTCTCTCGGCCACTCCAATTCCCAGAACTCTTTACTTGGCTCTATCCTCTCTTAAAGACATCAGTTTGATTCAAACTCCGCCGATTGGTAGATTGCCGGTCAAAACTTTTGTTCTGCCATTTTCTGAAGAGGTAATTAAAAAAGCAATTGAAGAGGAAGTTAAACGAAAGGGTCAGGTTTATTATTTACACAATCGGGTTGAAACAATTGAAACGGTTAAAAAGTTTTTAGAGAATTTAGTACCAAATGCCAATTTTGGTATTGCCCATGGAAGATTAAAAGAAAAAAAATTAGTTCAAGTAATGAGCGATTTCCAGAATAAAAAAATCGATGTTTTGGTTGCCACTACGATTATTGAAAACGGCTTGGATTTACCAAATGTAAATACCTTAATTGTGGCTGATTCCACTCGTCTGGGCCTATCTGAAGCTTACCAAATAAGAGGTAGAATTGGCCGTTCACATATTCAGGCTTTTGCCTACTTTTTATATGGAAGTCATTTATCAGAAAAAGTTTACCCCGTTAGAAGTCGAAGACTTTCTAATGGGGCTAAAATGCGTTTAGATGCCCTAAAAGAAGCTGAAGAGCTCGGCTCTGGCTACAAAATTGCCTTAAAAGATTTGGAAATCCGCGGCGCCGGAAATATTTTGGGTAAAGAACAATCAGGCAATATAAATCGAGTCGGTTTGAACCTTTATTGCCAAATGTTATCAGAAGCAATTGAGAGATTGAAACTAAAATGTTAAAGTTAAAAAACATTATGTGGGAAATTAGAACAATATTGATTGAAGATAAAAATTATCCGAAACTTTTGAAAAAAAATAAGGACGCGCCAAAAGTTCTTTATTATAGAGGGAAAATAGAAAATGAGGAAAATTGTTTTGCTATTGTCGGGACAAGGATGTGTTCTCCTTATGGAAAACAGGTGGCTTTGGAAATTGCCGGTGATTTAGCCGAGACAGGATTAACGATTGTTTCGGGATTAGCGCCGGGCATCGACACTTTTGTTCACACAGCAACTGTTGAGAGAAATAAACGGACTATTGCCGTTTTAGGAACTGGAGTTGATGAAAAATCAATTTATCCCCAGTCAAATTTAAAATTAGCGGAAAAAATTTTAGAAACTGGCGGAGCTTTAATTTCGGAATACCCAGCCGGAACCCGAGGAACTCAATTTACTTTTCCTCAGAGAAATCGAATTATCTCTGGATTATCCCTTGGAGTATTAGTTGTTGAAGCAAAAGAGAAATCGGGCGCTTTAATTACGGCTGATTGGGCGAAGAAACAAGGTCGGAAGGTTTTTGCTGTTCCCGGCCCAATTCATTCTTCTAACTCAAAAGGTCCCCATTATTTAATAAAAACTGGCGCCAAATTAGTCGAAAATGCCAATGATATTTTAAAAGAACTAAATTTAGAATTACTGAAGTCAGACATCAACAAAAAAATAAAAGGAGAGACGATTGAAGAAAATTTAATTTTAGGAGCTTTAGAGGAGGGGGGGTTAGATATTGAGAAGCTCATCGAAAGAACAAAATTATCAGCAGCAAAAGTTGCTTCAACCCTTGCCATCTTAGAAATAAAAGGCGAAGTAAAAAACTTGGGAGGAAACATTTATGCCATTAGTCATCGTTGAGTCGCCCACGAAATCTAAAACTATTTCACACTATTTAGGCCCCAATTACCGGGTCCTGTCTTCCTATGGGCATATTCGAGATTTGCCCGAAGATGAATTTGGAATAGATGTTGAAAATGATTTTGAGCCAAAGTATATTATCATTCCCAAAGCCAGAAAAACTATCCAGCTTTTAAAAGAAGAGACTCAAAAAGCAGAGCTGGTGATTTTAGCCACCGACGAAGACCGCGAAGGAGAGGCAATCGCTTATCACTTAACTTATCTTTTAAATTTGAACGGCCAAAAACCTTATCAGAGAATTGTTTTTCACGAAATTACAAAATCGGCAATTGAAGAAGCGTTAAAAAATCCGAGAAAAATTGATATCAATTTAGTTGATGCCCAGCAAGCCAGAAGAATACTTGATAGAATTGTTGGTTATAAATTGTCTCCCTTTTTGTGGAAAAAAGTGGCAAGGGGATTATCAGCGGGTAGAGTCCAATCGGTAGCGGTGAGATTGGTGGTAGAAAGGGAAAGAGAAATTGAAAACTTTATTCCCCAAGAATATTGGACTATTACCGCTAACCTCAAAAAATTGGCAGAGGTCGGACCTCTGCCAACTGAATTTGAAGCGATTTTGGTTAAAAAAGATGGGGAAGTTATTCCGAAATTGGGGATTAAGACAAAAGAAGAGGCAGATGAAATTTTGAAAGATTTAGAAGGGGCTGAATATAGAGTTCAAAATATTGAGAAAAAAGAAATCAAAAGGAATCCCCTACCGCCTTTTACTACTAGCACCCTCCAACAAACTGCCTGGCAGAGATTTAAATTTCCAGCAAAATTGACAATGCAAGTGGCCCAACAACTTTATGAAACTGGAAAGATCACCTATCACAGAACCGATTCTTTAAATCTTTCTGATCTATCCTTATTTGCTGCCAAAAAATTTATTACTGAAAATTATGGGAAAAATTATTGGGCAGGTTTTTTGAGAAGATATAAAGCAAAAGGTAGAGTCCAAGAAGCTCACGAGGCAATTAGACCCACTTATCCAGAGAATACCCCTGAGAAACTTTCTAAAAAGTTAGAAAAAAATCAATTGAAACTCTACGACCTCATTTGGCGGCGCTTTATTGCCTGTCAAATGGCCCAAGCCATTTTTGATTCAACGACAGTCGACGTATTAGCTACAAACTATAAACTACAAACTACAAACTACATATTCAGAGCTACCGGTCAGATTTTGAAATTCGATGGCTTTTTAAAAGTTTACCCGATTAAATTTGAAGAAACTGAATTACCACCTTTGGAAATTAATGAAATTTTAGAATTGATAAAACTCATTCCTTCGCAGCATTTCACCCAACCGCCGCCAAGATATACCGAAGCCACGCTCATTAAAGCCTTAGAGGAAAATGGTATTGGCAGACCTTCAACCTATGCTCCTATTTTATCTACAATCCAAGAAAGAAATTATATTGAAAAAGACGAAAATAAAAAGTTTAGACCAACTGAGATTGGTGTAGTTGTTAATGACCTGTTGGTAAATCATTTTCCGGAAATTGTTGATATAAAATTTACAGCTGAAATGGAGGATGATTTGGATAAAATTGCTCAGGGTGAAAAAAAGTGGGTCCCGGTTTTAAAAGAATTTTATCTCCCTTTTGGAAAAAAATTGAAACAAAAATACGAAGAGGTCTCCAAAAAAGATATTACCGAAAAACCAACCGAAAAAACTTGTCCAAAATGCGGTGCCCCTTTATTAATCCGGATTGGAAAATATGGGAAATTTTATGCCTGCTCTAAGTTTCCAAAATGCAAATATACTGAATCCTTAAAAGAAAACACTTTGGGAATTAAGTGCCCGAAATGTAAAAAAGGAGAAATTGTCGAAAAAAGAACCCACCTTCGCCAAGGCTACGGTGGGCAAGCCAAAAAATTTTACGGTTGTTCAAATTGGCCAAAATGCGACTTTGCCTTATGGGATAAACCTACTGGCAAAATCTGTCCGAAGTGTAAATCGCTTTTAATTCAAACAAAAAGAGGCCAAATAAAATGTTCGAATAAAGAATGTAGTTTTAAAATTGAAAAATAAGCAAAAATTTGGTAAAATGATTAGGGGCGAGTGGCGGAATGGAATACGCTTACGGCTCAAAACCGTATGGGCTTTTAGCCCATGTGGGTTCAACTCCCACCTCGCCCATCCGCGGCATTATTTAAAAATGATTAAACATTTAGAAAAAATCAAAAAAATAAAACCTTTGGAGGAAATAAAGAAAACGGAAAAAGAATTTAGAGAAAAAACCGTTACCTTAATTTTGGGCGGCTTTGGATTGGTAGCGGCTTTAGCTTGGAATGAAGCAATAAAAAGTTTATTTGAAACTTTTTTAAAAGAGAGTAATAAATTAGTTGGAAAATTTACCTATGCAATAATTGTGACGGCTATTGTTGCTGTTGTTTCAATGAGGTTAAAAAATATTTCAGAAAAGAAAGAGTAATCAACACCGGTGTTGGTTATTTAACGCCGGGTGTTGAGCTTAACTAAATTTTCTAATAAGCAGGCAACGGTCATCGGACCAACGCCTCCCGGAACCGGAGTAAGGAAGCTAGCTTTTTTTGAAACCGATTTAAAATCAACATCGCCAACTAATTTCCCCTTTTTCATACTCGTGCCAGCATCGACGACTATCACTCCCCTTTTTACAAGATCACCTTTAATTAAATTCGGCCAACCTACTCCGGAAACTAAGATATCTGCCTTTTTTGTAAAAAATGGGGTATCTCTGGTGAATTCATTTAAAACGGAAACGGTAGCTTTTTCTTTTAATAATTGAATAGCTAAAGGGAAACCAACCAATCTACCTGCTCCAATAATAACAACATTTTTCCCTTTTAGCTCAATTTTATAATTTTTTAAAAGATATAAAATCCCCTGAACAGTGGGAGGCAAAATTTTTAGAGTTCCTTGATAAAATTTCCCCAAACTTTCTTCCGACAAAACATCAATATCTTTCTCTTCAGGAATTAAGTTTAAAATTTCTTCTGTCAAAAATTTCTCTGGTAAAGGGAGTTGGATAATTATCCCAGAATTGGCTGGATTTTTAGCAATTTTCTCAATTTCTTTTTTTAATTCAATTGTCCCGATTCTTACCGGAAATTTAAACAACTTGAAATTAATGCCTGTCTTTTCACAGGCTTTTTTCTTTTGATTGATAAAAATTTGAGAGGCCGGATTTTCTCCCAACTGAATTACTGTCAATCTTAAATAAGGCTTAGACCGTCCAATTTTTTTCTTTAGTTTAGCCAAAATTTTTTCGGAAAGTTCTCTTCCATTGAGAAGCGTCATGGAATTGGAAATTTTTTGCAGAGTTTTTTAACTTCTTTTTGGATTTTTTGAATTGATTTTGGGTGAGAAATCACTTCATTAATCCAGGAGGCAATCTTTCGCATCTCTTTTTCTCTCATTCCTCGAGTAGTTAAAGCCGGAGTCCCCAATCTAATTCCCGAAGGATCAAAAGGAGAACGCGGGTCGTAAGGAATAGTATTTTTGTTAACAACAATACCTGCTTTTTCAAGAAGTTCCTGCGCTCGCTTACCGCCCAACCCTTTATTAGTAAGGTCTACCAAAACTAAATGATTATCGCTTCCTCCAGAAATTAATTTAAAATTATATTTTTTTAGTTCTTCAGCTAAAATTCTGGCATTTTTAACGATTTGCCGAGCGTATTTTTTAAATTGAGCGCTCTGGGCTTCTTTTAAAGCAACTCCGATAGCACAAATGGTGTGTTCGTGAGGACCGCCCTGTAGTCCCGGAAAAACCTTGGGAAAGATTTTTTTCTCTAAATCTTTTCGACAAATAATAATTGCTCCCCTCGGTCCTCTTAGGGTTTTCTGGGTAGTGGTCATGACGACATCAGCCCAGGGAAAAGGGCTGGGGTGAACTCCACCAATAATTAACCCGGTAATATGAGATGTGTCAGTCAACAAATGAGCACCGACTTTATTAGCAATTTGGCTGAATTTCTTAAAATCGATTTTTCTTGGATAAGCAGTAAATCCGCAAATAATTAATTTTGGTTTTTCTTTTCTGGCTATTTTTTCAATTTCTTTGTAATCTAACAGTCCATCCTCATTTAAAAAATAATTGGCAACTTTAAAATCTTGGCCCGAAAGAGAAGCCGGAGCTCCGTGGGTTAAATGCCCGCCGTGAGGAAGAGGTAAAGCTAAAATTTTCTCTCCGGGTTTTAAAAGCGCTCTCAAAACTTCGTAATTTGCCGGAGAGCCAGAATAGGGTTGGACATTAACTGCCCATTTTTTGGAGTCTAAATCGAAAATTTTTCTTACCCTCTCTTCAACCAAGGTTTCCAATTTATCAACGAATTTCTGGCCGGCGTAATATCTTTTATAGGGCCTGCCTTCAGCATATTTTGCCACAAAAATCGAACTCAAAGCTTCTCTGACTGCTTTTGAAGGATAATTTTCCGAAGCAATTAAATCTAGCGTCTCTTCCTGACGCCTATTTTCTTTCTCAATCAGTTTTGCAATTTGAGGATCAGTTTTTTCAATCATAGTTTTAGATTAACATCAGCTTTTATTTCTGGCAAATTAAATCTTTCTCCTTTATGGAAATAAGCGGTTGCGGCCACCATTGCCCCATTATCGGTACATAAAATTTTTGGTGGAACCAAAAATCTTAGTTTATAGTTCGTAGTTTTTAGTTTATAGTTGAACTGCTTGCGCAGTTCATTGTTGGCGGCAACGCCTCCACCTAAAATTATTGATTTCACTTTAAAATTTTTCGCCGCCTTAATTGTTTTACAAATCAAAACGTCGATTACGGCTTGTTGAACTTCGTGGCACATTGTTTGAATATATTTCTTTGAGTTTCTAACTTTTAAAGGACGAGTTTTAAAATCATACAAAACAGCGGTTTTCAATCCCGAAAAACTAAAATCGTAATTTTTCTGATACATCATCGGCCGAGGCAATTTAGTTTGTAGTTTATAGTTTGTAGTTTGTAGTTTGGTGGCTTCGGCGGCGATGGCGGGACCACCGGGATAACCTAACCCTAAAACCCTAGCTACTTTATCAAGACACTCTCCAGCTGCATCATCTCTCGTTTCGCCAATTAACTGATATTTCCCAATATTTTTCATCAAAATTAATTGAGTATGTCCACCACTTACCACCAAACACACAGCCGGTAGAACGGTTTGGAAATTGGAAATTGGAAATTGGAAATTGAAGCCAATGAAATTGGCGACGATATGGGCCTCAATATGATTCACTGGAATTATCGGCAGTTTTAAATCTTCTGCTATTTTTTTGGCAAAGTTGACACCTTGCCAAAGACAGGGCTCTAATCCCGGCCCTACTGTCACTCCAATTAAATCCGGTTTACCCTGAGCTTGTCGAAGGGCTTTTTTAAAGACAACAGGTAGGTTTTTTTGGTGTTCTCGTTTGGCGAGCATTGGATAAACTCCCCCATATTTGGCGTGTAACTTCACCTGCGATGAAATAACATTAGATAAAATTTCTAATTTCCATTTTTCAATTTTCAATAAAGAGATGCAGGTATCGTCGCAAGATGTGTCAATACCAAGAATTTTCATATTCTTAAAATTTTAGGAGGTTCGGTCGTTAAATCTAAAATCGTGGATGGCTTACTTTTGGATAGATTACCAGCATCGATAACTAAATCGGGTTGCCCCCCACCAAATTTGGTGGGAGGTTGATTTTCAAATTGTTTTAAAACCTCTTTTATTTTTGTTGAAGCCGGTCTATCTGAAACATTAGCTGAGGTACCACTTAAAGGTTTATTTATCTTTTTAAGTAATCCTGAAACTAATTTCTGATTTGGAATTCTTAAGGCAATCGTTCTTTTGTCAATTCCGTAAATTTTGAATTTTAAATTCTGGATTTCGGATTTTAAGATTGTGGTTATTTTGCCTGGCCAACTTTTTCTTAAAAATCCTTCCTGTTTTTTATCAATTTTGGCAAATTTCTTTGCCATTTTAATATCTTTGACAAAAATCGGAATCGATTTCTTAAGGGGCCGTTTTTTTATTTTAAAAAGCCTCTGAATAGCTTTTTTATTTGTCGCATCGCAAACTAATCCGTACACCGTGTCGGTTGGGCAAACTATTACTTTTCCTTGTCCGATTAATTCGGTTGTAATTTTAATTATTTCTTTAAAATTTTTAGAGGACAATTTTAATATTCTCATTTTTTTCGGTGTACCTCACAGGGATTTCAAAATTTTATCTAATTCTTTCAGGTTTTTAATTGAAAAATCGATTTTGGAATTATCCGGTTCTCTCGAATATTTGCCTTCGCCACGATTTATCCTAATCGTAATAACATTCTTGAAAACTTTTTTAGTTTCAGAGAGAGCAACGGGGTTATCTTCAACAAAAATTATTTTTTCGGGTACCCGCCCTCGTGACGAGTGTGTAAAAATTTTCCTAAAAGGTTTTAATTTTTCAATGTCTCTGGTAATAATTATTTCTTTAAAATATTTCCCAACTTTAGAAGCCTTTATTTTATCTTTTTGAAACTTTTCCTCCCCATAAGAAAGTAAAATAAGGTCGGCCTCCTTAGAGTATTTTTTAAAAAAGCCCAGCACATCATTATAGAGGAATTTCGGTGCCGTCTTTAAAATTTTCTCAAAAGATTTTTTAAGTTTTCCTATTTTAATATCTGGTCTGACTTTATGGATTAATTTAAATTGCTTTTCTGGTTTATAATCTCTGCTTTTGCCTTTTGATTTCTCAAATGTTTCTTGAAATAAATTTTCGTCGACTCCCAGTTTAAAAAATGCCTCTTTTAAGGCAGAATAAAGTCTTTTAGCCGAAAACAGAGTGTGGTCAAAATCAAAAATTATCTTCATTTTCTATAAAACTTTGTATTGTCTTTGATGTTTTCAAATAGAAGGGAATTCGGACCGATTAAGCAATTAGAACCAATTAAGACTCCCGGCATCAAAGAACAATGAATACCAGTTTTGGTACCTTCACCCATTATTGCCCCTAAAGAATTTAAACCCGTTTTAATTTTTTCACCTTTAACAACCGATTTTATCTCTCCCCTATCAATTCTGACATTTGCTGTAATTGTTCCTGCTCCGATTCTACATCCTCTCCCAAAAATTGAATCGCCAAAATAACCCGAGTGAGTATGAACATTTTCCTGAAGAATTGAACGAGTAACTTCGGCAAAAGCTCCAACTAAAACATTGTCTTCCAAATTTGTATATTCCCTAATTAAAGAATTATTTCCGATAGTACAATTATTTCCAATATAGCAAGGGCCTTTAATCACTGCTCCTTCAAAAATTTTAGTATTTTTGCCAATATAGACATTTCCATCAATTGTGACGTTTTTTGAAATCTTTGCCATCTTTTCAATTTTTGGTCTCAAAAATTTATCGAACAGATATCGTTCAACACCGAACAGATGCCATGGATATTTTAAAGAAGGGGCCTCTTCCTCAGTTTCTTTAAAAATCGCCATTTTTATATAATTTTTTTTCACATATTCAGATAAAGCATCTTCAAAATCATACATGTGTTTTTTCACTTTTTTATAAAATTCAAAAAATCCTGGCTCTAAAAGATAAATTCCTAAAACTTTTATATCCGACGGTTCCTGCCCCCTTTTAGGCTTTTCAACAATTTTCAAAACTCTATCCCGTCTTAGCTTAGCTATCCCAAACAATTGAGGATTTTTTGTTTTTTGACCGAAGAGTAAACTTTTAGCCCGATAACACCTCCTTGCTGATTTTAAAACTTCAGCAACGTCAATCCTTTCAGCATTTAAAACTAAGAATTTTCCTTTTAACAAATCTCTTACCTGCCATAAAGCATTTCCCGTCCCTTTGGGTTCTGTCTGGATAATATACTGGATTTTTAAATTCGCTAATTCGTAATTTTCTAATTCCGCTTCAACATCCTTTTTCGGTCCTTGAACGATAATAATTTCTTTAATTCCAGCTTTCTTTAAGCTTTCAATCGTATACCAAATCAAAGGTTTGCCCATTATTTTTAAAAGGGATTTGTGCCTTTGATTTAAGGGCCAAAATCTTGAAGATTCACCGGCTGCCAAAATTACCGCCTGCATAATTTTAATATGATTTCTGCTAATTTTTGATGGTCGTGCTCAATTGAATTTTTTTTGAGCAAATTTTTGCCAATAAATTTTTTCCTCGGCAAATTCTCGTTAATTCTTACCAAATCCAATAATTCCCGATGTCTTTTTTTATATTTTTTAATAATTTGCTTGGCAGGAACAAAATTATTATAAATTGCGTAATCAACCTTACTACCTAAATATCTTTCAATCTCATTGGTGAAATCTAAAATAGAGAAATTATTTGTCTCGCCAAATTTTGTCATTAAATTGCAAATATAAACTTTTTTGGCTTTACTTTTTCTGATGGCTTCGGGAATGCCTTCAGTTAATAAAATTTGAGAGAGTGAAGAATATAAATCTCCCGGACCAATAATTATTAAATCAGCTTTTTTTATGGCTTCTATGGCTTGAGGGTAGGCTCTGGCTTTTGGCCTCAAAAATACTTTTTTGATTTTTAAATTGCCATTGTGTTTCGGGATATCAATATTTTTTTCGCCAGAAATTAATTTTCCATTTTCTAAAATGGCATGGAGATTAGAATTATCTAAGGTTACTGGCAAAACTTCGTGTTCAACATTTAGAATTTTGCCGAATTCTTTGAAGGCTTTCTCATAACTTCCGGTGCTTAATTCTAAGGCGGTAATAAAAAGATTAGCAAAATTGTGACCCGTTAGTGCTCCGTTTTGAAATCTGTAATTAAAAAGTTCTTGAATTGCTGGAGAAGTATTGGCCAAGGCAATAAATGCTCGTCTAATATCGCCTGGGGAAGTAATTTGATAATCCTTTCTCAATCTGCCAGCCGAACCCCCTGAATCGAGCATGGCACAGATTACCGATAATTTTACCGGATAATTTTTAAGCCCGGGGAGAACCGCCTTAGGCATGGCATTGCCACCGCCAAGGCAGACAATTCTTGGTATTTTTGACATATTCTCATTTTTAGCGTAAGCTGAAATTGACTTTAAGTCAACTTTATGGCTGATAAATTTGTTATTAAAGGTGGCATTCCTCTTTCTGGGGAAGTGGAAATTTCGGGATATAAGAATTCAGCTGGGGCGGTTTTGGCAGCTACCTTGCTTTCGGAAGAGTCATCGATAATTGATAATTTACCACGTTGTTCTGATGTTTTAGACCAGGTTGAAATTTTAAAACAAATGGGGGCTGAAATTGAATGGCTTGGAGAAAAAAAGATAAAAATAAATCCTCGAAATATCAATCCTGAAAAAATTCCCGCTAATCTCTTTGAAAAAATGAGGGTTTCGGTATTGTTGGTGGGTCCGCTTTCAGCAAGGTTCAAAAAATGCCGCGTTCCTCATCCCGGCGGAGATAGAATTGGCCTCCGACCAATTTCCACCCACATTCAAGCCTTGAAGGATTTTGGCGTTAATGTCAAAGAAGAGGGTGGTTTTTACTATTTTGAAGCAGCAGAAACTTTATCTGGTAAAAGAGTAGTTTTAAAAGAGTTCTCGGTTACGGCTACAGAAATTTTAATGATGTTAGCCAGCCTGGCCCAGGGAAAAACAACAATTGAATTAGCCGCTGCCGAACCTCAGGTCCAAGATTTGGGAAATTTTTTAAATAGGATGGGGGCGAAGGTCGAGGGAATTGGAACTCATACCATTATCGTTGAAGGAAAAAAAGAGTTAAACGGGGCCGAGTTTAAAATTTCGCCTGATTTATTGGAAGCCGGCACTTTTTTAATCGCTTTTGCTTTGACTGGCGGTGAAGGAAAAATAAAAAATGTAAATCCTCAGCACCTAACGATGTTTCTAGAAAAAATGAGAGAAATCGGGGTTAATTTTGAGATTTTAGATAGCGAAATTTGGATTAAACACTCGGAGGACTTCAAACCAACAAAAATCCAGGTTCTGCCTTATCCTGGTTTCCCAACCGATTTACAACCTCAAACTTCGGTTTTGCTGACCCAGGCCCAAGGAAAAAGTTTAATTCATGACCCTCTTTATGAAAACCGCTTCCAGTATTTACACGAATTAAGAAAATTGGGGGCAGATATTGAAATCACTGACCCTCATCGAGCTTTGATTTTTGGAAAAAAAGAATTAATTGGAAATAAAATAAGCGCCAATGATATTAGGTCTGGCGCCGCTCTAATTTTAGCAGGATTAATTGCGAAAGAAAAAACTGTAATTGAAAATATTTCTCAAATTGAAAGAGGTTATGAGAAAATTGAAGAAAAATTGAAGAAACTGGAAGCTAAAATTGAGAGGATTTAGCGCTTGCGAGTTCAATGAAATAAAGTTCATTTCACCGCTTCGCTGGCGCTTGCGAGTTTAAAGGCTTTCAGATTTGATTCCAGATATTTTTCTGGAATTAATTTTTTTATGGCATTCAAAACAGATTTGGGTTTTAATGGAATCATTTTTTTATAAACCCCATAACCTATCAAATAAATTCCGGCTAAAATTTCATTGCCAAATTCTTTTTTGCAAATTTCTGTGGCATTGATGATTGTAATTTTTTTGGTAAATTTTTTTATTGCTTTTAAGATTTCTTCTTCAGAAAGAGAAGTTTGGCCAGGAATTGGAATTAAATTTCTATTGATTAAAAACTTTGTTTTCTCTGAGCAATAATAAAGAGCCCTCAAGGATTCGTGCATTTCCAAGGCTAAAATCAAATCGGCTCCAGCTTGAAAAACTAAAGGAGAAAAAATTTCTTTGCCAAACCTCATTTGGACTTCAACCGAACCCCCTCTTTGAGATAGACCATGAAGCTCTGAAGTTTTAACTTCTTTTTTCTCCAAAAGAGCAGCCTGAGCCAAAATTTTCATTAAGGTGATTTGCCCTTGCCCTCCTATTCCAACAATCACTAAATTAAAATTTTTATTTTCCATGTTTTTTTTCTAATAGGGCACATTTGTGCCTGGCAACAATGACTGAAACTTCATCCTTTTCCAAAAATTCTTTCAATGCCTTTTGAAACTCCTCTTTTTGATTAACTTGATCTATTACCTTTAAATTTTTTACTCCACAGGCTTTGACAATATCTTCTATTTTAATTGGCTCTACTCCATTTTCTTCTGGTTTTTTTCCTACACCTGGATGGGGTTGATGGCCAGTCATGGCAGCTGTTTGATTATCAAAGATAATAACCAAGGGGTTTGATTTATTAAAAACAGTATTTATTAAAGCAGGAATTCCAGCATGGAAAAATGAAGAATCTCCAACAAAAGTAATTAATTTTTGCTTTGTTGATTTTGAAATCCCATGGGCTATCCCATTGGCTGAACCCATGCAGTATAAATAATCTTGCAAATTAACAACTGGGTGATTTGTCATCATATAGCAACCAATTTCTCCTCCAAAAATTACATTATTTAGATCAACAACTTTTTTAATTGCTGAAAAAATAAACCAGTAGGGGCATCCTGGACAAAAAATTGGAAGTCTTTGAGGAATTTTTACTTTCTCAAATTTTTCTAAATGCTTTTTGGAATCAAATTTGAGTTTTTTTCCGGAAAACCTTGCCACTGCTAATAAGACATACTCTGGCTTTAATTCTCCAATCTGGGGTAAAATTGCCTTCCTCTCTTTCCAGATTCTCCCTCCTTCAATAGGTTGGCCTTCTTTTCCATAAACTTTTAACTTTGGATTTACCTCTTTTGCCAAAATCTTAATTTCCCTTTCCAAATAAGGCTCCAATTCCTCAACAATTAAAACTTTTTTTAAGTTCTTAATAAAATTTTTAATCTTTTTTTCTGGTAAAGGATAAATAAATCCCAATTTTAAAACTGGCAACCCCCCACCCACGTGATGGTGGGGGGTCAATTCTTTTAATGCCTCCATTACATATAAATATGAAATCCCAGAAGTAATAATCCCTAATTTTAATTGGTTAGAGGCCCGCCCTCTAACTAATTGGTTGAATTTGGAGTCTTCGGAAATTTTTTTAATTTTCTCAATCTTTTCAAATAGTTCTTTTTTCATTTCCAAAACCCTTGGCGGCATTGTTGAGAAGCAATGAGGATCTTTAATGAACTTTGGAACTTTGGAAGATGAACGTGGAATTTGATCCAATTTGACAGGAGCGGATTGATGGGAGGCGCGAGTAGTTGTTCTAATTATTATTGGAATTTGGAATTTTTCAGATAAATTGAAGGCAAATTTAATAAAATCCTTACATTCTTGAGGAGTTGAAGGTTCTAACATTGGCAAATGGGACATTTGAGCATACCACCTGGTGTTTTGTTCTGATTGGGCAGAACTCCAACCTGAGGGATCATCGGCAACAAAAATGACCATTCCACCTTTTACCCCACTATAAGCCAAGGGCAAGAGAAAATCGGAGGCAACATTCAAACCAAAATGCTTCATTGCCACCAATGACCTTAAACCAGAAAAACTGGCTCCAGCCGCTGCTTCCATTGCCACCTTTTCATTTGTCGAAAATTCAAAATAAACCCCGACTTTTTTTGAAATTTTATAAAAAATATTGCCGATTTCAGAAGCTGGTGTCCCAGGATAAGTGGAAACAAAATTGACCCCTGCTTCCAGGGCTCCTCGACAAATGGCTTCATTTCCTAATAAAATAATTTTTTGACCGGGCTTACTTAACAAAATCTCCATATTTTTTTTACTCGACCGTTACGGATTTGGCTAAATTTTTTGGATGGTCAACATCATGTCCGAGTAAAGCTGCCATATAATAGGCGAAAAGATGAAGTGGAATTACCGAAAGCATCGGAGTGATCATCTCCAAAGTTTTTGGAATATAGATTACATCATCAACAATTTTTCTAATGTCTTCGTTTCCCCGGGTAGCGATAGCAATTACCGGTCCTCCTCTTGCTTTAATTTCCTCGATATTCGATACTATTTTACCATAAACCGAATCGGATGGGCAAATAGCTATGGTGGGAAAATTTTCGTCAATTAAAGCCAGGGGGCCGTGTTTTAATTCTCCGCCAGCTACTCCTTCGGCGTGTAAATAAGATATCTCTTTTAATTTTAAAGCCCCCTCCAAAGCAATTGGTGCATTATACTTCCTTCCAATAAACCAGAAATTTTTGTAATCTTTGTATTTTTTTGCTAATTTTTCAATTGCCGAGGCTGATTTTAAAACATCTTTGGCTAGCTCTGGAAGTTTAGTCAATTCGGAGACAATTCTCTTTCCCATAACGAGCGCCATTTCTCGCTGCCTTCCCAGATAAACAGTAAGCATGGTTAAGGTTGCCAATTGCCCCAAAAATGCTTTAGTTGAAGCAACAGCAATTTCCGGGCCAGACCTAGTATAAACGCCGGCATCAGTTTCCCGGGCTTGGGTTGAACCAACAACATTGGTGATTCCAATAGTTAAAATTCCCTTCTCTCTCATTTCTCTTAAGGCTGCTAAAGTATCAGCTGTTTCTCCTGATTGAGAAACAAAAATTGCGGCTGTATCTTTATCAATCACCGGTTTTCGATAACGAAACTCCGAACCAATATCAACCTCGGCAGAAATTCCGGCGTATTCCTCTAACATATATTCCCCCGCTCTCGCCGCAAAGCTGGCGGTGCCGCAGGCAACCAAAATCAGGTGGTTAATTTTTCTTAGTTTTTCGGAAACAGAATCTAAACCTCCCAACTTTACCAAACCCTCCTCAGCCATCAATCTCCCCCTGATTGCATTTTTAATTGCTTCGGGCTCCTCCATTATTTCTTTTAACATAAAGTGAGGGTAACCTTTTTTCTCAGCTTCCTCCAATGTCCATTCGATTTGAACTAAGGGTTTTTCCTTTAAGATTAAAAAATTATTGGGATTAATTACAGCAATTTCGTTGTCGTCTAAATTAATAACTTGCCTGGTATGGGCGATTACTGCTGCTGGATCAGAGGCAACGAATGTTTCTTCTCGACCCATACCTAAAAGTAATGGAGAAGAAAGTCGAGCAACCACCAGTTTTTGGGGATCTTTTTTAGAGATTACTGCTATTCCATAAGTTCCTTGGATTTCTTTTAAGGTTTTTCTAACTGCTTCTTCCAAATTTCCCTGAAAATACTTTTCAATTAAATGAGTAATCACCTCTGTATCACACTCAGAAATAAATTTATGGCCTTCTTTCATCAATTTTTCTTTTAATTCTGCCCAATTTTCAATGATTCCATTATGAACTACAAAAAAGTCCTTTCGGCAATCAAAATGGGGGTGAGCATTAATATCAGTCACCCCCCCATGGGTGGCCCATCTTGTATGAAGAATAAAGGGATTTCCAATTAAATCTAACTTACTCTCTAAAATCGCCTTCTCTAAATTGTCTATTCTACCCACTTTTTTAACAAAAAAGATTTCTTTTTTCTCGGAATTATACCAGGCGGCACCAGCTGAATCGTAACCACGATACTCGAGCCTTCTTAAGGCCTCAAGACCAATTCTTATATCTTTATTTTTACCTATATAACCTACAATCCCACACAT
>Ga0116202_10000824_pt1 | contig 17693 bp, 11 predicted proteins | sample LakKivw325mmetaG_FD_94479 | JGI IMG/M metagenome (GOLD analysis project Ga0116202, IMG submission 94479) | Anoxic lake water microbial communities from Lake Kivu, Rwanda to study Microbial Dark Matter (Phase II) - Lake Kivu water 325m metaG | ecosystem: Environmental > Aquatic > Freshwater >...
AAGGCATCGTTTATAAATAGATCGAATAGAGGGGCCAATTTCTTCACCATATGGCTCTTGGCATGCTCCGCAGGCGTTCTGTTCATGTTCTCTTCGGCATAAAAGCGGGTGTTTTCTAATAGCAAAACCTCTCCCGGCTCCAAGGACTTGATCGCCTCTCGGGCGTGAGACCCGAAGATGTCATCAACATAGGTAACTTCGCGGCGCAGCAGCCGCGTCGCCAGACGGGCATGAGCCTCCAGGGTGGTGAAGTCCTTCTTGCCGGCCCGGCTCTGATGCGCCATGAGCACTACACGACAATCCTCCAAGGCACGAAGCGTCTCCAAATGGCTTCTGATGCGCTTATCATCCAGGATGTTTCCGCTGGGGTCCATGGGGGAGTTGAAGTCCACTCTTACCAGAACCCTTTTATTATCAAGTATGACATCATCCATCGTGAGATAATCCTTCAACTCGGTTCCTCCGGTGGGTTGAGGGTTGATGCAAGGAATATATAGTCATTGCTAATTTGAGCAGAAGAGCGTACGCATCCATCCATTTCCGGTCCAGACGCATTAGCTAGACATAGCTGATCGATATCATAAGGGCTGTTATCCTTTTGCATCTAAGACAAACAAAAAGATGTCCTTCTAAGATTATTCACGGCAAACGTCGAGATAAATCCTTATACTGGTTCGCCAAAGCATCTCGAAGGAGATCGCAAAAGAGAACATCGTAGATCAATCACAGAGTGATGAGATGCATAAGGGAATTATGATTATGATCATGATGGCGGCGCTTCTCTTTGTTGGCGCTGCCAGCGGGGCGGAGTTCGGGAAGGAGCGCCCCATAGCCACCGTAGTCGGCTCAGAGCAAGAGCAGCCCGCCATAGACGGACATATCGTGGCCTGGTCGGACAACAGAAGCGGAAACTATGACATCTTCATGTACGACTTGGAGACCGGTCTGGAGAGATGGGTATGCATCAATCCGTTCTTCCAGCTAAATCCGGCTGTCTCCGGCGAGCGCATCGTCTGGCAGGACATGCGTTCTGGGAACGCAGATGTCTATATGTACGATGTCGTCAATCGCACGGAGTCCGCTGTCACAACAGCGCCGGGAAACCAGACTCAGCCGGACATCAGTGGTGACCGTGTGGTCTGGGCAGATGATCGGGATGGCACCTACAAGATTCATCTCTATGACCTCAAGACCAAAAATGAGCGGACGATCTCCTCGGGAAAGGGAGAGCAGATCGAACCCAAGATAAATGGAAGCAGGATAGTCTGGATGGACAAGCGCTCGGGTGATTTTGATGTATATCTATACGATATAGCCAGCGGCAAAGAGACTTCCATCTCCACAGGACCCAATGACCAGTCGTTCCCTTCCGTCAGCGGCAATATCATTGCCTGGGCGGATAACCGCACCGGCGAACCTGACATTGCCTTTCAGGATTTGACGAATCAAAAGACCACCATCCTCACCAAGCCGGGATCCCAGACAGATCCCAGAGTTTATGGGAATTACATAGCCTATCTGAACAACCACACGGATATCAATCTCTATAATATCAATACAGAAGAAGATTTTGCACTTGCTCCCGGGAGCATCAAGATGGAGCCTGCCATCAGCGATCGAGGTGTGGTCTGGACAGACTACCTAAGGGGTCCGAAGGACCCTGACATTCAAATGTACGACTTCAAGATCCTGGCCGATATATCGATAACCAGCGGGCCGTTCAATCACACCAACCCCTCCATCTCCGGGGATAATATCGTTTGGACGGACAACAGAAATGGTCACTTCAACGTTTATCTGTTCAACACCACTACACAAAAAGAGAGGAACATAACCAACGACGATTTTAACCACAGCAGCGCGGATGTCAGCGGCGACAAGGTGATCTGGACGGATAAGAGCAAGGGCAATCTTAATATCTTTCTCTATGACCTAAAGACGAACAAGACCCTGCAGGTCACCACCGATGCATCCGATCACCGTTATGGAATGATAGATGGCAACAACATAATCTGGATTGATAAACGCTCGGGCGGCGAGCAGATCTACCTCTATGACATCGCTCGGGGATCGGAGCGGCAGATCACCACTGTGAATTCCTTCAAGCTCTCGCCAGTGATCAACGGCGATAAAATCGTCTGGATCGATTCTAGGAACGGTCAAGACAAATGGGATGTCTACCTCTACAACCTCACCTCTAAAGAGGAGATTCCTATCTGCACCAACCTCGCCCGACAGGCCCAGCCTTGGATTTTTGGAAACACCGTAGTTTGGGCTGATGGGAGGAACAAGAACTGGGACATCTACACCTATAACCTCACCACCAAAACGGAGCGGCCAGTTGTGACCGACGCAGCCAACCAGGGCAGCCCCATGGTATATGGAGACTACGTCGCCTGGATGGACGTCAGACAGGGGGATCCTGACATTTACCTCTATGATATGAAGAAAGGTGTGGAACTGCCAGTGGTCACGCTGCCCATGCAGCAAGCACCCAATGATGGAAAAGGAGATCCAGACCAGGTAAAGCCGTACCTCTCCTCCAAGATCATAAGCGGTAACAAGATCGTGTGGATGGACAGCAGCAGCGGCTATGCCCAGATAAAGATGAGGTACATCCTGTCCGACCCACTGTTGCTATTGAACACGGACTTCCCTAGTACCAATGGCAGCCTGCTGATTTGGAGCGACAACAGGGGAGGTTACTGGAACATATACGGCTTTGATTTCTTCACCAGATCAGAAAAGCCTATCTCTCGAGGGAACTACGATCAACTCTACCCCCGAGCCTCGGGCGACAAGGTGGTCTGGTCAGACTACAGAAATGGAGACTCGGACATATACATGAAGAATCTCACCACAGGCGTCGAATCAGCCATAGTGACCGGCAAAGGGGATCAGATCTGGCCGTCAATCTCCGGCGACAGAGTGGTCTGGATGGACAACTCCAGCGGCAACTGGGACGTTTACCTACAAGATCTCACCAAGGGTGAAACTCTGCCCATTTACAAGGGAGCAGGCCAGCAGATGTATCCCATCATCAGCGGTGATCTGGTGGTCTGGCAGGACAATAGGAACGGCAACTTTGATGTTTACGTAAAAGATCTGAAATCAGGAAATGAGACCAAGCTCACAGGCGATGGAGATCAGGTCTATCCCGACGTCTCTGGAAATCTCATCGCCTGGGAGGACGGCAAGACTGGAGACATCGCTTATTACCTATGGGACAAGAAATGGGGCAAGACCTATCCCAGACCTGGGCTTCAGACCAGTCCTGTAGTCTCGGGCAAGTACATCGCTTACGTGGACGGCGAGGGCGCCGATACCTCCATTCGCAAGCTGGATACCAGCAACTGGGAGGATGTGCTGGTCCAGCCGGGCCCAGGGCAAGTCAAGCCCGGCATGGACCAAAAGCTGGTCTGGCTCAATGGCCTGACGGGCAGGCCCAGGTCGGTACCGGTTACCTCTGGCCAGACGAGCGTGATATGCAGGGCACCAGGTGATCAGAGCCATCCCGTTGTGGGAGGCAACGACCAGGTAGGATATTATGTGGCCTGGATGGACAATCGCACTGGAAATCCAGATGTCTACGTCTACAGTCTGTCCCAGGAGATCGAGCTACCATTAGCTGCGAGCCCATTTGAGGATATGTATCCAGATATCTCGGGAAATATCATAAGCTGGATCGCCAGAAATCCGTTGAACCAATACAACATCGAGAATTACTGGGCCATCAGGACATTCGATGTTGCCATCGACAACCGCACCGAGCTGGTATGGGGATTGGTAGAGCCTTCACCCATCTCCCTGAGCAATCAGTATGTAACCTATCTGGATAAGCCGGTAGCCAACTTCGGTTGGAGAGTCTATAAAAAGCTGCTCTTCGGCAAAGAGACCGCTCCCTCCATACCCCCCAGCGGCATGAATCCACGTGCTGGCGGCGATGTGGTCGTCTATCAGGACAGCAAGAACGGCAACTGGGACATCTGGATTTGGAAGCAGGGAAAGGACCCCGTTCAGCTTACCGACGGCCCGGGGGATAAGACCAATCCGTCAACTGACGGCCACACCATCGTATGGCAGGATAACCGAAACGGCAACTGGGATATCTATGCCTACGACCTGAACACCAGCCAGGAGATGCAGATCACTAAGAACAAAGCAGATCAGACCAACCCGGACGTGGAGAATGGCGTCATCGTATGGCAGGACAAACGCAATGGCAACTGGGACATCTACGTCTACGATCAGAACGTGAAGAAGGAGAAGGCCATCTGCGCCGACGCCGGGAACCAGACTGAGCCGCGCATAAGGACTGGAAGGATCGTCTGGACCGACGACCGGAAAGGAGGAGACAAGGATATCTACATCTACGAAAACTACATGCCTTAATTGGGCGGCTGAGCGCCGCCTCTTTGCTATTTTTCATAAATTTTTACATAAAGATCGCCTTGCGTCGGGGCAAAGTTTATTTATTTCCGCCGCATTAGCCTCGCACTTAAGAACGTTTGGGGCAATTCATGGAGCTGGAAAATCTTCGATTTGGTACGGAACTGCTCAAGCGCGGTTTCGCAAAGATGCAGAAAGGCGGCGTCATCATGGACGTCACCACCCCTGAACAAGCAGTTATCGCGGAGGAGGCAGGGGCTGTCGCCGTAATGGCCCTGCATGCCGTGCCTGCGGACATCAGGAAAATGGGCGGCGTGGCCAGGATGGCCGATCCCGAAGTCATCGAATCGATCATCGAAGCTGTGACTATCCCCGTCATGGCCAAGGCCAGGATCGGCCACTTTGTCGAGGCCCAGATCTTGGAGGCTCTGGGAGTGGATATGGTTGATGAGTCGGAGGTGCTCACCCCGGCTGATGAATTCCACATCGAAAAGACAAAGTTCACCATTCCTTTCGTCTGCGGTGCACGCAACCTGGGAGAGGCCTGCCGTCGCATCAAGGAAGGTGCGGCCATGATCAGGACCAAGGGCGAGGCAGGGACAGGAGACGTGAGCCAGGCAGTATTGCACATGAGGATGATTCAAGGCCAGATCAGGAGCCTGAAGGGAATGGATGATCTGCAGCTTATGAAAGCAGCACGCGAATTCGAGGCTGACTTGGATCTGGTCGTGGATTGCGCCCGGATGCAGAGGCTTCCGGTGGTCAACTTCGCTGCTGGCGGTGTGGCCACTCCAGCAGATGCTGCCCTTATGATGCAGCTTGGTGCCGACGGCGTCTTCGTGGGCTCAGGCATCTTCAAGTCCGAGAACCCTGCGGCCATGGCCACGGCCATTGTAGAAGCTGTCCATCATTACGATGACCCGGAGCTTTTGGCCAGAGTATCCAAAGGTCTTGGAGCGGCCATGAAAGGGCTAGAAGCGGCTACGATACCGGAGGCCGAAGCTCTGCAGACGAGAGGCTGGTAAGTGCTACGCATAGGTGTCATCGCCCTTCAGGGGGACGTCTCAGAGCATGTCCAGGCCATGCAGAAAGCATTACAGGGAAGAGGTGAGGTGCTGGAGGTCAGAAAGCCCGGCCAGATTGCGCAGTGCGATGGGCTGGTGCTGCCTGGCGGAGAGAGCACCACTATCTTCCGCCAGCTGGAGAGCTCCGGGATGACCGAGGAGTTGACGAGAGCTGCATGGTCAGGGGTGCCCATCCTGGCTACCTGTGCCGGGCTGGTGCTTGTCTCCAGGGAGATCGATGGCTTCTCAAAGGTCAAGCCGCTGGGGCTTATGGACATCAAGATTGGCCGAAATGCATTCGGACCGCAGAGGGAGTCCTTCGAGGCCGATCTAAAGGTAGAGGGCTTTGATTTGCCCTATCGGGCGGTCTTCATTCGCGCTCCAGCCATCGTTGATGCGGGCGAAGACGTTCAGGTGCTCGCGCGCGTTGGTGAAGCCGTGGTAGCGGCACGCCAGAAGAGGCTCCTGGCCTTGGCCTTCCATCCCGAGCTCACCGGCGACATGCGGTTTCACCAAATATTCCTGAAGATGCTGGAGGCATAAGATGTTCTCGGAGAAGGATCTGGTAGAAAGAAGCACGGAGGACATGAGCCGTGAGGTGGAGGAGCTCCAGACAGAATCTAAGCGCTTGCGGGAGGAGTACGATGCGGCGCTCCTAAAGGAGGAAGAGCTGCGTTTGGAGTCGGTGGAGACTCGTCCCACCAATGCCGAGCTGGCGGAGACCCTCTGGCAGGAGGCTGAAAGGATCAGGGAGGAGAGCCGGGAGATGCTGCGGCTCTCCATGGAGATGAAATTGCGCGCCGCCGAGGTCCAGCACCGCATCGACATCCATGCCCAGATCGAGTCGCTGGACAACTACGATGATGTCTGGAGAAAGTCTGCCAGAGCTGCAAAGAAATAAACGGGATATCCTGTAAAAGTGCGCTGAATTGCGAGGATACAAGTCGGATATGTATAGGATTTGCCTCCCTCCCAATTATTTGCTCCGTCATATCTGCAAATTCTTGAGCAGCTTCACAGAGATGAATCCGAACGCTTTTTAATTTCATTTGTTGTTGCACCTTGTTGTTGCACCTTCTGGTTTATAGGCAGGACTTCTTTTAAAAATGGAAAAATTGATATTCATTTAGAGATATTACTATTATTTATGAGAGACGCAATAACCTGGTTTGACATTCCTACTGAGAATTTTGATCGTGCAGTCAAGTTTTACTCAGACATTCTCGGCAAAGATATTCGTGTTGATACCTTCATGGGACAAAAGCTTGGTTTCTTTCCCATGGATGGAATGAACGGGGTGGGCGGAGATTTGATGCCTCCTGGATTGGGAAATGAGCCCTGTGCAAATGGCACTCGCGTTTACCTGAACTGCGATGGAATAATCGATGAGGTCATGGGAAGAGTGGAGAAGGCTGGCGGAAAGATCGTTGCCCCCAAATCCAGTATGGGCGAAGTTGGCTGGATAGCGATGATTATGGACACCGAGGGAAATACCGTTGGCTTACATAGCTTCAAGTGACCTTCTTCTCCGGTCATTGAGGTAGTATAAACGGGGTGTATTATGAGATCCAGCTCACATGGTTTCAAGTGACCTTCTTCTCCGGTCATTGAGGTAGTATAAACGGGGTGTATTATGAGATCCAGCTCACATGGTTTCAAGTGACCTTCTCTTCTGGTCAATGAGCTAGTGGGCCGCTCGGAAACATTCTATTCTTGTTCCGCATCCTGGAACTTGATCGACTTCTGGGTCTGGAATGAGCCTGTGTACTGCTGATCGGCCTTGATCTTTTTATAGAACTTGGCATACTTGGTCTGTATGTCCCAGGTCCCATCGAAGGCCTGATCGGTCTTGAAGGCCAGGGTGTTGTTGGCAAAGCTGGCGCTGCTGACGCTGGAGGTCTCGCTCCTGTCCACGTGGCTGAGGTTAAACCTTTCAGTGACGGACGCCCCTAAACCTCCGTGGAAAGTGGGGGACTCCACAGTCTGGCGACCTTTGAGCTGGCCGCCCGTGAATACCAGGTCCTTTTGCTCTGTAAAGTTTTCCACTGCAGTCTTCCGGTCAATGCAACGCATGGATTCCAGACTTATGGAGCCGTTGCCTATCATTTTCTCATTGTAGTTCAAGGCAGACCCCTTGAAGGTATCCTTGATAGAGACATCTCCATGACCCTTAACGACGGAGGATTCGATGAAGAGCATGCCTGAAGAAGGATATGCGATTTTCCTGGCCGAACTATCCTGTCCGGTGGTGTTGACGGTGCTCCAGTGGAGCATGTAGGGCCCTCCTTCCGCCGTTATCGAGCCATCGGTCATCCAGACGGAAAGAACCAGATAAATTCCGGCAGCTTTACCGGGAATGGTGCAGCTCCAGTATCCGTCCTCGGAATTGCCCGATTCGAGAGCGAGCGGAGAATCGTAAACCCGGTCCACTCCCAGCATATCCTGCTTGGTGAGAGGAGTGTCGGCCAGCCCGTACTTCACGCTCGCGGACTCTATGCCAGCTTGGCTCTGGATGTGGACTGTTACCTTGATTGGCTCTCCGGCGGCAGGCTGTGAGGGCGACGCGCTAACATCCAGTATCCTTATGGCCCCATGCTCTGAGCTCTTGACCCCCTCAATGCTCAGCTCGTAGTCCCTGGACGCCGACAGGTCCGTTCCATTCTCAGGCGAGAACTCCCTGGCTGCCGAGGACCCGGACTCTTGCCCCGTCCTTCCCAGGATCTTTTCGACGTAGCGGAGAAGGTTGGATATTCCATCCAGGAGCATATTGTTGGATGTCGCTGTGGAGCGATCCACTTCCTCAGCCACCTCTCGAGAGGCCCGAGATGAGGTCTCCTCCTCAGAGGGCAGGCTTATAGGCATGCTCAGGTCGCCGCAACCAAGGTTGGCTGCTTCCATAGGAGTGCCAGACGCCCGCGAGAGGGATGAGCCATTCAAGATCGTGCCCTTCATCTCCAATCCAGGATATTTCAGAAGCCCGATGTGCAGGCTGCATATGCCGCGCACAGGCTTCTTCTCCTGAGTGAATCCCTCTGCCGATATGACATCGTCCACCTCCTCCAGGATCGCTTTATTTGCAGAGACTATCGTCTGACGTTTGGGTGCCAGATAATCGATGTTGCCCAGAGGCCCGAGCTTCTTGCTGATGACAAAGATGCTGTAAAGCGGAATGCTGCCGGTGTTAGCCACAGTGCAAGTCAGCTTGGTGCTGTTTCCCGGAGCTACGGAGGGCGGCGAGGCGCTGACGAATACTTTGAGAGCGGTGACGACCGCCTTTGCGTTCACGCTCGCGGCGTCGGACCACGTACGGCTGCGAGAGTCCTTTCCTTCTGCCGCAAACTGAAGAGTGGAGTTGGCGGATATCATAGTAGGAGAAGCCACAACCTTGAACTCGCCGGGGTCCAGCCGATCGATCGACGCGAGAGCCGATCCATTCTGGCTGAGGACCACATCGGTCAGGACATCGTCCCCGGAATTGGTGACCAGGCAGCTGATCTCACCCGTTTCTCCAGGACAGACCTCCAATTCTTGGGGCATCACCTTCAGGCTGATGCCCGGCTTGATGGTCGTGAGAAGCACGCTGCCTTCGGCAGTGGCGGCATATCCACGTCCGTCATACCCTTGCGCGGTGACGTTTATCCAGGCAGCGTTGCCTTTACTGTAGATCGCTGCCATCCTTACGGACTTGCCGGGCGAGAGTTCTCTTAGCATGCATCTCTTGCCGTCTCCACTCAAAGTTATATTCTTCAGAACCTCCTCGCCTGTATTGCTCAGGATCCAGGTCACCTCGGCGGGCTCTCCCGGATATGTCCTGACCTCTTCCGGCTGGCCTTGGATCTGCAAGGAAGAATTCAATACCCGAAGATCCAGGCTCTGGCTGGAGAAGACATCACGGCCAGCAGCATCACGGGCGATGACCCTGACCTCATCTGACACGCTCTCCTGAACTGCTCTCTCCTTCTGCAGGACCTGAAAGGCGCCTGGCAGGAGGGAGGAGATCTGGCCGATTTCGCCGAAGCCGTCTGAGATTTTTAGATCGGTGAGGTTGCTACTCCCATTATTTTTGATCCTGACCAGGAGGGTGACAGCCTCACCGCGGTGCACCTGATTGGGTGCGCTGACCTCCAATTTTATTTCAGGGGTGATTTTCCAGATGGAGATCGAGGTATTTTTCGTAAAGAGCTTGTCTTGTGCATCCTTGCCCTGCACGCCCGCCAGAAGTTGTGTATTGCCTTGTATCACCAGACTTCCATCCAGATACAGCTCCTCACCAGACGGGAGGAATTTTGTGGAGGCCGTCTTGCCTGCACAGAAGATCTTGACGTCAGAGAGCTCATCTTGCCCGCTGTTTTCCGCAGTACACCTGTAGCCCACCACATCTCCCTCGCGACCCTCGGATTTATTTGCGGAGATAGCCAATCGGAGTGGAGAGGCATCATGAGGCTCAGATGCGGGATCTGAAAGATCGGAAGCCCCTTGGGCGGAGGTGCCGGACATTTCGGGGGCCGCCTTGGTGCTCAGCACAGCATTCTCTGAAGCGGGGCCGACTAGAGATGCTGGCGCAATCTGCTGGTTGTACTGAACTTTGCCCCAGATTTCCTGGTCGGATGGATCGAGGGCCTTTACCTTTATCTCCTGCCTAGGGCCGTTCATGGCCAGCACCTTCTTCTCCCCCGGAACAAGACGAGAGAGGACCCCCAGTGCGTTCCCACTGTCCGAAACCTCCACATGATGCAGCTGTGCGGTGCCGGTGTTTTCTAGATAGACCTGAGTTAGGCCCTGTGAGATATTCACCGTAGCCATCAGGCTGGCATCGGAGGATGTCACTTTCAGGATCGGCTCAGACGAATCTGCAAATTCAGATTTTGCCGCATCCGACGGGGCAAAATCGGTGGCCGACGGGAGAGCCGATTGAGAATTTGGAGCACCAGGGAAAAGATAAAGGAAAGTCGGAACTAGGAGAACCAAAAAAACGGCTAAACCCAGCAGCGCTGGACTTGCCTTTAAGCTACGTCTACCCCGAGGTAGTCTGCGCCTTAAGCTACCTCTTCTCATCCGCTACTCCCTTTTTAATCCCCTCAATTCCTGATAACGTTCGAACTAATTAAATAAAGATTTATCCCTTCTATGCATTTTTTATTTTTCTAGCTATAAATGGGTTTCGGATGTTATGGGGAGAAAAACCTGCACAGGCATAATTATGATCTTATAGTGCAGAATATATACCAAACTCAATGGACCTGCTTCTCGCCTTCCTCGCGGTCGTAATTCTGGTAAGCCTGATCATACCGAAGCTTGGACCTTTCTTCAGTTTGGTGGTCTCCGCCATCCTCTTTGGCCTCCTGTCTGGTATGAGCCATGAGCTGATAGGCTATGTGGCCACAGGCCTGGGCAGAATATTCTCCTCGCTGGCGATAGTGGTGTTCAGCGGTGCAGTGCTGGCCGAGTACCTGCGCAGGACGGGAGCGATAGATCGCATTGTAGCCGACCTGCTAGGTCTGACGAATAAAAACCTCATGGTGGCGGGAGCCGCCGGATACCTCATTTCCCTGCCGGTGATGTGCAGCATCACTGCCTACATGATCCTGGAGCCGGTGGTCAGCAGCCTGGGCAGACAGACCGAAGGAGGCGGCAAAAAGGCTCTCTTTATGACCGCCGCGTGTTCAGTTATCTCCTTCAACCTCATTTATCCCTCGCCGGTCACGGTCTCTCTCACCAGCACGCTCAACGTGACTCCCTATGATCTTCTGGTGCGGGGATTTCCTATCTCACTGCTTCTCTTCCTCCTGACTTACTTGCTCATGCGGCGCCTGCCTGCAGAGCAAGCGACGATCGCGGAGGGGTTGCTGCTCAAGATCAGCCGCGCCAGGGCCTGGATTCCCCCGGCCCTGCCCATGGCGCTAATTCTGCTGGCGAACTTGCAGGAGGAGACGAAACTCTTGGGAAATCCGAGTCTTGCTCTGCTCCTGGGAGTGCTGCTCTGCCTGGCCCTGGCGCAAGAGAAGGTGCAGGAGATTATACATGCCGCCTCCCGCCGCTCCGGCGCGATCATGCTTGACCTCTGCGGAGCGGGGGCCTTCGGATATGTGGTGGCGCAGAGCAATCTTGGTAGGGAAATCTATAGTTTTGGCCAGCCTTTGCCGGTCTTGCCCTTCCTGGTATCTGCGATTCTGCAGCTCGCCCAAGGGTCGAGGGTTGTGACCGTGGTAGTAGCCGTCCAGATCCTGTCTGGCTATCCTCTTGACGGTCTGACCCTGGCCCTGCTCATCAGCGCCGGAGCCTTCATGTTCTCTTACATCTCCGATCCCTACTTCTGGCTGATTAAGAACACTACCGGTGCGAACATGGGGGAAATGGTAAGGGGATACACTCTGCCCCTCAGCCTCCTAGGTCTGGCGACTTTCGGGATAGCTGCAGTATATTCTGTGCTCTAAAGGGCAGCGAACGTCAAATATTAATAATACGATAATATTAATTATATTTTTATATTTGTAGTTATAGATTATAATTATAAAATTTTACTATCGACACTTGTATGTGTACGCCCACTGGACCGCCTCCAGCATCCCTTTCAAATTTAACGAATAGTGCAGATGGCTTGTGCAACGGCAGTCTGTGCAGCCAAAGCCCTTAACAGGCAGGACTTTTTCTCCAATACACCGGGCGATCTGGCACTCCAGATCGAGAGATGTTTTTGCGGTGAAGACTTCTTGAAAGCTCGTGAAGGGCAGAAGGTAATCGATGTGCCATCGTTTGGTTGTTCTGACGCCTAGCATAACCTGAAGGTGCCGATCTACCCTTCTCAGACCACCTCGACCTTGCGCCGATCCAGTGTAGCAGTAATAGCCGCCTTCAAAACTGAGAAATCCCAGGGACCCAACCTCCATCTCTCGTGCCCGGTCCAAGCGGAGGACGAGGGTATAAATTCCAGGCTCACTGCTTTGAGGCTCCATGAAATTCTGCTGGAATGGCTGCTATTTGAGCATGCTGCTCGCGAGCTGAATATAGCTTCTACAAGGATAGATCAGCCCCGGTTCGATAACTAATACAGGATCATCAACGATTACGAAAGGCGGTTTTGAATTTGGAACAGCCTTAAGGAATCTGATTTGCCTCAAGGTGCGGATTTTCATGTGATCGCGACTACAATGCTTCTAGGAACCTTCTCCTCGCAAGGATGGAACAGCCCGTTGTGCCCATAGAGGCAAAACCTCTACATCACATCTCCGTGATGCAGGTTTTGGCGATGAAGTGGGAAGCCGCGACCTTCAGGACGCGGTAGTTCACACCGTTCTAGCTTGGCCCTTCATCTCCAAGGGCTGATAGTTCGATCTCTACAGAGGGGCCATCTACCCCCAGAGTGGTCTGCATAAGCCCTCCACAGAGCGCCAGGTTCCTCTCAAAAAACCTATTGGCCTGGCCTAAAGGATGGCAAGAAGTAAGTGCTTCGCCGACTATGCGCACCATCACCCAGTCATCATTCAGAACGGTGGCAATCGTGATCTTTTTCATCTCAGCCCCTGCAAACCGCTCCAATATATCAATCAGGATATCGCTGAAACGCTCACGATCCATGCGTGCGAATGGTGCATCGGAGTCCGGTTGAAAGCTCAGCTCGACATCTTCAAAGAGGTCCACGTGCGCGATGCGTGCCTTTAGAGCCATCAGGTAATCCTCCCGGCTCTCCGCTTTAAGAATTGCTTCTTCATCATAGGGCTTATGCCTCACCTGCTCCAGGACTTCACCGATAAGGCCGTTGACGTCCACGTAAGAGACGTAGTAAGGAGGGCGGAAGCCCCTGTAGGTGACGGAGTAATCGGATAGGAGCCTGCTCACCCTGCCCAGGAGGGACTGGTCTATGACCGTGCCCAGCTGTTTCCCCTTCAAGAGCTTGTCAAGCCTTCCCACGGTTTGCCCCGCTTTGTGCACCATTTCCCAATCGAGCCTCTTTCCGGCCTTGAGCTCCATGGCAAAACGATAGAAATCAATGAAAAGCCCGTCTAGAGCGTGAGAATCCAGAAGCGACTCTAATTCCTCCGCATCCGTCTGCTCTTCCAGCTCATTCAGAATGTGTCCAATGTATGATAGCCGGCCAGCAATGATGGTGAAGCTCCGCTCCAGCTCGATGATGAGATCCTGGGCGTAGGCAGCAGTCCTTTTTGCCCACTGCGGTGTAACCTCTTCCAGGTTTTGCAGTGATGCCACATCATAGTACATGACCTCCAGGGTCTTTCGAGCCATTTGGGCATCGATAGGCTTCCCGTGACCGGAGCAGCAAAGGGAGATCTTCTCGTTCTCTAGAATCCAGAGTATCTTCTGAATGGAGATCAGAAGATCCTGCTGGCTCCACCCATAGGCACCAGCCATGCCTGGGTTAGGGGCGAAGAAAAGGTCTCCTACGAAGAGAAGCGATCCGGTCCGAAGGCAGATACTGTCCGGGCTGTGCCCAGGCGTGTGATAAATCTCCAGGCAATCTTTTTTGCCCAGGAGCACGACTGCGCTGTGGAGCACCAGATCTTCTGCTATTTCGGTTGACTTTGTGGCATAGTCATAACTCCATCCTTTCAGGGCAAGAGATTGCTGAACAGTCGCGCCTTTGTCGTGGGTGGAGAGCAGCTTAATATCTACTGGGACTCTGATCATGGGTCTTCCCAGCAGCTCGGAGAGAGTCATCAGAGAATCCTGCTTCTCCAAAGCCCTGGCTCCATCTTCCTGCACAGCTAAAAAAGCCTCATGGAGCCTTCTCTCATCCTGCTTCAGTTGAATCCAATGGTCGAGATGCACGTGGGTGAGGTAGACCACCACAGGCCTCAGCAATTCATCCTGCAGGCGGTCTATCTCTGCCTCCAGGATGCCAAACTGATCTTCCATCCCACCAGGATCGATGAGAGCGATTTGGGAGGGGCCTGCGAGAATGTAAGAATTGGAGGACATGAGGTCGATCTTGCGGATATAAGGATAGATTGTAGCATCTTCAGTTCCTGCCGCGGGCTGCGAGATCATCGGCTCCATCGCCAAATGCTCCTTCAGACACTAATAAGATACGGATGATGATTTGCATTTCAAATATTTAGCACCTTTGTCAAAGCTAGGGCGGGTACCTGGCCAGCCTACATTGGAACCATTCTTATGAGTAACTGGAAGCAATGAAAGCCCGGCGGATCTCCAGCTCGGTGAATCTGCGATCCAGCTGACTGGGGAGTGGCTGCCACAGATGCAGGATATCGAGGCGTCGAATGTCTAGCTCGCTGTTTGGCGCTTCGACCAGCATCTCTACGAGGACTATTTTGAGACATTGGAAGCTCACTGAGGGGCAGGAGAACGCTGGATGGAGTTCGATTTCCTCAGATGTTGGCTCAGGTGATTAAAATGGCGATCTGGGTCGCGGGGCTAAAGTGAAGGGTGAGCTGAGACCACATCCCAAAGCTACTTTAGTCGGGCGCGGGAATAATATTTGCACATGCTAAGAATTTATTGAGGAAGGACTCTGCCGACATAAAGTTATTTGAAGATGAGCTGCCTACTTCAATCAAAGATTATTCCTCGTATCGGTGATTTATAATGGCACCCACCCAAAATGCAGAGCTTATCCTACCAGCTGACAAAGCTTTTCTTCCGCTGGCTCGCGCTTTTATGCGGGAGCTGTCCGCTCTGGCTGGCCTCTCCTCCCGAGATGGGCAGAATCTGGAGCTAGCCGTGGAGGAGGCTTGCGCCGAGAGCCTTGATCAGGGCTTTGATCCTAGCGAGATGGGAACCATCACGCTGAAGGGCGAGCTTAGTCGCAGCGCCCTTATTCTGGCCGTTCTCGACCAGGGGCTACCCTTTGATCCCTGCTCTGCACCCAGCTACTGTCCTCCGCGAGATGGGGATGTGAACCGGGTCATCACCTCGGGCCTGGGACTGTACCTTATTCGCCACGCTGCTGATCATGTGGAATGGATCAATCACGGGCGGGGGGGGAAGGAGATGAGACTGACCAAGTATCTGCCCCAAGCCGACATCACCGAGCACTTGGCGAAAGAGGAGCTGACTCCTTTTCGCCAGGACGAGCCCCCCGCACCCGAGCAATGCTACACTATCCGGACACTCTCGGCTAAAGAGGCCATCATGGTCTCTCAGTGCATATACCGCGCCTATGGATATTCTTATCCGGACGACTACATGTACTACCCTGAGCGCATCGTCCATTTGAATGAGACCGGGAAGATGACCTCTGTGGTAGCTCTGGATGAGGCAGAAAAGATTGTAGGCCACTGCGCTTTAGTCCGCCATGACCAGGGATTGGTGGCTGAGCTGGATCACGCTGTGGTTGCCCCGGCCAACCGCAAAGGAGGTCTATTGCAACGCATGACCTCCCTCCTCGAAAAGGAGTCCTGCTTCAAAAATCTGAAGGGCATCTATGTCCAGGCGGTAACCAGCCACACCTTCAGCCAGCGTGTGATCGAAAACCTAGGCTACAAAGAGTGTGCCCTCTTTCTGGGGCTATTGCCACGTTCTATCCGTTTCAAGAAGATTAGAAGCGCTCCCTTATCCCAACGGGAGAGCTGCGCAGTCTATTACAAGTCGGTAGGGCCCATATTGGGGTCCAAGGTCTATGCGCCGGACCGGCACTGTGAGATCTTGCGGCAGATCTACCAGCATCTTGGGTTGCCAGTGGAGTTTCTGGAAGGGGATGAGCCTGAAGATCAGGGGGCGCTCAGGGTCTCTTACCATTCGTCTTTAGCCTTTGGTGAAATAAAGATCCTTAAGGTGGGAAAAGAGAGCAGGACCGAGCTCAAAAGAGGTCTGCTAGACCTACTGGAGATTGCAGGAGCGGGGACAGTATATTTGGACCTCCCACTGGCCCAGGCCGGAAGCCCGGACCTATGCGCAGCGGCGGAGACCGAGGGTTTCTTCTTCAGCGGCCTGGGCCCGTGCTTCGCTCCTGATGGGGATGTCCTTACCCTCCAGTATTTGAAAGAGGAGCTGGATACCTCGCAGGTTCAGATGGCCTCTCCCGTTGGACAGAAGTTACTGGACTATATTGATCAAGAAAGGACCCGATGATGAAAAACCAAATTCATTAGTCACTTAAGAACTAATAAGGCGAAACAATTTATTGCAGGCAAATATGTGACTCATTTTAGAAAGCGCTTTACCAGTATGTTTAGCCTGTATTGTCTCATCACTGCGCCTGAAATTCATTAATGTATGGTATCGAGAGTAACTTCGCTTCGGCCCATCCTTTCTCTCAAAACATCCGCCTATAATTATTCGGTCGTGGCGAATGCTAATGAAAATGATATCAAGAATCGGTTTCACAGGATTCATTTGCAACAAAATATCAATTGCGTCAATTGTTAGCGGTTTTCAGTAGCACATGTACATGACCGATTATTCACCCAAAGCAGAATGTGTTTGCAGGCAGTAGCATTAGCGCTAACTTAATAGGCTCGAAAAACAGAAACGAAACGAGGTCGCTTTATATTGGAGGGATTAAAGACGATTAGGCGATTGATTGTGTTAGCAATGTTGGCCGTCACGCTTGTTAGCATGGCTAGTGCCGCCAATTACATGTATGAAAAAGCATCGGTCAAGGGTTTCCACCCCTGTGGGGCTTCAGCGGAGCTAAGCTTGTAGAGAAAGAATCGGGCTCCGGAAACGTGATCACTGAAAAGACTGAATTGGAGGCTGAGAGACAGTTAGATCATGACAGCGAGGGTCTCTACTGGCATGAATGTCCATATCCAACGGGCCTTCCACCTATGGACTATATCAACTTTACTAAGGAAGCCGAGTTTGAATATATGCCAATAAGTTACCAGACAGGAACCTATGACCAGAAGTGGGTCGAGAAGCTTTGCATTCAGAATTACAGGATCGGAGCAGTTCTGACAGAAATGTACACTCATGCAGAGCATCTGCAGAAGACTACCGAAGCCAGAACAAGGCTTTACGGATTCTGCCCATATTGCGGAAAAGAGCATACCGATGAATATGGCGAATATTGGCGAACTTTGCCAACTGCTTGCTGTACTGGCGTCCTAGAAGCCAACCTGAACAGCAATGTCATCGGCGTAGCTCACATCGGATGGATATCCAGGGATCCTCTAGCTGACGGACAGCTCAAGGGCCGCCATGCTGAATACGGCAGATCCGTGGAGGATCTCACTGGTGTATTCTCCATCGAGAAGTTCATCCAGCTCTGGGGCAACTCCACCTGCGGCGCCATCAGCGTTGATTGGCTGCCCTGTGTGTAAT
>Ga0116202_10000829_pt1 | contig 17671 bp, 11 predicted proteins | sample LakKivw325mmetaG_FD_94479 | JGI IMG/M metagenome (GOLD analysis project Ga0116202, IMG submission 94479) | Anoxic lake water microbial communities from Lake Kivu, Rwanda to study Microbial Dark Matter (Phase II) - Lake Kivu water 325m metaG | ecosystem: Environmental > Aquatic > Freshwater >...
AGTTCCAGGGCCCGTGAACCTCTATCTGAATAGGCCCGGGAGAGCATCACTTGTGGCCGCTCTGTCGGCAGTGGTAAATGAAGACTCACTGAAGCTTCTCTCCGTGCGCGACATCCTCGGCCAGATAGAACCGGATGGCGAAACAAGCTGGTGGGAGGAGATTACGGGCGATAGGGCAGTGTCCCCGGCCGCATATATCGCCGAAGGAACGCCGGACGAAGCATACGGACCCGACGAGCTGATAGAAGAACTGGGCGACCTGTCCGAGCAGGCGGTCGCAGCCGCCGAGAAAGGGATGCGGAACGCTTCGGGCGAGAAAGAATTGCCGATCCTCGCAAGAGACGCTGCGTGTATGGGCAATCTGGCGGCTTTCTATGCACTGCGCATCGGCGCGTCATTGGCGCTTGGGCGCGGTGAAAATGACCAGTCGGTTGAGATAATGCGGCTCGCGATAGAGCGCTACAGGAGAATCGTGGAGGTTGACGCGTCTCACCGAAAGGCGTTCCGACTGTCCACCACAAGTGGAACACCTCCCCCTAACCCCCCCCGAAACGGAGGGGGGAGGTGTGGGACGCGGTTACACTCCTTTGGGAGTGTGCTTAACGCGCTTGAAGCAGAACTCACTGACGCGCTGAATGGCGACTTTGGGAGCGGGGCCCACTACGAGATAGAAGAAATTGTCGCACAGCACGATTGAAAACAGAACGCAGCGCCTGGCGCTGCGCCTCGAGGCAATACCCATAGTCACGTATGGCATCATCCTGATCAACGTGGCTGCCTATCTGCTGTCTCGCGGCGACCTGCACCACGCTGTGCTAAACTACGGGCTCATACCCTCCGAAATCCGGATAGGCCGTCTGTTCATCTGCAACTTCCTTCACGACGGTCCGGTACACCTGGCCCTGAACATGCTCCAGTTGTACCTCTTCGGCAGACGTATCGAGCGAGTAACCGGAAAACTGGAATACTGCATGTTCTATATCGGCGCGTGCTTTGCCGCCAGCCTGCTGCACGTCGGCATAGTCTACGCCACCCTTCCGCCATACTACGCGACACGCGCGATAGTGGGAGCCTCGGGCGCGGTTGCAGGCGTAATGGGCGTATATGCCGTCAGATTCCACCGCGAGAACCTGCGCATCGACCGTGCCCAGATACCGGCTCTGCTGGTGATCATGGTGTTCATGCTGGTGCAGCTCATCCTGGGCATACTCGGTCTGTACAGGGACAACCTGCTCGGATTCAACCTCAGGCACGTGGCATACTGGAGCCATTTGGGCGGGTTCGGGTTCGGCGTGGCGGTCGCACTACTGGGCAATATGGCCTTGCAGGGAGAACGCGAGTATCTGACAGCCAACGCAGACGCAAGCGAAAGCGAAGACAACCTTCTGGAAGCCGCGCGCGAGTACGAACTGCTGTTGACCTACGACCCTGACAACGCCTTCGCCTATGCCCAGTTGGGCCGGATATGGGCACTGCTCCGGGAAGAAAGCCAGTCTCTGCCCTACTACAACACAGCGATCGACCTTTTCAGCCACCAGGGCCGGGAAGAGGAAGCCCTCGAGGTATCCGAGCAGATGACGCAATTCTGGAAGTCTGCGTCGCTTTCCCCAGATGTGCGGTTCAGACTGGCAACATACCTGGACGAGAGCGGGCAGCCCCGCAAGGCCGAGATGGAGTTCAGGCGGATAGCCGATCTCTTCCCCGAGAGTCCCGAAGCACAGATGTCGCTGCTGAAGGTCGGAGTGATCAGACTGACCGAGATGAACGACCCGGCCGGCGCCGTCTCTACTCTCACCAGTTTTCTTAACTGCTACCCGGACAGCGAGTGGCGCAAGTTCGCCGAAGAGACCATCGAACGGGCTAGAAACGAGAACGTGTAGGGGAGGTGCTCTGCCACCTCCCGGAGTAATGCAACGGCAGAGCATCGGGCCGGCACAGAGGCACGGCCCCCCTACGGCTTTCGGCGGCCCACGCCACCCATTCCGGGCCGGCACAGAGGCACGGCCCCCCTACGGCTTTCGGCGGCCCACGCCACCCATTCCGGGCCGGCACAGAGGCACGGCCCCTACGGCTTTGGGCGACCCACGCCACCCATCCCGGGCCGGCAGAAAGGCACGGCCCCTATGAAGCTGATGCTCGCTTTCTGCGCCTGCGCGGCGATACCAGCGCGCAAGAGAAGAAGAGGACAGTGACAAACATCACTATGGTGGCGCCGGGGGCGATACGCAGAACGTCCGCCAAAATGAGGCCGGCCACACAGCTAGCCACCCCAAACACCACCGAAATGGCCATCATCTTCCGAAAGCTCTCCGTAAGCTGGTAGGCGGCGGCGGCCGGTGTGACAACCAGCGCGGAGACCAGCACTATGCCCACAACCTTGATCGCGACGACCACGGTCAGCGCGATAAGGGTAAGCAGCAGAAAGTAGAGTCTGGACGCCGGCACTCCCGTAACGGTGGCCATTTCCGAGTCGAAGACCATAAAGAGCAGGTCTTTGAACAGAAGCACAACCAGCAACACGACAAGAAAAGTCACCGTTCCGGCAATCCATACATCCGCGGGGGTTACCGATACGATACTGCCAAACAAGTAGCCGAGCAAATCCACCTGGTAGTCTCTCATAAGTCCGATGATGAGCACGCCGAGCGCCTGGGCGGAGGCGAAGAAGATGCCTATGGAGGTGTCCTCACGCACGCTCAAGCGCTTGGACACCACACCAATCAGCCAGGCCACCAGCACGGAAAACGCGAAAGCCGAGAGTATCGGGTTCACACCGGCAGCGACTCCCAGAGCGATTCCGCCAAGCGACGCGTGCGATATCCCCGCCCCGATAAACGCCAGGCCCTTCAGAACCACGTACACCCCGATCAGAGCGCACAGTCCACCTACCAGCACGCCTGCAACCAGCGCCCTTTGCATGTAGGAGTATTCCAGGAGGTCAGCCATTGTGTTCCTCCACAACAACGTGAGGGGCACGTCCGTGATGAAAATATGCGGCGTCGCAGCCGTACATCCCGGCAAGCGCGTCACTATCCAGCACTTCGTCGGGTCGACCGTGCGCGACGATACAGCGATTCAGGCAGGCAACGGTATCCATGTAGTTCGCGACGACGCCGATATCGTGCGAGACCATCACCGTTGCCATTCCATCGTCTTTCAGAGTCTTCAGAAGTGAGTACAGGCTCTCGGTAGTGGCCACATCAACACCGGTGGTCGGTTCGTCAAGAAGCAGCAATTGCGGCTGATTAACCAGCGCCCTGGCGAGGAAGACTCTCTGTCTCTGGCCGCCGGACAGTCGGGCAATGGGTCGCGCTCTGAGGTCGATCACTCCCAGTTTCTCAAGCGCATCGACGGTCTTGCGGTGTTCCGCGGCTCCCGGCCTGCGCAGCAGGCCCAGGTTACCGTATGTGCCCATGAGAACTGTTTCGTAAACGCTTATCGGGAAAGTGAGGTCAACTCCCTGTATCTGCGGCACGTATCCGATCCCCCGCCGCAGCTCGCCCAGTCTTTCCACCGGTCTGCCAAGCACTTCCACCGTGCCCGCATCCGGCTGCATAAGCCCAAGGATGACCTTCAGTAGAGTCGTCTTGCCTGCGCCGTTTGGCCCTATGATCGCCACTGACTCTCCCAGGCCAACTTCAAATGACACATTCTCCAGCATCGTGACATCCCCGCGCGAAACGCTCACGTCTCGCACACGTATTGCCGGATTACGTTCAGGGCAACAATTCATCTCATGGCCTCTTTCATGGTCGAGACGGCCTTGCGAATGGTTTCAAAGTAGTCATAGTCTGGCGGCACGCCCATTGGATCGAGCATCAGCACCCGGGCGCCACACTCGTCCGCTACGACTTTTGCCGCACTGCTGGGAAACTGCGGCTCCGCAAAGATCGCCCTGGCCTTCACCCGCCTTGCCACATCGATCACCTCGCGGATGTAAGCTGCGGACGGCTCCTTGCCGGGAAACTCCTCAATGACCGCGGCCTGCCGTAGACCATATCTGTTGGCAAAATATATCCACGAGGGATGAAATGTGATGAAGTCGCGAGTTGAGAACGAGTCGACCTCCGAGCGAATCTCGACGTCCAGCTCACGGAGCCTTGCTGTGAGCCTGCTTGCCCTGCTCCTGTAGTAGCTTTCGCTGCCTGGATCCGCGCGACAGAGGCCATCGCATATATTCTCGACCTGTCTGGCCGCGAGCAAAGGATCCAACCAGACGTGCGGGTTGCCCGCCGGGTGTCCCGCCCCTCGGCTCCGCTCGGTGGCCGAGTGCGAGTGCCCGCAGCCGTTTCTGGACGAGGATGTCCAGAGACAACTGGATCCGGCGTCTTCATCATCCACCGCGGTGATACCCTCGGACGAATCCACAACCAGCAGATCGCTATTGCCTGAGCCTTTAACTGCCTTGTCCGCCCAGTACTCCAGAGCCAACCCGTTGAGCACGAGCACCTTTGCCCGGCTGAGGGCTTTCATTTGCTCGCCAGTTGGCTCGAAGACGTGCGGATTCTGTCCCGGTCTCACGAACAGCTCGACGTGGATTCGGTCGCCGCCCACCTCCCTCGTCAATGATGCCAAAGGGGCGATACTGGCGACTACGGTCATTCTTCCATCGGTGTGGCGATCACGGCCGCATCCGCCGCATAAGGCTATCGCTGCAAGCAGACCGAGGAGACTTCCCAGACATTTGGCCATATGATTCAAGCTTTCTGGACTTTCGCTACAAGAGATCAGATTCGTCCGGTCTCAAGCATCAACGAGCTATTTTACAGTCGCACGGAATCAGGGGTCAAATAGCGCGTCCGACAGGAGACCACCCGAGGCCGTCGTGCGGGCAGTCTCTGGCACCAGTGCAGGGCGACACCGTGACAAGTTTGTTCTCAGACTTTATACGCGGCGAAGAATTTGATAATTACGGTACATAGGCATTGACAATGCGCCTGGGGTGTGATAAACTACAATTAGAGGCGCATCTGCAGCTTCGCCAGACTTTGTTGCGCGCATCTCTTCGGAGTGTGTGTCTGTGGGATCTGCGGAGAGTGCCCGTGTCCGATTGGGACAATGCTGCGTTTGCGAAAGGGGGAATCCGGATGAATGTGATGCCGGATGTATGACTTCCGACACTCGGGCAAGAAGTGAAAGTGGAGCCCGTAAAACCTACCACTAGTTGCGATAAGCGTCTCGGGAACGATGAGACATTTCCCGAGAATTCCTGAGGCGCTAAGGCCTTTCGGCCTGCCATTGATGCAAGAGGCCCCTTGAGCGGCACGCGCAGCAATGGAATGCCGGATGGGCTGTTTGCATCAGCAAAGTTTCTTTTGGTGCCCCCGGACTCATTCGAGCCGGGGGGCATTTTGTTTTGAGCCTGGAGTCGTGCCAGGCGATCGCGTCCTGAGGACGCCTACCAGAGCTCAGACGCCCAGCGGGTCGAGGCATCGGTGACTGAGCAGTAGACTTCGTCAGCGTCGGCAAGAGATAAGTATTCAACCACTGAGGCAGCAGAAAAGTGCGCAAGCGCTGAGCCAAAGGCCTCAGCGAACAACACTTCGAAGGTCTTTGCCTCAGGTGAGTCCATGTGCATAATGTGGCGGGCGATCATCTCCTCCACCTTGCGACTGGGACCAAAGCGGCGCATATACCACTGCAGCAGCCAGGACAGCCCTGCTGTATAGCAGCGGCTGTCTTTTGGAACCTGCCAGGTACCCCTGGGTTCCTGATGGCGATGCAGCCAGTCGATAAACTCGTCCATCCGCAGCTTCAGAACTGCTGCCAGCGTATTGTCCTCCGCGCCAAACGACGCCGGCTGCTCCTCGGCTTTCTGGCGGTTCAGAGCGTCACCCGTCACACTTCCGTTGTCGCTGTCGGGCGGTGAGTAGCGCGGTCCGGTGACACGATGGACGCCAAGACGTTGACTCATTGCATCCGAGTCAAGACCTGCCATCAGCCCCTCGCCGGCGTACAGAATCACTTCAGGCGCGCAGGAGTCCCAAATCCCCCACTCCACTTTCTCATACTGGTACCTGGCCAGGAAATCCAGAATTGGCACCGCAGTGTCATAGTAGGACTGCTCGCCAGTGATGTCGGCGAGGCCGATCAAGACTTCAATGAACAGAGAGTTCGCACACCAGTACTTGGGCATAGGGTTGATCTGGTGACCCAGTATGCCTACCCCGATGACGCCTTCTACGTCACGATATGTGTCTAACACATAGTCCACGAATTTGCGAAGACTGACGACATAGTCCCCGCGGCGTGCACTGTCGGGATATGCGTTGATGGTGTCGACCAAGGCCATAGCCGATGAGCAGGCGTCGGCAACGCACGAGCAGTTTGGAGTGCCATTGTCATCGCGATTGCCTCCGTAGCCCATTGTGTACATATTGGGCTCCACGAGACCTTGATTCAGCACCGCGCGGTCGCAGAACGAATGAGCAACATCCCTGGCCCGGCCTAAGCTCACAGTCTTGCCGGCAATAATCGCTGCCCGGATCTCGTAGGATTCCTCGAAAACAGGCCCGACGGTGAAGGCCATACCACAATCCCAAACTGCGGTCGCATTCCACCAGTTAGTGAGCCTCACCATCAGCTCGGCAGCAGTCTCTCGATCTATCACTGTTTCATCCTCGCCGTCTCAACAAACGCCATTATGTTCTCTATCGGCACTTCAGGCTCCAGGACGTGGGTGGGCGCTAGGATTAACGCGCCGTCGCCGCCTAGCTCCCGCTTCCACATCCGCACAGCCTCGCGAACATCATCAGGTGTGCCGAAAGGCATCGTCGTCTGCGTGCCGACCACGCCATCGAACACCAGATGTTTGCCGTACTCGCGCTTCAGCTTGACCGGGTCGACGCATTCCGGTTGAACGGGGTTGAGTATCGTCACGCCGATCTCGATGAGGTCTGGAATAATCTCCTCGATGTTGCCATCGCTGTGATACCATATCTGGATGTCCGGTTTGATCGCGCGGGCCGCCGCGTAGACTCTGCTCCACCGGCTCTTCATGAAACGCACCCACTGGTCTTTCTGGAACATGAGCGCACGCTGGCTGGCCACGTCGTCACCGGTCTGAAGGATGTCTACACCGGCCCTGGCTGCGACAATTGCATTGGTTAGATTCCGTTCGTACACTCTGTCGAGGATGTACTCGGGTATCTCGGGGGCCGCTATCATGTCCATCAAAAACTCCTCGTAGCCCCTAATCTGCCAGGAGTCCTCGTACATATGCCCTACCCAGCTCATTGTCACTAACCCCTGCTCGTGCGCAGACTTCACCGCCTGAGCCATCCCCTGATCGACCCAGCCACTCGACGTCGGATACGGAAAGTCGCGAATCTCATCGATGGAGGACGCATTGCGCAGTGGGCTGACATAGTGCGTGAAATGGTAAGAACTGCCCGGTATCTCCAACACGCCCAGGCCGTTGATAAAAGCGTTGGCCGGACGATCATAACCCTCGAAGTAGCGCGAGAAGTCGGGGGCCTTGTAGCCGCTGGGAGGAGTGAGACCCACACCCACCGGTTGATACATGCCCAGCTTCTCGCTTATCTCCCTCTCATCTGCCGCGCCCAGATGTGCTTTCATCCGCTCCAGCAGATCTGGCGTATAATGCGCATAGTACAGAAACTCATCATGAGGCTGATGTGCCATGGTGGCTCTGAATAGGTCGAGTTGTGTGCTCAAGTTGTCCTCCGAGTGGTCGCCGGGATATCGTATAGCTTATCACAACCGGAGGCACGCGGCAAAATCTTTGCTGGCACAGTGGAATCTTGCCGCAGTTTTTCTTTGAAGCATGCTCAGCGTGCAGGAGTCTAACCGTTTGAACGCGCTCAAACAGTGAGTGCTGACAGGAGGAAATGACAATGTCTAGATGGCTGAGAGTTCTTGCTTTTATGCTGACGTGCTTTTCGATTGTGGTGGGGTATCAGTCTACCAGGGCCACGCGGGCGGACATAGACCTCAAGCAGACTCCCTCCACGCCGGGTGAGCTGCTTATAGCGGGCCCGGAAGGCAAGCCCGCGGGAGCTTGTCCGCTTAAAGGGACTGATGTGGACGCCGATATCTCGGGGTTCATCGCCCGGGTGACTGTCACGCAGGAGTTCCAGAACCCGACCAATGAGAAGATCGAAGCGATCTATACGTTCCCTCTGCCGAACGATTCCGCGGTAGATCGAATGGAGATGACCGTCGGAACGCGGGTAATAGTTGGCGAAATCCACCGCCGCGAAGAAGCCCGCGCCATCTATGAGGCGGCCCGAGAGGCCGGACAGGTTGCCAGCCTGCTCGACCAGGAGCGCCCGAACATCTTCACCCAGTCCGTGGCCAACATAATGCCCGGCGACAAGGTAAAGATCACCATCAGCTACACCCAAATCCTCAAGTATGAGGCCGGTGTGTATGAGTTCACCTTCCCGATGGTCGTCGGCCCCAGGTTCATACCCGGCAACGCGACCGGCAGGGAAGGCACCGGTTGGGCGCCGGACACAGACACCGTCCCGGACGCATCAAAGATCACGCCTCCGGTGACCCCGAAAGGCACCCGTGCCGGGCACGACATTTCGATGCAGGTTAAGATCGAGGCGGGCGTCCCGCTGCAATCGGTTTCCAGCGACTTGCACGAAGTGACGATAGAGGAGCTAAGCCTGAGCTCGGCGATCGTTCGTCTCAAGAACGAACGCGAGATACCGAACAAAGACTTTGTGCTCAAGTACGTGGTCGGGAGCGACCAGGTGCAGACCGGGATCATAACACACGCCAGGGACGAGGGAAACGGCTTCTTCACGCTCATTATGCAGCCGCCCAAGTCGCCGACGGCAGCGCAGATCACGCCCAAAGAGATGATCTTCGTGATCGACACGTCCGGCAGTCAGATGGGTGAGCCCATGGCCAAATCCAAGGAGGCTATGCTCCACTGCATCCGCAACGTCAACCCGGGCGACACGTTTAACATGATCAGCTTCTCAAATGACGTCAAGAAGCTCTTCGAGCGTGCCCAGCCATTCAACAAAGACACCGAAGCAGCGGCTCTCAAGTACCTGGAGGAGTGCGACGCCGGCGGCGGCACATACATGCTGCCCGCAATCAAGTCCGCCCTCGAACCCGCAAACGACCCGAACCGGCTTCGAATCGTAGTGCTCTTCACGGACGGCTACATCGGCAATGACTTCGAGCTTATTAACGAGGTGCGGAAGAACACCGCAAAGTCGAGAGTCTTCACCTTCGGGATCGGCAATTCGGTCAACAGGTTCCTGATCGACAAGATGGCCGAGGCGGGCAGAGGTACGGCGGAATACGTGCTCCTGAACTCCGATGGGCAGCGAGTCGCGCAGAAGTTCTACGACCGGATTCGCAGCCCGCTTCTTACGGACATCAGCATCGAATGGGGAGGCGCTCCGATAGTCGAATCGGACATCTACCCCAAAGTGCTGCCCGACCTGTTCAGCTCTCAGCCGCTTGTGGTGAAGGGCAGATACTCGTGGCGGCAGAACATCGACCGCAAGGGCTGCAAGATCGTCATCCGGGGCAAGCTGGGGGGCAAGCCATGGGAGCAGACCCTCGACCTGATCCTGCCACGCGAGCAGCGGGAGAACGATAGTCTGGCGTCCATCTGGGCACGGGCCAAAGTCGATGAGTTGATGGACAGAGACCTGATGGGCGCTCAGACGGGCAAACCCGAGGAGGGGATCAAGGAGGCGATAATCGACACCGCGCTCGAATACGGTCTGATGACGCAGTACACCTCGTTTGTAGCCGTGGAGCCGACGATTGTCACGGTTGGCGGAAAGCCGCGGCGCATAGCGGTGCCGGTCGAAATGCCCGAGGGCGTGAGCTATGAAGGCGTGTTCGGCGCAGAAGCTGAGGCTGGGCCGAGCCCATCATCCAATTTCTACTTCGCACGAGCGGCGAAACCCGTGAGTAAGGGGCGCGGATACGCCGGGGCCGCGCGGATGTCTGAGCCGGCCGCAGACGCCTCGAGAGTCGCAGCAACTATGCCCGCCAGGGAGGAGCTTCGCCGCCCGGTCGATGGGCGTGTCTCCGGAAGGAAGTTTGACGTGGTGGAGCTTGCGGACAGGGATTCGGACACTTACGTTCGCGATGCCAAACCAGGCGAGACCGCCAGTCAGAAGCTTGAACGCGAAGCTATGGCGAAACTGGACGCGACGCTCCGTGACCTGCTCGTGAAGTACGCCAGTGAAGGCAAGTCAGGCAAGTACGCCATCCCGAACAAGCTGGAAGTGTCAGACGGGAAGGTGGAAGTGCTGGTGTGGGTAACCGGCGCGACATCGAAGACAATGGCTCAGCTCCGCGCCCTGGGATTGCTGAACGCCGAATGGGTTCTGAAAGACAAGGTGCTGATCGGCAGGGTCGACATCGCCAAGCTGCAAGAACTGGCGAGGGCAAATCAGGTGGTCCGTATCGCACCGCCGATCTATCTCAAGAAGTAAGGAATCTCACTGCCGCTCCGGGGCCGGCAGCGGCCCCGGAGCTGATCTTCTGAACACTGACCGCTACCCAACCAATCGCGTGCAGCCCAACACACTCCCTATGGACGTCCCCTAAGCCATTCCCGGTTCCAGCGTCGGGTTTGTGCCTGTCTGTGGATTGGTGGAGTCCCCGGGGAGTTTCTCAGCGGGGGACGAGGCGTCATCCCGAGGTTCCGGTGAACAGTCCGCCAGAGTGACTCCCTGCATAAGGGCGTCGAACTCCTCCTGCTCGATGGTCTCTTTCTCAAGCAGCACCGAGGCAATGTAGTCCATCTTCTCGCGGTTCTCCTCGAGCAGGCATTTCGCACGCTGGTGCTGGGAGTCGATGATGGAGCGGACCTCCTGGTCGATGCGCTTTGCGATCTCCTCTGAGTAGTTGCGGTCCTCCATCAGGTCGCGCCCGAGGAACGGGTTTCCGTGACGCTTGCCCAGGGTCAGAGGGCCGATCGCCTCACTCATTCCGTACTCACACACCATGGCGCGCACGATCTCCGTGGCGTGCTCAAGGTCGTTGCTGGCGCCCGTGCTCATCTGTCCAAACACGATTTCCTCTGCCGAGCGTCCGGCCAGCAGACCGGCAACCTTGTCCAGCAACTCTGTCTTCGTGGTCAGGTACTTGTCCGTGGCGGGTAGCTGCATCGTATAGCCAAGCGCCATTCCTCTCGGCAGTATGGAGACTTTGTGTACGGGGTCCGCCCCCTCCAACATATTCAGTACCATCGCGTGCCCAACTTCGTGGAAGGCCACCATCCGTTTTTCTTTTTCGCCGATGAGCCTGCTGCGGCGCTCCGGCCCCGCCACCACGCGGTCGATGGAATCGTTGAAATCATCCATGGTAATCTGCGTTCGCTCTCGCCTTGCCGCCAGCAGCGCCGCCTCATTCACCAGGTTTGATAGATCCGCCCCGGAAAAACCGACAGAGCGCCTGGCCAGGTTCTCCACGTCCACATCGTCCGCTAGAGGCTTACCGCGCACGTGAACCTTAAGGATAGACTCTCTGCCAACGGCGTCCGGGTTGTCGACGATAATCCTCCTGTCGAAGCGTCCAGGGCGGAGCAGCGCCGGATCCAGAACGTCCGGCCTGTTGGTGGCAGCGATGAGAATCACGCCCGTGTTGGGATCGAAACCGTCCATCTCCACCAGGAGCTGGTTGAGGGTCTGTTCGCGCTCATCGTGACCGCCGCCCAGCCCTGCGCCGCGCTGCCTGCCGACCGCGTCGATCTCGTCGATGAATATCAGACTCGGCCGGTTCGCCTTCGCAGTCTCGAAAAGGTCCCGCACGCGCGATGCGCCCACACCGACGAACATCTCGACAAAATCCGAACCGCTGATGTGGAAGAACGGCACTCCTGCCTCACCGGCAATCGCTCTGGCAAGCAACGTCTTGCCGCATCCGGGAGGTCCGAGCAGCAGCACGCCCTTTGGTATCTTCGCGCCCAGGGCCTGAAACTTTTTGGGGTTCTTCAGGAACTCCACTACTTCCTCGAGTTCCTGCTTCGCCTCCTCCACGCCAGCGACATCTTCAAAAGTCACTTTCGGCACGTTTTCGCCGAGTCGCTTCGCCTTGCTGCGGCCAAACGACATCGCCTGGTTCCCGCCGGACTGCACCTGCCTCGAAAAGAATATCCACAACACGACTATGAACGCTATCGGCAGTAGTATGGTCACCAGGAACGACAGAACGGTGTCGGATATCAGGGGCCTGTCTATTGAGTACTTGACGTTGTTGGCCCGAAGCAGGTCCTGGAACTTGGAGCGCTCAGTCTCGGAAAGAGGGTCCAAGTCCGTGAAGAACTTGTCACCCACCTTGGTTTCAAAGCTAAACTGGTCCTTCTTCAGCGTGCCGCGAACCACTTCCTGCTTCTCAACCATCTTCCAGGCGGCCGAGTATTCCTTCTTGACAGGGTTTCCGGAGCCGTGACCAAACATACCCTGGCCTCGAAGCAGAAACATCAGAGCCAGAATGAAGGCTATTGCAGCAAAGTTCTTTGCGTAACGATTCACAAGTATCCTCCGGCGGCAGTGTGACACCGCCTTGCTGTAATTATACCACTAGCCCCGAATTCCACACAAGCACCGGCCCCGCGCGAGTGGCGGTTTGGCCCTGAATCAGTAGTGGGTATCATCAAATCTATTGCGCTTCGGGACAAACGTCCGCGAAGCATAGCAGCACCGGCCCCGCACGATCGGCGGTTTCGCTCTGAACCAGTAGTGGGTATCATCACATCATCAGCTTGCCCTGAACCTGATTCAGGGATGGATGGCCAGGGAGGTACGTTGTGTCCAACTATGAGTATCTGATAGTCGGCGGAGGAATGACCGCCAATGCTGCCGCAAAGGCAATCCGGAGCGTGGACGACAGTGGCACGATAGCCATAGTCGGCTCCGAGGAAGATCCGCCGTACAAGCGGCCCCCTCTCACCAAACAGCTATGGAAGGGCAAGCCGATCGACAGTATATGGATGAAGACCACCGAGCTTGGCGTCGATATGATATTGGGCCGAACTGTCGTGTCGCTCGATCTCGCGAACAAGAAAGTGACGGACGATACAGGCGTCGAGTACGGATTTGGCAAGCTTCTGCTGGCGTGCGGCGCCTCTCCCCGGACGCTGCCTTTTGGCGGAAGCGCGATCATCTACTACCGAACGGTGGCGGACTATCGTCGTCTGGCCTTACTCGCCGGCCGTGATGGCAAGTTCGTGGTAATTGGAGGAGGATTCACAGGAAGCGAGATAGCCGCCGCGCTGGCAATGAACGGCAAGCCGGTCACTATGGTGTTCCCTGAGCCCACAATCGGACACAGAGCGTTTCCTGCCTCACTCGCCCAGTACGTAACCGATTATTACCGCGGCAAGGGCGTCGAGCTTCTCACGGGTCAGGTGCCCCTGAAGATAGAACAATCGGGAGATGATATCCATGTAGTTACCGAGAATGGAAAGGACCTCCAGGCGCTCGCGGTCATCGCCGGTCTGGGCGTCACACCAAACGTCGAACTCGCGCAGAACGCTGGTCTACCGGTCGACAACGGCATAGTCGTCGACGAGGACCTGACCTGCGGCCACCCGGACGTTTACGCGGCAGGCGATGTCGCCAACTTCCACAGCGTGCTGCTTGACAGGCGAATGAGAGTTGAGCACGAGGACAACGCCCTCAAGATGGGAAAGGCTGCTGGCCTTGCGATGGCCGGTCACGGCGAACCGTTCCGCTACCAGCCGATGTTCTACTCTGACATGTTCGAACTTGGCTACGAGGCCGTGGGCCAACTCGACGCCACTATGGAGACCGTGGAAGACTGGAAAGAGCCTTACAAAGAAGGAGTGGTCTACTACCTCAAGGAAGGCAGGGTAAGAGGAGTTCTGCTTTGGAATGTCTGGGAGAAGGTAGATGCGGCAAAGGCTCTGATAGCCGAACCTGGACCGTTCACACCTGCTGATCTGGCCGGCCGAATAACCTCTTAGGAAACCGGCAAGTCAGCCCAGGCCTGGATATGCTCGCCGCTTCCGCAGTCGAAAGATGCCTTTGCAACGACAGGGCGCGCCTGAATCAAGTTCAGAGTCAAGGCGCGCCCTGTCGTGGCCTTGCACACCGGTTGTCTTACGGACGACGGAGCAGGAATACCCGCCCGGACTCGATAGAGTCGATGCTGATGACGGCTTTGCCGTTGCTGACCCGGCAAGCGTAAGGATGCAGCCCGGCATCGTCAACCTCAAAGCAGCGGACCTCCCGCAAGAAGTCGGGCAGTTGGACAGTGACGTTCACACCGCTGGCAGGCTTGATGGCCTCCGGCTTCGTCCTGGATGCCGGAATGTGGTTCGCTGCGGTAACGACAATCGCGTCCGGCCCACACAGCAGAGCTCTGGTGGAAACCCGTTCCTTCATCCACGGCTTCTTCAGCTTGTGGGGAGTGTCCTCCAGGTAATACCACGACCCCGCTTCGGTAAGCCCGGAATCGTTAGTGACTATGTCGGCTGGAGTGCCAAGCAGTAGCTCCCTCTCAATCTGCTTCGTCAGTTTGTTGATGCGGATATACTCGGGCCGGATGTCCGGAAGGTAGTTTGCGCCGAGCATTCCGCTGCCTTTTCCCCAGAACCAGCTATTGATCCCTTTTGCTCCACTGCCCACTGCCTGCACGGCCATTTGACGGAACTCAGCCGCTGAAGGCGAGCGCCTGAGTCCATCGGGATGCGGCTGCTCGCTGTACGCTTCATCAACATAGGCCTCGAGGCAGGCGTGGATGGGTCGGGGAGCCGCCGCTTCACGCAGAAGATCGTACTGCTCCCTGACGGATGTCCAGTCGGCGCCATAGAAGTTCGCGGGATACGGGTCCGTGCTGGCAATATCCGTAAGCTGTCCATACACGAACCAGTTCATCGGGCGAGTGGTGCCGTTAGTAATGATATACGTGGCCACCTGCGGCAGCCTGCGCTCAATGTCCTCCATAGTGCCGGATTCGACCATCTGCCTTGCGTTGCGGCCGAGACCCACGGCGTAGCCCTGACCAGTGAACAGAGGGCCGAGCGCCTTCACTTCGGCACCGTGCTTCTGGGCAAAGTCGGGGTGTATGTCCTTGGCGTCGGGTTCGTCGAACAGATAGGTGTAACGCATTCGGGCGTGTTCGCCGCTGGCAGCATCACCGTATAGATTGCCGCTGTAAATACCGAGCTCCTCGGCTCTCGAAAATGGCAGAGTGCTCCACACGAAGTTCATGTCGACTTCGCTCACTTCTTCTTTCGATGCCGGATTCCAGTGAAAGCCGGTGCGCATGAAAAGGGAGGGAAGCACACGGAACTGTGCGGCCACGGTCCTGCCGGTGCTTGTGGTCACCTGGGCGATGTGATAATCTCCGATCTTGAGCGGCTCCGGAAGCTCAACAATGGCCAGGCCAACGTTTCCAGGGAAGCTGGCGCCGTAGATATTGGCGCCGCTGAGCAGCTTTCCATCCAGAGAGACACTCGTGAGACTGCCGACCGACGCAGTAGTCCGTCGTGCATAAACGTATACTTTCCGCTGATCGGCATCGGTGGTCACGTAGTCAACGCGCAACCCCGGCTCCTTGTAGCCGAAGACAGCCTCGAGGCGCTTGCCATCACTGGTGCCAACAGAGATTTTCGCCCTTGAACCCGCGGGGTGGCGGCGAAAACGGACGTATACCTCTCCACACTCCCCAGGAGCAAGCGTCTTGGGTCGCACACGATACCACACAACGCCCCGGTCGTCCCATCTTCCATCAAGGAAGTCGACATAACTTTCCTCTATGGGTTTGCCGTTCAGCATAACCTTGTCGATCTGCACAACCGAATCCGAGACGTTCTGCACAACGATGCGACCGCCGCCAAACTGGGCATAGTAATTGCCCTTGTGGAGATTCTGCAACGGCTGGAATATGGCACCGTTGGCGGATGGTTTGGACAGACCCTCCACTTGATTGGAATCCGCGGGCGGCTTGGGGTCGGGCGTGTAGTATGCGCTCAGCAACCGAAGCGAACCGGTTGCAGGCGCGTTGCCAGACTCTGCACCAGCGGTACAGACGACGTTCAGCAGCAATACTGCGAGCAGGGGCATTATGAGTGTTTTCATTGGTCACCTCCAGTGGCGACTTACAAAACGTGCAGCGGTTTTGGAAAGCACCAAACTCTAGCACGGCGGGCGTCGCTGCGTCAAGACGCAATCTATCCTTTGACGCTTGCCAACGGCTTCAACGCCACGACGATCCGCACCAGGTCTTTCTGGCTTTGCATAACGGCGTCAATGTTCTTATACGCGCCCGGTGCCTCATCGAGTTTGCCCATAGCGTTCATACCGTGAACAATTCCGCCCAGTTTCTTCTGCTCATCACTGAGACTGAGAACCCGTATCGCTTCCTTTCGACCCATCGCTCTACCGGCGCCGTGCGAGCACGACTCAAAGCTCTCGGGATTCCCCAGGCCCACTGTTATGTAACTTGCGGTTCCCATTGAACCCGGAACAATGCCCCGCTGGCCAGCCGACGCCTTTGTTGCTCCCTTCCGATGAACCAGAACGTTCTTTCCATAGTGATGCTCGAACGCTGCGTAGTTGTGATGGATGTTCACTTTGTCGGTAATCACTGCGCCCGTGGCACCGTGCAGACACTCGGACAGCCTTTCCATCATGCACTCGCGATTGGCTTGCGCAAACCTCAGACAGAACGACATAGCGTCGAAGTACTCTTTGCCCTCCGGAGTGTCCATTGGAAGGAACGACAAATCCTTATCAGGAAGGTCCGATCCCCAGCGCGCACACAGAGCCTGAGCCTTCTTGTGGTAGACATTGGCTACCTTCAGTCCGAGATTACGGCTGCCCGAGTGGATCATCAACCACACGAAACCGTCACTACCCAACTGGACTTCGATGAAATGATTGCCACCTCCGAGTGTGCCGAGTTGCCTGCGTGCTGAGTCCAACTCCTGGCGGATGATGGGGATATCGGGCGCATCATCGAATCCGTTCCATTTCTGCGCCACTTTCTGGTGGGTGAAGCCCACAGGAATTCTGTCCTGCACAGACGCGACGACTTGTCGAAGCCTCGCAACATCAACTGAGTGAATTGACGTTCTGGCAGCGATCACGCCGCACCCGATGTCGACGCCTACGGCATTGGGAATGATGACGTCATATGTCGCCATTACTCCGCCTATCGGCATTCCATAGCCGGAATGACAATCGGGCATGACGGCAATCCACTTGTGGACGAAAGGAAGCCGTGCAAGGTTTCTGGCCTGTCGCAAGGCTCCATCTTCGATCGTATCAAGCCACATCTTAATCGGGACTTTCCCCGTATCATCGACAATCATCTTGCTTGTTCCCTCGCGTGACCCAGGGGTGCGTCAAGTCACGACAACTATCAGCATGCTGACACGTTGCACCGCAGTTGTCAAGACTCGGACAATCGTGAAGGACACTGGGCGGTGTGCGCCGAAGGGGTGTCCATCTCCTGCACATCTGGCAGGATGCTTCTTGGGCAACCGTTGGGGGCTCTCATCAGCGGGAATAGTCGAAGGACGTTTGAAAGGACGTTTGAGCCGTGGCAACCCACACTGCCCGGTCGAAAGGGAGCTTGTCCCGATCGTAGTTGAAAGTAGTTGAATAAGGTGGTGGATCAACCCCGCCCGGTTTTGATAGAATCGGGTGAGCAAACTCGATTAACGAGAGGAGACAATCCACCAATGAGTAAA
>Ga0116202_10000833_pt1 | contig 17665 bp, 15 predicted proteins | sample LakKivw325mmetaG_FD_94479 | JGI IMG/M metagenome (GOLD analysis project Ga0116202, IMG submission 94479) | Anoxic lake water microbial communities from Lake Kivu, Rwanda to study Microbial Dark Matter (Phase II) - Lake Kivu water 325m metaG | ecosystem: Environmental > Aquatic > Freshwater >...
CATCATTCTCGTTGATCTGGAGGACGGTCATCTTGATCGGGCGTCGCCGGCGCTGCTTTACGTTGGGATGAGTCGCGCGCGTGCCTATCTCCGGATGCAGATTGGCAGTTGACGGTGGCCCCCAGTGGGGTCGGAATGAGGATATCGCGCACACAGCGAGTGAGGTCTGAGATTATGTCAGGACCGGAACGATGGTACTCCCTGGAGGAGATTGCGGAACACCTGGGGGTGAGCAAGGACACCGTGCATCGATGGATTCGCCATCGCCGGATGCCAGCCCACAAGGTCGGGCATCTGTGGAAGTTCAAGGTGTCGGAAGTGGACGCATGGGTCCGCGCCAGTGGCCAGAATGGTGCCACAGCACGCAGGGGCAAGTAGTGGCAGAGACCACGAGTAGTGGTCACTGTACCTACGGATGACCCCGCGCTGAGTTCCTTCATGGGGCGATGCACGAGAACGAACTGGTAACCACGGTGCCGCCCTTCGGTTGTCGCGTCACCTTCAGCTTCCCTCCGACTTGCTGCGCGCGGTGATCCATGATCCGCAGTCCGAGGCCGTTTGCCGGATCCGGTCGGTGGTGAAACCCGTTACCGTTATCCGATACAGCCAGTTCGCCTTCGGTTCCATCTGTGTGTAGTCCGACGACTACCTCGGTGGCCCGGCCGTGCCGGACCGCGTTGCAGAGGGCTTCCCGTGCCAGGCAGTAGAGGTGCGTCGCTGCCTCGTTGGTCACTCTTGGCGGGGGGCCATGCGCGTCAAACCGGCAGTCCACGGAGAAGAGTCGGCCCGTCTCCTCACACAACTGCCCGAGGGCAGGAGTGAGCTGACTCGCCGACATCTCAATGGCGGCCAGGCCGCGCGTGAGGCATCTGAGGTGCGAAAGGGCCAGGTCGATGCATTCAGATACCTTTGCGGCAGCCTCGGCATCCTCTGCCGAAACGTGCTTGAGCTTCCGCTCCAGGATTCGCAGGAGCATGTTGGCGCCTGCGAGATCCTGGGAGATGGTGTCGTGAATCTCACGCCCGATCCGCTCGCGCTCGGCTATGCAGGCCCGTAGAAGTGTTTCAGTACACACGGTACGAGCGCCTCCGGTTGATTCCTGACATGTGGCCTTCGGCGGTCGCTTGATCGAGGTGGAAGAATGCCGTGTGGATGACGGTGTCGCTGTGGACCAGCGCGCTGCCGGCGATGTGGTCACCCTTGAACCGGTAATCATCCCCACAACCTACGGACTTGAAGGTCTTCTCCTCGCAGTGCGTAGCGCGATCAATGAAGTCCTGGGCGGCCTTGGCAGCAGCCTTGGCATCGACACCCGCCTTCTTCTTGCCCACCAGCGCGTCCATGACGTAGCTCTTGAGCAACTTGCCGTGGAGGTGTGCGTAGGCCGCGGGACGCGAGACGATATCGAAGCCAGCGGCTTCCCCGCTGATGACGGCCAGGAGGCCGATTTGACCGGGAATGAGCGGGAATGCCTTCAGAGCCTCGTCCAAGGACTCCCGCTGCGACTCGAAAACGTCTCGCATGGCGCCGGTCGGAGACGGCGGGGCGCAGGCCGCCTCCTGGAGTTCGGATATGCCGTTCCAGACTTCGCCCTGGTCCGACCGGAACGACGCTGAGGCCGCCAGAGATTCGGACACCGACCGGTTCTTGCGCGCACGAATGCTCCTCGCCATGACCGTTCCGGAATCGTAGAACGCTTGCGTGGCATAAGCCCACCGGCCCTGCTCGGTGCAGCTCACGGGGATGACGATGTCCTGTTTCTCCGGAACAAGTACCGTCGTGTTCAAAACCCGGTTCTGCTTGGCGCCGGCCAGTTCCTCCCCGTCCAGCAGCAGTACGGGAGTCTCCGCGCTGTTTGTAACCTTGAGCTCCGGCACCGAACCGCCCTGGCTGACTTCCGTGACAGTCAGCAGTCGGCCCTCCAGGGCTTCAGTCAGAGTAATGTAGCTGACCGATTCACCTTCGCCATCGGCTATCGGGAAGATGGCGATGTTGCCGTGGCTCTGCGGATCCCCGAGTTTTACGCCCTTCAAACGACTGACAATTGTCACCTGCATGTCGCACCTCCATTCGGTTGCTGAGTGCCCTTTGCAGGAAGAGTGCCAGCATGCGTCTTGGCACCCTCGTCATAGGAAACTGGCGATTTCCCGAATAGTCGCGGTCCATCGCACGGCAGGGGCGAGTGCCACGCTCCAACCCACATTGATCGGCTTCAACGGGGGTTGAAGATAGGACTCGACATTGGATTGCCGTTTGTTACTCTGCTCCGATCCGTGTGTTTTCAGACCGTTGAAGAAGGAGACTAGGTCGCATGTGAAGACGCTGCTTACATTTGCAGGGTTTCATGACCCCTATTCCGTGGGGTTGGTCGGCCAGGAACAGCAGCCTGGGCCGATCTTGTCGCTGGCGATGGCCAGGCCCTTCGACCGCATCGTCCTTTTCAGTACGCCCAGTGTGCAACAGCACACACGCGAAACCGCCGACGCCCTGAAGTCCTCCTGCCCCGACAGTGCCGTCACCACCATCGATCTTCCTCTTCGGGACCCTACCGACTACGTGCCCATCCTCCGGCACCTTCGCCAGCATACGTCCGCGATCCTGAAGCAGTCGCCTGACGACGAGTACTTCATCGCTGTGGCTTCGGGCACACCCCAGATGCATGCCTGCTGGGTGCTGCTGGTGTCCGGTGGCGAGATTCCCGCTCGCATCCTGCATATCCGCCCCCCGAAATACGTCACCAAAGAAGCCCCGATGGTGTCGGAAGTGGACCTCTCCTCCCCAGAGTTCCCGGAGGTCCGTGCGGCGGTATGCCGGGAGATGGCTGCCGCTCCATATTCCGTAGAGCACGTCAGCATGGGCGACGCGATCGAGGAACTCGGCATTGTCGGGGAAGACCCCAAGATGGTCCAAGCTCTGAAGATGGCGGCTGTCCTGGCGGAACATGACGCACCCATACTGGTCCAGGGCGAGACCGGGACCGGCAAGGAGCTGATTGCCCGCCTGATCCACCGCCTCAGCGGACGGGATCAGGAGCGATTCATTGCCATCAACTGCGGTTCATTGCCGGCCAACCTGGTTGAAAGCATCCTCTTCGGGCACGTCAAGGGCGCCTTCACCGGGGCGACCGCCGACCAGGTCGGCAAGTTCGAGCAGGCCGATGGCGGCACGCTCTTTTTGGACGAGGTCGGTGAACTTCCGGTGGAGGTCCAGCCGAAGTTCCTGCGCGTCCTGGAGGACGGGATGGTCGAACCGGTCGGCGCCAAGCGCGGGAAGCGCACGAACGTCCGGGTGGTCGCCGCTACCAACGTGGACCTGCAACAGGCGGTGGAGAAGAAGAGATTCCGTGAGGACCTGTACTACCGGCTTTCCTTTGCGACGGTCCGTCTGCCTCCCCTCCGCGAGCGCCGGGCCGATATCCCCAGGATCGCGCTGCACATCCTCGACACCCTGAACAAATCCCTGCGCCGGCCCAAGCGCCTTTCTCCGGAGGCATTGACCCGGTTGCAGGCCCAGGCATGGAAGGGCAACGTGCGCGACCTGGAAAACGTCCTCGGGCGATCCATGCTGATGGCTCAAGAAGAGATTCTCAAGGCGGACGACCTCCTGATTGACGAACCGAAACGGAAGAAAGACCCCCTGGCCTCGCTCCCCGATCCCCATGAAGGCTTCAGCCTGGAGGAGTATCTCAAGAGCGCCCGCAAGCAGCTCATGCTGCGTGCCTTGGAACTTTCCAACGGCAGCCAGTCCGGCGCCGCGAGGATGCTCGCCATCTCGCCGCAGGCGGTTCACAAGTTCCTGAAGGAAGACCGATGACGGAGTCTATTCAACGACAGTTGAAGCGCAGGCGAAGGGGTGAAATCCTCCAGAATGCGCAAACTGCTGCTGCGCAAGCTGATATGCGTATCCCGCCTCGCATGGCACAGAGTCTGCGAATGAGATGCCCGACCAACTGTATTCTGGGAGGGCGAACGGCATGAGCGAGAAGGTCTTCACGAAACGGCGATGAATAAGCGGAAGTTCCAGGTGTGTAATGGCTATCTGCTCGAGTTCGACCAACTCGCGCGGTTGCTGAACGTGCTCGTAGAGCAGTCGGCTGCGAAGAAACTCGATCGCGGATTCCTCACGGAAGCGACCGGTCTCACCGACAGGCATGTCGAGACGCTGGTGAGCATGGGCTCGGCCATGGGCCTGATCCGACCCGGTGTCCAGATCCTGTCACCGGCCGGGGCCGTACTCGCCAAGCATGACATCTTCCTGGAGTCGAAAGCCGGCCTGGAGTGGTGCCACTACTTCGCAGCCAGCAGGCCGAGGAACCTGGTCTGGTACGAAGTCTTCAACACGCTTCTCCCGCGAGAGCGGGCGATGACGGTTGCCGAATGGACACAGGTGCTGCGCAACCAGCTCTCCGGACAGTACTCGGAAGCGACCCTGAAGAAGAACCTGCGCGAGGAAGTCCGTTTCGTGACGGACGCCTATCTCCATCGGAACTTCAGCCGCCTTGAACTCCTGCAACAGACCTCCGACGGACGCCTCTACCGCCGGCGCTATCCCAAACCGGCGCCGGCGATCTTCGCCGCGACGCTCTATGATTTCGCAGCCGTGCAATCCCTGAGCCTGGTGCAGGTCGAACCGCTTCCTTCCACCCCCGGATCCCCCGCCATGCTGTTTGCAATGGATGACGAAACGGTCCGCCAGAACCTGGAAGACCTCCACTTGCGCGGCTGGATTCGTTACGAGAGCACGCACAACCTCAACCAGGTGCGCCTTAAAGAGGGGTTCACCGCCGTCGAATTCCTGACCGCGCATTTCGAGGAGAGGGACCCGAGCGGCAAGCCTGAACCGATCAAGGAGAACCCGGAGTTGCCCCTCACATGAAAGACCCGATCGACATGCTGCAGTTCGTTGCCGAGCTCGCCCGCCGGCCGCGGGGGCGAGCGGCGGTTGTTCTTACCCAGGACTACGGGCAGGAGGCCGGGTGGGCAGGATCGCTTGCCGAGAAGACCCAGTCGGAACACCTGGACCTTCTGGCGGAGTTCCATACGCACATGGATCTCGCGGCGCGCCTTGGCTCGTTCACTGTTGCGGAGCTATTCCGGTTCCTCGGCCAGCGCAAGCAGGCGCGCGTCCTCATCGTGAGCGGGCTGGAGTTTCTCTTTGCCACATGGGCTTCCATGCCGGGCTCGATGGAGCAGTTCGCGACGCAGTTGGAGATGTGGCGGGGATCACCCGCGCTGCTCTTTGTGATGCGCCACGTCCCCACACTGGCGAGCCGCCCGTTCACGCGGCACTCGGAATTGATGTTCGTCGTTGATCAAAGGGAGACGCTGGCGCTATGACCAAAACCAAGATCAACGTACCCCAGGAAAGCCAGACCGTGGAGTGGAAGCAGTCTTTTGGCGAGTGGAAGGAAATCGTCGAAACCTGTGCCGCCTTTGCCACGGCGGATGGCGGAACGATCTACGTCGGCATTTCCCCCGCCGGCGAACGAGTTGGCGTCACCATCGGCAAGGGGTCGCTGGAGGATCTGGCCAACAAGATCAAGACCAACACCGACCCGACTCAGTTCCCTTCCATCGAGGTGCGCGGCGATGCATCATCGGCGGTTGTCGAGATTCACGTTAAACCGGACCCGATCAAACCGGTGTGGGCCTTCGGACGCCCCATCAAGCGAGTCGGCCGGACGAACCAGTTCCTCAAGCGGGACGAAGCGCAACGCCTGCTGGAGGTCTCCACCGGGCGAACCTGGGATGCATTGCCTTGCGAGGGCTTCGTTCGGGCTGATATCAGCAAGAAGGCGGTGCACGATTTCCTGCGCCGCGCCGAGATGCCCGCCGACACGCCTTTCCAGAACGTCATCCGGAACCTGAAGATGGGCGACAAGCGGCATGTTTCCCATGCGGCGGCATTGCTGTTCAGCGATTTTCCCCAGCGATTCTTTGTCGAAGCCAAAGTCAAATGCGCTCGTTTCCTGGCCGGCAGTCTGACTCGATTTCTGGACGAACGGACGATCGAGGGTCCCGTCCTTCAGCAGCTCGACGAAGCCATGGCATTCGTGACGCGCAACACCCGCCAGGCACTGGTGGTCACCGGCAAGCCCCAGCACGACATTGTTCCGGAATATCCCGAGGCGGCCGTCCGTGAAGCCATCACCAACGCCCTCTGTCACCGCAGCTATACCGACGTGGGGGCCATCCAGGTACGCATTCACGACGACTGCCTGGAGGTTTGGAATCCTGGCAAACTCCCGCCCGATCTGACCATTCGTTCCCTATACCGCAAACATGGCTCATTCCCCCGGAACCCGCTGCTGGCCGGGGCCATCTTCCGTACGCGCCTGATCGAACAATGGGGAACCGGCACGCTGCGCATCATTGATGCCTGCCGTCCACACGGGATCGCGGTGGAGTTTGAGCAGGATATGGGCATGTTCATCGTCCGACTCAAGAAAGCGCAGACTGAGCAAGACGCCCCCGAAGTCACCCCCGAAGTCACCCCCGAAGTCATGTCCATGTTGGCCGCGATCAGAGGCGAGATGTCCCGGAGCGAGATTCAACGGGCGCTGGGACTCAAAGACGAGAAACATTTCCGCGAAAACTACCAGCAAGTCGCCGTGGCTCTCGGGCTGATCGAGATGACCATTCCCGACAAGCCCCGCAGCCGCATGCAGAAGTACCGCTTGACCGACAAGGGCCGGAGAACACTGGAACTGGCCGCGAAACCATTGAACCACTGAACCATTGAACCACTGAACCAGGAACCATGAAAAACCAAGGACTCTTCAGCACGCTGTTCATCGAGGATGTCAGGGCCAAGGTGGCCCTGGATGACGCCGCGCGTGGCCGAATGGCCACCCTCCAGCATACCTGGTCTACCCGCAACGGACAGGATACGGAGGCTCTGTGGAATTCATTTCTGAAGCAGGCACTCGGTTACCTGAAGTTCGTTCTCCCCGCCACACCTTCCGCTCCCGGCGTCTATCCCCTCTACGATGACTACAGCTATGCGACCCCCATCGCGGTGCTCTACCTCTGCCCGCCGGGCGCCGACCTGGACGACGTCGCCATCGGCCGCTTCTGGCCCGGCAAGCTGGTCGCCAACCTCCGGAGGCACAGACTGAACTGGGGCATTCTAACCGATGGCGCGAAGTGGCGGCTGTACTCCCTGAAGACGGCCAAGCCCTATGAGGACTTCGTCGAGTTGGACCTGGCCGGTGCGCTCGCCAAGGGCGACGAGCCGGAGTATGCCCTCTTCGAGAAGTTTTTCCATCGCGACTCGTTTGTGAATGATGAATGCGGAATGATGAAAGATGAAGGGGGTGAGCCGACAGGTCGGACGGACATCATGCCGGCGAAGTGCAGGCTCGATCATGACCGCGTTGCCTCGGAAGAACTGCTCGAACGGCTGGTGAAGAAGCCGTTGCTGGACCAGGTGGACGAAGTGCTGCAGTACCTCTGCAACGGCTTCATTGCGGACACCCCCCGCAAAGGCGAAGAGTACACCGAGGAAGAGCGCCGCCAGATCTTCGAAAGCGCCGTCAAGCTCCTCTATCGCTGCCTGTTCCTGTTCTATGCCGAGGCCCGCAGTCTGCTCCCGTCCGATCCGGAGAAACGCGAGACGTACAAGCGCCTCTCGATCATGCGGCTGTGCGAAGAAGCCCGGAAGTTCCAATGGCAACAGCGCAAAGACACGGACGCATTCGACCTCTGGAAGCACCTCAAGGGTCTGGTCAATGCCGTCAACGATGGCGATCCCGAATACGGCATCATGGGCTACAATGGCGGCCTCTTTGACGACGAGGAAGAGAAGTTCCTGCGCCGCCACAAGCTCCGCAATGACTTCCTGGCCCGCGCCCTGTACCTGCTGGCATACGTGGAGCCGCTCGGCAAGGATCCGGATGACGAGTACCCGATCCCCTACGCGGACCTGGAGGTCCGGCATCTGGGCGAACTCTACGAGAACATCCTGGAGTTCAACGTCACCCTGGCCGATGCCGACCGACTTCGCCGCCGCACGAGGAAGGGCGTGCAGATCCTGCTCGCGTCCGGGAACACGTTCGACCCCAAGACCGATTCGCGGATCCGTAAGGGCGATGTGTTCTTCGGTGAGACGGCACTGGAGCGCAAACAGACGGGCTCCTACTACACGCCGGAAACGCTGGTGCACTTCCTCAACCAGAAGGCTATCGTCAATCCGCTCCGGGAGTGCTTTGACAAGGAGTACCGTCCGCGTTTCGCCGTCTTCTGCAAGGAAGCGCTGTCCGGACGCGACCTCCCCACGCGACGCGGGGCAGCACAGTCAGCCGTTGCGCTGGTCGAGCAGTTCGTGGAAGAGGTCGTTCTCAAGTTTCGTGCCTGCGACCCGGCCATGGGCAGCGGTCACTTCCTTGTAAATGCTGGCAACCAAATCACCGACCTCATTGTTGAACTGCTTTCCGAGTTGCCGCATGTGGAGGGTATGAGGTCGCGCGTATCGTGCACGCCTAATCACTGGCGACGACTGGTCACCCGCCACTGCCTGTACGGCGTGGACCTTAACCCCTTGGCGGTCCATTTGGCCAAGTTGTCGCTCTGGCTCAACTGCTTTGCCCGTGAGCACAAGCTCACTTTCCTGGACCACCACCTGAAGGACGGTAACAGCCTGATTGGGATTCGATCGCTACGCCAACTGGAGAAACTCCCTGAGCGCCCAAAAACCAAGAAAAGGAAGAATGAACAGGGCTTGCTGTTCCCCACCGACTTGAAGAAGGCATGTGCGCGGCTCGTAGCCGAGATCGAGAAGATTAACCGTGTCGCCGAGGATGACACAGATCGAATGAAGGCACTGCATGAAGAGGCGGTAGGCGAAACTCGCGCGATCCGCCCCTTAGCCGATCTTCATACGGCATATCTCATAGACCACTCCACCGGCGAGGAAGACTACCGCGAGATCTTCTCCGACCTGGCCAAAGGGCGAAAACCGAGCGGCATCCTATCGCAGGACATTTTGTCCAAGGTGGCCATGCTCACGCATCGTCATCGTTTCTTTCACTGGTCACTGGAGTTTCCCGAGGTCTTCTCTGCTGATACGGGCGGTTTCGATGCCACGGTTGGGAATCCGCCCTGGGATATGTCGAGCGCCAACCCCAAAGACTTTTTTCCCACCTTGGACGACTCTTTCCGGGCTCTTAGTCGGATCGACAGCCTGAAAGAGATGGAGAGACTTTGCGAAGAGCATCCAGCGATTGGGCAACGGTGGAATGACTATCAGGCCTACTACGATGCTCAGAATCGCTATCTCAACACACCGTCTGTTTACCCCTACGCGCCGACCGGACGTAACAACCTGTTTCACTACTTGCTTCATCGTGGTTTTGACATTCTGGCCGAGAAAGGGCGTCTTGGTCTTGTCGTACCTAGTGGGTTGTACACAGATCGGGGGTGTCGTCCCCTCCGCGAGATGTTCTTAACCCAGAGCACTATCCAGTGCCTGTACTGCTATGAGAATCGCTGGCCTGCTGTTTTCAGTGCAGTCCACAACATGTTCAAGTTCATCTTGTTCTGCACGCAAAAGGGCGGAGATACAAAGTCATTCAAGGCTGGTTTCATGCTGCATGATCCTGAGATCCTGCCGGCCGTAGATAATGACGCCCTCGAAATGCCTGTCGAGATGATCAAGAAGTTCTCACCAGACGACCTCAGTATCACTGAGTTGAACACGCAGCGTGAGATAGATATCCTTGGCGACATCTTCTCAGCGGCCCCTCTCCTGGGATCAACAGAGACTGAAGCGTGGAACGTTCGTTTCAACATCGAATTCATGAGCAACACCGATGCGTGGCGATTCGCCCCTCGTGACACCCATTCAGTCCCCGTGTGGGCTGGTCGTTGCTTCTTCCAGTTCGATGAGGGGTTTGCATCACCAGATAGGAGTGTTGCAGAGGAACATATGGATTCCCTCTACGATTCTGGAACTCCACTCTGGAAGGACTATCGTCTCGTCTTCCGGGACATCGCGGCCAGCACGAACGAGCGAACATGCATTTCCATGGTCATTCCCCCGCCAAGCGCGTGCGTCGAGACAGCACGACTCATCTATGTCGACTCGCCCGACGCTCATGACAATAAGGCTCTGACATTGTTTTTGGCGGCGCTTCTGAACAGTTATTGCCTAGACTTCGTCATCCGCCACATGGTTACATCGCACCTGTCTCAGCACATAATGAGTCGCTTGCCCGTCCTGCGTTCTCAACCGACAGAAAGGATGCCGCAATCAATAATATCGAGAGCGGCGCGGCTTGTGTGTACGTCGTCATCCTATGCCGCCTTGTGGCGCGATGTATTCCATCCGCACTGGGCTTCTCGTTCTTTCTGGTATCCCAGCGGCAGACCCACGGCATACGGCCCATCGCACGAGCATCTGCTGCGCAAGCGCCTTGCGGATGAGGCGGCGACCCTGACCCCCGAATGGACTCCACAATGCGGTGTCCACGACCGTCTGCCTGATCGGCGCGACACGGGTGACCGAGCCCAGCTCCGGGCCGAGATAGACGCCTACGTCGCCCACCTCTACGGCCTCAGCCGCGACGACTTCGAGTACATCTTCAGCACCTTCCCCGTGCTGGAAAGGAAAGAAAACCAGGCATTCGGCGAGTTCCAGAGCAAGCGCAAGTGCCTGGAGGAGTATGATCGGATTGCGGGGGTGCTGGGAGGTTGAGATGTTCAGGGTTCACGGTTCAGTGGTTGACAACCAGAATTCAGACGTGGGCTGAAGGTGGACAGTTAGGACGATAGAGGGATGAACAAGCCTAGGAAACATAGTCGCGATACGGAGTTGCTGGCCCGACAACTCCAGCCAAGCGACATTTACGAATGGCTGGTCACCGAGGGGTATTTCCCCGAAAGCTACGTCTTGCCCCCGTGCTTCCACGTCGTGTCCCATCCCTCCTTTGGAACGTACTTCACTCAGAAGGCCGGCGGACGATTTGTTCCTTCCTTGTCGCAAGCGTGCGAAGTCCACTTTCCGAAGAGCGACCTTGCGGACCGTACCTTCGGCATTCTTGATCCTGCGTTGCATAGCGATATAGCGACAGAGATCGCGACCGGATGGGGATCTGTGCTTGACGTGATTTTCAGCCCAGCAAAGAGGGTCTACTCGTACAGTTTTCCAATCCCTGTCTCAAAGCAGACTCCCGGCGTGGTAGGTGCCCTACGCGCTGGACGGATGATTTACGAATGGATTGAGATGGCCGAAGAAGACCTCGTCGAGGAGGCTTACCGGTACAAATACCTCGTGCGGACAGACGTCAAGAACTGCTATCCGTCCATCTACACGCACAGCATCGCCTGGGCCATCCACTCACGAACAACAATTCGCAGCGGGGGAAATCGGAACAACTTCTCTCTGCTCGGCAACCGCCTCGACAAGCTCTTCCAGTGCGCAAACGATGGTTGCACAAATGGCCTCCCCATCGGTCCGGCTGTCTCCGACCTGATTGCAGAGCTGATTCTGTCAGCCGTTGACATTCTAATCTCGCCTGGCCTTCTTCAGACCGGTTCCTTGGCCCTGCGGTTCAAGGATGACTACAGGTTCTTGTGCCGGACACAGGAGGAGTGCAGGAAGGTCACAAAACTGCTCCAGAAGGGCCTGAAGGAATTCAACCTTCTTCTCAATGAAGACAAGACGCAGGTGGTGACACTGCCAGAAGGGGTCTTTCGAGACTGGGTTTCGCGATACAACACAATTCGCCCGAGGAGCAAGGGGGCGCTAACCTTTCAGGACTTCAGAGAGCTGTATCTCGGGGTTCTTCGGATTGATCAGGAGGTGCCAGGCACGGGCATCATTGACCGCTTTATCGCTGATGTGACTGACTCTCAGTACACGCCGCTCTTCCCCATTTCGTCTTTTCATATCGAAAAGACGATCAGTCTTCTCCTGCTCATGGCTGAGCGGCGGATTCGTTCGTATCCCAGGATTCTTGGCCTGGTCGAGGCGATGATGATTGCATCTGGTTCACCAGCCGCGGCCAAGACTATCGAGCGACATCTGAACAACGTTCTTGCCGAGTTGGCGAAGGACGAAGACGAGAACCGATATGTCCTGTCCTGGCTGCTCTACTTCCTAAAGAGCAATCGGCTCGCTGTCAGCCATACATCCAGCTTCTCCGACCCGATTTTGGAGGCGATCCGCACCAACAGGTGCTCTCTGTTCCCTGGGGCGAGCCAATTCAAGCTGTTTCGCGGCGTACGTGCTGCGCGCAAGGCGGGAACAATGCTGAAGCATCTGGATGTATTCAAACCACAATGATCTGTGAACATTGCAGAGGCCGAAGGGCTGCGTAGATTAAGGAGCACGAATGACAAGTCTAACATACCACAAGCCAGAACGTATCTGGATAAAAGGCCACTCTGAGCTGAACGAGCGGTGGGTGCAGGACATCATTGCCGAGGACCCCACGGTCCTGGGCCTGGGCGACCTGATCCTCAAGGACAAGGAACGCATCCAGCCCCACGCCGGCCGTCTGGCCCTGTTGCTCCAGGATTCCGACTCCACCAGGCGGTACGAGGTGGAAGTTCAACTTGGCAAGACCGACGAAAGCCATGTGATCCGCACACTGGAATACTGGGACGTCGAGCGGAAACGGTATCCGCAGTACGAGCACTGCGCGGTTATTGTAGCGGAGGATATCACCAGTCGGTTTCTGAATCGAAGTTCTACATCGGCCTGGCACGGGGCGGACAGAGCGACAACTACATCCTCTTCCGCGCCAAGAAGCAGTTCGTCCGGTTGGAACTGCGCCTGGAAAAGAACGAACAACTTGAACAGAAGATCGACGAAGCAGGCCTGGACCTCATGGAACTGGGTCACGGCGGCCGCATGCGAATCAAGCTCAGCAAGGACGACCTCGACGCGCACCGCGACGTGATCGCTGAGTTGATGAAGACCGCGTACGAAGCCAGTAAGGGATGAGGATTGAGAGGTTCAGGGGTTCAGGTTCAATGGTTCAGGGTTTCACTGTTGGAGCGGTTGAGAGAGATTCAAGAGTGCAGCGGCAGAAGATGAGGCAAGAACATGAGAAATGAACACCATGGCGGGCAAAACGCGGCCAGTGCGGCCGATCGTCCGCAACTGAAGAGCATTGAACTGCACGGGTTCAAATCCGTGGATGCCGATGGGCAGACGATCGAACTGACCCCGATTACCGTGCTGTTGGGAGCGAACGGCGCGGGCAAGAGCAACCTGGTGTCGTTCTTCAAGATGCTCAATTACATGATGACCGGAGGGCTCCAGAAGTACGTGGCGGAGCAAGGATTTGCCGAGACGCTGCTCTACTTCGGAGCGAAGAGGACAAGCGCGATCAGCGCCAAACTGACCTTCGAGGGCGACGGAGCGCGCGACGAGTACTCCTTTGAACTGGGGCGCGATGCCACCGGACAGCTCTTCTTCCAGAACGAGTCTGTCCTGTATCACGTCAAGAGCGAGGCCAAACCGCTGAAGAAGGACTTGGGAGGTGGTGTCAAGGAGTCGCAGCTCAAGCAAGCGAAGCGCCAGGGGAGCAAGACGTGTGGCGTCATGCATCATCTTCTGTCCAGATGTCAGGTATTCCAGTTTCATGACACGTCCGCCACGGCGAAGATTCGGACGGAGGGCTATATCGACGACTGCAAGTGTCTTCGCAGCGATGGCGGGAATCTGGCGGCCTATCTACGTGGACTGAAACAGGGGAACGGCGGAAGGCGATACTACGACCGCATCGTTCGGCACGTCCGGTTGATGGTGCCGCAGTTCGAGGACTTCGATCTGGATCCGTTGCCCGGGAACGACAAGTACGTCCGGCTGAACTGGCGGGAGAAGGACTCCGATTACTTGTTCGGGCCGCACCAGTTGTCCGACGGCTCGCTTCGGTTCATGGCGTTGACGACGCTCTTCTTACAGCCGCCGGAGCAACGTCCGGAGGTCATCATCGTTGACGAGCCCGAGCTGGGACTGCATCCGGCTGCCATCTCTGCTTTGGCCGGCATGGTCAAAGCAGCGCCTCCAAAGACCCAAGTGCTGCTGGCGACGCAATCGCCGCGGCTGGTAGATGAGTTCAGCGCGGATCAGGTCATGATCGTCGAGCGGGATGAACAGCGTCCGCGGACTGTTTTCAAGAGGCTCCACGAACAGGATCTGAAGGATTGGCTCGACCGCTACTGCCTGAGCGAGCTGTGGGAGAAGAACGTATTGGGAGGGCGCCCGTGATGCCAGTGCGACTTCATATCACAGCGGAGGGGCAGACCGAGGAGCGTTTTGTGAAGGACGTGCTGGCCCCGTACCTTGGGGAGCAAGGCGTTTGGGCGGATGCGCGGTGCGTACTCACGAGCAAGAACAAGCGCGCCGGTGCTGAGTATCGCGGCGGGTTCCGGCGGCATAGCGCGTACCTTACGGTGAAGGCCGACATATGCGCCTGGATGAAGGAAGACCGGCACCCAGACGTCCGGTTCACGACCATGTTCGATCTGTATGCGTTGCCGACTGACTTCCCGGGGCATGCGGCGGCCGCGGCCGAGCAAAAACCGTACGAGAAAGTCCGGCTTCTGGAAGAGTCTTTATGCCAGGACATCCGTGGAGAACTGGATGACACCCGGTTCATTCCGTATATCCAGCTCCATGAATTCGAGGCGCTGCTCTTCGCCGATCCACAGCGCCTTGACTGGGAGTTCCTGGAGCATGCCGCGCCGATTCAGCGTCTTGTGGCAATGGTGGCCGCGGAAGGCGGCAATCCCGAGTTGATCGATGACGGCGACACTACGGCGCCATCCAAGCGGATTGCGGCGGAGATCCCTGAATACGCTGGGAGTAAGGCGACGTCGGGGCCTTTGGTTGCAGGAAAAATCGGCATGAATGTCCTCCGGAACAAATGTCGTCATTTCAGAGAATGGTTAGACATGCTAATCGCATTGGGCGCAGCATCGAGGGTTCAGGGGGGCAATGGTTCAGGGGTTCACGGTTGAAGGGTTGAAGATGAATAGCCAATATCGAACACTCAAATCCAATGACCAAGGAGGGCCAAGTTGGGCCTTGGGTGTTCCGTGTTGGGTATTGGGTATTGGTGTTCTACCCCAGGCGAAAGCAGGTGGTATCCGGACATGTCCGGACAATTCGGAATAGTCGGAGTATGCCTTGGCGGCGAACATTGAAAAGGCGCAACGCATTCTTCATGAGGCAGATGCGAACATATCGCGGCTGCGCACGGGGGAATGCTCGGTACTATCTGGACATATCCGGACATCCCGAGGTATTCGAGAGGCACATGGCGAGACCGAATACTGGTGTGCGAAGAGTAACGCGGACATTCCTGCCCGCGTTGGCGAGCCCGCAGGCAGGAATGCCTGCGGTAACTCGTGAGTGGATTAGAGAGGAGCAACAGTCGTGAAAATACTGACACTGGACGTGCAGGGGTTTCGGTCCCTGAAGGATGTTTCCTGGCGACCCGGCAACCTGAACGTGCTGATCGGCCCGAATGGGTCCGGCAAGTCAAACCTGATGCGCTTGCTTGAGTTCCTGGCCGTCTCCGCCAAAGGCCAACTTGGTAAGCACGTGCAGAAGGCGGGCGGGATGGAACCGCTGCTGTGGGATGGATCGGCGAACAAGATCGGCGTCAAGGTCAAGACGACACCCGTCGAGGATGGCCGACCGGTTGAGCGAGACAGTCTTACTTATCAACTGGACCTCGCCCGGATCGGGAAGACCAGCAGCTACCGGGTGGACTACGAAATGCTGGGGAACTTCTATCGGGTGGAGACAGGGCAAAGCGGTCAGCCTTTCAAGATGCTGGAGCGCCGGCAGCTCGTGGCCAAGGTATTCGACGAGCAGGAGCGTGGTCTGGTGGCCCCGGAAGAGTCCGTTGCCGAGGAGGAATCCCTGCTGAGCCTGGCCACCGGGCCATTCGCTCAAAACCACCTCATTCCGCCCTTCCAAACGTTCCTGGCTGGTTGGTCCATCTACCACGACGTGCATGTCAACCAGGATGCGGCAATCCGTCAGCCGACGATTGCCCGGCACGAGAAGCGCGTTGACCCGGATGGCCAGAACCTTGTCAGCGTACTCCACACGCTCTATGCCAGTGACCGGGAGTTCAAGAAGGACGTGAACCTGGCAATGAAGGCGGCATTCGGCGACGATTTCGAGGAGATCGTCTTTCCCCCGGCGGCGGATCAGCGCGTCCAGATGAAGATCCGTTGGCGCAGTTTGCAGCGCGAGCAAACGGCGGCGGATCTGTCGGACGGCACTCTGCGCTTTCTCCTGTTGCTTGGCGTGCTGGCATCGCCCAACCCCGCGCCGCTGATTGCCATTGACGAGCCGGAGACCGGCCTTCATCCGGCCATGCTTCCGCTCGTGGCCGAATTCGCAGTGGATGCGGCGAAACGAACCCAGGTCATTCTCACCACGCACTCGCCGCAGTTTCTGGACGCGTTCGGCGACTCGTGGCCGGACACGACGGTCGTCAAGTGGCGTGACGGACAGACGGTTCTGGAGACACTCGACGATGCTCTACTCAAGCGATGGCTTCAAGAGTATTCCTTGGGCGCGCTCTTCAAGTCAGGCGAGCTGGAGCAAGGGCTGGAGCCGGGCGGCGAGACCCGCAAGGTGGCCGAAGGCAAGGCATCCTACGGCAGGGAGTGACCGATGAAGTTCATTCTATTTGTCGAAGGCAAGACTGAACAGAAGTCCATCCCCGCATTTCTCAAACGGTGGCTCGACCCACAACTGAAGCAGCCGGTCGGCATCAAGCCCGTGAAGTTCGAGGGTTGGGCGGAGTTGGTCAAGGATGCACCGGTCAAGGCCGGAATGTACCTCGCAAATCCGGACGTCATTGCCGTCATCTCCCTGCTCGACCTCTACGGACCGACCATCTATCCCGGCCATGCCGTCAGCGCCGAGGACCGGATAACGTGGGGGCGACAACACATGGAGAAGCTTGTCGGCCAGAACCGATTCCGCCATTTCTTCGCCGTCCATGAGGTAGAGGCGTGGGTACTGAGCGATGCTTCCCTGTTGCCGCCACCTGTACGGAAGGGACTTCCGGCGGGCGCGAAACAACCAGAAACCGTGAATTTCGATACGCCGCCGGCAGTACTGCTGGATCGGCTGTATACCCAGGCCACGGGCCGCGGGTATAAGAAGGTCGCGTACGGCAAGGATCTCTTCGGCAAACTGGACCCTGGGGTCGCGTATGCCAAGTGCCCACAGTTGAAGGCACTACTGGACGAGATGCTCGCTCTCGCAAAAGGGGCCGGACTATGAACTTAACCTGTGGCGATGTCTTCAACCGTGAACCCTTGAACCCTGAACCCCTGAACCTTGAACCCCTGAACTGTGAACCGGTGAACCGCTGAACCGCTGAACCCCGAAAGGGTGAGCTTATGAGCACGATTGCTGATGTGGTGAAACTGCGCACCGGCTACGCGAATTTCGTGGAGCTGAAGAGTGCGTTTGATGAGGGCAAAGAAAATGCCGATCGCATGGCGATGTACCGCCCGACCAAGGCGCATCGGCGGGCGTTCGAGCGGCTATGCAGGGGGCTGTATCAGCCGAACGACAAGAAGTTCTACCTGCTCAGCGGCTCCTACGGCACGGGTAAATCCCATCTGTGCCTGATGTACGCCAACTTCCTCAGCCGGGCCAGCGGCGATCCCGAGATCAAGGG
>Ga0116202_10000840_pt1 | contig 17619 bp, 10 predicted proteins | sample LakKivw325mmetaG_FD_94479 | JGI IMG/M metagenome (GOLD analysis project Ga0116202, IMG submission 94479) | Anoxic lake water microbial communities from Lake Kivu, Rwanda to study Microbial Dark Matter (Phase II) - Lake Kivu water 325m metaG | ecosystem: Environmental > Aquatic > Freshwater >...
GCTAGATACGCACAGGCGTGGGCTGGCGCAAGGCGGCCCGGCGGAGGTATTGTCCGGGTGCGAGCCGCGCGCTTCCTTAGCGGCGTTGCGGCAGGGGCCGGCAAGGCCCACAGAGCCCACGTTCGCGCAGGAGGAGAGAGCGATGGCGCAACACGGCGAGGTGAGGCTCGACGCGCCGCGGCGGCGGCTCCGGCTGGTAGTGGCGGCCGTGGTCGCGCTGGGGCTGCCGGGAGGGGTCGCGGCGGCAGCAGGGGCGCAGGCCGCCTCGGCCCAGGTTCCAGACACGACGGAGGTGACGACCATGACGACAGGCATCCATTGGCTGGGACACGACGCGTTCTGCATCGAGGTGGAGGGGCGGGTCGTCTACGTGGATCCCTATCGCCTGCAGCGCGATCAGCCCAAGGCAGACCTGATCCTGATCACGCACGACCATCACGACCACTGCTCGCCCGAGGACGTGGCGCGCGTCCGCGGTCCGCACACCGTGGTCGTGACCGTGGCAGCGGCCGCCAGCCGCCTGCCGCCGCCGGTCCGGGTCGTGCAGGCGGGCGACACCCTGACTGTGGGCGGCATCGGCATCGAGGCCGTCGCGGCGTACAACACGAACAAGTTCCGCAGCCCCGGCCGGCCGTTCCATCCCAAGGACGCCGGGTACGTGGGGTTCGTGATCGCGGGCGGCGGTCGCCGGATCTACCATGCCGGCGACACCGATGCCATCCCGGAGATGGCCAGCGTGAAGGCGGACGTCGCGCTGCTGCCGGTGAGCGGAACGTATGTCATGACCGCCGAAGAGGCGGTGGAGGCCGCCAGGATCATCCAGCCGCGAGTGGCCGTGCCGATGCACGTGGGGGCGGGCATCGGTTCGCTGGAGGATGCGACCAGATTCAAGACCCTGGCGCCCATGCCGGTCGTGGTGCTCGAGATGGAGCCATGAGGCGGCGAGGCCTGCTCATGAGACGGCGTGCGGCCTGCGTGGTCCTGCTCGCCACCCTGATCGGGGGCATCCGTCCCTGTGCGGGCGGGGGCGAGGTGCTGGCCCGGGTGGGCGATGTCCAGATCACGGCGGCGGATCTGGAGGCAGCCCGGCAGCGCCTGGAAGGCCCGCTGCGACGCCAGGGCGACCGGTGGCTGCTGGAGACGCTGGTCAAGCGCCAGCTCCTGGTCCAGGAGGCGCGCCGCCTGGGGCTCGGCGACGGCGCCGGCGTCCGCTCCAGGCTGGCGGTGGCGGTGCGCGACAGGCTGCGCGACATGCTGTTCGAGCGGCGCGTGGTGCAGGCGACCACGGTCGACGAGCGCGACGTGCAGGAGGCCCTGGCCACCGCGGCGATCGTCCTGCCGGCAGAGGTGCGCGTGAGCCAGATCGTCGCAGCCACCGCGGCGGTCGCCGAGTCGTTGGCCGCGGAACTGGCGGCGGGCGCCGACTTCGGCGAGCTGGCGCGCCGCCACTCCGTGGAACGGCACACGGGCGCGCGCGGCGGCGATGTGGGCTACTGGCGGGAGGGGGAGGTGACGGGGCCGCTGGCGGAGGCGGTGTTCGCGCTCCGGCCCGGGGAGATCTCTCCGCCGCTGACCGGTCCCGACGGCCGCTTCTACCTCTTCACCGTGCGCGAGCGACGGCCGCTGGGTGTGGCGGCGCAGGACTCGCTGGTCCGCGAGCGCGTGCACAACGTGAAGATCCGCGCGGCCCGCGCCGCCTTCGCTGACTCCCTGTGGTCTGCCTACGGCGGCCAGGTCGACAGCGCCGCCGTCGACCTGCTGGTGCAACGCGGCAAGCGCGCCTGGGGCCGCGTGCCTCCTCTCGAGCCGGCGGACAGCGCCCGGGTGCTGGTGCGGACAGCCACCGGGGAGGTATCCGTCGGCCAGTACGTCCAGTGGCTGCGCGGCGAGGAATCGGCGGCGCGCCTGCCCGCCCCGTGGCACCGCGAGCAAGTCGAGCGGTACGTTCGGGGGCGCACGATCACCGCGCTGCTCTATCCGGCAGAGGCCCGGCGCCTCGGGCTGGACAGGGAAGCCGCGTTCGCGAGCTGGCAGACCCAGAAGTACGAAGACTTGCTCATCGAGGCGTTGCGGGCCGAGAGGGTCGAGGCCCGGGTGATGGACCCGGCGGCATGGGCGGCCGGCTACGAGGCCGTTCGCGACAGCCTGGCGCATCCCGAGCGCCTGCTGGTGGAGGCGGCGGTGCTGCCCGACGCGCAGGCGGCCGAGCAGGTGTATGCGGCGGCCAGCGCGGGCGAGGATCTGGAGCGGTGCGTGCGGCGGTACCCGCCGCCCGACAGCACCGATCACTACTGGGTGTTCAGCTTCAGTCACCACGGGGGGCGCGGATTCGCCGAGCCTCCTGCCCTGGTCGCGGCGGCGCGGCGCGCCACCGCCTGGCCAGCGCCGCCGCCGGTGCGGATCGAGCGAGGGGACGGCCTGGCGGTGTACGCGGTGTTCCGTCTGCTGGACAGGATGCCCGCGGGCCCGCCCGCACCGGACGAGCCGCGCGTGCGGCAGGCAATCCGCGCCCGGCTGGAGCAGGAGCGGGCAGCGGCGCTGGCACAGGCCTTCACCGCGCTGGTCGAGCAGTTGCGGGCCGACCATGCCGGCGAGCTAGTCTACACGGAAGCCGGCAGCGCCTTGCGCTGATCCTGGCAGAGCGAGCCGCCGGCGTGCCGCCGCGGTCGGACAGCCGGTGCGCGCCGTCTGGCGCCAGTGGGCCGTCTGGCGCCAGGGCGCTGCAGGCCCAGGGGCCGCGCGGCCGGCGGCCAGCCCGCTGCTCAGTGGCGGATGCGGGCCCAGTGCTGCTGGAAGTCGAACCCCGGCGTGTACTCCGGCGTGTGGCACTCCCGGCAGGTTGCCTCGGCGACGCGGGCCACCGGCGCCCGGCTGGGCCAGGACAGGTGCTTGCGCGGGACTGCGTGACAGGCCGTGCACCCGACGTTCTGCAGAGTCGGGGTCCGTTCCGCGTCGACGTAGCCTCCCCTGGCCCAGCCGGTGGCGTGGCAGGGCAGACAGCCGAGGTTGCCCTGCGCTTCCGGCGGCAGCACCCCGAAGGCGGCCGCGTGCGCGCTGCGCGCCCAGGCGGCCGCCGCGGGCCGGTGGCACTCCGCACACAGGTCGCTCGGTGCGTGCAGACGGCCGGTCTGGAAGGAGGGCAGGACCTCCTTCTGGCTGCCTGTCGCCCACAGGGGCAGATCCCGCACCAGCGCCGCGACAGACGAGTCCGCGGGCAGGCTCTCGGCCACCGGCAGCAGCTCGTGGGCCCAGCCGGTGACCTTGCCGGCTGCATCGAGCTGGAGCTGCAGTCGGCCCACATACTCCCCGCCGTGCCCCGGCCGGCACAGCAGCGTGCTGCCCACCTGCTGCGGCTCGCGCCGCGGGCCGCCCGCGTGCGCGCCGATGATGACCTGGATGCCGGGCACTTCCTCGGCCAGATCGATGTCTCCCTGCCCTCCGAGGTTGGAGAGGACGACGAGCACATCGCAGGCCGCCCGCAACGGCTCCAGCCAGCTCGCGAGGGCAACGGCGACCGAGCTCACCTTGACCCCCCGGTGGGCCGCGGCCGGCAGGCCCATGAACGCCAGGGCATCCACCACCCCGAGGATTCCCACCCGCACGCCGCCAGCCTCCCGGACCACGTACGGAGGAAAGAGCAGGGCGCCCGAGGCCGAGTCGTGCAGACAGGCCGACACGAACGGCATGCCGCTGGCCGCGATCTCGCTGCGCACGAAGTCCAGCCCGTGGACGAACTCCTGGTCGCCCACGTTGATGGCGTCGTAGGCGAGCAGGCGGTAGATCGCCAGCACGCGGCGGTCGCCGGACAGGCGCGCCCGCGCCGACAGCAGGTCGCCCGCGTCCACGAGCAGCAGATCGGGGGTCTGTTGGCGCTGGCGGTGGATCAGCGTCGCCCGCCGGGCCAGACCGCCCTGCGGGGTCCCCGAGCACGACGGACAGGCCCACACCGCCCCGTCGGTGGAGCCCGTGTACAGCAGCGTCACCGTGCGCGCCGGAGGGGCTGGAGCCGGTGCCGGGCCCGGGACGGCGGCCAGCGACCGGCAGAGCGCCAGCGCGGTTCCCAGCGCCACCAGCCCCGCGCCAGCGCGCCACAGCCGCCTGGCCGGCGCCCCGACGGCCTCACTTGCCCAGGCCCGCGTACACGCTGACGAAGGCCAGCGTGCTCGTCTCGGTCCTGCGGATGAAGACCTTGCGCTCATATTCCACGCCGATGTTCGTCCTCAGCTCGTAGCCGAGGTAGGCCGTGCTATTGCCGAACTGCGCCGCCAGCACCAACCCGTCGAAGTCCGCGTACTTGTCCCGAAAGTTCCAGAACTGGGTCACTTCGGTGCCCACCTCGACGAGCGACCGGTTCAGGATCGGGAAGCGGAGGATCAGCAGCTGGGCCTCGGTCAGCTCGTGCGCCAGCGTGGTCGCGCCCAGGCTCTCGTGCCAGTACATGCTCTTCAGCTTGGGCATGACCGTCACCAGGTCCCGCCACGACCAGGCGTAGTCGATCTTGTTTACCAGGCCGAAGGACCACGAATCCGCCGGCCGCAGCGTGTCCCGGCGCGCGTCCACCCAGACGGGGATCCTCCGGGTGCGCTGCCGGTAGGTCTCCAGCTTGGCCTTGTGGGCGGAGTTGAGGTTGGCGATGCCCGTGTAGTCGAACCCGAGGTACGAGGTGCTGATGAACGTGTCGCGGGCCCGCAGCGGGTCCCTGAACAGCTCGGGCCCGCCCTTCGTGCCGGGCTGCTGGCGCCAGATCCACACGTCGTCGGAGATGTCGTCGCGGACCAGGCGCACGTCCTCGAACGCCTGGAGGCGGCCGATGCGCGGGTAGTCGCGGTCGAGCGTCAGGAGCGCGTACGTGGCGTCGTTCCGGCGCGCCTCGGTCCACTGCCGTTCGCGCAGGCGGCCGGCGCGCAGGCGAACGCCCGGCAGCATCTCCACGCCGAGGTAGGCGTTGTAGCCCCGGCGGTCGCGCGGGTAGGGATAGTCGGGCTCCTCGTCATCCTCCAGGCGGTCGATGATCGTGTTGTGGTTCATGTCCACCCCGAAGAGGAACTTGGGCGGATCGACGGCATAGCGCAGGAACGGTTCCTCGTAGTCGGGGCGCACGTTGTCGTTCTGGTTGAAGTCCGAGCGGTAGTCGTTGTTCTCGTCGAGGCCGGGGAACACGCCGTTGTCGTCGACGCGCTGGTTCCGTCGCGACCAGTCCGGCAGCCGATCCTGATCGTCGTTGTCGTCGACCAGGTCGTACAGGTACTGGACCTTGTCGCCGTAGTCGAGAATCCCCGACGGATCCACCATGTACACCGAGGTCGAGTAGTTGTGGTCCAGAGCGAACAACTCGGCGTAGGCGAACCAGGGATAGGCGATCTTCGTCGCGTTCAGATAGTAGGCATCGGCCCGCGCGTCCGCGCGCCGATGCTGGGTGTGGTTCACGTTGGGGAAGCGCCGGTGCTGGCGGTTGATGTCGTACTCGCCGCGCAGGCGGATCCCGAACACGTCGGTGACCTCGATGGTGGCGCCGTAGATCTCGTTGCCGGTGGGCAGGCCGTATTCGAAGCGCACGATGCGCTGGTTGGAGTTGTCGTCCACGTTGCCCGCGGCGCGCGCCACCAGCAGGTAGACAGGGTATCCCTGCGAGCTGGTCTGGAGATTGGAGGCCACCTCGACGCGGTAGTCGTTGGCCAGGACGAGGTCGAATCCCAGGCGGTCGACCAGCCCCGGGTCGGGGATGTTGTAGGTGAGCGTGATCGTCTCGGCGCCGTCGGCCGCCAGGTACCCGCGCCGCTGGAACCCTCCCTCGATCAGCAGGGGGGCCTCCTCCGGCCCCCACTCCTTGATGACATTGCCGTCGGCGTCCACGCGCCGGGTCAACAGGGTGGAAGAAAAGTAGGCACCCCCGGCCCGGCCGTCGGCGGGCGAATCGTCGGCGATGCGGATGGCGACCCAGCGCACCACGTCGCCGTTCTGTACGGTGCTCAACTGGCCGTAGCGCATGTCGTCGAGCACGAGCCGGCGGTCCGTCCGCCCGGTGTGCGTGTTGATGAAGGTGGCTCCCAGCTTGACGAAATCGGCGATCTGCATGTTCCCGTGGAAGCCGAGCAGATTGGTGAAGTCGGTCGCGTCCGCCACCTGATCCTTGCTCTGGGCGAATCCCGGCGAGCTGACCCGCGAGGCCAGCAGCGTGGCCATGTACTTGTCCGACTGGTAGTCCCACTGCAGGCCCGAGAATCCCGGCTTGGAGAACGTCAACGGCGTGAGCGTGGTGCGGATCTCGTTGCCGATCGTCACGGCCGTGTAGTGCTGGCCCTTGGCGTCGGAGGCGATGACGAGGTTGTCGAACCAGCTGGAGTACTGCGGCTGCTTGAGGATGGCGCTGCCGAAGGTCAGCGGCTGTTCCTGGCGCCAGTCGTAGATCTGCCAGCCGCGGGTGACGTAATTGCCGTACAGGTCGTACCAGCGCTCGCCCTCCAGCTCGATGTTGGTGTACCGGCGGTACTGCTCGCGAGCGTAGTTGCTGTACTCCCAGCTCCGCCAGCTGTAGTACCGGTACAAATCCTGCGGCAAGTACCACTTGCGCATGACCGGGTCGATGGCGTCCAGCACCAGCCGCTGCCCGCTGATGGCGAAGACGTACGGAGTCGTGATCTGCTGCGCTGCGGCGGGGCGCGCCGGACCGCTGAGACCGGCGGCCACCCCCAGGCTCAAGACCGCGCAGGCCGCAGCAGCCTTCCCGCGGCACACAGCCCCCCCAATCCGTGGCATGGTCGGCGACTCCTTCCCGGGGCCGCGGCAGACGGTGCGCGCCGCCCGCCGCGCGGCCGGGCACGAGAGAGACGGGCCACCTGCCGCCTGCTCCGGCCGGCAATCGCCGGAGCAGGCGGTCGGCGGCGGCACCGCCTCTCAGTAGGCTACGGACACCACCCGATGGACAACCGCATGCTGCTGGGCGCTTTCCAGCCAGACGCGGGCGAGGTACAGCCCGGGCGGAACCAGCTCGCCGGCGGCATCCCGGGCATCCCACGTCAGTCGGTAGCGGCCACCGGCTCCCATCTGGCCCCGCTCCCACACCGGCCTGCCCCGCAGGTCGAAGACGCGCACGCCGAGGGGGCAAGGCACGTTGATCTTGTGGATCAGGAACTCGAACGAGCAGGCGTCGTTGTGCCCATCGGCGTTGGGCGTGCAGACCACCGTCGCAGGCCCGGTCCACTCCAGCAAGGCGCTCTCGATCGGCGTGCCGACCACGATGCTCTGGCTGTCCACGCCATCCCAGGCATCTCCGGCGTCGACTCGCTGCAGGGCGCCCGGATCGGCTGCCAGCCCCACGAAGGCCTCCAGGGGAGTGCCGTTGAGCAGCACGGCGCACCGGAACTGCACCTCCAACAGCGGGCTGCCCTGCTGCTGGCGCACCGGCAGGCGCACCCACAGCGAATCGGGTGTGACGCGCACCGAGTCGGGGACGATCGGCTGGCCGGCCACGCGCACGGCCAGCAGCTGCGCCGGGCTGGGCGTGAGGACGAGGAGCTCGTCGAAACCGCGGTTGTCCGCGGTGAAGGTCGGCCGCAGGTAGTAGGTGAACACCGCCTCTTCCCCCGCGGCGGCGACCTCGACGGGCGCGATCTCACCCACGACGCTGCGCGCCAGCGGCCGGAAGAAGGACAGCTGGATGCGATCCAACGTCGCCGCGGCGTCGACGGCGTCCGTCGCCAGCGCCGCCTCGATCTGCACGTACCGGCGCGGGCTGGGTGACAGGAAGGAACCGGAGCGCTCCACATAGGGCCGGCTCCAGGAGCTCCACCCCGCCCCCGCCTTGACCTGCCGCTGAATCGCGCCGCGCCGGAAGGGAGGCAGGCCCTCGTACTCGTCCCGCGCGCTGCCGCTGTTGTTCCGGTCGCGCACTTCCTGGCCGTCCGCGGTGAAATACTTGGTCTCCTCGATGATCGTGTCGCCGGTGCGGGTCCGGATCTCGACCCCGGTCTCGGGCGGCGTGTCGGCCGCCCACTCGAGCCGGGAGATGGCCGATACCGCCCCCAGGTCGATGAGCTCGGACTGCAGGGCGGCCTTGGGGATGTAGCCTTCGCCGTACGCCTGGAGCTCGCGCACGCGGATGTTGCCCGCGCTCACGTTCTGGGGAGTCAGGTGATCGTAGAAGATGCGAGCGACCTTCCGAGGGGCGAACGCCGTCGTGAGGACGTACAGCGGGCGGTCCGCGCCGGCGGGCGGGTTCTGCGCCACGCGGTCCACCTCGGTCCACACGTACGGACCCTTGGCTGCCCATGCCTGGGCCATGCCGGGCTGCGGCGTCCCCTCGGAGACCTCGATGGTGTGGTGCACGGGCGGCGTGACGCTCACCCCGAGGATTCCCGGCGGGTAGGTGATGAGGACGATGGTGTCGATCCAGAATCGCGCGCCCAGGTCGAGGTGGAGGTACCAGTGGGCTTCCGGAAAGGTGTACCAGCGGCTGGAATCCCAGAAGGTCACGCCGTCGCCGTCGATGGCGTTGGCCGCCACGCCGCCGGCGCTGTAGGCCGCCACGTCGCCACCGCGCTCGCGGGCGCCCAGCACGACGTTGTCGCCCAGCGCGATGACCTCCAGCTCGGCCAGGCGGGGGCGCGTCTGGGGATCCCGCCAGGCGGTGAGCTGCACGTGCACGGATCGCACGCTGCGGTGGGGCACGTCGCTGTTATAGGCGTCGCGCAGCTCGAACTCGAGCCGGTGCTCCCGGTTGGCCTTGGTGACGCTGGCCACGACCTGATAGTCGGGGGCGTCCGTCACCGAGGCCGAGGCGAAGGCCGGGGTGCCATCGGAGGCGTAGATCGTGAACTCCTCGAAGGGATCGGCGTCGGCGGCGAACTGGACCACCACCTTGGTGGCCGTCACCAGCCGTCCCAGATCGACCTCGAGCCACCAGCTCTCCGGCGGATCGCCGCGGCTGGGACCCCAGGACGTGGCCGGATCCCCGTCGATGGCCCGGTCGGCGCTGCCGGCGTTGGAGCCGCCGCTCTTGATCCCCCCGGTGCGCCGCTGCTGCTGCTTGTCCACCCAGGAGAACGAGGGCGCGTCCAGGCAGGCATTGATGTTCTTGCGGTAGTAGCGCGGTCGCACCAACCCCGCCGAGGAGATCTCGGCCGTGCCGGGCGCGAAGCTCCACGTGGACCAGTCGGCTGCCGTGGTGCAGGTCCACGTGTCCGCGCCGGCCGGGGCTGCTGCCACACACAGCGTGCAGGCAACCCCCGCCGCCCTCCGTGCCAGTGTTCGGTGCCAGCCTCCAGGCACTGCCGCGCGTCCTTCCGTCAATACGCCACCACGAGCGAGCCGGTGGCCAGGTCAGCCGCCGACGCCCCGCGCACTCGGATGCAGTACAGATAGGTCCCGGGCGGCACCCGCGCGCCGCGCTCGTCCACCGCCGGCCACACCACGGTGCGGTTGCCGCTGGTCAGCCGCTCGCTGCGCTGCCAGACGACGCGCCCCCCCAGCTCCCGCACCGCCACCGTGACCGTGGCTGGTTCGAGGAGCTGCAAGACCGCGAAGTCGATCGCGGCCGCGTCGTTGACCCCGTCGCCGTTCGGCGTGATCACGGGCGGCCGCACCCGCACCTGGCCGAGCAGTCTGCCGGCCAGCGTCCAGCCGACGGCCAGATCGTCGGTGTCCAGCTCCGGTGCCGCATCGCCGGCCCGGATCTGCTGGCCGGTGGCGGGGCTCTCCTGGGCATAGACGGTGCCGCCGAAGGCGGTGCCGGGAACGAAGACCGGGCACTCGAACCGGAACCTCACCGTGTCCAGGGCGCGCCGCACCCGCATCGGCAGGAGCAGGACCAGGCGATCGGGGTACGTCTCGACGCGGCAATCCACCGGCATCCCGCCGACGCTCACCTCGGCGACGGTCGCCGGGTCGACCTGAGCCGGCGTGGCGATCTCGATGGCGTCGAAACCGAGGTGCCCCGCGCCGAACGCGCCTGTCAGGGCGTACCGGAACGCGGTGAGCTGCCCCGGGGCGACCACCTTCGGGGCGATCTCGCCGACGACCGCGTCGGCCAGCGGCGGCCTGCGGTACTGCAGCGACAGCGAGCGAACGCGCACGCCGTCGGCGAAGCTGTTCCCGGCCCGGAACGACAGCTGGAACTGGACGTAGCGCCGCGGGCCGGGCGAGGCCATGCGTTCTTGCTGGAGGGCGGTGCTGTAGGGAGGCGACCAGTAGCTCCAGTTGTCGGTGTCGAGGACCATGGCGCCCTTGTCGTCGCGCAACAGGCTGTACTCGTCGTACGCGGTGCCGTTGCCGTTGGCGTCCAGCACGCGGCTCTGCCCTCCCGGCCCGACGCCCGTGAGCCGGTAGTACACGTAGGGGTCGGGAGTGCTGCCGCTGCGGGTGCGCAGGACGACCGTGGCCCCGGGATCGACGGTCATCTGCCAGCTCACCGCGCCGAAGTCGGCCGTGCCCCCCAGGTCGACGACCTGCGACACGAACAGGGCGTCGCGCACATAGCCGGCGCCATAGACCTCGAACTCGGCGAATTCCCACGTGGCCTTCTCGAAGTCGGTGATCTGGAGGTAGCGGGCGTACCGGGGCACGAAGCGCAGGTCGACCTCTCGCTCCAGGTTCTCGCGCCGCTCGAGCAGCGGCTGCCAGTCGATGCGGCAGGTGCTGGTTCCCTGGATGGTGACCTCCCCCAGGGTCCACATGTCCATGCCGGACAGATCGGGCGGGGACTGCCCGTCGTTGGCGAACAGCGCAAAGCCCGGGATGAAGCGGAGCGGGAAGCTCGGGCGCGGATAGAACCGGACGCGGGTCACCGGATAGGCGGCGCCGAGGTCGACGCTGATGCGGCCGCGCCCCGCGTTGATGATGGCAGCGGTGTTGACGTTGCCGTCGAACGCTCCATTGATCGTCCCGCTCCAGATCAGGTTGGATCCCACGCCGGTGTACCAGCCGCCGCGGTCGTACACCCCCAGGCAGAGGTTCTGCTCCTCGCTCACCCGGCGCGGCTGCAGCTGGCCCTCCGGATCCACTTCGACGTTGCGGCTCTCTCGTGCCAGGACCAACCGGTCCCAGGCCGTTCCGCCCTGACCAGCCGTCCACACGTCGGCGGTGCCGGGGGCGCAGAGGAAGAGCTGAGCGAACAGGCACACAGCCGCGCCCACCGACACGGGAACGCCCCGCTGGCAAGCCGCCATGGGCGCTCGCTCCGCCCGCGGCCACGCCGCGCCGACGAGACCGGTCGTAGCGGCCAGCCCCTCTGTTCGCTTCGCGGCCATCAGTAGACCACGCTGACGACGCCGGCGGCATGCTGCCGGCCGGCAGCGGTGTGCACCGTCAGGGTGAAGACGTACGTTCCCGGAGGCACTCGTTCCCCGGACTGCGCCCGGCCGTCCCAGCGGATGGCGTACAGGCCGCTGTCCTGGAACGCGGTGTGCTCCCAGACGCGCCTGCCGGCCAGGTCGGTCACCACCAGCACCACGCGGTTGGGCGACAGCAGCTTCTGCAGGCAGTAGTGGATCGACACCTCGTCGTTGATGCTGTCGCCGTTGGGGCTGAAGGCGGCGGGGACCGGTTCGACGTTGGCCAGCACGCGGTCATCCAGGGTCGCGATGCCGACGCTGAGCCGGTTGGTCGGCAGATCGGGGTGCGCGTTGCCCTCGACCACCTCCTGGGGCAGCTCGTCCGTGCGGCTGTCGAACACGGTGCCGCTGAACACGGTGCCGTAGACGAGGATCCGGCACGCGAACACCACCTCCAGCCGGGCACCGTTTCTGGCGATGCGCGGGAAGCGGATGGTCGCCTCCTTGTCGCTGACATCCGGAACGAAGCTCACGGGCACGCCGTCGATACGAACCTCGCGCACCTCGACGGCCAGCGGCGTGGCGATCCGCAGCGCGTCGAACCCGGTATCCCCGGGGCGCAGCTCAGGAACTACTGCGTAGGTGAACTCGGCCAGCTGGCCGGCTTCCACCATCCCCGGCCAGACCTCGCCGATCACCCGCTGCGCCACCGGCGGCGACGAGTACTGCAACGCGATCGAATCCACCTTGGCGCGGTCGGTGAACACGCTGCTGTGGAACTGGATCTGGAGCTGGAAGTACCGGCGCGGAGCCGGCGAGGTCGCGACGCTTCCCGAGGCCACGTACGGGGCCGACCAGGGGCTCCAGTTGGCCCGGTCGAACACGATGTGGCGATCGCTCTCCGCCAGCTTGTCGTACGTGGCGCGGTCCACCTCGACGGTGTCGATCAGCCCCTCTTCGGGACGCAGCAGGCGGTAGTAGGTGTACGGGGTCGGATCGGTGCCGCTGCGGGTGCTCACGCTGATCCCGGCGCCGGCATCCTGCGTCACTGCCCAGGACAGCGCGCCGAAGTTCGCCGGTCCCCCCAGGTCGATCGGGTGCGACACGAAGGTGGCCGACGGGGCATATCCCTGCCCGTACACCTCCCACTCCGCGATCTCCCATTGCAGGTTGGTGAGCGCCTGGATGCGCACGTCGCGAACGTAGCGGTTGGCGACGGCAACCCGGACGACGCTCTGGGTGTTGTCCCAGTTGGGCGCCACCATGTCCCACAGGATCTGCCCCTGAGGCGACAGCGACCGATCGGTCACGTAGACCTGGTAGGCGCGCAGGAAGCGGTCCTGGTAGGGTTCGCTCTGCCGCGGGTAGAACTGGACGAGGCTGACCGGGAGAATGGCGCCCAGGTCGAGGATGACCGAGGACCCGACGGTGGCTTCCAGGGTCATCTGGAAAGCCGTGGTCGGATCGCCGTCGATCATCCGTTCCAGGCCGCCGAGACTCTGGATGCTCGGTTGCAGGCTGTAGGCTACCGGCACCCGATAGGCGTCGCCGCGCGCCAGATTCTGGTCCGGCGTGATGCGGATCGGCTGGATCCAGCCCACCTCGGAGGTCGCGTCGGCGGCGTGCAGCTCGCCCGCACCGGGCCACGGATGGGCAGCCCCACCGACCACCCAGGTCCGCACGCCAGCCGCTGGCGTGGGCCCCGCGAGCACGCCCAGCCAGAGCCCCCATACCAGCAAGCGGAAGGCGCCGCGTCCGGGCGCGCTGACCCTGCGCGCATTCACCATCGGCAGGTCCCTGGGATGGCCGCCAGCGCTGGGGCGCCAACAGCGAAGGGGGAGCGCGGGGCGCTCCCCCTGGCTGCGCCGCGCGGGCACCTCAGTCGGCGAAGGTGGCCTTGATCGCCCCCCAGCTCTGCGGCTCGGCCGCGGTGACCGGGGACACGGTCCACTCGGCCGGTGCCATGACCACATCGTTCAGGTTGTCGGAGTACATATACAGCCCGGTCAGCGACGTGGTGTACCACGCGGTGGTCTGCGACTTGCCGGCTCCCGACACATCCTGGTCATCGATATCCCAGGACATGCCGATGAGCGTTCCCTCGTTCAGCGGCTGGATCGTGGAGGTCTCCGGGGTCTCGCCGAGGAAGGAGAAGAGCATGCGCCCCACCTCGTACGTGGTCCGTGTGCCGGTGGCCATCTCGGTCACCTTGCCTGCCCAGTACAGGTAGGGCGCCTCCATCGACCACTTGGAGGCGCTGCAGGTGCACACATCGTCCCCCACGCCGCCGATGAGCATCGCCTCCTGCTGCGCCGTGGAGCAGCGCGGCACGCCCTCGGGTCCACCGTAGTTGTACTGACCGCCGCTGTTGTCGGCGTCGATGTACCACTCGAGGTCGTCCTGTATCCAGTAGAGGCACTCGCCCTTGGCGCTCTCCTGGATGTGAACGTCATCGTACACATCGAAGGCCCAGTACAGCATCCGCGTCCCGCCGTGCCAGGCCAGCTTGCCGGTGAAGTCCAGCGAATTGAGGTTCTTCACCGTGCCGAAGGAGTTGTCGATGAAATCGTCGGCGAACGTCCACACGTTCCACTGCGGATAGTTGGCCCACTCGCCGAGGTTGCCGTCGATAGTCGGCACGGTGCTGCCCACGATGCCGACCGCATACAGAGTCGGCACTTCGTTCTCCCCGTACGCCCACCGCTGCGCCCACGACTGCGACGCGACGGCCAGGCAGAGCGCCAGGGATAGGATCAACACGCGCTTCATCGTGCGACCTCCTGTCTGGGTGATGCCGGCAGCCACCTGCGGGCGCCGGCCCGAGTGAGACACTGGCACATCGCCCTCTATGGGGCGCGACATGTCCTGCACCACCTCCTTTCCGCGAGCAGGGCCGCGTGCGGCGCTGCTGCCCCCAAGGCCCAGGCTGGCGGCGGCAAGATGCCCGATCACCAGCGCTGAACCTGCAGTCAAGTGCCCGCCGACCGGGTGCCGTCAGGGTGGATCTTCTCGACCCGGCGCTCGAACACATACTCGATGTCGAGATGCTCCACTGGCTCATTCCACACGTCAAAGCGCACGATGACGTCGCGCAACTGCAGACGCACCTCGCGCACGTCAGGGTGCAGCGCCGGGAAGACCAGAAAGCCTTCGGCCTCCTGACCGCTGAAGACCATCTCGCCCGAGTACAACGTGTTGCGCAGGATTCCCACTCGCTCCTTGAACAACGCGTAGTTGTTGCCGGAGTAAGCAGTCAGGTACTTCTCGAAGTACAGCTCCAGCTCCGCCAGACTGAGCGGCGCATACTGCCTGCCGTTCTGCGCGACCAGGCGCGCCGTCAGCGGCTCCACCCGCATCTTGGGGTAGCGGTAGTTCTTCACCTTCAGCCGGAAAACGGTGAAGCGCGCGGGGCTCGTGCCCAGCTCGGGGTCCACCCAGTTGGCGAACGTGTAGGGGTTGGCGGAGAAGATCCCCGCCTGCGAATGTGCGCCGAACTGGCGATTCAGCTCCTCGTCGGTCACGGGCCGCACACCGATCTCGAGGCGATCCTGCGCGTACGTCACCGTGCCGTCGTCGCTGACCTGCATGCCGCTGGCAGCCGAGTTGGCGGCCGCCGGCTCCAGTGGCCGGGCAAGATAGCGACAGCCGCAGCCGCCCAGCAGCGACGACAAAGCCAGTGCCAGACAAGCCACCCACCACACCGTTTTCATGGCATTGGCACTTCCAGGCGGACCGACAGCCAGCTCCACGGGAGACACACGGGTCGGGCCGGAGGGCAGCTCCCGGCGCACGGCAGCACTGCATGGCCGCGCCTCTGCGTGTTCCCGGCCGGACTGGCCGGTAAACGGGCAACCACCGATATCTCTTTCAAGAGAATTCTTGACGATGTCAGGGCGCCCGGCGGCGGCACGGTCTGCTGTCCTGGGCGGCGGCTGCGCCCGCTGCGCCAGATCAGGGGCCGCTGCGCCGAGCAGGCGGCCGGGCGGCGGCTGGCAGCCCCCTGGCTCGCCGGCCGGGATTGCACGAGATTCGCGGGCGGTCTGCGAGGGGGGCGGCCTCGGCCTGCCGCTGGCGCCTCGCAGCCGTGACCCTGCACCCTGGTCGGGCCGGGATCCTCTCTTGCGGAGAGCGGGCCAGCCATGCGCATCGTCCGTATCGAGACCTTCCTGGTGGACGCGGCTCCCCCGGGGGCCGGTGGCTGGGCGGCGCGGAACTGGCTGTTCGTGCGCGTCACGGCCAGCGACGGCACGTACGGCGTCGGCGAGGCCAGCGGGTGGCCGCGCGTCGTGGAGACGGCGATCCGCGACCTGACGCCGCTGCTCGTCGGCGAGGATCCGGCTCACATCGAGCGGCTCTGGCACAAGATGCGGGCCGCCATCATGGGGCACGGCATGACGGGCGTGGTGGGCACCGGCGCCATGACCGGCATCGAGATGGCGCTATGGGATCTGCGGGGCAAGGCGCTCGGCGTGCCGGTGTGGAGCCTGCTGGGGGGCAAGCTGCGGGACCGCATCCGGGTCTATGCGCACGCGCACGACGCCGCCGGTGCCCGGGCGCTGGTCGAGCGCGGCTTCTCGGCGCTCAAGACCGGCGGGGTGCGCGCCTGCCTGCAGCGGGTGGCCGCCATCCGCGCCGCGGTCGGCACCGGGGTCGATCTGATGGTCGACGCGCACGGGCCGCCCTGGCTGACCACGCGCGACGCCATCGCCCTGGGCCAGGCGCTGGAACCGTATCGCCTGCTGTTCTACGAGGATCCCGTGGCGCCGGAGAACGTGGAGGCCCTGGCGCGCGTGTCGGCGGCGGTGGACCTGCCGATCGCCGCGGGCGAGCGCCACGCGGGCCTGTGGAGCGTGCGCGAGCTGATCGAACGCGAGCTCATCGACGTGGTGCAGCCGGACACCGGCCGCGCCGGCGGGCTGCTCCAGATGAAGAAGATCGCGGCCGTGGCGGAGGCGCATTACGTGACCGTGGCGCCGCACGACGGGTCGCTGGGACCCGTGGCCGAGATGGCGGCGGTGCACCTGCTGGCGACGATACCCAACTTCCTCATCCTCGAGCATCTGGCCGACGACGTGCCGCAGCGGTACGAGGTGATGGTCGGTCAGCCGCGCCTCGCGGACGGGTGCATCGCGGTGCCGGATACCCCTGGCCTGGGAGTCGACCTGGTGGAGGAGGCGATGGCCAGGCACCCCGCGCGCGGCAACCTCGCGCCGCCGGACCCGGCAGACGAGTACCGCTATTTCCAGGCGCGCGAGCGGCGCGCGCAATGGCTCGAGCCCGGCGGTGACTGCCAGGGCGAGGGGTACCGGGCCGGGCACGTGTTCTGAGGCATCCCGCCAGGGGACGGACGGGCGGGTGAGATGGTTCGGTTGCATGGAGAAGGGACGATGGCCAGTGGTCTGACGACCCAGCTGTGGTACCGAGCGCCGGCTGCCGAGTACATCGCCGGGCTGCCCATCGGCACGGGCAGGTTGGCGGCCATGGTCATGGGAGATGTGGCGGCCGAGCGACTCGCGCTGAACCACGAGTGGCTGTGGCGCGGCGTGCACCGCCACCGCGAGCCGCCGAAGAGCGCGCATCTGCTGCCCGAGGTGCGCGGCCTGCTGCTGGCAGGCCGGTACGAAGAAGGGACCCGGCGGGGCGACGAGGCCTTCGGCGGACCGGGAGGGGGCTCCGGCCAGCCGGCGCGGGTCGATCCCTACCAGCCGGCCGGCGACCTGCGGTTCGCCATCGCGCACGGGCCGGCGGCCGAGTACCGGCGCTCGCTCGACCTGAACACCGGCCTGGTGGAGCTCACCTACCGGGCGGACGGCAACCATTTCCGGCGCCAGTACCTGGCGCATCTGCAGCAGGATCTGCTGCTCGTCCGGCTGCTGGCCGAGCGGCCGTTCGACTGCCGGCTCTGGCTGGATCGCAGCGCCGACCCCGACTGCTTTCTGTGGCGCCAGACGCAGGCGACGGGCCTGGTCATGGAAGGCCAGTTCGAGGGCGGGATCGGCTTCCGCGTGGAGGTCCGCGTCGAGTCCATGGACGGCACAGCGAGGTGCCGGGGACACCACCTGCACCTGACCGGCGTCCGGGAGGTGTTGCTGTCGGTAGACATCGGCACTTCGGCGCGCGCCGAGGCCCCGGCAGCCGAGTGCGCCCGCCATCGTCTGCCGTCCCCCGTCTGGGAGACCCTGTATGCCTCCCACCTGGCTGCCTATCGGCGCGCATACGACGCCCTGGTCCTGGACGTGGATCTGCCCGCCGCGACCGAGCTGCCCACGGACGAATGGCTGGCCGCGGCGCGCCGCGGCCAGCCATTCGTCCGTGGGCAGCTCGGTCGCGGCGGGCAGATCCACGTCCAGGA
>Ga0116202_10000841_pt1 | contig 17617 bp, 16 predicted proteins | sample LakKivw325mmetaG_FD_94479 | JGI IMG/M metagenome (GOLD analysis project Ga0116202, IMG submission 94479) | Anoxic lake water microbial communities from Lake Kivu, Rwanda to study Microbial Dark Matter (Phase II) - Lake Kivu water 325m metaG | ecosystem: Environmental > Aquatic > Freshwater >...
CGGTCACCGGGACCGGCCGTGTTGAGGAGGGCCATCTCCATGGCCAGCGTCCCGGCGCCAGCGACGATGAAGGGCTCGCCCTCGGCGCAAAAGACGATCTTTTTAAGGTTCTCGCAGGCCTCGATAAGGTCGCGGGCCATCTCCGGGCTCACATGGGAGACCGTCGGCAGGGCCAGGGCGTCGAGGATGCGCGGCACGACCGGGCTCGGCCCGGGGATCAGGAGCAGCTTCTCTTCGGGCATCGGGGACCTCTCGAACGAAAGTCCCGCCCATTGTGACCAATCGCCGTCCATAAATCAAGGCGCTATTCGACGATCCGATAAACCGTGCCCTCGAAGACGACGATCAGCTTGTTCGCGACGGAGAGATATCTCGCGATGCCGGGCTTTTCGGCGATGAGACGATAGAACGCGCCGGAGTTGAACGCGATCTCGGTCACGGGCGTACCTTCGCGGTAGTCGCTGTCGGTCCAGACGCCGGAGGTGAGGTAGAAGGTTTTATCGTCCTTGTAGAGGATGCGCTCGGAGACCGCCCCCGGCACGAGGACCTCGTCCTTGAAGAACTGCGTCACCTTGGCCGCCTTGACCGCGCCCACCCCGGTCACCTGCCGCGAGGCGATGGCGTCCTCGGCCGCGGGCGCCGCCGCGGGGATGATCTGGCGCTCGCGCTCGGTGACGAGGAACGAGGTGTACGGCGTGACGATGCCGTACTTGAGCCCGAGCCGGCGGACCTCGCTGACGAGCTCCTGGCTCTGGCCCTGGAGCCGGATCTCCTCGAGGAGATAGCCGACGCGGCGCACGGCCCACAGCCTGGGCAGGAAGCTGAACTTTTCGCTTCCCGTCAGGGACTGAGCCTCAAGGACGAAGCGCTTGTCTTCGCGGCCGGTCTTCCCGGTCAGGATGACGCCGACGGGCCCCTCGCCGGTGTACTTGCCGACAAGGATGAGCTGGGAGCCCTTGAAGAGGTCGGGCAGCACCCGCGGGTAGACCTGGCTCGTCTCGATCCCTTTGAAAGTCACGGCGACGTCGGCCAGGAGCGGCGACGAGATCTTTTCGTAAAAGCCCGACAGCGCAACCTCGAGATCCTCCGACTCGCCGACATAGGCCGAAGAGCCCCGGTGATCCGAGGCGATGCGGTCCAGGAGCTCGGTGTTGACGTCGTCGCCGACGCCGAAGACGAAGATCCGCGACCGCCGCTCGTTCCCTTTCCCGAGGTTCTTGAGGATCTCGGCCGTCTCCGTCGTGCCGACGGTCGGCAGGCCGTCGGTGAGAAAGAGGACGTAGCCGGGGCGTTCGCCGCCGCCCATCCGCGACAAGGCGGCGAGGAGGGCGTCGTTGATGTTCGTGCCGCCGGAGTCTTCGATACCGTCGACGAACTTGAGGGCCCGGGCGACGTTCTCCCCGCTCGCCGGCAAAAGCCCGTTCGAAAAGGCCGTGACGCCGTCGTCGAAATCGATGAGCGTGAACTCGTCGCGGCGGTCGAGGTGGTTGAGGATGAAGCGGGCGGCTTCTTTGGCCTGCTTGATCTTCGCCCCGCTCATGCTCCCCGAGCTGTCGAGGACGAGGGCGATGGCCTTGGCGACCGCCCTTTCGCCGGCGGCGGCGAACCGGGGCGAGGCCAGGAGCATGAAGTACTTGCCGTCTTGACCTTCCCAGTTCATGAAGGACAGGCCGATGTCGTCCTTCGAGAGCGAGTAGTAGAGCAGGAAGTCCTTGTCGGGGCGGACGTTCCGGTCCTCATAGCCGGCCCGGGCCTGGCCCTCCCCGTCCTTCCGCACCGAGATCTTGTGGGACGGCGAGTAGACGTTGACGATCGGGACCCGGCTCTCGATCCGGACGGCGACGCTGACATCGGCCAGCGGATCGCGCGAGAACTTTTCCGTGTTCAGCGGATAGAGATACTTGACCAGGCTATTCTCCGCTTTGAGGACCTCCGTGTAGGAGATCTGGACCCGCTTCTCGCCGTTCCCGGGGATGGGATAGACCCGGGCCCGGAAGATGTTGCGGCCCATGTATTCGACCAGGCCGGGGTCGCGCATGCGGCGGACGATGTCCTCGTAGATGCGCCTGGCCTCGCGGCTGTCGAGGATCTCGCCCTTGACCCTCTCGCTGCCGATGTACATGGCAAAATCCGAGACGGTCGCTCCCTCCGGGACCGGGAAGAGATAGGTCCCTTCGATGTCGCGTCCGTAATGGTTGACGAAGACCTGGTCGATCGAGGTCCGGGCGACCTGGTCGACGATCTCGACCGTGACATGGTGGTACTTGACGCTGAGCGGCGGGACGGCCTCTCCGCCCGGGCGGCGGTCGGGGATAATGAAGCCGTCGGCCCGCAGCGCCGGGGCCGCGGCGGCCAAAACGGCGATGACGGCAAGAAGGGCAAGAGACCTGCGGCGATGACCTTGTCCCATGGCGTCCTCCTCAGGTGCCGTGTTCCCTTTCCACACCTCTAATACAACCGGACCCGGGGATTTGTTCCAAAGGAGAACGCGTCAGAGCAGCTCGAGGAGCCGGTCCTCAAGGGCGTCCACGGCCGCGAAAACCTCGACGGGGAAGCCGGCGAAGCGCTCGGGATGGTCCGAGAGGAGGAAGATCGCGCCGATCCCGGCGTCGAGGGCCGCCAGAACGTCGAACGGCGTGTCGCCGATGACGCCGCATTCCTCGGGCTTGAGCATGAGGGTCCGCAAGACCTCGCGGAAGGGCGCGCCGGACGGCTTCCACAATCCCTGTTCGCGCGTCATCACGCTATCGAAGGCCAGGCCGAACTTGGCCAGCAGGAACTCCGTGTTGGCGCGGGAGTTGTTGGTCACGAGCGCCGTAGCGAGGCCGTGGGCCCGGAGCAGGCCCAGGAGCTCCGGGATGCCGTCGCGGACGATCGAGCCCTGGGTCTGACGGGCCTCATGCCGTTCGAGGACGGACCATTTGGCCGAGCGGTCCGGCTCTTCGAGCGAATCGAGATAGGCGAGGATCGAGGTCTGCCCGGTCCCGATCTCATCGCGGATCCGGGCCCAGTCGTAGTCGTTCTCGACGACCGTGCCGTCGAGATCGAAGATCACGCCCCGGATCGGCATGGCGGCCGTCACTTCTCCTTGACCCGGCCGACCTCGAAGAGCGGCTCGCCCTCGTTGCACGGCGGCGTGCCGATGAGGTAGAGGAGGATCCCTGTGAAGGGCGCCCGGACGTCCTCTTTCCAGGCCCCGAGATAGTCCGTGACCGTGCCGACGATCTCGCCCGACCGGACGAACGCGCCCATGCGGGCCCGCGGCGTCCAGACGCCGCTCCACTTCGAGTTGACGACCTCGTACTTGTCGATCCAGACCGGCTCGGCGGCGGGCTCGGCCTGGCCGTCGATCATATCGAGATAACGCATGACGCTGAGCGCGCCCCGCAGGTTGAGGCCCACGGACTCCTCATCCGAGTGGCCGAGATCGCCGGCCTCCGTCGTGATGGCCGGCTTGCCGCGGAGGATGGCCGTGTTGCCGCAATACTTGGAGTCCTTGAGATCGTGGCCGCGGGTGTCGTCGATGATGATGTGGGGCAGGCCGAAGGCCAGTGCCAGCTCCCGGGTCTTGGCGTCGAAATCCTGACGGCCGCTGATCATCCAATAGGTGTAGGGGATCAGGGCCTCGTTGCCGTCGCCGCAGTGCATGTCGATGACAACGTCGGCGCGGCCGATGACCTCGTCGTTGAGCACGGCCGCGATCCTCTGGCTCATCGTGCCCTTGCGGTCGCCGGGGAAGACGCGGTTGAGGTTCTTCCAGTCCTGGGGGACGTAATAGAGGGTTCTTTTCTGGAAGCTCGGCAGGTTGGCGATATGGACCAGGAGGAGCGTCCCGCGCAGGGACTTCGGATCGACCGCGGTCTTGAGCCGGTAAAGGGCCAGGATCGGGGGATATTCGTAGGCGTGGATGCCGGCGACGAGCGCCAGGACCGGCCCCTTCTTGGCCCCGTGGAGGACCGTGTAGGGGATCTCCGTCGCCGCACCGTCCTTTCCGGCCGGGACCGTGAGATAACCCGAAGCCGCGCTGCCGGGCTTGACCTTGACCGCGCCGATGGCGAAATCGTCGCCGGCCCAGGCCGCCGCGCCCAGGGAGAGAACGAGCCCGATGATGACCGCCGCCGTGACCGTCCTGCGCATGAGGGACATGCCTGACCTCCTCGTCCGATCTTCCCCGTATTCTATCCAAACCCGCGGCGATCCGCCAGCTCTCAGGCCATGAGCCCGTCCGGCGGCGGCGAGGGACGGGAAATATCGCGCATTGACCCTTGTCAAGGGCGTTTGGTATAATCCGGGCCGCTTCAATCCTTATGGGAGGTCCAACTATGGGCAAGTTCATCGCCGTGATCGGCGGAATCGTCGCCATGGCCGGCGGCCTGGCGCTGGTCATCTTCTCCGCCACCTTCCGCTCCGCCTTCTTCAACGTCGTCCTGGGATTCATCCCGCCCATCCTCTTCTTCGGCGGCTTCATCGGCCTCATCGCCGGCATCAGCAGCATCAAGGACGCCAAGCGCACCAAGAAGCTCGAGCAGGAAGCCGAGCCCAAGGCCACCTGAGGGGGCCTCTATCCGCCGGCGGCCCGGCCGCCGGCTCCACGGGCGTCATCTCTTGCCGGCCCCCGGCGGGCGTACTAACCTGGACTAGTCACGAATCGAGGCGGCTCCAGATGCGAGGCCCGAGGGGTGCAATGGCGGGAAAGAGCTCTTTGTTTCGGATATCTACCAGACGCGCCGCTCCGAGTCACTCCACGGCGCATCTGGGCCTCCGCTCACAGAGTTCGCTTCGGGTAGGCCCATAGGGTAAAAACGCCCGATATGATATAAATAAAAATAGGGCGTTTTTATGAATAGGTCAGGCTAGGATGGTGATGATAACGTGGTTACGTTCTATCTCATCTCTCTGAGCGTCCTGCTCTCCCTCCCGGTGCCCATCGCCTCGAGCCTTCAGACCGCCTTCCTGCAGGACTCCCCGGCCCTGCTCGGCGAGCTCCTGACGACCGACGGATCCATCCCGGTCTCCCTGCCCGAGCCCATGACCCTGGCCGACCAGCTCTCGCCGGACCAGGCCCGGCTCGTGTTCGAAAGGGTCTTCGCGACCTACAAGACGACCGAGTTCACAACCGAGGCCCAGCCCTCCTCTCTGCCCGGAACGCCGGGGCTGATCCTCAAGGCCCGCTGGTCGTTCCGCAACAAGCGGACCGGGGTCCAGTATCCCCTCCGGCCCATCTTCTTCTTCGTCGTCCCGGTCGTCCCGCCCCCGTCGTCTCCTCCGGGCGGACCCGTTCTGATCTTCAAGATCGTCGAGATCCGATCGGAGAGACAGTGATGGGACCGCTCACCAAAGGACGCCGGGGCCTCCTGTTGGCTGGAGCGGCGCTGCTCATCGCGGCCGCCCTGATCGGAGCGCTGTCACTGACCCTGCCGGACTTCCTCTCTCGGGACTACGACGCCAAGGCCCAGGCGTCCCTGCGCCGGCAGGCCGCCCGGGTCCGCCAGGAATTCGCCTCCTTGCTCGGGGACTTCAGGGCCCGGGAGGCCCTCTTCCCCGCGGCGGAGATGCCCGCGGAGACAGAGGCGATCCTGCCGCTCTTCCGCCGGGCCGGCCTCGACCCCGAAAAGGACGGTATCGCCTTATGCAACGGAGACGGCCTGCTCGAGGCGTGGTACGGGGACGTGCTGAGCCCGGCCTATCTGATCGACCGCAAGGACCTGGACAAGCAGAAGCAAACGGGCGGGCCGTTCCTGGTCAAGAACAAGGCCACGGTCTACCTCGTCGCCTTCCAGCCCCTGGGCCAGGACGGACGGATGCTGGCCCACTTCGCCCGGCTGGCTTTCCTGCCTCAGGTCAGGTCCTCCCACATCCGTGAATTCCAGGCCCTTCCGCGGCCCCGGGGATCCGATTTCAACGTCGACTATTGGGATTTCCGGGAGAACGTCGAAGGCTTCGACGGCTTTTTCGCCCGCCACAAGGACGAATTCCCCGGCGAGCCTCGCCAGAAGAACGAGATCCAGACCCTCTTTTTCCCGCTCCGGAACGGGACCGGGCGCATCATGGCCACGGCCACGCTGGCCTCGCCGTCCCTGACATCGCGGGTCACGGCGGCCCGCGAGGACCTCCGGCTCGTCCTTCTTCTGGCCCTCATTGCCGCCGCCGGCCTGGCGGCCGCCTTCTTCTGGACATCCCCCCGGTTCCTCCGTGGCCGCGGCGCCCTCAGCGGCGCCGCCGGCGCCGCGTCTCTCGTCGCCGCCCGCCTGCTGGCCCTTCCTCTGGGCCATCTCGAGAGGGTCCGTTCCCTGCCGGTCTTCCGGCCCTCCCTGGCCGGCTTCATTTCCTGGAAGGGCCTGACCGGTTCTCCGGCCGACTTCTTCCTGACCTCGATCGCCGCCCTTGGCCTGGCCGGCTGTTTAGCCTGGTTCGCGTTCCGCGGGCCGAGGCCGCGAGGGACCGGCTCCCCGGTCGCCGCGAGCCTTGCCATCGTCCCGGCCGCCGCGTTCGCCGCGGCCGTCGTTCTCGGGCTCGGACGGCTCGTCCGACTCGTCGTCTTCAATTCGAACCTCTCGCTCCTCCGCTGGGACCTCAACCTGGCCCGGCTCATGCTCCAGGTCGGGTTGTTCATCGCCCTGGCCGCCGGGCTCCTCGTCCTGGCCGCGGCCTATCGCTGGTCGGTCCGGGACCGGAGGACCGATCTCGCCGCCATCCTGGCCGGGGCTTTGGCCGCGGCCCTCCTCGCCGGACCGGCCGCGGCGCCCCTTGTCGCCGCCCTATCCGCCCTTCTCGCGGCCTGGCTCGCGGCGGTCGCCCTTGTCCCGTCGCTCGCGAAGCGGCGCGAGGTCTGGGCCGCGGGCCTGGTCCTCGCGGCCCTTTTCCTGGCCCGCTCCATCGAAGGCCAGAGCGTCGCCAGGACCCATCGGCTCATCGAGACGACGATCACCCACGCCATCGTCAGCCAGGAGAACTGGGCCAACTTCCTCATCCAGGAAACATGGCCCGTCATCGACGACGAAGAGGCCCAGATCGTCAAGTTCTTCGGCGATCCCGAAGACAAGGGCCTCGCCGAGAAGCTCTGGGAGAAGAGCCCGCTCGCCAAGTCCAACTGGTATTCGAGCCTCGAGATCCGCGACACGGAGGGCACGACCCAAAGCCGGTTCTCGCTCAACGTCCCCAAGGCGCTCGGCGCGATCCCCGACCTGCCGCCCTCCGAGGGCTGGTCGATCGTCCGCTATCCCATGGACTTCATCGACCGCAAGAAGGACTTCCTTGTCGGCTACCGGGACTACGCCGCGAACGGCGTCGCCCTCGGCCGCGTCGTCATCTACGTCTCCCTCGACCCCGAGATCCTGCCGTTCCTCTATTCGGCCAATCCTTACTTCGAGGTCCTGAGGACCGATTCCCTGCCGTCGCTCGCCGAGGTCGATTTCGGCTGCGAGATCTTCGACCTCGACGGCCGTTCGCTCTTCAATCCGCGGCGCCTGACCGCCGGGCTCTCGGAATCGGGGCTGGCCCGCCTCCGCGACGCGGCCCCGCCCGCCTGGTCCGTGTTCGAGGAGGGCGGGACGGTCTACGACGACTACTTCTTCCGCTGGGGAGATCGGGGCTACAGCCTTTTTGCGCCGCGGCGGAACGTGCGGACGCAGGCCGTCGACTTCCTCCGGTTCTTCTTCCTCGGCCTGGCGGCCGCCGTCCTTGTGGCCGCCGCCGTGACGTTCGGCGGCGCCAATGACGCGGCCCGCCGGCCGTTCTGGTCGTTCTCGAACCGGGTCTACGCGGCCTTCCTCGCCGCCGCCCTCGTGCCTCTTCTGATCTTCACGGTCTTCACCCGGAACCTCTTCGACAGCCTGTTCACGGAGCGCTTCGTCGAGGACTCGGCCGTCCACGCCAGCTACGCCCAGGGCCTCATGCAGGCCTTCCTGTTCATCAAGGGCGAGGCCTCGCCCTACCTTCAGCCGTCCGAGGACCTGGCCCTCTGGATCAGCGAGACGCTCTCGAACGACGTCATCATCTACAAGGACGGCGTGCTCCTGGCCTCGAGCCGCCGGGAATTTTTCTCGAGCGGCCTGCTCCCGGAGATCCTCGACGGCGAGGCCTACCAGGCCCTCGTCTACGACCGCCGGCCGTTCGTCATCCAGCGGACGCGCCTGGGCGACACTTCCTTCCAGACCCTGACCGTGCCGTACGAGTCCAAGGCCATGACCCTGTTCGTCTCGCTGCCGTTCCCGTTCGAGCGGGAGCAGATCGATCAGGCCAGCCAGGAGATCGTCGAGTTCCTGGTCGTCCTGTCGGCGTTCTTCGCCGTCCTCGTCCTGGTCTTCTCGCGGGCGATCCGGAGCATGATCATCGTCCCCGTCCGCAAGCTCGTGGCCGGGACGCGGGAGGTCGGCCTGGGCAATCTCGAGGTCCACATCGAGCACCGCTCCCGCGACGAGATGCAGACCCTGATCGAGGGCTTCAACACGATGATCCGGAACCTCAAGGCCCACGAGCAGGAACTGGCCGAGATGAGCAAGAAGGTGGCCTGGACCGAGATGGCCCGCAAGGTCGCCCACGAGATCAAGAACCCGCTGACGCCGATCCAGCTCTCGGCCGAGCACGTCCTCAAGGTCTTCGAGGACCGGCGCGGCGACCTCGACCAGGCCCTCAAGGAGTCGATGTCCTACATCATCAGCGAGGTCGAGAACCTGCGCCGCATCGCCCAGGAGTTCATGGAGATCGCCCGCGACACGACCGTCAGCAAGGAGCCCGTCGACCTGCGGGCGATCCTCCAGGAGGTCCTGCTCCCCTACCAGCGCCTGCTCTCGGAGCGCATCCGCTTCACGCTCACCTCGGAGGGGACCGATTTCCGGGCCCTCGGCGACGAGGCCAAGCTCAAGACCGCCTTCCGCAACATCGTGGCCAATGCCGTCGAGGCCATCGCCCAGCAGGGCGAGCTCACCGTGACCGTCGGGCGGCGGGACGGCGCGGTCACGATCGCCGTGCGCGACACCGGGCCGGGCATGAGCCCCGGGACCGTGGCCCGCATCTTCGAGCTCTATTTCTCGACCAAGGACGCGGGCACGGGCCTCGGCCTGCCGATCGCCAAGAAGATCGTCGAGGAGCACGGCGGCACGATCCGCGTCGAGAGCGAGCCGGGCCAGGGCACGACGGTGACGATCGAGCTCCCGGCCGGCGACTGAGCGGTGGCATTTCGCCGGGGATTCTGTCAGAATAGCGGCGACCGTTCGCCGAAAGGACCGCCGCCATGGCCAAGACGCTCGTCACCTACTTCAGCCGCACGGGGAACACCAAGCTCGTCGCGGAGACGATCCATGAGGCCCTCGGCGGCGACAAGACGGTCAAGCCCATGGCCGAAGCGGGCGACCTCGCGCCTTATCATCTCATCTTCGCGGGCTTCCCGGTCCAGACCCACAGCCTGCCCTATCCGGTCGAGGTTTTCCTGAAGTCGATCCCCGACGGCAAGAACGTCGCCCTGTTCTCGACCCACGGCTCCGTCACCGGCAGCAGTCTGTCGCGCGAAGCCCTCGAATACGCTTCGGTCCTCGTCGCGAAGGCCCGTCTTCTGGGGACGTTCTCGTGCCGGGGCAAGGTCTCGACCCGGGCCCTCGAAGTCCTGATGCAGTCGCCGGAGCACGAGGCCTGGGCCGACATGGCGGCCTCCGCGGCGACCCACCCCGACACGAGCGATCTCGAAGACGCCAAGGCCTTCGCCCGCTGGATCGTGACCCTGAGCGCCCAGGGCCATTACAGAGGATTATAGTCCGGCTCAGCGTTCCGACGACCTGATCCGGGTGAAGCCCGAGACGCCGACGAACTCGAGCCGTCCTTCCCGTTCGATCTCGTCGAAGAGCAGGTTCAGCCCCAGCGTATCGCTCGAGATGTGCCCGGCGAGGACGATGTTGAGGTGGGCCTTCTTGGCGTTCTCGAGGGCCTCCTCGCTGATGTGCATGCTGACGATCGTGCTCACGCCCGACGCCGCGTAGGAATCGTAGATCGTCTTGGGGCCCTCGGTCCCGCCCGTCATCTCCAGCGAGATGCGGCCGCAGCGCCCGTTCTCCGAGCCGTTGACGATCTTCGGCCCGGCCATGCGCCGGACGGCGGCCCTGTATTCCGGGATGGACTTCAGAAGGTCGATCAGATCCTTGAGCCGGCCGGGCCTCTCCTTCTCGAAGAGCTTCGTGAGACATGTGCTGACGCAGTTGTCGGCCGGCGTATGCAGGCACATGAAGGGCAGGCCGAGGAGGCGGGCCGCGTCGACGGCCCGGGTGTGGTTCGAGGGCAGGACGCGCCGCTGGACCTCGGTGATGCGCGCGTCCATGAGCTGCTCGGCGACGGAGATATTGACGCCGGTGGCGGCGTACATGTCGGGCTGGAGGCGCATGACCTCCGGCAGCTGGGCCAGGGCCACGCCTTGGGGGTGGTGGGCGATGACGAGATCGATGCCCGCCGCCCTGTCGCGGTTCACGGTGTGGGCCAGGACGAGCTCCGAGGCGTCCATGTCGATGCCGACCATGGCCGTCCTGACCTCGGCGGCCGGATCGCCGTTGAGGAGGCGCGAGTCGGCATAGGGATTGAACAGGCGGTCCGGCTCCCAGCTCTCGCGCTCGTCGTCCTTGAGCTTTTCGGACCGCTCCCGTTCCTCGTCGAGGATCTTCCGGACGGCCTCGGGACCGCGCGGGTCGTTGGCGATGCCGGCGGCGACGGCGGTGCGGTAGAGGTGTTCGAGCTTCATGGGACTGTCCTTTCATCGGCGGCAGGGGCATTGTCGAGAGGCGCAGGCGCACCGGCCCACTCGGGCCCGAGCAGGAAGGCCGCCACAGACCGGACCTCGGCGTCAAAGGCGGCGGCCCGGGTCAGCAGACCGGCCGCCTCCCGGCCGGCGCGGTCCCGCTCGCCGCGCTCGATCAAGCGGCAGAGCCGGCAGGCGCCGAAGCGGGCGAGATCGGCTCCGGATATCAGCGAGGCCAGCCGTTCCTGCGCCTCCCGGAAATCCATCAGGATGCTCGAGAAGAAGCCGCGCTCTTTCGCCGAGCGCGTCCCGGCCTCGAAGACATAGGCCGCCGTGCCGGCCAGCCGGCCGAGGAGGCAGGCGGCGCGCTCGGCGGGGTCGACGGCGATCGAGGACGCGATCGCCGCGAGAGCCCGGCCCCCAAGACGCGGATCGCGGCGGGCGGCCTCGTCGAGGAACGAGACCCGCCGGCTCAAGGCCGCGCCGTCGGAGATTTCAAGGTCCCGGAGGGCGGTCTCGAGTCCCTCGGCGTCGTCATTGTCGAGGCCGCGGACAACGCCCGCCGCTTTGGCGCGGAAGGCGATCTCGGCCTCGGTCCAGAACTCGTCCACGGCCGGCCGCCTCAGCCGCCCCGGCGGATGACGCCCGCGGTCTCGAGCTCGTCCATCTCCGGGCCGCTGAGACCCAGTTCGGCCAGGACGGCGGCGGTGTGCTCGCCGTGGCCCGGGCAGGGGCCCGGTACGGCGCCCCGTTCGCGGAGCGGGTGGCCGAGCCGGATGACCGGCGGCGTCCCCGGCGGAGGGGCGATGACCAGTCCGCGGTGGCGGACCTGGAGGTCCTCGAGGGCCTCGGCCACGGACGGCACGACCTCGCAGCAGAAATCGGTGCCGGCAAGGAGCGTCCGCCATTCCGCGGCGGTGCGGCTGCGGAAGAGGTCCTCGAACTTGGCGAAATCCTCCGGCTTCTCGGAGAACTGGAGCGGCCGGAGGTCCTCGCGGCCGACGGCGCCGCAGAAGGCGCACCAGAACTTGACCTCGAGCGCGGCCAGCGAGATGTCCCGGCCGTCGCGCGTTTTGTAGATGTTGTAGCAGGGGTGCTTCCCGGTGAGCGGCAGCCGGCCCGCCCCGCCGCGCTCGCCGGCCGAATACTCGGCCACGGGCATGACCATCCAGGCCGCGGCGCTGTCGAGCATGCCGACGTCGAGGTAATGCCCCGCGCCGGTGCGCTCGGCCTCGCGGAGATAGGCGAGGATGCCGGAGGCGGCGAACATCGCCGAGCTCAGGTCGGCGATCTGGACGGGCGGGATGGTCGGCACGGACCCCGGCCGGCCGCACAGGTCGAGGAGGCCGGCGCGGGCGATGAAATCGAGGTCGTGCCCGGCCCGGTCGCGGTCCGGGCCGTCCTGGCCGAAGCCGGAGATCGAGCAATAGACGACGCGCGGGTTGACGGCCGCGACGGCGGCATAGCCGATGCCGAGGCGGTCGACCGTGCCCGGCCGAAAGCTCTCGACGACGACGCCGGCCGTGGCCGCGAGCTTCAGGAAGATCGCCCTCCCCGCCGTCGTCTTGAGGTTGAGCGAGACGCTCATCTTGCCGTGGTTGAGGGCCAGGAAGTAAGCGCTCTGACCGTCGATGAACGGGCCCATGGCCCGGATGTAATCGCCGCCCTCGAGGTCCTCGATCTTGATGACCTCGGCCCCGAGGTCGGACAGGACGAGGGTGCAGAACGGGCCCGGGAGCAGGCGCGACAGGTCGAGGACGCGGACCCCCTCGAGCGGCTTGCCGTTCATGATCGCTCCCTATTTAGCAGAAACCCTTGGCGCGGTCAATCCTGGCCCATTCACAAAAACGCCCCTTTTTTTTAGTTTCCTATTTAGGGCGTTTTGTTGCCCTCCGTGCCGGCCCCCAGATGCGAGGGCGCCCATTCTGCATGACATCCGAAAAAGACCCTGAGTTTCAGATATCTACCAGATGCGCAGCTTCGTGTCTCTCCGCTGCGCCTTTGGGCCTCCTCTCCCAAGAGTCCGCTCCGGGCAGGACCGGGTGATTTGACAAGATCGGAGTCAACCGCTAATAATGGGGAATTACGGAGAGGTGAAGATGCGCGTACGTATCGCCGGAACGGGCAAGTGCCTGCCGGGGACCGACGTCCCTGGCCGGACCGTCACTAACGAGGAGGTGGTCCGGATCCTGCTCGAGCACAAGGCCCTCAAGCCCGGCTGCGAGCGGCCCTGGGAGCCCGAGGAGCTGACCCCGCAGAAGATCGTCGACCTCGTCGGCATCCGCGAACGCCGCTGGGTCGACAAGACCGTCAACACCTCGGACCTGGCCTTCGTTTCGGCCTCGCGCGCTCTGGCGGATGCCGGGATCGGCTGGCAGGACGTCGGCATCCTCGCCATCGGCAGCTCGACGCCCGAGGCCCTCTTCCCCTCGACGGCCTGCATGGTCCTCAACAAGGCCATCACCCGCGAGATCGCCGCGGGCCGCATCGGCGAAAAGGACGCGCGCCAGGTTCTGCGCCAGCCGGCCTTCGATCTTACGGCCGCCTGCACGAGCGGGCTTTACGCCATCGACCTCGTCCGCAAGCATCTGCTCTTCGGCGAGACCGAGAGCCGCTACGGCCTGGCCCTCGGCGCCGAGGTCCTGAGCCGGCTCCTCGATTTCAGCGACACGAACGCCGACCTCTGGGGCGACGGCTCGGCCGCGGTCGTCCTGGAACGGACGGACGGGCCCGGCGGCATCGTCTGCACGGAGCTGGGCACGGACACGCTCAGCGTCGACGCCGCGTACAGCGTCGGGCACGACACCCGCTACCACGATATGCCGATCTCGCCGAACATCGCCATCAAGGGCCACGACATCCAGAAGTTCGTCCTGCGCGTCATCCCCGAGCTCATCCTGAAGACGATCGACAAGGCCAACCGCGCTCCGGACCGGACCCGGGACTACCGCCTCGAGGATATCGACCTCTTCATCTGCCATCAGGCCAACGCCCGGATCTTCGAGTTCCCGTCGAAAAAGCTCGGCATCCCGCTCGAGAAGTTCTACGTCAACGTCGACCGGCGGGGCAACTGCTCGTCGACCTCGGTGCTGCTGGCCCTCCGCGAGGCGGTCGAGGAAGGGCGCCTCAAGAAAGGCGGCCTGGCGCTCCTGGTGAGCTTCGGCGGCGGGCTGACCTGGGGCTCGATGCTCGTCGAATGGTAGGATTCCTGGGCTTCATCCTGCTCGTGGTGGTGGCGTATTTCGCCTTCCTCGCCTTTCGCCTCTACGCCGGGTTCAAACGGATGACAAAACAAGTCCGGGGTCCCGCGGCGCCGAAGTCCCAGGGCGTCATGGTCAAGGACGAGGTCTGCGGCACCTACATCCCCCGCGAAGAGGCCCTGACCGAGACGCGCGACGGGGTCGAGCGCTTCTACTGCTCCGAAGAATGCCGGCGCAAGGCCGCCACGCGATAGCGCGCCCGCCCGGACGATGGGCGTTCTTATGAATTGCTCGGGCTAGAAGACGATCTCGAAGCTCCCGAATTCCCCGCTGGCCTTCTCCCGGCGGACATCGAAGCGGTCCACCCGGGCTAAGCTCGGGCCTTCCCGCAGGCGGTCGAGGAACGTTTCGATCTCGGCGGCCGGGCCTTCGGCCAGGACCTCGACCCGCCCGTCCTCGAGGTTCCGCACCCAGCCGGTGAGGCCGAGCCGGTTGGCGTATTTTTCGGCGAAAAAGCGGTAGGCGACGCCCTGGACGCGGCCGTCGATGCTGACACGCACCCTGATCAGTTCCCGTCCCATGGGACCTAATTACCCCAGACCCGGCCTCAAGTCAACGCCGCGGGCGGTCGATTCGTGGTAGAATCAGGCCTCCGCAGGGGAACGGACGCGGCCATGGCCAAGAACCTGATCACGATCGCCGGCTGGGACCCGTCGGCCGGAGCGGGCGTCCTTGTCGACCTGCGCGTCTTCGAGCGCCTGGGCCACCGCGGCTACGGAGTGCTCACGGCCGTCACGGCCCAGAGCCCGAAGCGCGTGGCCGGCGTCTTCCCGGTGACGGCGCGGGCCGTCGCCGCCCAGTTCGAGACCCTCGCCGGCGGCCTCGAGGTCGGCGGCATCAAGGTCGGCATGCTGGCCACGGCGGCGAATCTCCGGGCGGCGGCCCGCATCCTCGCCAAGTGCGAGGCTCTGCCGCGGGTCATCGACCCTATCCTGAAGTCGAGCTCGCGGGCGCTGCTTCTCGAGCGCAAGGCCTGGCCCCGCTTCCTCGAAACGGTCGAGGGCAAGGCGAGCCTCATCACCCCGAACCTCGACGAAGCTGCGGCGCTCTCGGGGCTCCCGGTCCGGACCGTGGGCGAGATGCGCCTGGCCGCGGAGAAGATCCATCTGCGGTGCGGCATCCCCTGCCTCGTCAAGGGCGGGCACCTCGAGGGACAAGCCGTCGATGTCCTCTTCGACGGCCGCGAGGGCTCGGTCTTCCCTCACGAGAAGCTGGGCCGGGACGTCCACGGGACGGGCTGCTATCTCTCGTCGACGATCCTCGGTTACCTCGCCGACGGGAGACCGCTCAGGGAAGCCTGCGGCCTGGCCATCGTCCGGACGGGGCGGGCCATCCGCGCCGCGGCCCCGGCCGGCGACGGGTTCTGGGTCTTCGACTTCAATCGTGAAAGAAGCCCGGTGCCGCTCCCTCCGCGGGAAGCTGGCTGATCGTCCGGCTGGCCCTCTCCAGGACGCTCTTCGGGAAGACGACCCGTTGCCGCGCCGCGGCGGCCTCGTTGACGTAGAGCTTGACCGCCTCCATGGACTCGATGGGGATGCGGCCCGGGCTCTCGCCGTTCTTGACCCGGACGGCCAGCCGGCCCGTCCGCAGCCCCATCTCGGCGAAGTCGAAGCCGAGCGCGGCGCAGGCCCCGTATTCCACGGAGCGCAGGAAGCTCGCGAAGAGGGGTGTCCCGTTCTCTTCGGCGGCCCGGCCGATGATGTCGAAGGAGCTGTTGAGGGTGTTGTCGGACATCGGGAAGAGGACGTCGATCTTCTCGTTGAGGACGCGCTGCAGGGCCCGCTGGATCTCGGGCGGCCCGGTGACCGGCACGGCGATGAGATCGAATCCCAGGTCTGCCGCGGCGGACCTGGCCAGGTCGAGATAGTACGCCGAGTTGATCTCGGAGGAGGTCCAGAGCGACCCGATGCGCCGCGCCTTCGGCAGGACCTCGCGGATGAGGGCCAGCGTCTCGCGGACGGGCCCGGTCGAGGTGACGCCGGTGACGTTCGCCAGGTGGTTCGTCGCCGATTGGCCGGCGCCGACGAGATAAGGGACCGCGACGGCGCCGAAGACGATCGGCTTCCGGGTCGTCGTCAGGATGGCCGCCTGGAGGGCCTGGGTCGAGAGGGGCATGACCATGTCGGCGCGTTCGGCCAGCTCCCGGGCCATGCGCTGGACCTCGGCGATATCGTTGTTGGCGATGCGGATGGCGACGACGACGTCCTGGCCGTCGCGGAGCCCGGCTTCGGCGAAGGCCTGGAGGATGCCGCGGCGGACCTCGTTCGCCGTCGGCGAATCGACGGATTGAAGGATGCCGATGCGATAGGGGCCGGGGCCCGGGGCCTCGGGCGCGGCGGCTTCCTGCTTGCGGCAGGCCGGAAGCCCGAGGCAGATGATCGAGAGGACGATCGCGAGGACGATCTGCATCATGGCCGGTCGATCCCATCTTAGATCAAGTCCGCGGCCCGGACAAGGGCCGGGCCGGCAGGGAGCGGCCGGGAGCTCAGGGCCGAAGCCCCGTGACCTCCCGGAACCGTTCCGCGGCGATGTTCCGGCCGCTGACGACAGCCACGACGGTGCGGCCCGGCCGGGCCCCCGGCGCGTTGAGCAGAGCGGCAAAAGGCAGGGCCCCGGCGCCTTCGACGATCCGGCCGTGACGGCCGTAGACAAGGGACATGGCCCGCGAGATGAGCGCCTCGGGCACGACCTCGATCGCATCGACGAAGGCCCGGCAGAGCGGGAAGGTGATCGAGCCGGGCTCGATGCCCCCGGCCACGGCATCGGCGATCGTCGGACGCTCCTCGATCTCGACCAAGCGGCCGGCGGACAGGGAGGCGGCCATGAAGGCCGAGGTCTCGGGCTCCACGCCGATGATCCGCGCGCCGGGGCGGACGGACTTCAGATAGGCCCCGATCCCGGCGATGAGGCCTCCCCCGCCGACCGGGACCAGGACCTCGTCGAAGCGGGCGAGATCGGCCTCGATCTCGAGCCCGACGGTGCCGGCGCCGAAGACGATGTCCCAGTCGTTGTAGGGCGAGACGAAGACTCGTCCCGTTTCGGCCGCGCAGGCCCGGGCGATGGCCTCGGCCTTGTCGCAGCTCGCGCCGCGGACCTCGACGTCGATGCCCAGGGCCTCGATCCTCTTCTTCTTGATCTCGGCCACGGTCTCGGGGAGGAAGAGCTTGAGGGCGATCCCCTCGAGCTTCGAGGCGCGGCTGATGGCCAGGCCGTGGTTGCCGGTCGAGGCCGAGACGACCCCCTTGGCCCGGTCCTCGTCGGAGAGCGAACGCAGCTTGTTAAGGGCCCCGCGGAGCTTGAACGAGCCCGTGGTCTGATCGCATTCCCATTTCACGAAGACCTCGGCCCCGAGCTCCCGGCTGAGCGGCTCCGAGTATTCGATCGGCGTCCTCTTGATATCGCCCTTGATCCGCGCATAGGCTTCGCGGATCTTCGCGGCGTCAGCGACCTGAGTCACGTCCATGCCTTCCTCCGCCGTCTAGATTAGCACGATTCCGGCCGGGCGACGAAGAGGATGGGGGCTTGAGAATTCGGCGGGCGGAAGGTATACAATAAGTTCTCATGGCGAAGGTTTACGTCGGCCCGGCCGGCTGGAGCTACGAGGATTGGGAGGGCATCGTCTATCCTCGGGCGAAGGGCC
>Ga0116202_10000843_pt1 | contig 17595 bp, 10 predicted proteins | sample LakKivw325mmetaG_FD_94479 | JGI IMG/M metagenome (GOLD analysis project Ga0116202, IMG submission 94479) | Anoxic lake water microbial communities from Lake Kivu, Rwanda to study Microbial Dark Matter (Phase II) - Lake Kivu water 325m metaG | ecosystem: Environmental > Aquatic > Freshwater >...
GGCTTGGCCGGCTCCTTGATCTTCCCGGCGAGGTAGATGTCGGCGACCTGGTGGGCCAGGTCGGCCGGCCCCGACCCGGCGACGTTGCTCAGGACGGCGATCGACAGCCGCTCGGACGGGAAGCGGGCCAGGAAGGTCTGATAGCCGGCCGTCGACCCGCCGTGGCCGACCTCGCGCAGGCCTTTGTAGGTCGTAACGACGAGACCCTGGGCGTACTCGAGTTCGAAGTCGTCGTTGAGCCGTCCCCGTGTCTCGAGCTGGTCCACGAGGGCCTTCCCCCCGACGCGCGGGTTGTCGAGGTTCTCGTTCCAGATGAGGAGGTCGCCGACCGTGGTCAGCAGCCCGCCGTTGCCGATGACGTTGGTGAAAGACATGTTGGTGAAGAAACCCCCCGGCCGCCGGCCGTAGGCCGTGGCCCGGTCGGGGACGATCTCGCGGAAGTCGTCGCGCCATTGGGTGTGGATCATGCCGAGCGGCTGGAACATCCGCTCCTGGCAGAACGCGTCGAGGCTCTTGCCGGAGACCCGGGCGACGACGACGCCGAGCAGGGTGAAGCCGGTGTTGCAGTAGAGGTATTCGTCGCCCGGCTTGAAGTTGAGCTCCTTCATCCGGCTGACGAGCTCGAGGATCTCCTCGACCGTGTGGACGACCCAGCCGGTCGGACGCCCCGAAAGCGCTTCGAGGGGCCACTGGCTGCGAAGCCCGCTCGTGTGGTTGAGGAGGTGGCGGATGAGGATGGGCGTCCCGAAGTCGGGGACCTCCGGGACGTACTTCCGGACCGGGTCGTCGAGCGAGAGCTTGCCGTCCTGGACGAGCAGGGCGATGGCCGTCGCGGTGAACTGCTTGGCCACCGAGCCCGACTCGAAGACCGTGTCCGGACGAACACGGAGTCCGTACTCGAGGTTGGCCAGGCCGTAGGCCCTGACCAGCACGGGCTTGCCGCCGACGGCCACGCCGACGACGCAGCCAGGGGTGTCGCTCCGGTTCCAGCGCTCGAAGACCTTATCGACCCTGGCCTCGATCGAAGGCTCCGCGGCCTTGGCGCCCGGCGCCTGCGCGGGCGGTTGAGCCTGAGCCTTGGCGGGCGAAGCCGCAACGACGATAATGATCAGAAATAGAACCAAAGCCTGACAGCTCATACGGATCTTCATGGGTCTCCCCCGATCGGTTCCACGGCCTTTAGACGATCTCTTCTTATACCGGAATCCTATCACATTCCCGAGGGAGCCGTCTCGCGGCTGCGAAGGGGGTTGCCTCGAAGTTCCCCGTAGCGGAAGGGGGCCCGCGGAGCGGGGGAACCGCCGGGACTGGTTCCCAGGGGGTCCGGGGAGCGAGAGGCAAATCCCGAGCATAGCCGCGGAGACAGGAGTTCTTGGCGTGGATCAGGGAGCCGATTCTTGATTTTGCCGGACGAAATGAGTATGTTCCCCACCATCATCCCGCATCCCGGAGGAGGACGCTCATGACCCCTGTTTTCCGGAAGAACCGAGCTTTTCTGACCCTCGCGCTGGCCGCCGTCTGCGCCTTCGGCCTGGCCGTTTCGCCGGCCCTGGCCCAGCAGAAGGTCCACGAGGAGTACACCAAGAAGATCCTGGAGTTCACGACCGACCCCTGCTTCATCACCAAGTACGTGAACTCCCTCCCCTACGCCGAGGGCATTCCCACGCCCCTCGAGGTCCTCGGCCACATCGCCGGGGCCAAGGATGTCCTGTCCTATTCGGCCGACGTCTACAAGTACATGCGGGCCCTGGCCGCCGCGACGCCGCGGGTCAAGGTCTTCGACATCGGCAAGACCGAGGAAGGCCGCGACTGGATCGTCGTCGCCGTCGCCGATGAGGCGACCATCCGGAACCTCGACCATTACAAGGAGATCAACGCCAAGCTGGCCGATCCCCGCACGCTCTCCGAGGACGAGGCCCAGGCCCTGCTCAAGGAGGCCAAGCCGATGTACTGGGCCACGGGCGGCATGCACTCGGGCGAGACGGGCTCCGTCGAGATGCTCATGGAGCTCGCCTACCGCATCGCTGTCGACGAGTCGCCGTTCGTCAAGGCTATCCGCGAGAACGCGATCACCCTGATCACGCCCATCCTCGAGGTCGACGGCCGCGACAAGCAGGTCGACGTCGCCATGGCCAAGCGCAAGGACCCCAAGGCCAACGTTCCCTCGCGGCTCCTCTATTGGGGGAAATACGTCTCCCACGACGACAACCGCGACAACCTCGGCCTGGCCCTCAAGCTGAGCCAGTACATCGTGAAAGTCTTCCTCGACTACCACCCCCAGGTCATGCACGATCTCCACGAGTCCGTGTCCCATCTCTACATCTCCACGGGCACGGGCCCCTACAACGCCTGGCTCGATCCGATCGTCATCGACGAGTGGAACCTCCTGGCCTACCGCGAGGTCGACGAGCTGACCAAGATGGGCGTCCCGGGCGTCTGGACGCACGGCTTCTACGACGGCTGGGCCCCGAACTACGCTTTCTACGCGGCCAACGGCCACAACTCGATCGGCCGGTTCTACGAGACCCAGGGCGCGGGCGACGCCTCGACCCGGGTCATCGCGGCCGCGCCGGACCGGGCCTGGTTCCGGCCCAACCCGCCCCTGCGTTCGGCCCTCTGGTCGATGCGCAACAACGTCAATCTCCAGGAGAGCGGCGTGCTCGTCGGCATGAACCACGTCGCCACCCTCAAGGACAAGTTCCTGGAGAACTTCTACCTCAAGAGCAAGCGCTCCGTGGCCAAGGCCCGGACCGAGGGCCCGGCGGCCTATGTCTTTCCGGGCGATGACCCGCGGCCCGGCCAGCAGGCCCGCCTTCTGCGCCAGCTCCAAGCCCAGGGCGTCGAGGTCCACCGGGCCGACAAGGCCTTCAAGATCAAGGACACGACCTACCCGGCCGGGAGCTACGTCGTCCGCATGGACCAGCCCTATTCGCGCATGGCCGACATGATGCTCGACAAGCAGTACTTCAACATCAACGATCCCTCGCCCTATGACGACGTCGGCTGGACGCTCGGCCCGCTCTACAATGTCGCGACGGCCCGGATCGAGGACGTCGCCGTCCTCGACGCGCCGATGACGCTCGTCAAGGGCGAGGTGGCCGCGCCCGGCGGCGTCGTGAAGCTGGCGAAGGGCACAGCGCAGGCCTACCTCGTCAACCACAACGCCGACAACGCCCTGGCCACGTTCCGCTTCGCTTACAAGGACCTCAAGATCCAGGCGGCGGAGAAGGACTTCGAGGCCCAGGGCCGCAAGTTCCGGGCCGGCTCGTTCGTCATCAAGCCGGCCGACAACCCGGCCGACCTCGGATCCGCGCTGGACGAGGCCGCCAGGAAGCTCGGCTTCGCGGCCGTCGCCGCCGCGGCCGTCCCCGCCGTCCCGACGCATGAAGTCGGCGTTCCGCGCGTCGCCGTCATGCACACCTGGCAGAACACCCAGACCGAGGGCTGGCTCCGGATCGCCCTCGACGAGTACGGCATTCCCTACGACTACATCTCGGTCCACGCCGTCCGGGACAACGCCAAGCTCCGGGACAAGTACGACGTCATCATCTTCGGACCGTCGTCGCCCGACGCGCTCAGTGTCGTCAACGGCCTCAGCGGGGACAAGCCGATGCCCTGGAAAAAGACCGAGCTGACGCCGAACATCGGCGTCCAGGATTCGACCGACGACATGCGCGGCGGCCTCGAGCTCGACGGCATCCTGCACCTCCGCGACTTCATCAAGGACGGCGGCGTCTTCGTCACGCTGAGCTCGAGCTCGGCCCTGCCCATCCAGTTCGGGCTGGCCGGGGGGCTCGCGATCCGCGACACGCCGAACCTCTGGGCCCGCGGCGGCGTCTTCAAGGCCGAGATCGGCGACAAGACGAGCCCGCTCGCCTACGGCTACGACGACACGCTCGGCATCTATTTCAGCCAGTCGCCCGTCTTCGGCATGGGCGGGTTCGGCGGCCGGGGCATGGGCATGATGGGCGGGATGAGGGGCGGACAGCAGGGCCGACCCTCGGGGCGTGGTGCCGCGAACGACCCGGACGTCGTCCAAGGCCGGCCCAAGGACCTCGGACAGGCCGCGGTCGATGCCTTCCGCAAGTCCCAGCCCGCACCGCTCCAGCAGCAAGCCGAAGAAGGTGGCCCGCGCCAGGCGGCCCCGCCGGCGGTCCGGCCGCGGATCGTCCTGAGCTTCGCCCGGACCGCCGCCGACCTCCTGATCAGCGGCGGCCTGGACCACGGCGAGGAACTGGCCGGGACACCGGCGCTGGCCGATGTCACGATCGGCAAGGGGCACGTCGTCCTGTTCAGCTTCAACCCCGCCTGGCGGAGCGAAACACACGGGTCTTATTTCTTTATTTTCAACGCGTTGTTGAACTGGAAGGCCCTCGACGCCAGGCCCAAATAAGCCTGGGCCCATGTTATGCGGCTCATCCCCCAGCCGCTGAGGGGACAAGGCTCGGGGGACATGTCCCGCGTACGTGTCCCCGTCCGCTTTGATGAGAGCCGGGGGAGAACAAAAGGGCAGGGCCCTGCGTATCATAAGATGGATATATTTTTCTATCCGGAGGCTCCCATGACCAGGACATCCCTTAAGCTCGCGGGCGCCCTGTTGGCGATCGTTTGTCTGGCCGCCTTCGCGGCGGCTCAGGCCGCCCCTCAGGCCGCGGCGAAAGCCAAGCCCGTGGACACGAAAAAGCTCCTCGCTGAGATCGCCGGCGAATACAGCTTCGACATGCAAGGCCAGTCGATGATCGTCCAGTTCGCGGAGAACGAGGGGAAGCTCTTCGGCGCCCCGCCCGGCGAGACGCCCGAGGAGATCCATCCCGTCGAGGGCAAGCCTCTCTGCTTCGACATCACCCTCGCCCAAGGCGGCCAGTATTTCTTCCTGGAATTCGTCCGCAACGAGAAGGGCGTGATCGACAAGTGCCTGTTGACCGCGGAAGGCATGACCTTCGAGGGCACGAAGGTCGGCAAGTAGGCCTTTAAAAACGGATCACGAGGCCCGCGCCGAGCTCGTATCCGCCGATCTCCGCCGGGACGGCTTCGGGAAGATCGGGCTTGGCCCGGCAGGCCGTGACGCGGGCATAGACATCCAAGCCGAGGGATGGGCCGATCTGAAAGACAGCTCCCGCTTGACCGAGGAACCCGAGGTCCTTGCCGCGGACGGTCCCTAATTCGCTCTCTTCCTTGAACATGAAATAGGCGAGGGCCAGTCCGGCGTAAGGCTGGATGACCTTTCCGGGCAGCCGATAATCAACGCCGCCGAAGACCGGAACGATCTGCAACGTCGTGGCCTGCCCTGTGAACGTGACTTCCCCCCCCTTGCGGAACATCTCGGCTCCCGCCCAGGCCCGGAACCCGCCGACGATAGGGATCTCGATCCCTACGCCGAACCGGGGACCGCCGCCATAGACCTCCCTGAAAATGTCGTCCTTGGGCCAGAAGTATGCGGCGCCGAGATTGATCGAGATGGCCTTGCTCTCCGCCGCTTCGGCTGCGCCGGCCAACATCAAGGCCAGCAGCGCGAGCCGGACCAACCTCCTTATCCGCACGCCCCGAGATCTCGAAATCAAGCCCACGGCCTCATTTCCTGATCAGGATCCTGGCCGGCTTCCGTTTCTGGTCGATGATGATCCGGACGGAGGAAGCCGTCACCGGCTCGCCTTCCTCTCCCGCGGAATTCACGGCGACAAGGGCATACTCGCCAGAATCCGAACTCGGGATGACGGTATGCCAGTATGTGCCTATCGCGGGCCCGACCTCGGCCGTGAGGATCCAATTGTTTCCGACGCACCGGTACACGCGGTAGGCCGCGAGGTCCGGGACCCCGGTGAGCGGCTGCCAGGTCAGGACATCGATATGCCGGATCAAAAAGAGGTTCCTGACGACATTCCTGACGGCCTTGAAGCCCGAGGGGGCGGCCAGCCAGAACCGGGCCGCGACGGCCTTGTCGTCGTTCAGGTTGACGCTCGCCGGGTTTCCGGTCCCGCCGGCATCGCCTTCCCAGCCCTTGAACTTGTAGCCCGCCGCGGGTGTCGCCGTGACCGTGACGGTCGTCTCATAGGGATAAGTGTAGAGCCCGGGCGCCGGGGTCGTCTGTCCGCCGTTGCCGCAAAAGACCGACAGGCCGAACAGATCCTCCTGCCGGCGCTTGTAGAGGCCCGCTCCGGTCGTCCCTGCGAGGAGCGTCCGAAAGAGGGGAGCCACGGCGATGGTGGCGAAGTCCTGGGATGGCAACCCCCCCGACAGGTCCTCCCAGGTCCCGCCTCCGTTCAGGCTGACGTAGGGGGTCGTGTCGCCGACGACATAGATCCGATCGGGGGCAGCCGTGTCGAGCGCGAAATCCTCGACATCGAAGGGCGCGGCCTTTTCCCAGCTCGCCCCGCCGTCGACGGACCTGTAAAAGGACTTGTTGTGCCGAAGATAGACGATGTCCGGCCGCCAGGGGTCGACGACGATCTTGTGGATGAAGCCCCAGCCGGCGAACTGGTCGGTTGTGAGGTTGACCCACGTCAGGCCCCCGTCGACGGACTTGAATATCCCGGCTTGATAATCGCTGCCGGTCCAGTAGTCACCGCCGACGTAGATGGTCGCGTCGTCTTGAGGGTTGACCGCCACGGCCATGGGATCGCCGTAGAGGACCTGTTCGACGCGGCGGACCGTGAAGGTCGCGCCGCCGTCGAGCGAGATCGCGACGCCCATCGTGTGCAGGTCCGAGGCCCCGACGAAGACATGGCCCGGCTGCTCGGGATTGAAGGCCACGTCGAGATACATGCCCTGAAAAAGAAGGTACCAGGTAAGGCCGCCGTCCCGGGAGCGGAGAATGTTGATATTGAAGCCGCCGGACTGGTTGACGGCGTGCCTGACGACCGCGTAGACGTAATCGGGATCGGTGGGATGGACAACGAACTTTTGGGCCTCGTTCAAGCTCGTGAATTCCGGGAGCCTCCGCCAACTCGCGCCGCAGTTGTCGCTTCGCCAGGCCGCGCCCGCGGTCGCGGCATAGAGGATGGCCGGTTGCGACGGCGCAACGGCCAGGTGCTTGATGTCCGAGGCCATGAAGCCTGACGATGCCTCGGGCCACGTCACGCCGCCATCCCGGCTCATGAACAGGCCGGCGCCGGCGCCGGCGTGGACCCGGCTCCCCGCCGAAAGAAGGCCCGTGAACTCGCCGGCGAGAGCGACGGGATTGCGTCCCCAGTGGATCCCGCCGTCGCCGCTCTTGAAGATCGCGTCCTTTCCGCCGGCGTACAGGATGCTCGGAGAAAGGGTATCCAGCGTCAGGCTCAGGGCCGAGATCTGGCCTTCGTTCACCAGCCAGGCCCCCCCCGCGTCGGTGCTGCGGTAGACGGCCAGGTCCGTCCCGGCGAAAACACGCTGGGGATCGGCCGGATCGACCTGGATCGACCGGACCCAGCCGCTGGTGCCGGAGACTTCGGTCCAGGAGGCCCCGCCATTGACCGACTTGAAGATGGCCCCTCCCGTGGAACCCTCGTACCCTGCGCCGACGAAGACCTCGCCCGGCCTGGAGGGATTGACCGCGAGGCCGATCGCCTTGCCGGCCGTAAAAGAGAGCATCCACTGGTCCCACGAGGCGCCGCCGTCGAGCGATCGAAAGACCGCCGGCGAAAAATTGTAGCTCCACGCCGAGCCGGTGGCATATACGATACGAGGATCCGTCGGATCGACGGCGATCTTGTTGGGGCCGTAGATCCAGACCCTCATCGGCGTCCACGACGCTCCGCCGTCCACAGACTTATAGACGACGTTATATCCGAGCGCATACATGACCAGGGGCTCCGAAGAACTGACGGCGAGGTCGGAGATCTTCTCGGGGAAAGCGGAGATCTTGGCCCAGGAGTCACCCGCATCCGAGGATCGGAAGAGCTGGCTGAACCGGCCGGAGCTGAGGGCATAGAGGCGGGTGCGGTCGAGGGGATGGAAAACGAGGGCCGCGACGGGTCCCCCGGGCGGTCCGATGTGGGTCCAGCCGACGGGCGGCGGCTGGGAAACCTGGGCGCCGGCGGCAGCGACGAGGGAGAGGCCGGCTAAGAGAACGGCCGAAAGCGGGCCCCTCCCCCGGATCCGACGGGCTTTCCCCCTGGACTCCATGGATTCCTGCCCTGAATATCTCAGCGAGATCGTTTGCTGAGATTGTAGGCCGGCCGGATCCCGAATGTCAATCCGCCGGGGGAGCCGTTCCTTGACAGGCCTGCCGGCCGGGGCTATATTGCCTCCCTGACCTGGGGTGCGCGGGGGTCCTCGAGGGGATGAGAACGAGTAAGGAGCGCAGGTGTTCAACGCCTCTGACCTGAAGAAGGGCGACGTCATCAAGATCGACGGCGACCCGCACATCGTCGAGACCGTCAAGGTCCAGACGCCGTCAGCCCGCGGCGCCGTGACCCTCTACAAGATCCGTTTCCGCAACCTCAAGACCCGGCGCAAGATCGACCAGTCCCTTCATGGCTCGGACGTCCTCGAGGAGGCGGATTTCGAGCGCCGGCCCGTCCAGTACCTCTTCGGCGACGCCTCAAGCGTCACCTTCATGGACCTCGAGGACTACAGCCAGTTCGCGCTGACCAAGGAGGAGATCGAGGAGGAGTGGCCCTACCTCACGGAAGGCGTCGAAGGGCTCATTTCGATCTCGTCCGAAGGCCGCGTCCTCGGCCTCGAGGTCCCGACCTTCGTCACCCTCGAGATCGTCGAGACCCGGCCGTCGGTCAAGGGCGGCTCGGTCACCTCGCGGACGAAACCGGCGACGCTCGTGACCGGCCACATCGTCCAGGTCCCCGAGTACATGTCGGCGGGCGAGAAGATCCGCGTCGATACGCGGACCGGTGAATACGCCTCCAAGGCCTAAAAATGGGGGCGTTTCTGACTTATTCATCCGTCTCCCGTTCATGTATTGAAAAATAAGTCGGAAGCGTCCCCATTTTCTCGATCTCTCTCATGAGAAACAAGGGCTATCACTACCCCGATCGGATCGGTGTCGAGGACGAAGGCCTGACAGTCCTGGCCTTCTACTCATCGCGCTACCTCCATTCGACCGGGGCCGAATGGCGGCTCAGGATCGAAGCCGGCGACGTCGTTCGGAACGGCCTTCCGGCCGGGCCCGACGATATCCTGCGCCGCGGCGACACGCTCGTCTATTTCCGCCGGCCCTGGGAGGAGCCCGAAGCGCGGACGGATTTCGCGAACCTGTACGAGGACGAGGACGTCCTCGTCCTCTCGAAGCCCTCGGGCCTGCCCGTCCTCCCCGGCGGGTTCTTCCTGGAGACGACGCTCCTCCATCTCGTCCGCGAGCGCTACGGGGCCGGCTGCTCGCCCCTCCATCGCCTCGGCCGCGGCACCTCGGGCGCGATCCTCTTCACCCGGAACCCCCGGGTCGCTCGCATCCTGGCCCGGGCCATGTTCGAGCGGCGCATCCTCAAGGTCTATCTGGCCCTGGCTTCGGGGACCGCGATGCCCGACGCGTTCACCGTCGACGCCGCGATCGGGCCCGTGCCGCACTCGCTCCCGGCGACGGTCAACGCCTTCCGTCCGGACGGCCGCCCTTCGACGAGCCACGTCCGGGTCCTCCGCCGCTTTCCCGAACGGAACGCCTCTCTCGTCGAAGTGACCATCCCCACGGGCCGGCCGCACCAGATCCGCATCCATCTCGCCTATGCCGGCTACCCGCTCGTGGGCGATCCCCTCTATCAAACCGGCGGCCTGCCGCGCACGGACGGCATCGACGACGAATGGACGACGACCCCAGGCGCGACCGGCTATCTCTTGCATTCCTGGAAGATCGGCTTTCCCCATCCGGTGAGCGGTGCCGTTATCGAGGTCGTCAGTCCTCCGCCGGCCGCCCTCGACCCGGGCCGGACCTAGGACCCGGACCGGGTTGCATTTGCCCTGCCCGAGGAAGAAAATAGGCCCCGCTCCGTCCCAAGGAGTGGAAATGTCTGACGAGGAGGCGCCGTGAAGGAAGCCCGGCGTGGGTGGATCATCCGACTTCCCCTTTCCCTGCTCCTCGTCCTGGCCTTCGTTCCCGCCTGCGTCCGCTATCATCCGCGTCCCATCGCGCCGGCCGCGACCATGGCCGATTTCGAGGCCCGCGGGCTCGATTCGTCCGAGCTCGGCCGGTTCCTAATCGCGAACAAAGAGACCGAAACCTGGCCTCCCGCCGTTTGGGACCTCAAGACCCTGACTCTGGCCGCGCTCTATTATCATCCGGACATGGATATCGCCAGAGCCCAATGGGGCATCGCCCAGGGCGGGCGGATCACGGCCGGGGAGAGGCCCAATCCGACCCTGACTCCCTCAATGGGTTACAACACGACCTCGCCCCGGAGCGAGGTGACGCCGTGGATCCCGGAGGTCGCGCTCGAGCTGACCGTCGAGACCGCCGGCAAGCGCGGCATCCGCATCGCCGCGGCCCGGCACCTGGCCGAATCGGCGCGCTGGCAGATCTATGCCGCCGCGTGGAACGTTCGCAGCCGGCTCCGTGTCGCGCTGCTCGACGTCTATGCGGCGGGCCAAAGGGCGGAACTCATCGGCGAACAGGAGAAGCTCCAAACCGAGCTCGTCCGTCTCCTCGAGCTCCAGAAGGACGCGGGCGAGGTCTCGGTCTACGACCTGACCCAGGCCCGTTTGGCCCTCGACACGGTCCGGCTCGAGAGGATCGAGGCCGGGCGGCTCAAGGAAGAGGCCCTTTCCGTTCTGGCCTCGGCGCTCGGCCTGTCCCGGGGCGCTCTCGAGGGCGTAAGCTTCTCTTTCGAGAGCTTCCGCCGGGCCCCTCAGCCCGACCTTCCTGCCGGCGAGATCCGCCGCCAGGCCGTCGTCAACCGGGCGGACATCAGGGCCGCGCTGGCCGCTTACGAAACCAGCCAGATGGCCCTCAAGCTCGAGGTCGCCAAGCAGTATCCCGATCTCGTCTTTGGCCCGGATTACCAGCTCGACCAGACCGACAGCAAATGGACGCTCGGCCTGGGCATCACCCTGCCGATCCTTAGCCGGAACCGCGGTCCTATCGCCGAGGCCGCGGCCGCCCGCGAAGAGAGTGCCGCCCGGTTCCTGGCGCTTCAAACCCAGGTCATCGGCGAGCTCGACGCCGCGATCCAGGACGTCCGGGCCGCCGTCGAGAAGTCCCGCACGGCCGAGGACCTGCTCGCCCACCTCACGGAACAGGCGCGGCTGGCCCGGACGGAGCGGGAACTCGGCGAGATCTCCAAGCTCGAGCTCCTCGGGATCGAGATCGAGCTCAACGCCGGGGCCCAGGCCTGGGTGGAGTCCCTCCATCAGGCCCAGGCCGCGGTCGGCCGGCTCGAAAACGCGGCCCAGAGCCCGCTCGACGTCAAGGACTGGATAACAACGATGGCCCGTCCGCCGGCCGGCCCGGAGAAGGAGAACAAGGATGACTAAGCGCCAGATCACGACCGGCCTCGTCGCTCTGGCGGCCGTCGCCGCGGCCGTCCTTCTGATCAAGGTCCTCGGGCCCAAAGGCGGAGAGGAGGAGGAGATCGCGACGGACGTCGGCGTCCACGTCGGCAAGATCGTCCGGACGACCCTCCACCGTTACGTCACGGCCTACGGCACGGTCGAGCCGGAGCCTCCCGGCGAGGGGCGGCCCGCCGGTGGCGCCCAGGTCTCCGCCCCGGTCGGCGGGATCCTGACCGAGATCGCCTGCGTGGAGGGCCGCTCCGTCGAGCGCGGCGCGCTCCTCTTCCGTCTTGACACGCGCCTCGCCGAAGTGGCCGTCGCCAAGGCCGAAAAAGAGCTTCTGGCCGCCGAGCAGACGTACGAACGCCAAAAGAAGCTCCTGGCCGTTGATGGGACATCTCAAAAGAACTTCCAGGAGGCCGAGCTGGGATTAGCCACGGCCCGGAGCGTCCTTGCTGCGGCCCGCACCGAGCTGGCCCTGCTCGAGATCCGGGCCCCGCTCGCGGGGACGGTCGTCCGCATCGCCGCCCGGATCGGCCAGGCGGTCGAGCCGAACGCGGTCCTGGCGGAAGTCCTCGCCCTCGACCGCCTCGTCGTCACGGCCCAGGTCCCCAGCCGTGACGCCGCCGAACTCAAGGCCGGGCAGCCCATCGTATGGGGCGAGGGGGACGCCGCCGGCGGGTCCGTGCTCGTCGTCGGGCGGGACATCGATCCCACGACCGACACCGTGCTCGTCCGGGCTTCGCTGCCGGCCGGCGCGGGGCTGCGGCCCGGCCAGTTCCTGACGGTCCGGATCGTGGCCGGAGAGCGCCGAGACATCTTGGCCGTCCCGGAAGAGAGCCTGATCGCGGATTCCGTCGGCGGGACCAACGGCTGGATCGTCCTCGTCGAAGGCTCCCAAGCCGTCCGGAAGGGCGTTCAAGCGGGATTCCGCGAGGGCGGCCTGGCCGAGGTCGAGGGCGAAGGCCTGAAGGAAGGACTGGCCATCGTCACGACCGAAGCGTATAGCATCGTCGGCCCCACGAAGATCCACATCGTCGATACCCCGTAGATCCCATGCGCAAAGACGCCGCCACCGGTCCCTTCGCGACCCGCCACGCCGTGCCCGTCGTGTTCGTCAGCTTGGCGCTTTGCCTGGCCGGCGTCTTCGCCGCCCTGACGCTCTCGTCGTCGGTCTTCCCGCAGACCAACTTCCCCCGGGTCGTCATCTTGGTCGACAACGGTGTCATGCCGGCCGACGAGATGACGGCCACTGTTACTCGCCCCATCGAAGAGGCGATAAAGGATATCCGGGGCGTCGCCAAGATCCGCTCGACGACCGGGCGCGGATCGGCCGAGATCAGCGTGTTCTTCAATTGGACCGTCGACATGGTCCAATCGGAGCTTTACGTCCTGAGCCGGCTGTCGCAGGCCCAGGCGTCGCTGCCTCCGACCGTCGAATCCTCGGTGTTTCGCCTGACCTTCTCGGCCTTCCCCATCCTCGGCGTCAGCCTCACGAGCCGCTCGCGCGGCATCATCGAGCTCTGGGAAGAGGCGCGCTACGATCTCAAGCTCCGCTTCCTCCGCATCCCCGGGGTCGCGCGCGTCGACCTCGTCGGGGGCCGCACGCCCGAATACCACGTCGTCGTCGACCCGCTCCGCCTGGTCGCCGCCGGGCTCACATTCGCCGAGGTCTCCGAGGCCTTGGCCAGCAACAACCTCGTGGCCTCCGCCGGGATGCATGAAGAGAACCACGCCCTTTATCTGACGACCGTCGACGGGCGCCTGCGTTCCGTCCGCGACATCGAGGACCTGCCCCTCAAGGTCGTCGCCGGGCATCCGGTCCTCGTCCGCGACGTCGCCCGGGTCGAGCGGGGGCCGGAGCCGGTCTTCAATATCGTGACCGCCGACGGGGAGAACGCGGTCCTGCTCAACATCCGCAGCCAGCCCGAAGGGAGCACGCTCGCGATCGCCAAGGCCGTGAAAGCGCAGCTGGCGGAGCTCCGGCGCGAGCTGCCGCCCGACATGAAGCTCGCCTTCTTCTACGACCAATCGGAGATCGTCCGGGCCTCGGTCGCCAGCGTCTGGGAGGCCATCCTGTTCGGCCTGGCCCTCTCCGTGCTCATCCTCTATCTGTTCTTGAAGGAATGGGAGACGACGTGGGTCGCGACGCTGGTCATTCCGGTCACGGTGCTGATCACGCTGCTGGCGATGAAGGCGGCCGGCCTGAGCTTCAATCTCATGACCCTGGGAGGCATCGCCGCGGCGATCGGCCTCGTCATCGACGACGCCATCGTCGTCGTCGAGGCCATCCATACGAAGCGGCGGTCCGGCCGCGACCGGCTGGCGGCGGTCCGCGAAGCCCTGGGCGAGATCGTCCGGCCGCTCATCGGCTCCACCTTGACGCCCGTGGTCGTGTTCATCCCCCTGGCCTTCCTCCAGGGGATCACCGGCGTCTTCTTCCGGGCCCTGGCCCTGACCATGGTCGTCGCCCTCCTGACATCGCTGGCCTTGGCCGTGACCCTGACGCCCGCCTTGGCCGTCCGCTTACTGCGGGCCGGTGGCGGATCCCCGGAGACGCCTCGCGAGGACCGGGGCGGGCCGGTCCTCCGGAGAATCATCGGCGTCTACGAACGGGCGGTCCGGGCGGCGCTCCGGAGGCCTTGGGTCGTGATCGGCCTCTGCGGCGTTGTGCTCGTTCTCGCCGTCCTTTTTTATCAGGGGCTCGAGAGCGAATTCCTCCCGCCCATGGACGAAGGCGGCTTCGTCATCGATTATTTCACTCCCCCCGGAACGAGCCTGGCGGAGACCCATCGGCAGCTGCTCGAGGCGGAGAGGATCCTCCGGACCCTGCCGGAGCTGGAGAGCTATTCGCGCCGCACCGGCGCGCGCCTGGCGCTGTCCATCGCCGAACCGAACACGGGGGATTTCCTGGTCAAGCTGAAGCGGGACCGCAAGCGGAAGACCGAGGAGGTCATCGCGGACCTGAGGAAGAGGTTCAACCAGGCGCTGCCGGGAGTGACATGGGAGTTCCCCGGCATCCTGGGCGACCTGATCGGCGATCTCATGTGGGCCCCCCAGCCGATCGAAGTGAAGCTGTTCTCGACGGACCAGGCCTGGCTCGAGAAGAAAGCGCCGGAGGTAGCCGGGGCCATCGGCAACATCCCGGGGGTCGTGGACGTCTTCGACGGGCTGGTCTATACCGGGCCGACCATCAGTCTCAGGCCCCGTTCGCCGGGCGCCCAGCGCTACGGCCTGACCGCCTCCGACATCGCGGCGGCGGTCAATACGGCCATGCTCGGAACGACCGCCTCGTCCGTCCTCGAAGGCGACCGGGTGGTCGAGATCCGGGTCAAGGGCGAGCCGGCCGGCGTCGATAAGCTGGAGAAGCTCCGCCACCTGCCGCTCCGGACGCCCGACGGGACGTTGGTCCAGCTCTCCCAGGTCGTCGATGTCCGGGAGGAGCCCGGTCAACTCGAGCTCCGCCGCGAGGATTGGCGACAGGACGTCGCCGTCACGGCCAGGCTCGAAGGCCGCGATATGGGCAGCGCCATGGCCGAGATCCGCGCCGTCCTCGCCAAGGACGCGTCCATCCCGCCGCGAACCATCGAATACGGCGGCCTTTACGAGCAGCAGCAGGAATCATTCCGCAATCTGGTCATCGTCCTGCTGATGGCCGTGGTCTTCGTATTCACGGTCCTCCTCGTCGAGTTCGGGTCGTTCGCCGAGCCCTTGGCCATCGTGTTCGGGGCGGTCCTGGCCATGTTCGGCACGGTCCTGGCCCTCTGGATCACAGGTACGTCTCTCAACGTCGTGTCGCTGCTGGGGGCCATCATCGGGATCGGCATCGTGGCCAAGAACGGCATCCTGATGCTCGACTTTGTCAAGGAGCTCCGGACGCAGGGGCTCGACCTGGCCGAGGCGCTGGTCCGTTCGGGCCGGCGCAGGCTCCGGCCGGTCCTGATGACCTCCTTGGCCGCCGCGCTGGGGATGCTGCCTCTGGCTTACGGTATCGGTTCGGGCGCCGACATGCTGAGGCCCCTGGCCATCGCCGTCATCGGGGCCCTGTGCATCTCCGTTCTGCTGTCGCTTGTCGCCACGCCGACGATCTACTACCTGATGACGCGCCGGCGCAGGACGGGCTGACCTATTTCCCGAATTCCAGGACCATGAACGATCCGGGGACCACCGCCGGCCGCGGCCGGGGCTGTTCCGCCGTCGGCGCGGGCGTCGGGCCGTATTCCGCCGTCACCACGAAAACGTGGTGGGTCTTGGGATCGAGCTCCATCGTCCGGGCGCCGCGGGCCGTGGGCACGGTCTCGGCAACCTCGTACTTGTCGGCCGAGATCTGACGGACGACGGTCAAGGTCCCTTCGCCGTTCGAAGCGAACACGAGCTTCGTCCCGGGGTCGTAGCGGACCGCGTCGGGGCCGCCGCCGATGTCGACCGTCCCGACGACCTTGTCCGTCGCGGCGTCGATGGCCGTCGCGTTCGCCGTCCGGCCGTTGAAGGTGAACACGCGGCCCGAGAAGGCATCGTACATGACGGAGTCCGGGTTCTGGCCGGAGGAGGGGACCTCCGTCAGGAGCTGGTGCGTCTTCAGGTCGAACACGGAGACGCTGTTGCCCCGTCCGTTGGAGATGTACCCCCGGTTCTTTTCCGGCGCGAAGGCCACGCCGTGGACGCCCTTGAGCCCGGAGATGGGCTCGCCCTTGACGCCGGTCGCGACGTTCAGGACCTCGACGGCGTTGCCGTGGGTCACGTAGAGCAGGCGCGTCCGGCCGTCCAGGGCCATGTAATCCCAGCCGCCCTCGCCGCCGAGGACGTGTTTCTTGAGAAGATGATAGCCCGCCGCCTTCGGCGCCTGGGGCGCCGCGGCGACCGCCATAACCAGAGCCAGACCAAACACGAGTCCGATCCGCGCTTTGTTCATTGTTGCTGACCTCGCTTTCGAGCTATTCTAATCCTATTTTTCGCGTTTGTCCTGTCCCCTCCGGGATCGCTTTCCGGTCTCCTATTTTGTCCCGAAGTACCAGACGAACTTGACCATGGTCACGGTCGTGTTCATCCGCCAACGACGCGGGTCGAGGGTGTCGCCGAACTGGTTGAAGACAACGTAGAGGTAGGCGCCGGGCTTGGGGATCCAGGTGATCCGGACATTGAAGAGGATCTCGTCGTCGTCGTTGTTCCACTGGCCGAAGACGGACCCGTACAGCCGGGGCGTGAGGGACAGGTTCAACCGGCCCACGACCTCGTCGATGGAGAAAGCCCCGGCGGCCAGCCGGATGTCCGTCCGGGCGTAATCGGCGCTGGCGCTGAAGTGCCGGCTGGGCTTCCAGGCCAGCTGGGCTTCGTATTCCGCGCTCGAACCCGTGTAGAACTCCCCCCAGTTGATCCCCGCCGCCGCGACGAGGGGCCGCCCCTCGAACGACTCGAACTGGAGCTCGAGACGGTCCGACCAGTAACGTCCCGCCGGGATGACGAACCCATCGCGGATCTCGAAGTCCTCGGTCAAGTTCTCGGCGTCGCGCTGAAGGTTGAACTCGAAGGCCTCTCCGCTCTTGAGCTCGACGCCGAGCGGCCGGATCTCCACGTACGCCGATTGCAGAGCGTGGGTCACGTCGTCGATGTAGTAGCTGAGCTCGAACGGCTTGAGGTCCATCTGACGGATCCAAGGGAGGAACTTCGGCCGGGGGCCGAACGAGAGCTCCGAGCTGAAGACCTGGTAGCTCGTCCGGCTGAGGAAGCCGACCTCGGGATTGAAGCCGAGGCCGGCCCGTTCCCAGGACGCGCTGAAATCGACGAGGTCATTGGGATAATTGATAAAAAGGCGATGGGCCGTTCCCGTGGCGTCTGCAACGCCGGATGTGTAGGTCGCGGCGAACGCTCCGCCCAACTGGAAGGTCTTGTCGCCGAAGAGTTTCGAGGTCGAGAACAGCGCGTCGACGCCGCCGGTCCCGTTGAAGTGGCCGGGCTGGAAGGAGCCGACGGCCAGGGCGCCTATCGAGGACTCCTCCCCGAGGTCTTGCTTCACCCGGACCAGCGAGAAATTCGTCGAGTTGGAGATCGCCGTCCGGCCCGTCTGGAGGCTCATGACCCCGAGCGTCGTGCCGCCCATTTTTCCGAGGAACCGGGCTCCGCCGAGGATCGCGGCCTCTTGTCCCTGGACGCTGCCGATCCGCCGGCTGTAGAACGGTTGGGCCC
>Ga0116202_10000846_pt1 | contig 17574 bp, 11 predicted proteins | sample LakKivw325mmetaG_FD_94479 | JGI IMG/M metagenome (GOLD analysis project Ga0116202, IMG submission 94479) | Anoxic lake water microbial communities from Lake Kivu, Rwanda to study Microbial Dark Matter (Phase II) - Lake Kivu water 325m metaG | ecosystem: Environmental > Aquatic > Freshwater >...
AGACATATGCGAAGTACTGTGCCAGGATTGCCAGGAGTACAGCTCCTAATGCGCCTTTCCATTCTTTCCTTAGACTCTCCCAATCTTCCTCATGAAACACTACGGGCGTCAGTGCAAGCAGCGCTCCAAACCATCCAAATTCGCGCCATATGAGAAAGTTGAAATTTGATACAAGCTTCATCGCTGGCTTGACAGCGACATTTCCGGCTGTGTAGAGCAAGGCTGACGCCAAGAAGATCCAGAGAGCTTTGTTCTTCAAAGAGAAGAGCTGTCTTATGCTAATTGCTTCATCCCATGTTGTCATTATGGCCCCCACCATAGCCATCAGTATCCACAGAACGACATCGAAACCATAGAACTCATGCAAGAAGATGAAGCTGAGAGGGATCACGAATACAGGCTTAACTCCAATAACTGGAACAGCTGAAGATGCGTCATACCTCGATAAGCCATAATACATCAGTAAATAGGCCATGATCGATGTTGCTCCAGATATGTAGGCATAAGGAATTATCTCGGCGGGCGGAAGAAAAATCTGCTTAGGCACTAACACGTACGTCATGATCGGAAAGAGAACTACAATCAGGATTCCTTGCATATAGATAAATGATATGAAACTCGACATTTTCTTCGAAATAACATATTTCGCAACAAATGTGAAGATTGAAAAGAACACCGACGCCGCGATCGCGTAAAGCATGAATAACTCCAATCAAACTTCACACCGATACAGGCCTGCAGGCAAGAGACAGTATTCGTGCAAGAAGTCTCCGCGAAAACCATGACGCATTACTAGCCCAAGCGAGACTGTAGTCAGCCACTCTTATCTCTCCAGTTGCTGTGTCGAACTCGTCTTCAATCACACTACTTTTGCCCCAACAGAGACCATGGAGGAGATAATGCTTTCGATGCTTTCAAGCAGCCCGATATCAATCTAGAGAAGAGTGAACTGCGAGCTTGATCATCGGCTTCGCTTCTTTCACGGAGATAAGAAGACCAGCTCAGTCCTTCCTTAGACCTGTCGAGTAAATCGCAACCGATGAATCAGCATTTAACAGCATTCTTCATTAAGCCAAGACACGCAACCTTTTACAGGCTCATGAGGTGCATCGAATGAGCGAGATCCTAATGCAGTCCAACTATCCTTGGCCGCTCTTCAAGAGGGGCAAGGTTAGGGACGTATACCAGATGGGAGACTACCTATTGATAGTCTCTACCGACAGGGTTTCAGCTTTTGATGTCGTTCTTCCCAACGGCATCCCGTTGAAGGGGTGGGCTCTGAACCAGCTCTCAGCCTACTGGTTCGAGAAGACCAAGTCAGTGTTCCCGAATCACTTCATCGAGAAGACAGATGACAGAGGCATCAAGGTCAAACAGGCTGAGAGGATAGATATCGAATGGGTTGCCAGAAGTTACATCTACGGCTCAGCATGGCGCAGTTACGAAAAAGGCGAGCGTACCATCAGCGGGGTTAGTCTCCCTGATGGATTACAGCTAGCCGAAGAGCTTCCCGAAGTCATACTCACACCAACCACCAAGAGCGAAGTGGGACACGACATCGAGCTATCCAAGGACACTGCCATAAACGGAGAACTTGTGACAAGAGAGGAGTGGACTACACTCAAGGAGGCTACCTTCAAGCTTTACGAGTTCTACAAGGCAGAGGCTTCTGGAAGGGACTTGATCATTCCTGACTTCAAGCTAGAGTACGGCAGAGTTGCAGGTGACCTCATACAAATAGATGAACCTCCAACCCATGACTCAGCTCGTCTATGGTCCAAGAAGGACTACCGCATAGGCAAGAGACAGGAAGCTTACTCACTTGATAAAGAGTTCCTCAGAGACTTCTTCATCAGAAGAGGTTACATGGGTGACGGCCCCCCTCCCACTCTTCCTCCAATTCTCATAGATCAGGTTTCCAAACGTTGTGTTGGAGCATACAAGGTCCTGACCGGTCAAGCTACCCTTAATGACTTCAAACTGATGAGCGTCGATCAAGTTCTGATGAATCTGGAAACGAAGGAATAGTGGGTGTTCTGAGGAGTCTATGCTCTTACAATCTTGTATCCTGAGGCTTTCTTGAGCCGATTCATGATCGCCAGACCCAGACCTTCTTCGTCGACCCCTTCAGCGAATATCACATCCACTCTTGCCTCATCAAACCTTCTAAGGACATCAAAGAGATTTCTTGCGATCTCCTGTTTTGACATGCCAAGTCTCTCTAAGTGAGAGACTCGGTACTGCTTCCCCGTTGTTGTTGCCACGCCAATTCTCATATTTCTTAGACCAAAATCTTGTATCAGTTGTTCGATCTTCATTTGAACATCTCGATGGTTTCCTAGAACGACCATTAGCTCTGCCCTCGGTGCATAATGCCTGTACTTCATTCCAGGCGACTTTGCGACCTCTTTCCAAGCGACCTGCTGCAGAACCGATGGGTGAATATGCACTGTACCTAGGACTTCTCTGAGCATCTCCAAGGTCACCGCACCCGGTCTTAGTAGTTCTGGCGGCTTTGCAGTCAGATCCACTACTGTAGACTCCAACCCGAATCTTGTTGCACCCCCGTCTATGATTAACTCCACCTCTCCGCCAAGATCTTGGAGTACATGTTGAGCCTTAGTCGGGCTTGGCCTGCCAGCCTTGTTTGCCGAGGGCGCGGCGATGGGTGTGTCTGATTCCTCGATTAAGCCTAGAGCTATCTTGTGGTTAGGCATCCGCACCGCCACTGTCGGCAGGCTTGCGGTGGTTTCATCTGGAACAATAGGCTTCTTCTCTAACACAATGGTGAGCGGTCCCGGAAAGAATTTGGTAATGAGTATTTCAGCCTCTTTGGGAACGTTCTTTGTGAGTTTGTGAATGTGATCTTTGTCGGCTATGTGAACTATGAGAGGGTTATCTGCAGGCCTTCCCTTTGTCAAGAAGATCTTCTTCACTGCTTCAGGATCAAGCGCGTTTGCTCCTAGTCCATAGACTGTCTCTGTGGGAAAAGCGACCAAACCGCCCTTCCTGATTATCTCTGCGGCCTTTCTAAGAATCAACCTATCCGGTTCTAGGGGATCAACCTTGTAGACTACAGTCATTTCACTTCGATGTTGACATTTCCTGCGTATAAACGCTCCATTATAGCAGGATGTTCTTAGGAGAGAGACGGGTCATAGGCTGGACGGCCGATTCCGAATCATGCAAACACGATGCAATGCTTCACGATCAACATCCAGATCTCTTAGCTCTGTATCCCAAGATGGTTCCCACGCGGTCGAAACCTTTATAGGAATTGCCGGGTCGTCACATGAAACGTTAGCTCGCGAGGCGCACCCTGAATGGATGATGGAAGAGATGGGGAGCCCGGACATAATGAGAGCAAATGGTGCGAACGAGCTTTCGAATTCTACGCGCCCACTGGGGAACTCACAGAAGGTTCTTGATCTACCTATTTCTGAGCTCCTCGCACATCTGGGTACTTCCCTCTCGGGTCTCACTTCTGAAGAGGTGAAGAAACGCCTTGAGGTTTGCGGCTACAATGAACTTGCGAAAAGAAAAGAACGGGCCGCCGTCGTTAAGTTTCTCCTCCATTTCAATAGTCCATTGGTAATCATCTTACTGCTGGCTGGACTAATCTCGATCTTCTTTGGAGAGATCATAAATGCCTCAATCATCTTCTCGATAGTGATCATTAGTGTTGTGCTCCTTTTCTACCAAGAATCTAGGGCTGAAAGAGCAGCCGAGATGCTTAGGGAAAAAGTAACTACAACTGCAACTGTTCTCAGAGACAATACTAAGAAAGAGGTAAAACTTTCTGAGATAGTCCCAGGCGACATAATATATGTTTCAACCGGAGACGTGGTGCCCGCAGATGCAAGAGTGCTTAACGCTAAGGATCTCTTCGTGAATCAGTCAGCACTCACAGGCGAATCGTTTCCGGTGGAGAAAACCGCAGCACCACCGAAGAGCAGAGGGGGCACAATAACTGAATGGAATGATTGTTTCTTCTTTGGAACCTCGGTTGTAAGCGGAACAGCAACAGCCGTTATTGTAAGAACTGGGAACTTTACTGAGTACGGAAAGATCGCCAAGAAGCTTGCCGCAAGACAACCCGAGACAGAGTTCGAGAGGGGGTTGACCAAATTTGGCTTTTTGATAATGGAAGTCACATTTCTTCTGGTGTTATTCGTCTTTTTCATAAACGCGTTGTATAAACGCGATGTACTGGAATCCCTGCTGTTCGCCGTCGCCCTAGCGGTCGGCCTAACGCCTGAACTCTTGCCGATGATCTTGACCGTAAACCTCTCGAAAGGCGCCCTCGCCATGTCCAAGAGAGGAGTCATCGTGAAACGTTTGGCATCAATTCAAAACTTTGGAAGTATGGATGTCCTATGCACAGACAAAACGGGTACTCTCACGGAGAATGTGATAACACTTGTATTGCATGTAGATCTTGACGGCAACGATAACGAAAATGTCCTCTTGTATTCCTTCTTGAACAGCTCTTTCCAAACCGGACTGAAAAGCCCTCTTGATGAAGCCATACTCAAGCATGAAGAGATCGACGTGAGCTGTTATCACAAAATTGATGAGGTCCCGTTTGATTTCACAAGGAAGCGGCTCTCAGTTATTGCTGAATGCGACGGTGAGAGAATTCTAATTGCTAAAGGTGCCCCAGAAGAGATTCTTAGAGTCTCCTCCTACTGTGAACTTCCAGACAAGACATATGACATGTCAACTGAACTAAGAGAAAGGATAGAAAGGAAACACTGCGACCTAAGCTCTGAGGGATTCAGAGTCCTAGCAGTCTGCTACAAGAAGATGAGAGAAGTCAAACCAGTATATTCAGTCGATGACGAGACGGACATGGTTTTCCTAGGTTTCGTGGCCTTCTTAGATCCTCCAAAAGCAACGGCCAGAAAATCCCTACGGATGCTGAGACAAGCCGGAATAGAACTTAAGATCCTTACAGGTGACAACGAGCTAGTCACAAGGAAGACGTGTGAACAACTCGGCTTCGAGATCAAAGGCCTCGTCCTTGGAAGTAAACTTGCTGAGATCCAAGACGAAGCTATCGCAAGAGTTGTTGAGGAAGCGAACATCTTTGCGAGGGTGACGCCTGCCCAGAAAGACAGAATAATGATTGAACTCAAGAAGAATGGTCACGTAGTCGGTTTCCTCGGCGATGGAATAAACGACTCACCTTCCCTGAAGACCTCGGATGTTGGTATATCTGTCGATAATGCCGTTGATGTGGCGAAAGAGTCCGCAGACATAATCCTGTTGAGCAAGCGCCTGAGGGTTCTTTATGAAGGGGTCTTAGAAGGCCGCAGAACATTCGGTAACACAACGAAATACGTTATGATGGGAACAAGTTCAAACTTCGGCAACATGTTCAGCGTGGCCGCAGCTTCATTATTCTTGCCATTCCTGCCCATGCTTCCAACGCAGATACTCCTGAACAATCTGCTCTACGATCTCTCTGAGCTTGCCATACCAACGGACAATGTTGATCCGGAGTACATTCAGAAAGCAAAGCGATGGGATATCTCCTTCATAAGGAACTCGATGATATTCCTCGGGCCAATAAGTTCCGTCTTTGACTTTCTAACATTTTTCATAATGCTGCTTATATTCAACGCAACTGAACCGCTCTTCCAAACGGCTTGGTTCCTTGAGTCCTTGTGCACCCAGACCTTGGTTATCTTCGTCATAAGAACGAGAAGAACACCGTTCTACAGAAGCAGACCAAGTCGACTTCTGGCCTTCAGCACCCTGATCATAGTGGCATCAGCTCTTGTGATACCATTCACACCGATAGGGGGCCTATTCAGGTTCGTTCAGTTGCCTCTAACCTTCTTTGTGATCCTTGCGGCACTGATCGGCGTTTACCTAGCGGTAGTCGAACTGGTGAAGAAATGGTTCTTCAAACGTTGGGCTTATCGGATGTAAGGAATTATCTGGTATGAGTCTTATGCTGAATCAAAGATGGAGAAAATGCTGATCTCTGTCGGAATTCTAGACAACTAACAGCTACTTATGCTGGAATCCGGCTTGACAGAAGTAGGTTTCTAGGGATCTCTTGGTTTCAATTGTTCATTACCTCGCTTTCCATGTTGTACTCCTGCAGAGGCTTTGTTGTCATCTCTCCCTTCTTTATTGCCTCAGCGCCTCTTACGGCTGCCAACGCCGCTGGTATTGTGGTGATGTATGGAACGTTATACTCAACAGCAGCCCTTCTGATGTCATATCCCTCTTTTCTCGGGCCTTTACCGCTCGGTGTGTTGATTATCAGGTCAACCTGCCTGTTGATGACCAAGTCGACAACATTAGGTCTGCCTTCAGTAGTCTTGTGCACTGCTCTGGCTTCGATCCCGGCGTTGCGCAGATACTCAGCAGTTCCCTTGGTTGCTACTATCTCAAAGCCCAAATCCTTCAGTTCCTTGGCGGCGCGTACAACCTTGGGTTTGTCCCTGTCCTTCACACTTATGAAGGCTACACCGCTGGTGGGAATCCTCATTCCTGCGGCTAGTTCCGCCTTATAGTATGCTATTCCAAAATCATAGTCGATGCCCATCACTTCGCCGGTTGACTTCATCTCCGGCGCAAGCGTCGGGTCAACGCCAGGTAGCTTGTTGAATGGGAAGACCGCCTCTTTGACAGCCATATGCTTTAGGCTCAGCCTCTCCCTGACACCCAGCTCTTTGAGCTTCTTGCCGACCATGAGTTTGGCAGCTATCTTCGCCAGAGGGAGGCCTGTGGCCTTACTCACGAAAGGAACTGTCCTGGAGGATCTTGGATTTGCCTCAAGGACGTAGACTACCTCGTCCCTTACAGCATACTGTATGTTTATCAAGCCGACAACCCCGAGGCCTAAGGCCATCTTCCTTGTGTAGTCCTTTATGGTCTCGACCACTCTGCTGCTGAGACTGATGGGGGGAAGTACGCAGGCTGAGTCTCCTGAGTGGACTCCAGCCTCCTCTATATGCTCCATTATGCCTCCTATGACGACCTCTTCACCGTCACAGAGGGCGTCAACCTCCACCTCCAGCGCATCCTCGATGAACTTGTCTATCAGGATGGGATTCTCTGGGGAGACCTCGAGCGCTTCGGTTACGTACTCCTTCAGCGCCTCGTCGTCGTATACTATGTCCATGGCCCTTCCGCCCAGAACATATGAGGGCCTAACCAGGACGGGGTATCTTAGGTTTCTTGCTACGTTTGTAGCTTCCTCAACATTATGTGCGATCCCGTTCTCAGGCTGTAGGATCTTCATCTTGTCCAGCAGCTCTGCGAATCTCTCTCTATTCTCTGCCATGTCGATGGCATCCGGAGATGTTCCCAGAATTCTCGCGTTATTCTTTGCCAATTGACTGGTTATGTTCAGAGGTGTCTGACCACCGAACTGGACAAATACACCTTCAGGGTTCTCATTCTCAATGATATTCAGAACATCCTCGGTGGTTATAGGCTCGAAGTAGAGTCTGTCTGATGTGTCATAGTCGGTTGATACGGTCTCAGGATTGCTGTTGACCATCACGGTCTCGTAGTCATCCTCTCTTAATGAGAGGGCGCTGTGGACGCAACAGTAATCGAACTCTATCCCTTGCCCGATCCTGTTCGGTCCGGAGCCTAGTATGATTATCTTTCTTCTCTTGCTTGGTGCAGCGTCGTTCTTGTCTTCGTATGTGGAGTAGTAGTATGGGGTCTTGGCCTCGAACTCGCCAGCACATGTATCGACCATCTTGTATACCGCTGATGTGAATGTGGACTTCCGTTTCTGTCTGACCTCGCTCTCAGCCGTCTTCAGAAGGTAAGCTAGTTGTCTGTCTGAGAAGCCAAGTGTCTTGGCTTCTCTTAGAAGCTGAGCTGGGATTGTGGAGAGAGTGTGGTTCTTGAGTTGCTCCTCCATCTTGACTATGTTCTTGATCCTGTCGATGAACCAGATGTCGATCTTTGTGAGGTTCGCGATCTCTTCTGTCCTGATTCCCTTCTTTATAGCGTATCTGATGTAGAAGATGCGATCGTGGTTCGGCACTCTGAGTTTCTGAATTATCTCTTCCTTTGATGGATTGATGTCTTTGCCGTCTGCGCCAAGCCCAGCCCTGCGTATCTCAAGGGATCGTATTGCCTTCTGTAAGGCTTCTTCGAAGGTCCTTCCAATCGCCATCACTTCGCCAACGCTCTTCATATGGGTTGTCAAGGTGCTGTCGGCGGTTGGGAACTTGTCGAATGCGAAACGTGGAATCTTTACCACGACATAGTCTATTGTAGGCTCGAAGCTGGCTGGGGTCTCCTTCGTGATGTCATTCGGGATCTCGTCAAGGGTGTACCCAACAGCTAACTTGGCAGCTATCTTGGCGATGGGGAATCCGGTCGCTTTTGAGGCTAGGGCAGATGACCTTGATACTCGCGGGTTCATCTCTATGGCAACGATCCTGCCGGTCTTTGGGTTTATGGCGAACTGGATGTTGCTGCCGCCTGTCTCAACTCCTATCTCTCTCATTATCTTGATCGCTCCATCCCGCAGGTTTTGATACTCAAGGTCGGTTAGAGTCTGTGCTGGAGCCACTGTGATGCTATCTCCAGTGTGTATGCCCATTGGATCCATATTCTCGACTGGACAGACTATCACAACATTGTCCGCGAGGTCCCGCATAACTTCGAGTTCGTACTCCTTCCAGCCGATGAGGCCCTCCTCTATGAGGGCTTGATGTATGAGGCTGAGTTCCAGTCCTTGCTCCACAATATGCCTCAATTCTTTGATGTTGTGTGCAACGCCGCCGCCTGTGCCGCCTAGTGTGAATGATGGTCTAACCACTACAGGGTAACCGAGCTTACGGGTGAGTTCAACCGCTTCGTCAACAGATCGCACTATGCCACTCTTGGGGACATCCAAACCGATCCTGATCATTGAATTGCGGAAGAGCTCCCTGTCTTCTGCTTTCTTTATAGCCTCAAGCTTTGCCCCTATTAGCTCCACTCCGTGTTTGTCCAGCACGCCGGTCTCGGCCAGTATAGTGGCCAGGTTAAGTCCTGTCTGTCCCCCAAGTGTAGGGAGGAGTGTGTCTGGCTTCTCAATAGCTATGATCTTATCCAGAACCTCAGGGGTTAGAGGTTCGATGTAGGTTCTGTCGGCAACCCCTGGATCAGTCATTATGGTGGCTGGATTTGAGTTCACAAGTATGACTTTGTAGCCTTCTTCACGGAGGGCCTTGCATGCTTGGCTTCCTGAATAGTCGAACTCCGCCGCTTGCCCTATGATGATCGGGCCGGAGCCTATCACGAGGATCTTTTCTATGTCCTCTCGCTTCGGCAAGTTCACCGGCGCTCCAGCATCTTGATGAACCTGTCGAAGAAGAAGTAGGTGTCGTGCGGTCCGGGTCCTGCTTCAGGGTGGTACTGGACAGCCATAAGCTGTATCTCTCCGTGTCTGACACCCTCCACTGTGGTATCGTTCAGGTTCTTCTGCGTCATCTCCAGTCCGGTGCCTTCCAGAGAGCTGGCATCGACCGCGAAGCCGTGGTTCTGAGTTGATATGAAGACCCTTCCTGTCTCGAGATCCTTGACTGGTTGATTCGAGCCTCGGTGACCGAACTTCAGTTTGAAGGTCTTCCCGCCTAGGGCTAGGCTTGTCAGCTGGAGGCCTAGGCAGATCCCTGCTACGGGTACCTGGCCGGCTAGACTCTTGATTGTCTGAATCGTGGGGGCAACCTTGGCTGGGTCACCGGGTCCGTTCGATATGAAGACGGCGTCAGGATCATACTGCATCACCTTTCCTGCAGGCGTGTTGTATGGTACCAAGTGGAGGTTTACGCTTCTGAGCTTCAGCTGCTTTATGATGCTGCTCTTGACGCCGCAGTCTATTATGACGGCGTTGTATTTGCCATCAGCATTCACTGATCTCGGCTTCTTCACGCAGACCTTATCCACAAGATCTAGCTCTGAGATGTGTGGTTGCTTGGTGGCTGCCTGAATAAGCTCTTCCCTACTGGGCATATCCTTGGCCGCGAAGACCGCTAGGGCTGCTTTCATAGTGCCGTGAATTCTGGCCTTCAGGGTGAGCATCCTCGTATCGACACCCTCGATCCCGGGAACATCGAACTCGCGCAGAAACTGATCTAGGTTCTTCTGGCTCCTCCAGTTGCTTGGTTCTCGGCAGAGATTCTTGACCACGAATCCCCTTACTTGTATCCTATCACTCTCGAAGTCCTCACTGCATACTCCATAGTTTCCGATAAGAGGGTAGGTCATCATGAGTATCTGTCCTGCATAGCTCGGGTCTGTGAGCGCCTCGACATATCCGGTCATTGATGTGTTGAAGACCAGTTCGCCTTGAGTCAGGCCTTCGGCTCCGAAGCCCCTGCCTTCAACGAAGGTTCCGTCCTCCAGGGCCAGCGCTGCTTTCACGCAGCCCTCTTGATGCTGCTTTTCCTTTCCGAAGCTGATCTAAAGTCACCTCTACTGTTCTAACGCATACATGGTACAAAAAGCCAGACTACTCTTGGTCGGCTCCATTCAGAAAACAGAGTAATCCGCCAGCAAGTTGAAAAATATAGCGGATCATGTCAGCCTGCTGGTGTTGACCCTATGCTTCGTCATCCCTACTTTCAAAGCTTCAAGAAGGATCAGAGGAAAGATTGACAGGCCAACAGCAAGTACAATGTCACTCGGGGTTGGCATAACCATTCCAAAGGCAACACGCACTTGTGGAATGAGCAAGATGGCAAGCGTTGGGACTGCTGAAGAAACGACTGCTAAGTAGAGAAGTCTATGAGGTTTTGCTTTGAAGACCGAGTGTGTAAGCGAGCGGCAGTTAAGCGCCACTACCAGCTCGAAGAATACAAAGACCAAGAAGAGTGTTGTTCGAGCCTCCTCCACACCCAGAGTCAAGTCTCCGGTGAAAGCTAGGAGTAGTATTGGAGAAAGAGCTAGAGGAATAATGGTTAACATTCTCTTGACCTCTCTGGTGAACAGTGTTTCCTTGGGGTTTCGTGGAGGTCTTCCCATTATGTCGGGGTCTGGCGGGCTGACACCTAGCGCCAGTGCAGGTGCTCCATCTGTAACCAAATTCACCCACAATATCTGCGCTGGAAGAAGAGGTAATGGTAATCCAACGAGGATTCCTCCCCCAATGACTAGTATCTCGATCAGATTGCACTGAAGCAGGTATGTGAGATACTTCTTTATGTTGTCGAAGATCTTTCTGCCCTGTTCTATTGCCCTTACGATCGTGGCGAAGTTATCGTCAGCCAGAACCATGTCTGAAGCCTCCTTCGTGACCTCGGTTCCCGTGATTCCCATGGCGATTCCAATGTCGGCATGCTTAACAGCTGGCGCATCGTTGACGCCGTCGCCTGTCATCGCCACTACCTCTCCTCGCTTCTTCAACGCGTTGACTGTCTTCAGTTTGTGCATTGGTGAGACTCTGGCGTAGACCGTTACCCGATCGACTATCTGCTCAAGCCCCCTATCATCAATCTGCTCAAGTTCATCGCCGGTTAGTGCTAGGTTGCCTTCTTGGAAGATTCCCATCTCCCGGGCGATGGCAACTGCTGTGATCTTGTGGTCACCAGTTATCATTATCGACTTTATCCCTACCTGCTTTGCCACTTTGACGGCCTCGATCGCTTCTTCTCTTGGAGGATCGATCATTCCTGTTAATCCAAGAAAGATCAGATCCTCTTCTAAGTTCTCTTCATTGAAATCGATCATGTCTTCGGGAACTTCCCGGTACGCCACGCCCAAGACGCGCAGTGCGTCAGCTGCCATCCTCTCGTTTATGCTCAGAATATTCTCTCTCTGAGTCTCAGAGAGCTTCTCGGTCCTACCGTGCTTGAAGATGAAAGCGCACCTCTCCAGCACGATCTCCGGGGCTCCTTTTGTGAAAATAATCTTCTTCCCATTCCGAGGCTCAGAGTGAATTGTGCTCATGCGCTTTCTTTCTGAGCTGAAGGAGAGCTCCCCGATGCGTGGATACTTGCTTCGATAATCTTCTTGACGGAAACCTGCTTTTTCAGCAACCACTATCATCGCTGCCTCGGTGGGATCACCTCTGATCTGCCATCTGCCTTCCATTATCTCCAGTCTGGCGTCATTGCAGAGGATAGAGGCTTTTGCCAGTAGCGAGAATACTTCTGAATCTGGCTCGAACCTTTCATTTCCGATCTTGAACTCTCCCTTCGGTTCATAGCCTACACCTGTAACATTGATAGTCTTTCCATCAACATAGAGTCGGCGCACGGTCATCTCGCCCATTGTCAGAGTTCCAGTTTTGTCTGAACAGATCACGGTTGTGCAACCGAGAGTCTCGACAGCCGGCATCTTCCTGACCAGTGCGTTCCTCTTTGCCATTTCGTGCATACCAATGGCGAGGGTTCCTGTCACGATGGCTGGTAGCGACTCAGGAACCGCAGCGACCGCCAGTGCGATGCCGAACATGATCATCTCCAGAAAGAATCCCGTGGTTAGGACGCCCTGAAGCAAATACTCTCGTAGGATACCGAACCCAGCTACGGAGAAACAGGCTGCCAAGGATAGTACACCGAGCCACTTGCCGATGTCTTCTGTTCTCTTCTCCAACGGGGTCTTCTTTGGAGTAGATGCTGCAACTTCCTTTGCTATCTCACCAAATTCTGTTGACATACCGGTGGCTGTTACGACAGCTTTTCCTCTACCATAGGTGACAGTGGTCCCAGAGAACAGCATATTCTTCCTATCAGCCACATAGGTAGGCGCGGGCAGCAGACCAAGATCCTTGGCGATCGGGACGGATTCCCCAGTCAAAGGTGCTTCGTCAACATTCAGGTTAGCTATCTCAACGAGTCTGGCGTCGGCAGGTATTCTATCGCCTGCCTCAAGCAGAACTATGTCCCCTGGCACAAGTTCATTTGAAGGAATATCGTTCTCCTTCCCGTTACGCAGCACTGTCGTGCTTGGAGAAAGCATCTTCTTCAAAGCTTCCAGAGCTTTCTCTGCACGGAATTCTTGGATGAAGCCGAGGCCAGCGGACGCCAGGATTATTGCCAGAATCACTATGGCGTCTATGAACTCTCCTATCGCTGCCGAGAATACTGTGGCGAATATCAGAATTACTATGAGTATGCTCTTGAACTGACTCAACAATATTCTGAAAGGATCTGTTCTCTTCTCTTCTATCATCTCATTGCGGCCGAACCTCTGCAGTCGAAGTATAGCCTCATCGTCAGTCAGGCCATCTGGAGCGGCCTCAAGACTTGACAGGGCTTCCTCGATGCTCATGGAATGCCAGTCTTTCTGTTCCATCTTGATGCTCACACACGTTGCCCAGTTACGTAGCGTGCTCAGACTCTGTGGTTATGCAGCTAATATTCTTGTAAACCAGTGATTATGAGCAGAAAAGCTGTTGGCTAGATTTGTCTGCGGTTCTATTGTTCTATTGATATTGGTGTAGTGGGGGTCTTCTTGGCGCCGGGGGTGGGATTTGAACCCACGTGACCCGTAAGGGTCATCGGCTCTCTGCAAATCCTTAGCAAGCCGACGCCTTACCTGGTTTCCCGATTCTTGCGAATCTCTAGGCAACCCCGGCATGCGTTGCTCAATTAACGCCATGCCCTCTCCATTAGATGAGTCTTTCCGTAAGGACCACTTTCCAGAGACCACACTAAGACGAGTCTTAACTACGGTGCAGGCGACTTTCAAGAGAGATTCTGTCTAACGTCTTGGCTTCTCTTTCTTTCCTGAGAGAAGTGCGCCGAGTGAAACGTTGTTGACTTTGAAGACCTGATATCTTATTCCGGGTATGTCGCCCATCGCTTTGCCTTCGGCACCACCTATGCCGCAGATCTGAACCTCATCATGCTCATCTATGAAGTTGAGTGCCCCGTCTCCGGGTGTGAACGCGGTTATCACCTTCCCATTCTTTATGAGCTGAACCCTTACTGCTTTTCTTACAGCGCTGTTCGGTTGGCGGCATTCAACCCCAACCTTCTCTAGGACTATCCCCCTTCCTTGAGGAGCACCCTGTAGAGGATCGGCTTTGTAGTCCAGTCCGAGCATCCTTCTCTTGTATGGGGCATACTTCCATCTGAACTTCTTGCGGATACGCTTGAGCTTTCTTGCTGCTAGGAGACCTCTAGAGGTTTTCCCCATCTCTCTATCCCGCACACACTAACGGTCTTCTCCCCAATTAAGGGTTGAATTATAAAAACTGTTCTACGCGTGTGAGGAGGAATATGCTAGAGTGGGAACTTCCTTTTCAGTCTCTTGACATTCGCCAAGCCTATTCTGATAGCCTGAGGTCTCCTTGGTCCAGACGTTGAAGAGCCTGCTCATAGTCTTCAATAGTCTGAAGCCCTCGGGAGGAGAGAGGACTCTTGCGACCGAGATCATCAGCCACTCTTCTATTCTTGCACAACCTGTTTCAAGGAAGATCTTTCGATATTGCTGAGCGAATAACCATACATTACCGCACTATAGCCTGCGCATTCGGCATAGAGGAGGCCTCCAATCTGCAACGCTTGCAGGTTATTCTGGTCCCGGCCTTCACCATAAAAATCAGTGCTTGCTCAGGCAAGAGCTTAGTATCAGCCAACGCAGTTACGCAATCCGAGAGGCTCACCCCAAGTTCATCTGCTGCTTATCATCAGAAGATTGCGGCTTAGAGAGAGTTGCCGACCTCAACCATCTTAGATGCCCATCTCATCATGACACGGTTCAACTTCTCCTGGCGATGGCTGCCTCTCTGTTTTGGAATTCTTCTTAACGCCAAGATCGCCCCACCAATGATGGCCGCTAGAAGAAGGACTGAAAGAAGCTCAGTCGAATCTACTGTTGTTCCAGACTTGGATTCTGCTGGTTGAGTCGCGTTTTTGGTTTGGGTTGGCTGTGCTGTTGTGGGTGGTGGTGTATATGCGGGTGTATGTGTTGGGGTTTCTCTCGGCGAAGGCGTCGGTGGAGTCGAGCCTATTGGTTCATGCCAGTCTACTCTGACCACCAGTTTAGGTTTCAGCTCTTGAGGTTGCGTGGACTCTTTGGGATAGAATGAGGCTAGTTGACCAGATGCATTCATCTCCTGTTTGATCTTCATCATCATTCCGTAGTTCTTGGTGGGTTCCGAGTGCCACATCTTCAGATCCCTTGTGATCTCCCAGCAGATCCACGTTTCAGTCGGCTTTGGATTGATCGTGGCTGTTGAGGTTGGTGTGCTTGCCACCGGTGGCTGGGTTCTCCAGGTGAGTTGGTGTTGGTTCCAGTCGGACAGGACCCGGTAGGTCTCAAACTCCTGAGTTGTCTTGGGAGGGTCGTACATGTAGAGGCAGATGTTTGCTGAGAGGATCTTGGCATCTTTCGGGATTGAGGTAATGTTGAATTTGATGTAGATTCGTGAGGATCCGTAGAGCTTGTAGGAATCGTACTCGACATACATGTTTCCTGCGAATATGGACCACAGGTAGCCGTGAGGGTCTTCAGGATACTTGGTGTGCAGATACATGCTGTTGACGAAGGTGTCTGCGATCGACGGCTGGATTGTAAGTGTTGACTCAACGGCTTGCACACTGGCCGTCCTCGTATGTGCCAGAAGTACTGCAAGACACAGTAAGCCAAGATCTTGAGGCTTCATTTTGAGTGATGCAGCCGTCCGCCTGTAGTTACCTCTTTTCAGTGAAGCTCCAGGACCTTCTTGAGTGGAATCAAGGTTTTGCCGAGCTTCCCACCGTAGTTGCCTGCTGTGATCTTCTTCACACCAGCAACCGTTGTGGAAGCCTCTATGCCGACCTTCATAGCTCTCTCAATAGAGGCCAAGTCCAGTCCATTGACGAAGACCTCATAGACACAGTTGACTCCCGGCGGGATCCTGCTCTCTTCAACCTGGTCTTTGATCGCTGCGCAATAGGTGTCATTCGTAGTTGCAACTGCCTGCTTGTATCTTCTTCCTCCAACCTTTGTTCCTGATGCTGCTATACCTCCAGCGCAGGGGTCGAAGATAAACGGAACCTCCTTGATCGCGTCGACAGCGACCTCAGCCGCCATAAGCGCCGACGCTTGGGACTCACCCAATATGAGAAAGTTGCCGCCAGCAATCCCTCGGGCAACCCCTAACTTGGTCTCAATATAGAAGAAGCCGTCCATTCTAGGAATCTTGTAGACAGCCCTGCCTTCTCTCTCAACAATCTCCTCGTAACCATCTCCGAAGAGCTGTATGGAGGTGTCTTTGACCTCAACATAGTGTTGAACCATCTCTTTCGGCATAGCGTCGAAGACCGATGTGGTCGGAACAGGAAGTGCTCCCTTCCTTATCCTAGCGATCAACCAGTAGTCAAGCTCTTTCCTCTCTCTATGGCCGACATCGAGTATGTATCCGGGTCTTCTGTCAGGTGACTCCTCCATGCTCACCTCTCGTTCTATTCCTGCTTCACCAGGTCCCAAGGTCGCTGAGACGCCCAGACCCTTCATCTCTTGGGCTGATGTGAGCGCCCACCGCCTTGTGGATGCTGTTACTGTGAACCTTCCGATGTACATTGGGAAGGCTTCCGCGAAGGTGTCCTCTATCTCGACATTGTTCAGCCTCAAGTCTATCACCTTAGGTTGGTTCTTCTCTGTGACTGGGCTGGGCCAGGGATATAATGGTTAGCCAGAAAGTAGTGTCTCAGGCTATTGTGATGTGGTCTATCTGGAAGTACCTCTTGGCGAGAAGTCTGGTCTTGTCTATTGTTCTTCCGTTCTTGCCTATCGCTATCGCCTTGTCTCGGGCATCAACCTCGACGACCGCGATCTTGGAGTCGGGTTTCTCGGTGATCCTTATGGTCTTGACCCGTGCCGGTGCTAGCGAGTTCTTTATGAGTTGTTCGGGCTCGTCTGCAGCCTCAACGACCTCTATCTGTCTTCCGGTCATCTTCCTCAGAGTGTTTATGTTTCTGCCAGCCTTCCCAATTGCGAGGCCCATCTCTCCCTTCTTTGCGATAAGGATGACGCGGTCGTTCTCTTCATCTATGAGGCAGTCTTTGGAGGTTGCTCCTGTTATGCTCTCGAAGAGGGCTATGAGCCGCATCTCCTCGCCCTTGAGCCTAATCCTTTGAGACTGCATCTTCCCTTTCAGCCAGTCTGAGTATCTCAGAGTCTCCTGGTTCCTTAACTGTCACGGCTGAGACTATAAATGGTTTCCCGCAAACACTGCCCAGATCCATGCTGGTCCCTTCGTAGATGTGGGTCGGTACGCCAGAGCCTTGGGCGTCCGTTACTATCGCGTCTTTCTCTGGGCAGTTTGAGGCAAGGATTATCAGTTTTGCTCTTCCAAGTTTTGCAGCTGCGGTTGCGCTTCTGGATCCCAGCTCTATCTTTCCGGTCTTGAGGGCGATTGCGATCTGCCTGTTGAAGTCTATCATTTGGTGGCCTCCTTCTCAGGCATGGACATGTAGACGTCTATCAGGCCTGTTCCCATAGGTACCTGTCGGCCCACTATAACGTTCTCAGCCACGCCTCTGAGCATATCCTTGGTGCCTTTGATCGATGCGTCTACAATCGTTGGGATCGTTATCTCGAAGGCTGCCTTCGCCAGTGTGGAGGCCTTCTCTCCACTGATGCCGTGTCTTCCAACCTGCAGCACTACAC